>Ga0209235_1000016_pt1 | contig 59898 bp, 70 predicted proteins | sample GraSoi013_1_20cm_4_FD_185817 | JGI IMG/M metagenome (GOLD analysis project Ga0209235, IMG submission 185817) | Grasslands soil microbial communities from the Angelo Coastal Reserve, California, USA - Sample 09_25_2013_1_20cm (SPAdes) (version 2) | ecosystem: Environmental > Terrestrial > Soil >... | reverse complement strand
CGTTCGACTGCATCATGTGCAATGGAATCGTCACGCCCAACTTTCGAAGTTCCGAGGTCAAGGTGCTCAGGTACAGGTCGACTACCGGTTGGACGAATGCGTTCATCACAGCCGTGTTCATCCGCTCATACTCTCTCCACTCTCTCGTCAGCTCATGTGAGAGAGTCACAGGAACCTGAGGAAGAATTTTCCTCGCTGCCTCGCCAATCACCTCCTCGTGCTCCGGATTACTGTAAGAGTTGTAAAGACAAACCGCTAACGACTCCACACCAAATCCCTTGCAATTCTCGAGAGCGGTCTGGACGCTCTTCTCGTCAAGCGCCTTGAGGACGTTCCCTTGAAAGTCGAGCCGCTCATCCACTTCGAAGACGCGATGCCGGGGAACAAACGGTCTCGGCTTCTCATATCTGAAATTGTACATGTCAGTCCTGTTGGACCTCTGGATCTCCAGGACGTCCCTGAACCCCTTCGTGGTGATGAGGCCTGTCTTCGCTCCTTTCCGCTCAGTAATCGCATTGATGACGATAGTTGAACCGTTTCCGAGGAAACTGGTAAAGTCCTCTTTTTTGAGTCCGCTCTTCCGGATGACCTGGACGACCCCGTGCGCGAAGTTTGCTGGTGTGGTAGAGTCCTTGACGAAAACAAGTTCTCCAGTTTCTTCATTAAGGGCGCACAGGTCAGTGAACGTGCCACCGACGTCTACTGCCACTCTGTAGCCCAAGATCGTTCGACCGACTAATCAGATTAACTATAGCGTAACTCGTAGGCTCAGAGCGAGCGGCGATAAGGCATAGAAAGAGTTCGGCAGTCTAGTAGCTGCGACGGTTTCTCAGCCGAGCCCTTTATTTCCTATCTTCGCAGGCTGATTCCTACTCGTCTCTTCTGTCGCCTTGGGACGCCAATACTTGGAAAATATCACAGCGAGGATGAAGACGACGATGATCATCGCTATGGCGCCCGCCATCTGAAGGTCCGTGGGGTCTGCCATTACTCTTTACCTACGCCTTCGTTGCTGCGAGCGCTAGAAATATCACTACGACGGCAAGGGTCCACCACTTCAGATTCGCAAACTTCCACTCTGGCTTTACGAAAGAGGGAAATGCGGTTAGGATCGCTGATGGAATCAGTGCGTAGATGAGGAGGAATATCCAGAAGGCGCCTCCTCCGAAGTTGTAGACCGCAAGCGGTACGACGGTATCAGCGTACTTGAAGACAACTACATACAGCCAGAACCAGCCCCAGTATTGGGTGAAGAGCGCTACCGCACTGACAGCCCAGTACAGCCCGAGTCTGTAAGCCGTGTTCGAAAGCTTGTAGATCTTAGGCCAGAAATATGCTAGAATGAAAACGTGGGGCCAGTAGAAGGGCAGTCCGTAGAATCCGACGCTTGATGTGAACGAATCAAGAATTGTAACAATCATCCCACCCAACGGTCCCGCCGCCATTGTGGCTATCGAGAGGTAGGTTCCGACAAGGTTGAAGTTTACACCAGGAAGATATCCAGGCAGGGAAAGTCCCAGAGCTTCTGTTACAAGTGCCATGCCTCCCAAAATCGCCGATATCGCGATTCCTCGAGTACTGAGGAGCATCTTTCTAGGAACAATCGATGCCACTGCAGGAGGAACTCCACCCGGAGAGGTTGGCACGGCCCGAACATTCTTTGGGCTATCCGACATACGATTCAAGAATGGGATTCAGGATCGATATAACTTTGGCGGATATGGGACAAATCGGACGCAAAATCGGTTTATAAGTACATACGGGGCTCGCGTGGAGGCTTTTCCAGATTTGTATAAAAGCTCCGAGCCTACAAGAGCTAGCCGAGTCCCACACTTTGCAGGAAGGACTGCCACAAACCCAACTCGTCAATTCCGAAATCGATTCCAAGTCTAAAGCTATCATAAAGATGAAGGGACTATCGTGGAAGTACGAAGGGTCGACAGAAGACGCAATCCAAGGAATAGATCTCGAAGTCGCCCCAGGCGAAGTTATCATAATAACGGGGCCGAGCGGCGCAGGAAAGACGACACTCTGCAGAACAACGAATGGTCTGATACCTCATTTCTTTCGCGGAGATCTCCAAGGAAACGTAACGATCGCGGACTTGGACATTAGGGTTTATGATGTTCCGGTTCTCTCAGCCATAACAGGATTATGCTTTGACAACCCTTCAAACCAGCTCTTCAACTCGACGGTCGAGGAGGAACTGGCATTTGGCCCCGAAAACTTCTGCCTGCCATCGACCGAGATAAGAAACCGTGTCAACGAAGGCCTCCAAATCTCTCGGCTTGTGGGAATGGAGAAGAAGAGCCCTCATAGCCTATCCGGAGGCCAGCAGCAAGCGTGTGCGATTGCTGCAATCGAAGTGATGCATCCTCAGATACTGGTTCTCGACGAGCCCACATCAAACCTAGACCCGATTGGGACCACCCTCGTTTTCGAAAGGATCAGAGAACTTGTCAAGACTGAGAAAAGAACTGTGATCATCGTTGAGCACAAGCTGGAAGACGTCCTGCCCTTCGCAGACAGAATGATAGTTCTGTCCAATGGCAGGATAGTAGCCGACGACAAGCCCCTCAATGTCCTCTCCAGAGCCAGCTTGATCGAGGGAATGGAGATCCAGGTCCCCGATGTTACGCGCCTTGCCTACAAACTCATGGAGAAAGGGATCAATCTCGACAAGATACCGGTAACACTAGATGAAGGCATCGAGGCATTCAGAAAAATTCTGAGCCATCGAATCGTCCTTCCGAAGACCAGTCTTCGAAACAGTGACAAGAAGCCACCTATGCTTTCCGATCGCATCTCGGTCCAGTGCGAAGGAGTAGCGTACAACTATCCTGACGGTACGCAGGCGATCTCCGAACTAAATCTTGCTCTTAGAGAAGGCGACTTTGTAGGCTTCGTCGGGCAGAACGGCTCGGGCAAAACGACAACGGCGAAGCTCCTGAATGGACTCTACAAGGCCTCGAAGGGAAGGATCAAGATCTTCGGAGAGGATTCATCGGGAAAGGAAGCAGACGAGCTAGCCAGTATCGTGGGCTACAGTTTTCAGAACCCAGACGACCAGTTCTTTGCCCGAACGGTCAAGGAGGAACTGGAATTCGGACCCAAGAACAAGAAACTGCCTCCGGATGAGATAGGCCGTCGGGTCAGGGAAGTCGCAAGGGACCTGGAAATAGAGAATTATCTCAGCCACAGTCCATTCTCCCTAAGCCAGGGACTTCGTCAGAGGGTCGCCTTCGGCTCGATCATGACCCTAGAGCCTCGAGTGCTCATTGTAGACGAGCCGACGACTGGCCAAGACTACGCGCGCGCCAAGACTGTAATGGAGATCTGTAAGAGATTCAACGACACCGGCAAGACAGTGATCATCATAAGCCACAACATGAACCTCGTCGCGGAATACTGTAACTTAATCTTCGTTTTCAGACGAGGAGCCATATTCATGTCGGGGAGTCCAAGAGAGGTTTTCTCAGCACCGGAGAAGTTGATAGAGACGTCTCTCGCTCCGCCGCAAATCACTTCACTCTTTCAGGCTCTCTCATCAGAATTCGATCTGCCGCGCGACATTCTCGATGTTGAAAGCGCAATCGCGTATCTCACAGGATAGCCTGAACCATCGTTGACCCATCGGCAGGATAATTTTCGATGAGCGTTCTGAACCTCTTCAGCTACAAGGAAGAAGACAGTCCGATCCATCGTCTGGACCCCAGAGTCAAGTTTCTCTGGTTCTTTGCATTTACACTTCCCGCGGTCGCATGGACTGATCCTATATGGCTGACGGCACTATTTTTCGCGATAATTTCTGTGGGGCTTCTCGCGAAGCAGAGCCTCAAGGCAATCCTGAAACCACTTGTGTTTCTAACCCCCGCCCTAGTCTTCCTCATTCTGTTCAACATCTTCTTCTACGGACCCACTGGGCTCGGCGTCTCCTCCACTATCCAGCCCCTCATCATCGGCTACATCATTCCCAAGATCGGTAGCTTCGGCCCTTACGGAAAGCTGACCATCGAGAACCTCGTCTACGCGGTCGGAGCCATGGAGAGGCTCATAATAATCGCCACCGCAGGCAGGCTTCTCCTCACCTTCACCTCGCCGACGGAGGTTGCTCTGGCCTGGAGCAAGTTCCGTGTTCCTGTAGAGATAACCACGGCCATAAGCGTGGCCTTCGGATTCCTACCGGTCACCGCTAGGCAGGCAACTACAATATTCGAAGCGCAGAAGGCCCGGGGCTGGAGGATTAAGACCAGGAATCCCGTGAAGGCTCTGAGGCTCTACATCCCAGCCATTATTCCAACTATAGTAAGATCATTTACAAGGGCTGAGTTTCTCGCAGCGGCAATATCATCAAGAGGATTCGGCTACAACCCCGGCAAGAGAACTTCCCTAAGGGTGATTAGAATGACCCGCAAAGACTATCTCGTTGTCGCATTCTTCATCGCCTTCCTAGCCGCAAGCCAAGTCACCGGCTCCTTCGGACTCAACATCGCAGGTTACAAGTTTACGGCCTGTCTCGTCCGGAGTTATCTCCATGCACCCTGCTAGCCAACCTTTGATCTTGGCCCTCCCACTCGTGACAGACCCAGTCGAGTCCTATTTTCCGATTATAGGTCACGCAGGCCAAGCATCACGCAGAAGATTCGAAACTTGGAAACTGTTCCGTTTCAAGCCCGACAAGCGCAGAACAAGCCCGGATTGACGATCGGGGAAGACGATTTGACCTCGCGCAGTTTTCACGCTGACCTGCACGCTGACCTCCACGATATCCAAAGCGCCTGACCAGCCCATAACACGCCCGGAATCACGAGACTCGCCCAGATCTTGTTCAACCAGCTGGACCCCTCTCCAAAAATCTCAAAAACGTTGATCCTCGTGACGCAGAACTGCTCTTTGTACGAGGCATGGACGCGTCTATGAAGACAGACGTTCCTCAATCTGCCACCAGGAAATCATCGTGAATCTTGCATGTACGTCTCAGCGAGAATTTCTTGGACCCCGGGATAGGCGGTTCTTATCCTCGCTACCGCTCGGGTTAGACTCTCACTGGTCAGAAAGGACAGTTCATAGCTTATCCCCCGGCCTCTAAGAACAATGACCTGAGGGCTTTTCCATTCAATCAATTTCGGAAAGACGGGTATCCAATCTAGACTTCGCACGACAACCGATCTGCCCTGAATCCTGAGCCAGCCGTGGGTCTTCCTTCTCGTTCGCGCGATTGCTATCCATAGCGGGAATCCTGAGTAACCCATGAGTGCTACTACTCCGGCTACGAGTCCGAATGTCCCGAGAGCGCCTAGCACGAGCAATAGAAATAGTCCGACAAGCACGTTCCAAAAGGCAACATAGGCTAGGAGAACCACGTACCTCGCAGTGATCATTAGTCGGACTTGCACGGGGAACTCCTCGACCGGGACCCACGGCACTTCCAGAACTGTGGAATTCTGCTTGATGATCGACGCGGCCCGAGACGCTTCCTCGGGACTCTTGAATCGCAGATGGCTGCGTCGAAAGGCTAGGCGTCTACTGAGTCCGGTGATGCGAAAACTGTTAGGCTCGGTCCATACGAGCCTGCGTGGTCGCAGTTCGAGAGACCCTTCATTTGTAACAACCCGGACCCGATTCTCGCCCAGGACGACGGATGCCGGGGTCCACAGCCTTCCTCCATGAGTCGCAGCGCTTAGTACTTCTCGGATTGTGAATCGTGACCGTTTGGATTCTGCCTCAAACGAGTCCAGATAGACGCGCCTTGATCGAGACTAAGATCGAGTCATTCTCAGATAAGTCTAGAAGGTTACGGTAAACCGCTACTTCGCTAAACTCTTATTTCGAGTCATGCCGATAAGCGCGCACGAATTATTTTCGGGATTTCGCGGAGAAACGGATACCTCATGCCGGGATTAAGGGTAAAGCGGAATGTTTATTGTAAAGCGTCGCCCATAAGAGTAAAGTGATTGTTACATGGGCTCCATCGTAAGGGTGAGCCGGAAACACCAGGTCGTGGTCCCGCGAGAGGCCCGGGAAGCGTTAGGAGTCGGCGCTGGGGACGAACTGGTTGTCGAGGTTGAGAAGGGGAAGGTTATGATCAAGCCCCGGCCGCGCAGTTATGCTAGGCACATGCTAGGGTTGCACAAGGATGTCTGGAAGGGCGTCAAGCCAGATGAGTACGTGAGGAAGGAGCGAGAATCATGGGCGAGAGAGGCCTCCTCAAAAGCCTAGCCAGGCACAAGCTGGTCGGAATCGACACTTCACCCTTCATCTACCATCTCGAGAAGGATCCGGAGTATTCCAAACTGACACTCCGGCTACTCGAGGAGGTTGAGAACGGCAGCCTCAAGGCCCTCACTTCCACCCTCACGTTGATGGAAGTGCTCGTCAGGCCAAAGCAGATCGGAAACATGCAAGCGGCCGAAGACTACAGATTCCTTCTAAAGACCTTCCCAAATCTCGCGTTGAAACCGATAGATGATAATTGTGCAGAGAGGGCTTCGGACCTAAGAGCCGCCTATGGCCTCAAACCGCCGGACGCTATCCAGATTGGCACCGCACTCTCAAACCGCGCAACCGGCTTCGTTACCAATGACGACAAACTGAAGAGAGTCAGCGAGCTGCAGATAATTGTTCTGGGCGACTATGTGGAGAGATGACTGAGCCCCTACAAGCGGGGGGCATTCGATGCCGGGAGCCGGGTTCCAAACCGACCAGGAGTCAGATCCTTCAACCCTCTCGCGTCACAGATGGGGCGTCCCGAATTTCACGCGAAACGCTATAGCTAGACGAAGTCGGGTATGAGCCGTTTCGTCCTTTCATGTAGCTGGCGTAGTCTTGGCCGAGCTCGGACAGCAGGGTTTTCTCTTCCACTCTGATCCGGTAGCCGTAGGAGAGGCTGAAGACTCCGAGCAAGACCAGCAATCCTCCCAAGGACTGCACAGCCAGACCCAGTCCGATGAACGTGATCAGGACGCCCGTATAGGATGGGTGTCGGATCAGACGATAAGGACCCCTCGTCACAACCTGGTGGTCCGTGGCTACCCGGACAGTCAAGGAGAAGAACCGTCCCAGGACGGCGATTGCCCACTGCCGGACCAGAACGCCGAGCAGCATCAGGAAAATTCCGGGATAGAAGACCCAATCAGGCAATACAACTACACCAGCGTACCCGAAGCTTAGCGCGAGCCCGATCGAGATGAAGACAGTGAAGATGATCAAGGCCCCAGAGCCACGATCCCTCCTCACCCGTGTCGCTCCTCGCCCTCGAAGCCTTGGAACCAGCACCGCTCCGAACAGCTCACTCACAATCCAGACGAAGTAGCCAGTGTCGAAGAGAACGAGCCCGAGACCCGAGGCGAATACCGGCAAAGCTGCCAAATCGAGCACCAGCTACTCCAGGCGAGTCTATAGAAGACTAGTGAAAGAATCGCGCGGAGCTCGTAATACGATAACTGTAACCGGCCCAGAATCAGGGTCCTGTTGAGCGACGCTTGGTGGTATTGCGTCTTGGTCTCCGTCGATTCTCTCTGCGTGGCTGGCGTAGGTCCATCAGCCACATCGCTTGTAGGCTGGTCAACAGTCCTCGCACTCCCTTCCGGACCCGAGCGGTTCTAGAATCCTTTCGCCACAGTGCTCGCAGACTAGTACTCGGCCGATGAACTGAGGGTCGGAACGGTATCGGACCTCGCGATATGTAGGCTCTCGGCAGCGCGGACAGAAGATCTTCAGATCCATGCTCTGCATGGGAACTGTTAGATCGTCTGGAAGAAGAAAGGTGAGAGAGCTCCGAAAAATTTGGTGAAACTATTGTTATGCCCAAGTATACGCGTCCACTGGCAAAGGCGGCAGCACTCGCTACATCATCGAGTGGGAGACCACACTAGAAAAGTACCAGTCTCAAGTCCCGTCCTACTCAGCCCACGAAATTAGCATAACTCGATAAACGTCTACATCTGCAGTCGGTTCCATTGCATCGAAAGCGTATCGGAGCCTCTCGTCCGGACCAGACACCACGCAGAATTTCGACTAGCTCCAAAAGGCCTCCCTCGCCACTCAAATCTTGATTTCTGCCAGTGTCCTTGCTCTGACCTCTCTTATGTCTCTGAAGTGAGGATCTTCGTGGAGAAGTCTCTATCTGAAGCTATTTCGTCTCTCTCGGAGAAGGTGGTCGATAACTTCGCTAGCGTCCGCAAAGCGAGAGAGGACCCCCGCAGAATCCTCAATGTCGGCGGCGCGCTTCAGAACCAGACCATGCTTCGTCTCCTCGAACACTACTCTGTCGCCCTCCGCGAACCCAAACCTCCTCCGGAGCACGGATGGAATCGTGGTCTGACCCTTCCGAGTCACACGGGAGTAATACCGCACGATCAGCTCATCGTCCAACAGATAACACCTCACACGATGTATTACGGCTATCTAGGTTTGGGGTTTCGCTGAGCTGGTCGGGACTCTACACAAGTCGTGCTAAGAGCAGTATCAGCCCGATAGCGTATGCAGCTCCCCGGTGAAGCTTCAACAACAACCTAGCGTTCCCGCTTGTCTCCGGAGCATACTCTCTCTCATTCGTCAGGACTGCCATGTGATGCATCTCGACCACCGTGATCCCTAGAAAGACCGCCAAGCCAACGCCAACGAGATCAATCCGGAGCCCTTGGATATAGTAGCTAGCCAGCACGGGCATGAAACCCCAGGCCACGCCAAACCCGGGATACGAGTGTAGCCACTTGGGCGTCTCGACCGGATAGAACAACGCGAAGAATCCTCCCAGTACAACGAAACTCAGGAACCAGAGAGAGTAGAGGAGTGACATGTAGACGCCAACAGCAACCCCGACCAGAACCGCCAAAACCCCAACCCATCTAATCGCTGCCCGGTTCATCCTCGGAAAATATGGGAGATACTTCTCCCCACTTCCGGCTATGTCGATATAGTGGGCCCCGATAACAAGACCGAAGAAACCTGCGAGCATCGTCAGAAGATAGCGATCTAGGTGAAACTCCGGGGCAAGAGTCGACGCGACTGTGACCCAGGAGAATAGGACCATGCTGAACGGCCAGCGGAGGCCAAACCACCAGACATTCTTTCGCCAGATCCCGACAAGATCTGGCTCCACAAGAGGAAGAGCCGGGTCACTCATGCGCCGCGCTCAGCTCCGACATTTATAGAAGGTTCCGGCATATCATCCACGACTCCAGTCGTGAACCCTGAACGTGTCCCGATGTAGTTCAAGTTCGTAACGGCCTATCCTTGCCGGGCGGAGCTTGAGTATGAAAATGGGGAGCGTGCCATCCTGTTAACCCAGAACGAAACAATCGGAACGTACCAGACTAACAGCCTGACGTGCACTCCGAGAAACAGCCAGTCCCAGGGGGTAGCAAGCGACAAGAGCACTACCACTGTCAATACGCTCATTCTGTTTCGCGCCGTACGGAACCTTATCATGATCTCTCCATCGACCAGATGCTCCTCTTCCCTCGCGATGATATGGGCAAAAGTGGCCATGATCACCAGTGTACCCGCTAGGTCAGCTGTGAAAAGGATCGACGCATACTCCTGGACACTGTCCGGGTTGAAGGTTGAGACGACCTGGTCGAAGAGGTACGGGAATATCGCCACAAGGATGAGGAGGACAACGTTGAGGAATGTTACAAGTCGGGTCTCGATCGGGAGAACCGACATGTCGCTGGTATAGATTATCCAGCTCGTAATCAAGAGAAGAAAGACGAAGAGAAACTCGAGAACATTCCGGTTGATGTCACTCACTGTCGACGATTGGGCGTTGGTTAGGACAAGACTGATCGCGCCTATCGACAGCGACAATCCATAGATGAGATCGGAGAGCGACTCTAACCTAGGTCGAGGCCGTCGACGCGGCCTGTCTCCCTCTTGCGTGGACAACATCACGTCGCAGAAGTCAGCCTACATATGGGGTTTTACAGTCTGCGAGCACGTTTGCCTACCATCGCGTCAGTTTTTAATCTGATGCGGACGTCGCTGAGTAGAGACCCATATTGGCTAGGGCGGTCCGCGAAGACGCGGGATGGTGGCTGGAGGCTGCGATCGATGATTACGAGTCCGCCCAGCTTCTCTTCAAGGGTGGAAAGTACAGCAAATGCATCCATGTCCTGCACAACTCTGCGGAAAAGGCGCTGAAAGCGGCAATCCTCTCTGAGAGGAAGAGGCCCCCGAGAGGGGCCAGCGGCCACAACCTGGTCCGGCTTCACGCAATGGTTGCTCGACAGGCGAAACTATCCCCGAAGCTGATCAGAACGCTGGACGATCTTTCCCCTCTCTATCTCCCATCCGAATACCCAGACGCTGCTCTCGGGGCACCGGGGACACTATTCAAAAAGGAGCAGGCCCAGAGATATCTCAGAGAAGTGGGAGAACTCGTCCGATGGCTAAAGAGAAGAATATCAAGAGAATAACCAGGCAATACATTCAACGGCTGGCCCGAAACATGACGATCAACAAGGTGATACTGACCGGCTCTTGGGCCTCCGGAACTTATCTGGAGGATAGTGACATAGACCTGATAATCGTCTCCGACGGCTTCTCCGCCATGCCGGTCCCCGAGAGACTGCGCTATCTTCAGAAGGAATGGAAGAACAGAATCCCCTTAGAAGCCTTCGGCTACACGGTCGAAGAGTTTCGAAAGCTTCGACAGAGAAGCACCTACGTGAAGGACGCTATACGCAATGGAATAGTTCTAGAGGAGACTAGGTTTGAGCGTCCGAAGAAGGTTCGGTCTGAGGCTGTTCGAGGGGGCGGCCTTCACAGCCCAAAATGATATGCAAGGCCCATGACTAGCAATCTCGGCGGCCACAAAGACTAGCGCTCATCCAGGATACGTGTCTCCACTCGGCCCACCAGTACTGTTGCACTAACCAACCTAGAACTCTCGATTGAATACGGTGGATAACTAGGCTAGTATCCTGAACAAACAATGGCCCGGAAGATACTAGCGATTTTAACAATCATTCTCGGCGCTTCCAGCAGCATCGCCTACCTCTACTATGCACCATCACACCTCGCACTGTCCATAACCGACCCTCCCCCGACACCCTACAGCAACAACATCACAGCCATCTACATCACGCTGACCACCATCGAGATCCATGCCGCAAACGCTGGCAACAACAGCGGCTGGCAGACACTGGCCACGAATGTCACGGTAAACCTCATGACAACCTTCTCGACACCAAAACTCCTCGGCACAACTCAGCTACCACCAGGCAGATACACCGAACTCCGGTTCTTCTCCAGCCAAGCGATAATCACCATCAGCGGCACCAACAGCACGTACACAATTCCCAGTGGCACACAGACAGGAATCAAGGTGCCAGTCTCTGGCGGAGGCTTCCACATCTATGGTGGAGAAACGATGACAGTCCAGCTGGACTTGTCTTTCAACAACAACGAGATCATGAACAACCCGACCATGACTCTGACGCCGGTCGCCACAGCCAAAGTAATCTAGGAAGAGAACGAGCCCGCGATTTCAGGCGAGCCTACTAAAAGGGTCAACATGGCCCCCGAGGTCAGGTTTCCTCACAGCGTCTTGTCATGCTCAAAAGAGACCCGCCGGATCTCTGGCTGTCAATGATGCTTCTTTCTTTCGAACGAGTCGCGTCTGTGGTCTTTATCGTCTTTTCCAGAGTCTGGACTCGTCTTGGGCCAGGGTCTCGTGGCGGTGCTCCCATGCTTGGTGGTCAGGCATATGTTCTTCGCAGAACGTCTTTCCGCAGTATTCGCACTGTTTGTTCTGTTTTGTCTCTTTGCCGCACTTGTCGCACTTTGTCATTCTGGCCAGGTCTGAACTAGTCTCGATCATATTGTAGTTTAAACCTGTCCGTCGATCATTCTCGGATTCGTACTGTTGTCCCATTCGAGGATCAATTGTCGCAGGATCTTCGCCCGCGGATTTTCCAAGTTCAGCCTAAACATTCGGACCCGTCCATAATCGTGCTCCTCGACAATCGAGGCCTCCGACAGTTCTTGTAAATGTCGATCGGTGGCGCTGTAGCTCTGGTCAGTCTTCCTCGCAATCTCGCTAAGGTGCAGCTCTCCCACGTTGGAGAGGACGGTCAGTATCTTGATTCTGCCGCTGCTGGAGAGGACATTTGCGAGCGAGGCTTTCTGGGGCAAGGTCCTGTTAGGGCCTGCGTACTAGGCTCGACTCTAGCCATCGTCGTATCGCCGAGGCCGGGGCTGTGGGCAGTCCCAGCAGCGTCGTCTTTCCTCTGAACCCCGCGGTCGAGGGCTGGGTCGAGACTATTCCCGTGGCGCTGAGGTTCTGGACATACTTCCAGACCTGGGTATGCGCTCTGAACTGTTCCTTGTACTCCTCGCACGCCATCTTGTAGGCTATCTCACTCTCGCCCATCGACGCGTACGTCTCCTGTGTCCGCTCCAAGGTCCTAGCAAGGCCCAGGAGTAGCAGCTTTTCGTGCAGGTTCAGGTGCTGGGCGTAGTCTGTCCTCATCACCGGGTAGACGCTCTGGGCCGCGGCCCGGACATGCTCCGCCCGGACCTCCCGCGACCCTTCAGTATCAGCATATTTTCCAGCGCGCCAGACCAGTTCGATCGCGTATCTCGCATCGCCTGCCGGCGCCGCCATGTCCGCCACGAAATCCACGACCTGTTCTGATATCGTCCCTTCCTTGAACGCCAGCTCTACTCGTTCTCTGAGGATCGATTCCAGCTGGCTGGCCGAGTACCGGTCGAGCCGTATCAGGTTCCGCTGCAGTGTGCTCTGCGTACTCCTATCGAGATCCTGTAGCTTCTCTATCTCGCGCAGTACCACTATCAGCGACAGTCGTATGGGACGACCGGGCCGCTCCTCCTGAATACGCGTCAGGTTGTAGAGGCTTGTTGATCCTTCCGCGGCGATCAGGACATCGGCCTCGTCTAGTGTGAGAATAATGTGGAGGTTCTTCGTCTCCAGCTGGTCCAGCAGTATATGCAAGAGTTCTTCGCTGGAGAATCCGCGCTGGGGAAACTGCGGGGTGAACTTCTGCAGTACCTGTTTGAGGATCATGAAGAGGCTGCCGCGGAACTCGCGACAGTTGACGTGGATGTACTGGAGGTTCTGCTTCAGTGTCCGGGCGGTGCGTTGAATGTCCATCCCGAACCGTTGCGTCAGAACAGTCTTTCCTGTTCCGATCTCTCCGGTTATCAGGACCTTCGGGCTGGTGGTTCCGGGCTTGTCTATGACGGATCGGAAGAGTTCTGTTAGGAAGCGTAGCTGGGTCTCCCGGTGTGGGAGGCGGGGCGGCAGCCACTCTAGGCTGAGCGGCTCTTCGTTCTTGAATATGGTTGGTTTGGAGAGCGCTTCTCGGACGATCTCGCCGGGTGCGGCTAGGCTGTTCTTCTGCACTTTGATTACTTCCACCGTGTAAGCTCCTAAACTGTACTGTTGAACGTATAAGATGAGCAGAGAGGGGCGAAAGTAAACTCTCCGGGAGAGGAGCAGGGCAGAAAAACAGCCGAGACCATACTACTTTTCGGAGTAGAAAAGATAGCATATCCGATCCGGCAAATCGCCCCAGAATAAGCCCTGATCAGCGATCCGGGAGTGGGGTCCCACGCGGCGGGTTTCGCACGCTTGGAGGCCGCCACACGGCAACTACTGAAAACAGCCGATAAGCCTGTTCTGCGCGACAAACCGGGAATTTCGCGCAATTCTGTTTCAGATGGCGAGACGACACTCTCTAGGATTTAGAAATAAAAAAATTCCCGCGACACAAACGTGCTCTTTGGGAAAGATCCCCGCGATAGAAAGATACGGTTCTTCTAATCCAATCCGTCTTCGTGTCTAGCCGAAGTATTTCTTGACCATCTTCACGCCCACATCGCTCGCAGCCCACTTCTCACCGTTAAACTTGACAGCCCCCAACCGTTCCAGATTCGCCAGATGCTCGCCCAGCTTGTCCGGCGGAAACCCCTTCTCCTTATGACCAGGATAGACCTCACCCAACCCCCGCGCAATCTCACGCGCACTCCGCGGAGTCTCACAAATCCGAACAATCTGAATATTCACCTCAGTGGTCGTGAGTATCCGGAAGATCTCCTCTTCAGACATCCTCGGCTTCGTCAAACCAAAACTCGTCGTACCAGACACCTGCGTCGGCCCAACCTTCGGCCCATTCCGATGACGCCGCAAGAACGAGTAAGACAACGCGCCCCATGTCCCGATCAATAACGCCCAGAGAAAGCCCGCATTCTCCAGTAGCCCGAAGACCCCGTCGAACTGCAAAACAGCAACGTCCGTCAGCATTTTCTTATCGCACCCTATGCAACGCCGCCATCTCGATACCCGCCGCGCCGACCCGGTAAGCGTAGACTTTCATGTCCGTGAACGCGCCCGGCATCTTCAACACGCGCATCTTACGCGCATAATCCTCAGACCCGAACGGTTCCGTAGAAAGATCAACAACGCCATCACTCAAGTGCTTCACCGTATTCTCGATATGATCAGTGTGAATCCCCTTGTTCGCCATTAGAACATACAATCCCCCGCTAGCCCGCACATGAGCTTGTAACAGCTTCAAGGTCTGCTCGACCGCCGGAAAAGGAGCACTACGAATCACATCACTCAAGCTATCCACAATAAGCGTACAGGCCCCCAATGGCGCAACAACCCGTGGAAACTCCTTCGCCAAGAGATTCGCCGGACCAATATCCCAGCTAACCTCCCCCGCCACCTTCTCCCGTTTCATCCCGAAACTGTCAATGAACCACATTTTCCGCTGCTCAAAGAACCGTTCCAGTGTCCAGCCGTACACACCCATCTCCCCGACAATATCCTCCCAAGACCGGCCCGTAGTGAAATAGACAGCCGGCCGACCATCCAGCAAGCCTTGGTACATTATCTGCTGCGCACACGTCGTCATCCCCGTATCAGCCTCGCCGAGAAACAGGATAATACTCCCGCCGGGCAGACCGCCCAGTGACTCGTCGAACGCTGAGATCCCGCTCTTCAAATTCTGCACCATTCTAGATCACACCTGTCGTCGCTGGCCCGTCCAGCCTAGCTGGTCGATAGCCGTCCCTTGTCCTTGAACCCCTTGTTCCACTACCCTCCCCACCTCGGATACTGGAACAGTCCCCGACTCGGCTTCTTCGTACGTGTCAGCGCCGGCTTCGACGCTTTCTCCGCGGACTATGGAGGCGTCGTTGTCGGCTAACACTACGAACACCAATCGGCCCCTTCAGCTCGACACCCTCACGGCCGATGGTGAACGCAAAGTCGTTCAGGCTGTGACTCGTCCCACGCATCTTCCGGACATACACCTTCCGGATAACCGAGGACTGCCGGACCAGCGAGAGGACCATCACCCCGGTAGCGAGGAACTCCTCGATGCCATAGCGGCTGATCAATCCCGAGCCCTCAACGATCTCCGTCGTCATCAAGGTCGTACAGCCAACATCCTTCAACAGCAGCCCGACCTCGAGGAAGATCTCTCGCAGCGTGTTGAGATCCGTCACCCGGAAACCAAAACCGGGAAGCGAATCCACAACCAGCCTCGTCGCGCCAAGCTGCTCAACGAGAATCTTCACCTCAGACAGTTTCGACCGGAGATTGTACAGTATCGACTGCAACGACTCCTGCTCCGCGATCTCCGTCTCGACACGCTGATAGACAGCATCGACCATACCGATCTTCCGCTCCGCCTCAAGCTTCTTGAAATCCCAGCCGAAACGGAGCATGTTCGCTCTGAACTCCTGCGGAGGCTCCTCAGTCGAGACATAGACACCTGGCTCACCGTAGCGCGTAGCGCCCTTGTACAGATACTGGCCGCAACAGATGGTCTTCCCACAGCCAGCCCCCCCAGCCAATAAGACCCTCGCGCCCTTCGGGAAACCTCCCTCAAGCACGTGGTCCAGGCCAGGGATTCCAGTGTGGACCCTTTCGATAGCAACTGACTCTGCCATAATATCCCGCTCGAAAGCAGGAAACACCGACAATAAGACTAGAGTAACCAGTCCCGAACCGTAGAAGTAACAACGACACGCGACGACCTCAAGCCACGATACTCGACTCGAGACCAAGGAACCTTTTTAGGGCAAGCCAACCCGCAATCCCAACCTTCGTGACAGTGGATGCCTGAACGGGGATACTCGATAACAGGCCTCGACCCAGACCGGACGGTAAAATGTTCAGGCCGACAACTCAGAATATCCCCCAAAGCATCAGTCGAGATCTGCAGAACAATCAGAGGAATGAAACTCTCCGACGCGAAAAAACTTCTAGAACGAGTAGTCGAGAAGAAACAGGCTATAGCATACCGACACTACAAGAAAGAAGTCCCACACCGGAGACAGCTCACCGAACCATGGTTCGCCGGAAGATTCCCGCAGAAAGCAGCCGGCAGACTCCTCCGCCTACTAGAAGAGCTCGAAGCAAACGCCGAATACCGTAACTTGGATACTGAACGGCTCAAGATAATACACGCAGCCGCCCAGCGCGCAAACAAGATCCCGAGACGCAACCCGAGAGCCTTCGGACGCTCAGACCTCCTAAAAGCAACAACCACCCACATCGAACTGGTCGGCTTCGAGGCAGAATAGCCCCATGTCAGTAACCAAATACTTCATCAAAGACGTATCCCGCCGACTCGAGATCGACGAACTACTCCAGAACGATCTCAAACGAGCAGGATACAGCCACGTAGAACTCACAAAAAGCCCCGTCGGAACCCGCGTCGTAATCTACGCGGCAAAACCCGGGATGGTCATAGGCCGAAGAGGCCAGAGCATAAAAGATCTCACAAAACTCCTCGAGACAAAATTCGGCATAGAGAATGCCCAGCTATCCGTAGCAGCCATCGAAATCCCAGAACAAGACCCGAAGGTAGTCGCCTCCCAGGTCGCCCAGGCCCTCCAGCGCGGAGTCCACTTCAGAAGATCCGCCTACTGGGCAATACAGAGAGTCATGGAATCACAAGCCCTAGGAGTAGAGATCATTATCAGAGGAAAACTCACAACCGAACGCGCCAGATACGAGAAGTTCAGAGCCGGATACCTCCCACGGGTCGGAGACCCAGTCCTCAAGAGCGTGAAGGTCGCCGTAACGGACGTCCAGCTAAAGCAAGGACTCTTCGGGATAAAGGTCCGAATCCTACCCCCCAACATCAACTTTGTCGACAAGCCCACGATGAAGATAGTCGCAGCGGCGGTAGCACAACCAGTCATAACGGAAGTGTCAGTACCAGCTCCCTCGGCCCCGGAAGTCGAAACAGAGAAGGAGGAGGCAACAGTTGGCAATCCTACGCAAGCGTGAGATAGGACAGATGCTTCCCGAGGAACGGGAAAAGAAAGTCTCAGAACTGAGAGCCGAGCTCACCACAATCCGAACCCAGGTGAACTCCGGCGGCACAGTCGACAACCCGGCCAGAGTAAGAGAACTACGCCGGGCCATAGCAAGACTCCTCACCGCCCAGAACCTCAAAGCCCCAACGGAGAAAGCGTAGTAGATGCCGATCACTTCCCGGAACATTCTAGCACACGAATGGATAGGCCTCGAAATCACCATTAAGAAAAGTCCAGATACGAAACTGGAGGGTCTCTCCGGACTCGTTCGAGACGAGACAAGGAATACACTGGTCGTAGAGACACATGGGAGGACTCGCAGAATCGCAAAACCCAACACCGTATTCATCGCCAAGCTGCCGACAGGAGAAACCATGACAGTTGAAGGAAGTATGCTGAAGCACCGGCCAGAAGACAGAATAAAGAAAGGGCTGAGCAGATGGTAGTACGCAACATCGGACTAGACGTCAAACCGCCAAAATCCGGATGCAACGATCCTGCATGCCCCTACCATGGGAACGTCTCCGTCAGGGGAAGAGTCTTCGAAGGAACGGTCTCAACTTCAAAATCCCCAAGAACGGTCTCTGTAGAACGAGCCTATCTCCACTATTATCCGAAATACAACCGGTACGAGCGGCGCAGGAGCAAGACCCTAGCCCACAACCCCCCATGCATATCCGCAACGACAGGCGATCACGTGACAATCGCTGAGTGCCGACCGCTCAGCAAGGAAGTCTCCTTTGTAGTGATCGACAGAAAGGGAGTGGCAGAGTAGACATGCCAGCACCGAAGACGAGGGCCGTCAGCGCCCGTGGAATGGTCGAATACAGGCCAAGAATCGCCAGAGGCCTACCAGTCGGCTCCCGGATGACCTGCGCGGACAACACCGGAGCAAAAGAGCTGAAGCTGATAAACGTACGAGGATACCACGGACGCCTCCGCAGAGTACCGGCCGCCTGCGTCGGAGATATGATAATGGTCTCAGTCACCAAGGGTGCCCCCGATCTTAGGAAACAAGTCTTTCCAGCGGTAGTTGTCAGACAGGCAAGAGCATTGCGAAGGCCCGACGGCACGCGACTCTCCTTCGAGGACAACGCCGCCGTAATCATGACGCCCGAGGGAGAAATGAAAGGAACAGAGATCAGAGGACCAGTCGCGCGCGAAGCCGCAGAGAGATGGCCCAGAGTAGCCAATCTAGCCTCGACAGTGATATAGAGAATGAGAAGCTCAAAGCCGTCAAAACAGAGAAAACTCCTCTTCCAGGCACCGAAGCACAGACAACGGAGAAGGCTCTCAGCTCGACTCTCAAACGATCTGACCGGTAGACACAGAATCAGACGGGTCCCACTCAGAACCGGCGACAGAGTACGCATAATGCGGGGAGAATTCGCAGGACTTGAAGGAAAAGTCGAGCGAGTGGAATATTCTACCGGAAGGATCTTCGTCGAAGGAATGACACGAGAAAAGGCCGCGGGGGTCTCATCAAAGCTTCCAGTACATTCCAGCAAGGTGCTCATTACCGAACTGAACCTATCCGACAAGTGGCGGAGCGGAATATTGTCCGAGAAGGCAAAGAGCGCGGAGGAATAGAAAGTGGCGAGAAAATCTGGACCCAGACAGCTGAAACGAGAACCAGCCCCAGGATTCTGGCCGATACACCGAAAGGAAATGGCCTGGGCACCCATGACCAGACCTGGTCCGCATCGTCGCGATAGAAGCCTCCCACTCGTCATCGTCATACGTGAAATCCTGGGATACGCAAGAACCGCGAAAGAGGCGATCCACATCATCAGTACTGGCAGAGTCAAAGTCGACGGAGTCGTCCGAAGAGACCATAGATTCCCAGTAGGCCTAATGGACGTGCTACAGATCGAGGGATCCCCCCAGAGCTTCCGGGTTCTACCCAGACCCGACAAAGGACTGACCACCGTACCCATCGAAAAGGGAGAGTCCGGATTCAAGCTCTGCAAGATAGTTGGAAAGAAAACCGTTGAAGGCGGCCGGACCCAGCTCAACTTTCACGACGGGCGCAACCTAATTCTTCAAGCTCGCGAGCCAAGACAGAGACCTGGGGAGGAGTACGCAGTTGGAGGCGCAATACAACTAGGACTCCCCGAACAAAACATAGTGGGCCACATCCCATTCCAGACGGGAGCTATCGGACTCGTCGTCGATGGACGAAACCAAGGACACTTCGGCAAGATCTTCTCAATAACACCAGGAACCCACGCGCGTCGGAAGGGAGTTAGGATCGAGACGACTGACGAGGCATTCGAGACCCCCGCAGCCTACGTGATACCTATTGGCATGGGAACACCTCTCATCGGGCTAGGAAAACAGTAGGGTGTCCAAACCCAAAGGTGACGATGAAGTGAGTAATCCCTTACGCGTTGTAAGGATCGAGAAGGTCACCCTGAACATAGCGACAGGCAAATCTGGGGAACCCTTAGAAAAGGCGAAGAAAGTTCTCAACCAGCTGACCGCAAGGACCCCAGCAACAAAGAAGGCGAAAAAAGCCATCAAGGACTTTGGAGTGAGAAAGGGAGAACCAATAGCCGCGGTCGTCACGCTCAGGGGAAAAGACGCAGGCGAATTCTTGAGAAGAGCCCTAGACGCTGTCAGCAACAAAGTCAACGAGTCCAGCTTCGACCAGTTCGGCAACTTCTCCTTCGGAATCAAGGAGCATATCGAGATCCCCGGAACCAGGTACGTCCCCGAGCTGGGAATATTCGGAGCAACCATTCACGTCACTCTGGGACGCCCGGGATACCGGATCAGATCGCGCGGAATACGCCCGGCCAAGATAGGGCACAACCACTACGTGTCGCGGGCGGAAGCAGTAACGTTCATGCAGAACAACTTCGGCACAAACATAGCAAGCTGAACCGGACATGGCCAAGATCAAACCAAGGAAACAGCGGAAGTATGGGAAGGGTGCTCGCCCCTGCAAACGATGCGGCCAATACGGTCCCATCGTTAGAAAATACGGGCTCAACTTTTGCAGACAATGCTTCAGAGAAGTAGCAGTAGGCCTCGGGTTCAAGAAATACATGTGACAACTCATGGAACCAATATCAAACATGTTCTCATCCATCCTCAACAACGAGCGGAGACACAAGCACGAGTGTATCGTCTATCCCGCATCCAAACTGATGGGCCAGGTTCTCCGGGTCATGCAGAAATATGGCTACGTGGGAGAGTTCGAGTTCGTGGACGACGGCAGAGGAGGAAAATTCAAGATCCAGCTCCTAGGACGGGTCAACAACTGCGGCAGCGTACGACCAAGATTCTCCACCACAATAGGCGAATTCGAAAAATGGGGCAGACGATACCTTCCCTCGCGAGATGTCGGCATCCTCATACTGACAACCCCGAAAGGAGTCTTGGCACACAAAGAGGCACGCGAAGCGGGCTCAGGCGGACAACTCCTCGGATACGTCTTCTAGAGGGCGAGGATCCACGGCACGATTTGAGACTCTTCAGAGAACCCTTCAGGTACCAGAAAACGTCAGCGTACAAATAGAGGGCCGAATTGTAAAAGTGAAGGGCCCACTAGGCGCCCTCGTCGAGGACCTTTCACACCTGCCAGTCTCACTCAGCGTCGAACAGAACCAGGTCCGGCTACAGACCGTGTGGCCGCGGAAGCGAGAGATTGGAATGCTGGGAACCGCCGCCGCCCATGTCAGAAACATGATCAAAGGGGTCACGCAGGGCTACAAGTACGATCTGCGGACGGTCTACGCCCACTTTCCAGTAACCGTCAAAGTGGACGAGAAGGCGAAGGTCTTGAAGATCGAGAACTTCACAGGCGAGAAAACCCCCAGATACGCGAGGATCCTGGAAGGAGTGAAAGTTGCCATCAAGGGCGATGACATATCAGTTGAAGGGGTAGACCTGAAATCTGTAAGCCAGACGGCTGCGAATATTCAGGATAGCACCAGGATCAAGGAGAAGGATCTGCGGGTCTTCCTGGACGGAATCTACATCTCCGCAAAAGGGCCCGCGCATTCGCCGCATAGCCCGTCAAAGTGAGAATGATGAAGAGTTCAAAGCCCGAATTCAAGCGCCAGGAGAGCTGGCGGTACAGGAGAGTGGCGGAAAACTGGCGTCGACCGCGTGGGGTCACGAGTAAGATGCGGAAGGAGGAGAGCGGGTTCCCTCCGAAAGTAAAGGTGGGGTACGGATCCATCGCATCCGCGAGAGGCCTCCATCCCAGAGGGCTGGTCGAACATCTCGTGTGGCGCGAGTCAGAACTCGAGAAGCTCGATGCGAAGATACACATCATCAGGATCGCCGCGCGGGTTGGCGAGAGAAAGCGGATAGGGATCGTCGCCAAGGCGAAAGAGCAGAATTTTCATATCGCAAACCCTGGAAAGGGAGAGAGTCGACCAGTAGCTGAGAGGGTCGAGGAAAGGGAACCTGTCCCTACTGAAACTCCAGTTGAGGAGCCAACTGAACAAGTCGAGGTTGCCGAGGATGGCGAAGAGGAGTCTGTGACCGGAGAGGATTCTGAATGAGCCTCAAGAGCCAGAGGAGACTCGCCGCTGATCTTCTGGGTGGAGGCTTGAACAGGGTCTGGATCGACCCTGAAGATATCGATCGGGTTCAGTCGGCGATAACGCGCGACGAGGTCAAGAAGCTTATCCGCGAGGGGAGCATAAGCTTGCTACCGAAGACAGGGGTCAGCAGAGGACGCGTGAGGGCTCGGTCTGGCCGGCGTAAGGGGGCGGGGAGCCGTAAGGGCGGCCAGAAGCCTGGCAAGGAGGCCTGGGTTCTCAAAATACGAGCGATCCGCCGCCATCTACGCTGGCTTAGAGACAAGAGACAGCTAGCTCCTGGCGGCTACAAGACTCTGCTCGCCTTGGCCAAGGGTGGCGTGTTTAGGAGCAGGTCTCACGTCGACGAGTATGTAAAGGCCCATCACCTGGTGAGGAAGCGGTAGGACTTTGGCTGACGGTCCACGTTATGCGGTCCCATACCGGCGTAGGCGGGAGGGTAGGACGGACTATAAGCTTCGCCGCGCCCTAGTCAGGTCGGGAAAGCCGAGGGCCGTCGTCCGGCTTACCAACAAGTACGTCATCGTTCAGGTCTCAGAGGCGGACATCCGGGGGGATATTGTTAGAGCATCGGCATCCTCGCGAGAGCTTGCGAAGCTTGGCTGGAAGGGCGGAGCTGGGAATCTGCCTGCGGCGTATCTGACGGGTGTTCTTGCTGCGCGACGGGCGGTTGATCGGGGTGTTAAGGAGGCAGTTCTCGATATCGGTCTTAGGGGTCCGACTAAGGGATCAAAAGTTTTTGCGGCTTTGAAAGGATTGGCCGACTCGGGGCTGATTGTTCCACACTCTGATGGTCCATTGCCTCCGATGGAGAGGATCAACGGCTCGCACATTGCGGCCTACGCCAAGTCGTTGGTTGGGGAGCAGGAGTTGTACAGGAAGCGATTTGGCGCGTATCTGGCTCGCGGGTTGAAGCCGGAGGACTTGTCGGGGCATTTCGAGCAGGTTAGAAAGAGCGTACTGTCCACGTCGTTGGGGGCTTCTTGATGGGTCAGCGTCCGGGCCAAGAGGTCGGCTGGGTCCCTAAGACGAAGCTGGGCCGGCAGGTGCAGCAAGGCGAGATCGTCTCGATGGAGGAGATCTTCACGCAAGGTTTACGGATCAAGGAGCCGGAGATTGTGGATACCTTGTTGCCGAATATTCAGCAGGAGGTTTTGGGCATTGGCTTCGTGCAGAAGCAGACTGACGCGGGGGAGAGATCGCGCTTCCGGGCGATCGTTGCTGTCGGGAATGGGGATGGCTATATCGGGCTGGGAGAAGGGAAGGCTCGACAGGTCCGGACGGCTATCGACAAGGGGACTGTCCAGGCGAAGTTGAATGTTATTCCTATCCGTCGGGGTTGTGGGAGTTGGGAGTGTCGTTGTGGGACGATGCATACCGTCCCGTTTAACGTGACTGGCAAGACTGGCAGTGTCCGTGTGGAGGTGTTGCCTGGGCCTCGGGGTCTGGGTCTCGTGGCGGGTGAGATTCCGAAACAGGTACTGCGGCTGGCTGGGGTGCGGGATTGCTGGACTCGTACGTTCGGCTCGACTTCGACACTGACGTCATCTGCGCTCGCGGTCTTTGACGCGCTGACGCGGACATACAGTGTCGTGACGCAGGGTGACTGGGTGAACTAGTTGGAAGAGTCGAGCAAGGGTTTGCTGTTTGCGGTCCGGTTGCGCGGGACGGCCGCTGATAATCCGGATGTAAGGAAGACTATGGAGTCGTTGAGGCTGGAGCGGACCTTCCAGGCCCGGCTGCTGGAGAACACGCCGTCGAATCTTGGTATGCTAAGGTCGGCCAAAGCGCTCGTTGCGTGGGGCGAGGTGGATCCGGAGATTCTCGGCCGGCTGCTGGTCAAGCGTGGGGAGCGTGACGGTGCGGACGGGCTGGACGAGGGTTTTGTCAAGCTTCTAGGCAAGACGAGCTTCGAGGATCTGGCCAAGGCGGTTGTGGCTGGCGAGGTCGGGGTCCAGGCGTTGTACCGGGCGGGTCTGAAACCGCGTTTCCGTCTCCACCCTCCGCGGGGCGGGTTTAAGCGGAGTCTGAGGAGGGCTGCGACTGATGGTGGTGAGCTGGGCTACCGGGGCGCGGATATCAACCATCTAGTCAAGCGCATGATCTAGCCCGGTCGAATCGATTGTTCTGCTAGCTCAAATACGACTGGAATGCTTGTCTCGAAGGATGGGTCGCTGAATATTGGCTCCTAAGAGAGAGTCTCGCCGTCGCCACAGCCGGTCCGGCTGGTGGTTCGACGTGTTCGAGGAGATGGAGCGGATGGATCGTTTGATGGATGATATGATGCGTAAAGCGGTGGAGATGCCGAAGACGCAGGAGGGTGTCTCGCCGTTCGTCTACGGCTTCTCCATGTCTCTCGGTGCTGATGGGAAGCCGGTCATTAGAGAGTTCGGGAATGTCGCGCCCAGTGCGCGTGGGCCCTTGGTCAAGGAGGAGCGCGAGCCGTTGGTGGATGTTATGGACGAGGGGCGCGAGATCGTGGTCGTAACTGAACTGCCGGGCGTGGAGCGGGACGAGATACGGTTGGAGTCTACGGACAGGTCGTTGAAGATAAGCGTGGACTCGGCGAAACGGCGTTATCTGAAAGAGCTCGACCTCGGGCATCTGGTCGATCCTCGTACCGCGAAGGCCACGTACAAGAACGGTGTGCTGGAGGTCCGGTTCATCAAGAGCGACGAGAAGAAGCCGAGCCGGCCCATACAGATAGAATAGCTACAGACCACAAAGACCACTCATGTGTCGCGACGATCAACGCTCTGGAAATTTTCTGGAGAGAGGTCGAACCAGTTGAAACTGATCTGGGCGAGACCGGCGATTCTGGGCGCGGAATAGGCCGGTCGGAGGTTTTCGTAGGTGCGAGGTATCCGCATGACTCAGCGCGGAAAAGTCGCGGTTTCAAATCGGATGCTTGGATTTGCGATCTGGGCTCGTTCCAGGCGATTTCCTAGCAAAGGATCGTACTCCAGAGAGCACTCTTGTGTCGCGGGAATTTTTTTATTTCTAAATCCTGGATGGGTCGTCTGGCCATCTGAAACAGAATTGGGCGAAATTTCCGATTTGACGCGTAGAACGGGCTGATCAGCGTTTTCCAGTACGTGTTGGTGAGGGCCCTTCAAGCGTGAATAAGTTGCTCAGTGGGACCCCCCTCCCTGATTGCCGATCAGGGCTTTTCTAGGCGTTTTCTCGTGCACATGTATTTCCTTTCGTCTCTTATCCGAGAGGACTTCAATTCTACTATTCGAACTCTAAAAAGTGCAGGTCTTGCAGATGAAAACCCTGAAAACTCAGCGCGCGTTAGACCAATCGGACCCGTTATGGAGCCATCAAATCTCCCAGATCCTCTGCGACCCAGACCCATAGGGCCGATGCCGTCACCACTGAGACCTGGACAGTACATCGGACCACGAGAAGAGGAGCTGGGAAGAATATTGAAAGAAATACTCGACAAGATAACCCTGATAGAAAACAGGCTCAAGGCAATAGAAGAACAAATCAAGGCCAGGAAATAGTCCCCGGCTACAGCGGACTCAATGGCTCTCTCGGCTTATGCTCGGACGGATTTGTGCGCGAGTCCTAACGTGAGGCCAGGTTAAAGCGCATGCTGTGGGTGGTCGTTGAACTTTCCATATTCTGACTCTGACTTCGCGGCCATTATCATGTCATTCTGACTGAGGCCACCAATCGAATGAGTGGACCAAGAGAGCCTGACTCGTCGCCATCTGATCGTCAGCTCGGGATGATGATTCTGCGCGTCAGCAGTCATTCCAACGTCATAAGCGAATTCCAGACAAGCCCCGTACGATCCAACGAGACTCCTTCTCAATCGAGTCGTCTCTTCGAACCCACCCGGGCAAATCTAACAATGCATTCTCTACCTGCCCTTCAGAGAGACGATCGATACCTTCGCAAGGGACACATTTCATCGCCGCCAATCTCTCGATTAAAGAACTAGCTGTTCGCTGTTTCATAGCAGCCTACGTTGGAAGGATTGCAATAATCTTTGCAGAAAAGACGAGCAAAGTGATAGGGTTGTAGTCACCACTGGAATACCCCGTCCCGCTATGCTCTGGAACGGCTTGGACGCGAAGAGGCGTCGCAAATCATGAGTCGAATGATTATGGAAGTTATTCAAACGAGCGCGGGGTTAGATTTATGGCAATGAAAACCAAGGCGGTCTAATGGACTTGCCGGCACTTCTCGATGTTCCTGGTAAATTACTCGTCGTCAGGAGATTCAAGGAACGGAAGAAGCAAGTTCACACGCTTGAAGACGCGGTTGCCTGTGCCTATGAGTTCGAATTTCACGGGGTAACAATAAGGCCGCTTCAGGTTAGAGAAGAAATCATGTCGCTAGTGCAGAAGCTCGAAAAGTTTAGTCCTAGAACAGTGTTGGAAATAGGAACTTCGCATGGCGGAAGTTTGTATCTATTTTGCATGGCCGCTTCGCCTAGAGCATCAATAATCAGCGTCGATCTCCGCGGCGGAGTCTATGGGGGAGGATATTCGAGGTTAAGAATTCCACTTTACAAATCGTTTGCGAAAGGAAAGCAAGAAATTCATCTCATAAACAGCAATTCGCACGAACCATCGACCATAAGAATAGTAAAAGACATTCTGAAAGGAAGGCCTGTAGACTTCCTGTTCATAGATGGCGACCACACATACGAAGGAGTAAAGTCTGATTTCGAATCTTATTCTCAGCTAGTCAGAAGTGGCGGTATGATAGCACTCCACGACATAGTTGAGCACCCAAAAGATAGGTCCGTAGAGGTTCAAAGATTCTGGAATGAGATAATGCCAAAATACAATTATCAGGAGATGGTCAAGGATTGGAATCAGGGATGGGGAGGAATAGGACTAATCTATCAGAATCACGGATCAGACGCAATCAAGTGACATCCTAAGCGCTCAGTTTGCTAGGAGGTTGCCTCCATAAATAGCGAATGGGCGGTGGGGATGTACATCCCTTTCAGTCAGCGCCAGCGTGTGTACTTTGTTTTCTTTCGGACTCGAGTCTACGAAATCCTTTCTCGTGGGTGTCCAATCATCTGGCCCTTTTAGGAGGTTGTCGGCTTTGGCGAGGATGCTGTCGAACTCTTCCTTGTCCTGCCGGCTCAGTGCGTTTTGTTCACGCATCACTTTTGGGAAGACTATGGAGTCGTTGAGGCTGGAGCGGACTTTCCAAGCTAGGTTGTTGGAGAATTCGCCGTCGAATCTTGGCATGCTCTGGTCTGTCAAGGCCCTCGTCGCCTGGGGCGAGGTCGAACCGGAGGTTCTCGGCCGGGCGCTTGCCAAACGCGGTGAGCGTGACGGTGCGGACGGGCTGGACGAGGGTTTCGTCAAGCTCCTAGGCACGACCAAGATCCATAAGCTTGTAATAGAAAGAGGAGAACAGTACGATTCGAGGTACTCTGAAAGTGCTATGAAGCATCGTCTTTGTGAAGGAGTAGCGTAGCTCGCTCTGCTCTTCCCGTCTCGAGCTCGAATTTGATCGAATGCCGCAAGCTAAAGTTCTGATTGTGAATAACTGTCAAGTCCGCGACCACTGTTTTCTTCGTCTGCATTAGGAACCATGTCCCTGCTGTTTCTACCTCTGGGATGCTCCCGACGCGCATGGAAAAGTCAGTCCGATAAATGGTCGCACAGTCTCTGACCCTTTCCCGAAGTCTCACCCAGAACGTCGCTTTCTACCGCACTCCTGAATACCGGTGAGGAGGGTTCGACATAGACTTCAATGATGTCGGCGTCGAATTTTTCGTGAAGGGAATAGAATTCTGCTGGGACGGTGACATTGTTATCAACGATTGCGATATGGCTGTATTTACCCAACAATTCGGGGGTTATCTGTTTCCCAGATTCTCATACAGAGTTCTGGATGAAAAGTCAGGGTGCACGCACCACCATTGTTCCGCAGGGATATTTCTCAAGCTCTGGTCCTAAGAGTAATGGTTTTCACTATTCCGTCTCTTAGAACAGTCTTTGCTTCGAACCCAAGTTTCTTTCTGGAGTTCAGGAGGCTTGCGGTCCTTTTCCTGACTTCAAATTCGGGTAATCTCTTGGAAGGTCTAACCAGAACTATTTTAGAATCGGATCTTGTCGCGGACTTGACAATCTTGGCGAGACTGATGACTCGGGTTTGGATGCCTGTTGCCACGTTGAAAACTTCTCCCAAATACTTCGTCCCGCTTGCCAGGACGAAAGCCTCGACGACATCGTCAATGTACGTGAAATCTCTCGTCTGGCGTCCGTCGTCATAGACTGTTATCTGCTCGTTTTTCAGGGCCTGGTTTATGAATCTGGCTACCACGAATCTCTCATCCTGACCTGGGCCGTATGCATTGAATATGCGCAATGAAACGCTCTCGATCTTATCGCCGAAGGCTTTCAGATAGTGTTCGACTGCCAGCTTTGAAACGCCGTATGAAGACAGGGGGGAAGGACTATCGGACTCGCTCATCGGAAGTAGCGCGCGGTTCCCATAGATTTCCGAGGAAGAAGCGTAGACTATTCTTTTGACGCCTTTCTCGACGGACGCTCTGACGAGGTTTCGTATCCCAATCAGTTCCGTGTCCATCACGTCTATCGGGTTGGCAGAGGCCTGTTCCACGCCTACGACGGCGGCTAGATGGAAGACCGTATCGACGCCACGTATCGCAGACTTTACGCTTTCATAGTCTCTTACATCCCCACTATTGTCTTTGACGTCTAAGACGGATACGTCATGCCCGTCGCCCTTGAGCCTTCTGGTAAGATGTTGTCCTAAGAACCCGAGTCCACCTGTTATCAGCGCTTTCATCTTTCAACCACCGTTTGCCTATTGTCCGTGATCCGGCCCTTCGACTTTGTGGGTCGGGCTGCTAATTCTCTGACCTACGTAGGCGAAGAAAAGCGCTGGCCTGACCCTCACGATGGAGTGCGCTAAGACTCTCCAGAAACTGTCGTGAAGTTTCGCCCTCGCTCTGCCTTGCCTCTTCTGCCTTTCTATGGACTTTCGAATGCTGAACTTTTCCATGTGATAAGCTATCATCTTCTTGTATTGGACGACGGCGTTCGCCTTCCTCAGGATGTACGTGTCCTCATACTGTTCTGTCCAGGAGGGATATCCTCCCATCCGTTTGAGAAATCTCGTGGAGTATATGACAGCGCAGCCTCTGGCTCTCACACGGCTTAGACGGAGCCAGTAGGTTAGCGTTTCCCATGTTCTGTATATCCTGGAGCTTGGAAGAACTCTCGGAACTATGATGTCCGCGTCCGGATATTCCTCCGGTAATTGGAAAAACGCTTCAGGAACGGACGTGTCGTCATCGACTATGGCTATGTGCGTGTAGCTGTCGAGGACCGGATTGACGATTCTCGCGACGCTCTCCGAGTATGTTTCCGGGGGCCTGAACTTCGGAACAACTCTGAAGACTTTCATTGTTCTTGTTCTCTTCATATGAACGCTCCGATTACCAGCGGCAGAAAGAGGCGAAGGATAGCGGTCTCGATTTCGAAAGCCACTACGCCTGGGCCTGCCAATTCCTCGCTCTCTTTCGTATCATACGAGTGACGCTTTTCCAGGGTTGAAAGTCCTTGCTGCATTTGAGACTTCTTCAGTGTGAGGCTCTTGGTAGGCTCAATATTCCTTAAGGACAGGTGTAATACATAAAAACGAGTCAGGGTGCACGACAGCTAGGTCGAACGTGAATAGTTTAGAGCTTGACCATCTCGTAAAGTTTCTCCCTAAAATGGAGAATCTCAGCCTTCATTGTGCGTTTAGCCGGAAAACTCCGTATTCTTGCCTCTGGTGATTATTTGCTCTTGCCCAGTTGCAAAATGAACTCTGCTTGGGCCTTTTTCACGCGCAGGTAAGGCAGAACCAATTCCAGGAGCTTGCGCGCACGTGCATCGGACAGAATGAGACACCACATTGGCTTGTTCGGCGTGATGCCACTCTTGCTTGGGTACGTCTTCTCCTATACAAACTGCCATGAAACAGACGGTGGATGAACCTTAGAACGCTCTCTGAAGCCGTCTTTTCCCTGGACTCGCTCGTGACGTAGCGGGCTCTTCGAGTAACCCATCCTGATGGAAGATAGATCCTTCTTGATTCCTAAGGAACCCTCGCCATCAATAATACCCGCGACGTAGGCAACATCCTTCTCATCGATTTCCTCAGACGCATCACGTTCAACTCTGCTCAACCATGTATGGTGGTCAAAATTTATCCGATTAACGGGCCTATTCTCGAGAGTACCCGCTGAACTGACCATTCGAGACCACTACTCGGATATCGGAAACATCAGCACTTCTCCTGTCCGCAATCTAGAGTGTTTTCGTAGGTCACCAATGGCGAGTGGTGATAACATTTCATGGGTCAAACTGATAGTCGGGAACGCATTGACAAGTTTGCAAGGAATGGACGGTGAATCAGTGAATCTAATCAAGACCAGCCCTCGATAAGCGGGGCGTGGGTTGGGAGCTAAGAGATTACTGGGCTGAAGGGCAGGTTGGGATTGAGCAAACCTACCAAGAATATGTCGACCACATTCTTGCCATGCTTCAAACGCTATTCGGGTGCAGGAATCAAGTCTATGGAATATTTTTCTGTCTGGGGTTGCCGATCATCTGGCCTCTAAGGAGACTCTCGGCTTTGGCGAGAACAAGATCGAACTCCTCCTTATCCTGCCTTGTAAGTGCGTTCTGCTCCCGCATTACTTTTGCCAATCCCTTGGCCGTCAGAACCATCAGCGGTAAGAAGACCTCCCGCTCCTTTCCCGGAATCACCTTGTACACGTATGGGTTAGCTTCAGTTGAAAGGGAGGCATCTGCAGCATAGGCTCCGGTTCTCTTCACGTGAAATAGCCCCAGAAGAATGGCGGTCGGCACAGAAATAAGCACACCGAATATTGCGAAAACTGTCAAGGAGTAGAAGACGACCTCCAGATACTTGTTGCCGACCACTGCGAGCTTGTAGATTACGACCAAATTGCCAGCATAGCCCATAAGCAGAGCGATATACGTGCCATACCCTGCCCTGAAATAGAACCAGCTTCGCCAGATTGACCTACTCAACCAGTGGAATAATTTCATGGGGCTGCTGGGGGCCTCAAGGTATATCAATGTCTTTCCGGAAGGCGAGACGAGAAGTTACTGGATATCGCATTCGCAAGTCGCCTTCTGGTTACAGCGAGTAGCTAGTCCAACATTGACTCGCCCTTGCATTGAGAAGGGTTGTGGGTTTTCTACGTGACCATACGTTTCAATTTCGGGATCATGGAGAGCTTCCTCCTCAGATAGGTTGCATCTTTGCGGCTTATACCGGCTGGAAGTCGGACAACTGTTGTGAAGATGAAGGCGAGAAATGGCATGAACCCAAAATATCTGAATTGTATATATGCGAAGTAGACCTGCCACGGCGAGATCTTCACTACCATGGACGCCGAACCATGTCTGACGTGATATACAACACTCTTAGGACAATATACTATTCGCCATCCGTGTCTGGCTGCACGAAGGCAGAACTCCATATCCTCGCAGTAGAGGAACATCTTCTCGTCCAGGAGACCCGATGTCTCAAACACTCTTCTCTTCACAAGGACCGAAGCGAATGTGCAGGTCTTCAGTTCGGTCTCAGAATCATACTGGCCCCTGTCGACTTCTAGAGCCCCTCTATCGCCGGGGATATAGACCCCGTACACGAAAGTGTATCGATGACCTGTGCTATCGAGGAGTCCGTTTGGACGAAGGGTCTTTGACTGAACGACACCTATCTTGGGATCCGATTGAGCTGTCTCGATGAGCTTTTCGAGCCAACCTTCAGTTACCCAAGTATCAGGATTCAAGAGAACAATGTAGTCGCCTCGGGCTTTGCGTATGAGTAGGTTATTCGCTCTTGCAAAGCCCAGGTTGGGATTGGGGGGACCATTGTCGTGAACGAGGACCTCATAATCACTCGTGTGCTCGCGAATGCTTTGCAAGCACTTTTCCAAAAGGTCCGGGACCTTATAATTGACGATTATGATGCTTGTCTTCAAACTGACGATTCAGGACACGAGATTGCTTTAATCCTTGAGTTCTAACGACCTAGGCTGTCGAACTGTCTGCAACCTCGCAATGAACTCTTGAAAATATCATTCATGAACAGGTGATCTATAGATGAGGATTCTGGTTGTTCATCCTAGAATGAGCATTATGGGCGGCGGTGAACGTGTCGCCATTCACTCAATGCTTGCTGGAATGAATATGGGACACGAAGTCACGCTTTTGTCAGAAGAATTCGACGTTCAGCGGTTTGAGGATTTCTTTGGATGCTACGGGCTTTTTGAAAAGGTCTGGCAGCTCTCTTACCCAGAATTCAAACCATTGATACGATCTTGGGCTCTTCTTTACCAGAGGCTATATTACTACCAGAACCAATTTCGTAAGGTTCTCTCAGGGAAAAAGCAGTTTAGTCTTGTTCTCGGTACTCAAGATGTAGGATATGTTCCGAGTATCCGAGCCCCTATAGTCCAGTATTGCTATTTTCCAGAATACTTTAGGCATCTGCAATCCGCGCCATCATCGCCCCTGTGGAGGCTATATTATTCACCAGCCAGACTTTTTTATCGAAACCGGGCTAAACACGTAGACAGGTTCCTTGCTGTCTCTGATTATTCACGAGAATTTGTGAGGCAGATCTGGCGCAGGAATTCGACTACACTCTATCCGCCATGCCCCATAGAGCTCTACAAGTCATCTAACAGCGATCGGGAAGACATCGCGATAGCTACCGGCCGGATAGTGCCCGAGAAACGATTTCATCTTCTCGCAGAGATAGCACGGAAACTTCCGAAGACTCGATTTATGATAATCGGAAGCGTACCGAACACAGATGACCCTTACTATAAGTCTCTCGAAAGGAATGCGCCCCCCAACCTCTCGGTGGTCTTATCACCCCTGAGAAAGGCAAGAGACGTTGTTTCGAGGGCAAAAGTCTACGTCCACTGCGCTGAGAACGAACACTTTGGAATCACGATTGTCGAGGCCATGGCCGCAGGCTGTGTCCCAGTCGTGCATGACAGCGGTGGTCCACGTGAAATAGTGACCGAGGATGTGGGATATAGATGGAAGAACACCGACGAGGCTTCTCAACTAATCTCGAAGGTTATGGGGAACGAAACGTTGCGGGCTCGGCTTTCTCACCATGCTTCGACACGAGCAGAAGCGTTCAACACGAAAGCTTTCGAGTCGTCTCTTGCTATTACCTTGAAAGAATATGAGGTGTGAGGGTTGCCAATTACTTCGGATGTAAGGCTCCACTTGAACGCCTCCTCAGGTATAGATACCCCAAAAGAGGAGCCCATGCGAATCCAAACGCGACTATTGATAGATCACGGATCGCTTGAAGGAAGAGATCGAAGAAGACAATCAGCCAGAGTGTTCCGAGCAGGCCATAATAGATGTAGTTGTGTTGATAGAAAAGCCCGCGGCCAGTATCCCCGAACGCGTGCAACGGCAGACCTATCGGCAGCTTGGCGATTGGCGCAATGATTAGGAACCACCAGGCAATGGGTCCCAAGACAATAATCCAGTCTATCGTTACATTCCAGGGAGCGCGAAGGAGTTGGAAAGTACCTATGAACAGGTAAGCGGCGAATCCTAAGAGACCCAAGGTCTGGCTTAGCCAGAGAAAGAGACTGTCAACGAGCGCGAGTGCGATCATCCATCTTCGACCGTCGTAAGCGGCAAGTTTGGCGAAAGGTAGATTGATCCCATACCAGACTAAGCCATAAGGCGCATTCCCTTCGACCTTGACCTCACTACTAAGAACCCGCAGAATCCTTCGCAATCCTACCATGATGGCCGGCTGCACATCGTGCGGGAGTGGACGGGTGGCAATCCAGAACGTTCTTACCGCCGTGACGATTGCTATCGTTGCAATTATCTCCCCAGTCATTCACATGGACCTACGTTGGCGAGTTGAAGGTGGGCTTAATTCAAGATTCTTGGTTCTGGAAAGGGAATTATGAACTTTCCACCCGACTTGAGGTATTCCTGCTCCTTCTGAACAATTTCATCCTTGAAATTCCAAGCTAGGAGAAGGGCGTAATCAGGCCTTGATTTTCCCAATTCGTTTGGCGAAACTATGGGGATTCGTACTCCTGGAACGAATCTGCCCTGCTTCAAAGGGGTGGTATCGGTAACGAAATCGAGCACAGACCTGTCTATGGAGCAATAGTTCAGCAGGATCGTGGCTTTGGCGGGGGCGCCGTAACCAACGATCTTCTTTCCTTCTTTCTTCAGCCTGTGAAGCATCTCTGATAACCTAGTCTTGATGGAGTAGACCTGGTTCGCAAATTGTTCAAGCGCTTGAAAGCTTGCCCCCCTTTCTTCATTGAGGAATGCTTTCTTGAGGACGTCAGATCGCTTCGCGAAGGCATCAGTATGTGATGCCAATCCTCGTAGAGTGCCTCCATGTATTTCGGGGAATTGTTGCAGGTCGATCAGCTCCAGGTTGTGACTCTCCAATACTCGTGCTAGAGGCTTGAACCCAAAATAAGAGAGGTGTTCATGATAGATGATGTCGAAATTGTAATTGTGCATGACATCGACCACCCAGGGGACCTCGAACGCAAAGAGCCCTTGGGGGGCCAGAAGCATGGATACTGTTTTCATGAATCCGTTCAAGTCGTTGACATGCGATACAACATTGTTTGCTGTTACCAGTCGCGACTGACTTCTCCCAATTCGTTCCACCGTTTCCGGTCCAAGGTACTCGTTAAGGGTGGGTATCCCCTCTTTCGTAGCTCGGATGGCTAGGTTGTGGGCGGGCTCTATTCCCAAGACTCGAGTGCCTCGTTGTTTGAAGGCCTTAAGCAGGGTACCGTCGTTACTCCCTATGTCAACCACTAGATCCTCCGAGTTCAGAGATAGTCTCTTGGTCAGTTCTTCGGCATAACGGTCGAAGTGAAGCACTGTCGTTCTAGCAGTTGATGTTAGGAAAACGTAATCGTCAAACATCTCTTTCTTGTCAACCACGTCAAGGAGTTGGATGAGCCCGCAATTCTCGCAACGAAATACTCTTAGCGGATATAGTGGGTCGGGGGTCGCGTCCATGGCACGCTGGCGCGACAGAAACGAATTCGCAAGCGGGAGCCGGCCTAGGTCAAGGCCAAGTCTCAGTTGAGAGCTACCGCAAGCTCTACACGCCGAAAGGTTCGATAGAAGCATCATTGTTGGGCCGTCTCACAAGGCGGGACCATTTGAGGATCGATCATTTGAAAACACCCATTTCATCGATTGGAAAGATTGATCAGACTACTAGATTAGGATTCTCAATTGTTTACTGGAATACAGTTAGATGCTTTTTAATAAACGTGGATCAGATCCGTTCTCATGCTACCAGGCGTTAAGGTTCAGGACATCAACAAATCGGTGGACGAACGTGGCTTCTTTGCAGAAATAATGAGAGAAGACTGGAAGATGCTATTAGGACAAGACAGAATCATGCAATCGAACTTGTCTTTTACCTATCCTGGGACAATCAGAGCTTGGCACAGACATGAGAAAGGCCAAGTGGACTACCTGATTGTCCTGAAGGGCACGATGAAGATATGCGCCTACGATGATGAGGAAGACTCCCCAACTCAAAAACAATTATCGGAAATCATCGCAAGTAGCGAGAAGCTTCAGATGGTTCGAGTGCCGGGACATTATTGGCACGGTACGAAGACACTAGGGCCAAAAGCCTCGTTTACGCTCTACTTGGTAACTCGCCTCTATGATGCCAGTAACCCTGACGAACAAAGAAGGCCGTGGGATGACCCCCGGATTGTCGATCCGAGGACATCGAAACCTTTTGAGTGGAACTCGGCGCCGCACAAATAGTCAAGAAAACTCGGGTAGAATCAAGTCTATGGCTTCCACTTACAGACTTTCTGAAATTTCTGGAATCAGGGAGCATTGAAGGCGGGTTTCCTAGTCTGCTCGGTTCTTATAATCGGTCGCACTGCCACATTTTTAGTATGTCAGAACCCACTCACGCTTTATTCTAGGAAAGGCGAAGCCTCGAAAATAGTGGGCCTTCCGGCCGCTGATCGGAGCGAATAGGAAGTGATGGTTCAGCCTGACTTTGCAACCATGCGCTAGCGAGTCTGGATGAATCTTCCAAAGATGGGCCCTTACGCTGCGGGTCTTTATGGCACCCCAGAATATCATGGGTTGAAGGATCGAGATTCCCCAAATCGCTTCCCTCTTGAAACCGTCATCATACGGAAACCTAATTTCGCCATGACTTGAGACCCTACGTATTTCTCTCAAAGCTTGATGTGGATTCTTCAAGTGTTCCAAGACATGCCAACAACGAGTAAACTCAAATGAAGCATCTCGAAAGGGCAGGTTGTGAGCATCAGCAATCATGTCAGGATGCGAGGGTGCACCGGTCTGAGTCCTGAAGGAAATGTCAACCTTGACATCTCCCCAAGGGTCGTTTGCGCATCCCAGATTCAGGGTAGTCAAGCTAAACGACTCCAGTTCGAACCTGCAAATCGATTCTTCATGCAAATAGTCGATGAATAGTCAAATTCAATTTGACTAATTTGCGAAGTCTTTGCAATTGTATTCTGCCCTAACCAGGCGATGATCATAAAGTCATGGGATAACGTGAATACCATGAGAGATCTCGACACAGGCTTCAATAGTTCATGGAAGCCCCAAACTAAAAAATGACACTGTAAAATCATGGCGAAACCTCGCAAAACCTCAAGCGAATCCCCAATCGCCCGACAGCTAGGCATGGTTTCAATATTGATCGTCACGTGGAATTGCAGAAATGCGATTATGACCTGTCTCATGTCACTGGCCAGACTGAAGGATCTTCCTATTGAAATAGAAACCCTGGTAGTTGACAATGGCTCAACAGATGGTACTGTCGAATACCTTCAAGAAAGCGAATTGACCTTCAAGGGTATAGGGCTGAAGGTAGCGTACAATTCGAAAAATGTGGGTCTATCAAGGGCTACAGACCAGGCGTACCGGAAAGCAAGAGGAAATTGGATCTTGCTGTGCAACCCTGACGTTGCTTTTAACACAGGGTTCTTAGAATTATTGCGTTACGGAACCTCTCACACGAATGCAATCATGACGACAGAGATGGTTCACGAAAACGGCAAGACCCAGAGGGTAGTCACGAGGCGTTTTCCCACCGTCACACGAGTCTTCTTCGACTTCGGCTATGTGGGGTCTTTTCTAGATGGGAAGTTGATGAACCATCTCGTCCGAAGAAGATACACCTATCAGGACGAGAATTTTCCTGAAACAGTTTCTGTCGAGTCACCAGGAGCAAGCTTTCTACTTCTAAGCCGTCGCGCGATTGAGAACCTCGGGATCATCTTTGACCCCCGCTTTCCCGTCTGGTGGAACGATGTAGATCTTGCCAAGAGGGCTGAAAGAGCGGGAATCAAAAGAATCCTGCTCTCTAGCGTTAAAGTGGAGCATCGTCAGGGTCATGGAGGTGTACTACAGATGGAGAGCGCAACGAGAAGGTATCTTTTCTGCAGGAGTATGATCTTATTCGCTCGTAAATGGAATATGCGTCCGAACCTTCTGCAGTTCCTCTTCTTTGTCGATGCCATTCTTGGGCTCCCTCTATCTACGGTGGTAAGGCAGATCAGGAACCGCAACTTTAGGGTGGCGATAAGGAAGTCACTTCAGGACTCGGCATTGCAAATCAGAGGTGTAATCAGTGTGTAAGAAGGATAACGTCGAGAACAACCAAATTCCTCTCTCCTCGCCTTCGGATATGCACATTCATGCGGACGTATATCGCCCGCTCCGACGCCGCTTATTCGAACCAGCAGGCATTCGATTCAACGGTCATTGGGCTTGGACCGGGCCTGTTTCTTCATCTCAATCAATCCCTCTTGCGCAGTTAGAAAGTGCATTTTTAGGGCCTTCTCCGCCTTCTCGACTCGGAGGCAGCAATTCTTTGGCCTTTGGGCCGCCTGATCGAATTCACCAGTAGAGACAGGTTGCACCAAATCAGGCGGGTACCCGAAAATCTTGGCCAACAATAGGGCAAACTCGTAGCGGCTAAGACAGGACCTGCCTGCCGTATGAAAGATGCCATTCTCGGTTAGCCTTGCGAGTCTGAGCAGTGAATGAGCCAAGTTGTCTGCAAACGTGGGAGAACTATACTGGTCTCTAACGACCCTAACCGGCTCACTCTTGCCGAGCCTGTCCAAAACAAACATGGCAAAGTTCATCGCTTTCGTCGAACCGGAAGGTGTTCTACCAACCCGAGCATGCCAACCATAAACGACGCTAGGTCTAGCAATCGCGTAGCTCAAGAGCTGAGCTACAACAGTCTCGGAATCCAGCTTAGTCTTCGAATAGTGGTTGATCGGATTGGGCATATCGTCTTCAGTGTAGTGGCCATACGTTCCATCGAACACCGAGTCGGTTGATACGTGGACAAATCTGCTGTTGTTCTGACGCGCCGCATCAGCTAGGCTCGTAGCCCCGCCAACGTTAACCCGTTCAGCTTCTTCCTTATGAGTCTCACAATAGTCCACATTTGTCAGGGCCGCAACGTTGATTATCGCATAAGGGCGGATCTTGGCCAATAAAGTCATAGTGGCGTCTCGGTCCGTAATGTCGAGCTTTGTCGAGTTTGGAAAGGGCGAAGGTCTGGAGTTATGAGTGTTATACGTCTCAAATTCATAACCATGAGCCAAAGAGGCAATTTTCGATCCTACTAACCCAGTGGAACCAACGACAAGAAGCTTGTCCAAGAGCGAAACACAACACAGGATGCATGCCTTTTCAAGCTTGAGTGAAAGGCAGCGAGTGGCTGAAAGTGCCATGACCGGAATGACAGAGGCCACCGTTATTTGACAGATCAAATCATTGTAACTGGAGGTCTAGGTTTCATTGGAAGCAACTTCGTTCATCGTCTGCTTCGATCCTCTCGTAAGAACCTCAGGGTCACTAACATCGATAACGAAAGTCTCGGAAGCAACCGTGCAAGTCTTCAAGACATTAGCGAAGACAAGCGTTACCATTTCGTCAAAGGGGACCTCGCCGACTATGAGTTCACTCGGCGAGTCGTGAAGAATGCTAACTTAATCGTGAACTTTGCAGCCCAGACTCATGTGGATAGAAGCATTGCGAACTCAGAGCCATTCTTTGAGAGCAACGCTAGGGCAGTCTTCAACCTCGTTAGAGCTGCTAATGAGGTGAACGTTGACAGGTTGGTGCATATTTCGACGGATGAGGTCTATGGATCGATCGACCGTGGGTCTTTTGACGAAGAGAGTCCCCTTAATCCGTCCAGCCCTTACTCGGCAACCAAAGCCGCCGCCGACCTAATCGTGTGTGCTTGGGCCGCGACATACAAGCTTCAAACAGTTATTCTTAGGTGTACGAACAACTTCGGACCTTGGCAACACCCCGAGAAGTTCATTCCCAAAGCCATCATTCGATCCATACGAGGAAAGGGCATTCCCATCTACGGTGGGGGAAGACAAATTCGAGATTGGATATACGTGGATGATTTCTGTGCCGCAATAGAGCTCGCGATACAGAAAGGAGATCCGGGGCAAGTGTACAACATTTCTGCTGGAAATGAATTGTCGAATAGAGACCTGGCGCAACGTTTGCTTCGTTTGCTTGACATTCCCTCGGCCGAGTTAGTTGAAGTTGATGACAGGCCGGGGCACGATTTCAGATACAGCCTGAACTCCGCAAAGGCACGTCGCCAGCTCGGATGGAAGCCCGCAATCGAATTTGACGCCGCATTAACGAGGACTGTGAATTGGTATCGTGAACACTCTTCTTGGTGGGGGCATTTGGCGACTGAGAAGGTTCTTTCAGAGCTCCCATGGAAGGAAGAGTGGTGAATTCCAATCGACTAGTCGGCGACAGAAGCAGAGGTAGACAATGTCTTTCCTATGAGTACCATGTCGAAGGATAGGTTACAAGGAGGTTCCGGAAAAAAAGTAGAAGAGGAAAATTGCTGAAGGAACTTGCCCATTTCCACCGAGCTTGGAAATGCCGAATGGATGGCCCCCGAATGCCTAAGGATAACCCTCGGTGGGCAAGGCATCCATTCTCACCCATGTTCCTCCCGAGGACCAACCTCGAGAGATGCTCACATCAGAAAGTAAACCAGGGCAAACGCCGAGCCAACCAGAGGCATCCGAATACTATATCAATATCTCGTAGTGGACTGCGATTGAAGATTCGATGCAGAAGCGAATCGCCCTTTTACCGATTATTTGGGGCTCATACGGCCTCGGAGTAGTGGTGATCGTCAACTATCTCCTAGGGCCAATACTCAACAGCCTCCCCACCATTCCCAACGATAAGCCGATCGGAGGCTCATATTTTCCTGTTCTGTTTTTCAACATCGCTGCCTTGTTGGCAATGATTGGATTCAGTCTTTGGGCTCTAGGTGTATGGACGATTGATTTGGCCAATCCGAGGGCGAGAAGGGACATTGCAGCCCTTGGAGTAATGTTCGCAAGTGGCCTCCTAGTCTTCTACTACGCGATATTCCTCTTTCCTCTCGCAATTTCATTAGTGTATTTTCTGGCGACGAACATAGAGTAACCTTGGTTGACTTCTGCTACAGTCCTCGTCTGTGCACATAATGAAGAGGACTACATAGGCGACTGCCTAGAATCAATTCTAAGACACAAACCATCCGCCGGACTTATCATCGTCGTTGCAGATCGATGTACCGATCGAACGGTGGATCTTGCGAAGAAGCAATTGGAGCGAAGCCCATCGTTGATTCTTCGGAAGGATCGTTTGAACTGGAGGAACAGCATATCAGAAAATCTACAACTAGGCTTCAGCAGAGCGATTGGAGACGCCCTAGTCGTCGTTGACGCGGACATGACCCTTTCTCCAAATTTCTTGGCGATCATATTGCCCCAGATGGATAGGTTCGCAGTCGTTTCCGCAATTGCTAAAACCGATTCATCGAGAAGCGTGCTGAACAGGCTCATTTCATTCTGGGAACTAACATATACAATCTCTCCTTTGGGAGAACAGTCATGTGGAGGGGCACGAGCTATCTCGATCGCGGCTCTAAAGGCGGTGGGAGGATTCAGAGACGTCTACGCGTGGGAGTCCGACCTTGACCTACGGCTCCGGAGAGCGGGCTTCAAGGTGAAGCTGGACAAAGGAGTAGTTGTGTTGCATCGACGACGGATGACACTTGCGAGGTCTATTGCCTACCAAATACAAGCTGGTCGAGCACGAAAGGAGCGGGGTATTTCTCCAGAACGAACTCTCCTGCATTCGATCCTCAGAATGCGTCCTTTCGTCTTGATAGGATATCTCACCCACTGATCAACGGGAGTAACGCGCGCTCGAAGGGCATGGGACTAGAGGCTCACGAAAGTGCTTTCGCCCACCACGAACTTTCTTCCTGCCGACTGGTGGGCGGGATCTGAAACAATCCGTGAATTCTTCCCGATAATGCTATCCGTAATCCTTTCCCTACAATTCACTACGGTTCCGTCGAGAACTATGCTGTTCTCAATCTCAGCTCCAAGAATCTTTACTCTGCTCCCAATGGAGGTATAGGGTCCCACGCGTGCCCCGTCCCCGATCTCAGAATTCTCACCTACGATAACGGGCCCGCGCAATGCTGTGTCAGTGTGTACAATGGACCCTTCGCCAACTTCCACATTTCCCGAAACCGAAACGCCCTTCTCGATCTTGCCCTCGACGAGTAGTTTCAAATCTCTCAACACAAGCTGATTGGCCTCCAGAATATCTTCAGGTCTTCCCGTATCCTTCCACCAGCCTGATACTTCGTGATAGCCAATCTTTCCCCCCATATCTAACAGCTTTTGTATCGCATCTGTGATCTCCAACTCATTCCTCCAACTCGGCTTCAGCTTCTCAATGGCCGCGAATATGCTAGGTCGGAAGAAGTAGACCCCGGCCAAAGCAAGGTCGCTAATGTATTCCTTCGGCTTCTCCACTAGCTTAACGATTCTTCCGTTCTCTATCTGGACGACGCCGAACCTGCTCGGATCCTTCACCTTGGTTAATACAACAGTCGCGTCAGAGTCTGACTTGAGAAATTCCTGTCCTAGTTCAGGAACACTGTCCTTCAACAAGTTATCGCCAAGGTGCACCACGAAGGGAGAGTCTCCTAGAAAGCCGCGTGAGATCAGGACTGCATGGGCTATGCCTTTCGGGTCAGGCTGGTCGATGTAGGTAATCTTGACGTCATATTTCGAGCCGTCTCCGAGAGCTTCCACTATGCCTTCTTGTAGGGGTCCGAGTATGACTCCGATCTCTTTGATCCCTGCGACTCTGATCTGGTCGAAGCCGTACATGAGCATCGGCTTGTTGGCGATGGGAAGCATGTGCTTGTTTCCCGTATAGGTCAAGGGACGGAGTCGGGTACCATGTCCCCCGGCTAGCAGTAGTCCCTTTAGATTCGTCAGGTAGCCATGCCTCCAGAGTTGTGCGCATTTATCGCCTCAATAAATGAGTTCATGTTCACGTATGGCTTGCCATTACAAAACAAGAAGCACCCTCCGTTCGACTCCGGGTGCCTAGAACCAATCCTCTGGCGAGGCCGCTCATCGACCGAAGCTACAAGGCCTAAGGGTGTGTGTCGAGACGCTGGCTAAGCAGGGTCGACGCTGAGAACACTAGCGAAGTAGACTCCGGGGGCGTCTGATTTGAGGACAATAGCTAGCGTGACTTGCTGAGGCGTGTTCCATCCTTGGCTTTGCCAGATCGATACTGGGTCCATCCTCACGGTGTTCCAGGCAGATGCCTCTGTAGGAACGACGACGGTAGTGTTGGATGAGTATGTGGTTATGCTCTCCCGGTTCGTCCGGTTCGAGAAAACGAAATACAAGATGTGAGTTCCGTCTGTCACGCTGGCGGCGAACATGACATTCGCCGCAACGCTCTTCGTGCCCTGAGGCTCGAAGTTGATGTTTACGCTGGTGGCGTTGAAAAGGACCCTCTGCGAGAGTGCCAATTGTTCGATCCCGATACCGGTATTCGTATAATTCAGAATCATCTGTAATCCGCCTGTCCCGTCTACGCCCAAGGGAGAGATTCGGGATGTAGTAAGGTCAGTGTTGATGGGGGAGAGTTTCCAGCTGAAGGGCACTTTTTTCCCGACGCTCGCGTCTAGTGCCCACCACTTCAGGCGCGGGTTCGCAACTGGAGGGGCTGGAATGCTTGCCTTGTAGGACGAGGATTCGCCCAATAGCTGGTTGGTCAGCTTGTCATAGATCATTACGTGGAACTGAGCTCCTCTTGGGACGGCGCTCAAGGCGTCGGGAGCAGTTATGATGTACGAGTTCTGCGCTCCCGATTCTAGGAGTGTGGTCGAATTGGTGGTCCAGAAGTATGTCAGCGGGTTCCACCATTTCACGAAGAAGGTGGGGGACACCGGTGTGGAGAATAGGTTCTTCAGAGTGACGTTGATCATGGTCGCGGCCCCGATATTGTCCGGGTCCATCACGCCGTTGATCTGGATCGATGCCTGCTGCGTTGCGGCTTGAGATATGTAGGCACCAGACGCGCCGACGAAAGCGAAAGTGAGTGCAACCAGTACCAGCAGTGAGGGAGTAAGTCTTCTCCTGGTGATTCTTAGAAGTGTTTCGGTTGGCGGCCGCCAGGCGATGTTCGGTAGCCTCATTGAGAATAGCGCTCGCAGATTCGGACCTCCGAGGCGCGTTAGTTCGATGACAAGAGGGAATCCCCAGTAGGCCATGTAATTGGGAAAAGAGCGGTAGTAGAGGAAGAAGATGAATATCGGGAAGGCGAAGACCATGCTGTTCAAGCCCTGATAGTGTCGAGCGTAGCTGTAGAGGAGGAAGCTGGAGGCGCCGAGTACCAGGATCAGATAGAAGGAGGAAGGTAGCGCAACACCCAGGTCTAGCAGGATGTCCGAGAGACCTACGCCGCCCGGAACCTGAGAGGGAGAACTCGGCAGGTATGGAACCACGACAGCGTTCCACCAAGCATTTGGAGAGGCGATCATGAAGGGAAGATTGGGCAGGAAGAATGCTGCGGTCATCAGGGCAAAACTTGTGAGAAGACTACGCGTTCTTGACTGGGGGGTTTCGTGCCAGAGTCGAATAAGAAGGAAAGGGGCGACGACGATGGCAATCTGTTTGGTTGCGATCGCCAAGCCTAGAGTGGCCCAGCTGGCCTTCGGGTGACGGTACCAGAGAAATGCTGTAAGGACGAGGAAGAAGGCCCAGACACTATCAGTCCAGCCACCAGCGATTACGACTGGAAATAGGCCGAAGGGTGCGAGACTCATGTTCTTGAACTTGGCCGGGGCCAATGCGAAGACGATTAGGACTGAGAGAAGGAAGAAGATGAAGACGGTATCGCGCAGATCTCGGATTCCCAAGACATAGAATGGGAGGACCGACAGGAAGCTTAGCGAGGGATAGGCTAGGTGGAAGTCGAAGGAACCGTCAACGCCGGGCGTGTAGAATGAGGGTGAAAAGCCAAACGCGTCGAGCAAAGGCTTGATCGAAACACCGTATGGACTCTGCACCTCGAGAACCTTCAACACTCCCATATAGGTTCCAACAACCGTGTCCGTCGTGTAGCTGACGATGAGAACTCTTGAGACGATAACATATAGAGCAATCATCGCGGTAAAGTGACCAAGCAAAGAGAGCTGATTCGCGCGAAGCATGGTGAGCTTCTTTCCATGCGCTGAGATCAGATTGAAGAGGCCAAACCCGATCAACCCTGCGGATAGGCCCAAAACTTCGACTACCCATGGTTCGACTGCTAGTAGCAGCACGCCTGCGAGAATCAGGAATCCTGCTGAAGCTCCCAGACCGACACGAGTCCACCTTGCAGCGGTGGAGAGGCCTTCGCGTAGTCCAAGATAATTGTAAAGCTTGTCAATGGCCCATTGCGGTGCACCGAGTAATCTCGTCAAGAACAAACGTCTTCTCACTCTCCTTGCCGCCCATCGTCTGAAATGGTTGTGGTGCTGGAATTTTCACACTTAAGGATTACGCGGAAAGTAGCTCTACGGCTTTGGAACAAACTCGTTATGAAAGGAAGAATCGCAGCAACGTGAATCTTCAGTCGAGACTCTCTTTCCAGGAACTAGTCTCGCTGAGAATTTCCTCGATCAATTCGCAGACGATGTGTCCTATCATGATATGACACTCCTGTATCCTCTGTGCATCATCCGAGGGGACAACCACTTCGTGATCGCACAACGAGGCGAGCTGACCGCCCCCAGAGCCTGTCAGGGCTATTGTTTTTGCCCCGATCTTTCTCGCTTCCTGAACGCCTCTGATAACGTTCTTTGAGCGGCCTGTCGTACTGATGCAGACGGCGACATCGCCGGGCTCCAATGTCGCCTGGACCTGACGCGAAAAGATTTCATCGAAACCGATGTCGTTGCCTATGGCGGTCAGAACTGAAGTGTTGGTCGTTAGGGCAGACGCCCGGAGGGCCGGACGGACTCTCTTGAACTTTCCAACAAGCTCCGCCGACATGTGCTGCGCGTCGGCGGCACTTCCACCGTTCCCGAAGAAGACAACTTTTCGGCCCTTTTGCAGGGCTGAGGCCATTACGTTGGCCATTTCGACGATGTCATCGAGACACTCCTTGGCAACTTTTTCTTTCGTTTCGATGCTGTTTCGAATGGCTGCCAGTGCCGCGGCGGATCGGCCTTCTTCTTCTGATCGTTTGTGAGCTAGTCGGCTATCTTGCATAGTTTTCATAGTCCTACTTTGGGCTTCGCCAGGTTTGCAAACCTTCGAGATCGAATCTGACAGGGAAGGCCTTCCCTCCGAGACGCTCGACCTCCTTTTCGACATGGACCCGTTTGCCAGGCTCACAGTATAGGAAGAGGAATCCTCCGCCTCCGGCTCCTAGAAGCTTGCCGCCTATGGCCCCGTTCTGTCGGGCCGTTTGGAGCAGCTTGTCTATCTCATCATTGGAGATTGCAGAGTCGAGTGCCTTCTTCGTCTCCCATTCAGAGTTCAACAGTCTAGCGAACTCTGTGAGATTGCCGGTTAGGAGTGAGTCCTTCATCTCGAGCGTCAATTCCTTCATACGCTCAAGCGCGTCCATGACGTTCAACTCCCTATTTTCATACGATTCTATCTGTCTCTGAAGAATACCGCCCGAACGTCGCGTAGTCCCGGTGAAGCAGAGGAGGCTGTTATACTCTAGCTCGTTCAAGGTCTCTCGCTTTATTCGAAGAGGATTGACGATGTTTGCACCCTTCTTGAACTCGATCAGGTTGAAGCCCCCAAAGGTCGACGCGTATTGATCCTGCAGACCTCCTGGAATTCCGACATCCTTCCTTTCGACATCATAGGCAAGATTTGCTATGTCATAGTCTGTCATCGAAGCGCCCTTCCATTCGCGGAAGGCGCCAATAAGAGCGACGCACAGTGCCGAGGACGATCCTAGCCCTGTGCCGGGGGCCGCGTCGTATCTGAGATTTGCATCAAATCCTTCGTCCACCTGAAATCGCTTGGCGACCGCTCGGACAAACTCCACCTCTCCGCTAGTCTCCAGTTGACCAAGTCTCTGAGGTCCAGTGGAGACATCTTGATCTTCCCTGAATACAGTAACCATCCCATCAGTTCGAGGCGCAATAGAACAGTAAGCGTAATTCTGAATTGTAGAAGAGAGAACCACCCCGCCCTTCAATCCGGGATAAGGAGGGACATCTGTTCCCCCTCCTGCGTAGCTGACTCTGAGAGGTGCCCTGGCCCGAATCTTCACCATATCATCTCAGCATTCCCAACCTTTCTCTCCGGCTTTGATGATGCTAGAAACCGCGTTCTGCAAGTCTCCTAGGTTCGTCTGGACACGAATACCACGGCACCCAGCCCTCTTCGCCGCTTCGAGATCAATCTCCTTGTCACCAATCATCCAAGAAGCTGCGATATCGATCCCCAGGTCCTCCGCGGCCCTTAGAATGAGGCCAGGCTCGGGCTTTCGACAGCTGCATCCCTCTCCGGGCAGGTGCGGACAGTAGTAGATGCCATCCACGAAACAACCCATTCGTTTGAGCTCGGACTTTAACTTCTCATGAATCCTGCCAATTTCGTCGTGAGTAGTCAGTCTTCTTCCGACTACAGACTGGTTAGTCACAATAATCAGTCGGAATCCCCCATCTCGAAGAGTACGGAGGGGCGGTCCGATACCAGGCAGAATCTCAAGCTCTTCCGGTGTCTTAACGTAGTCTGTTCTCTCTCGTGTCAGCACACCGTCCCGATCTAAGAAGACCGCCTTGAGACTCAACTGTCCGGCCACCGTCCCGCTCTTCGATATCTGAATTAATAGTATTTTCCAGAGCCATTATCAGCGAAGAAGATGAGGATAGGTTAAGAGTCGAACAGATCCGGAAGTCTTGACAACAAGCAATAGGCTGTCAGCCGGTATGAAGCTTCAGTCGCCCATAACAAATACGTGAACTGCTCAAGATGGAGTCATGGATATACATCTCAGGGATTTCGCTCGCCTTCAGCATACCAGGCCTATTGTTTGCCTACTACAGCGTGATTCTCTTTCTGAGCACATTCCGCTATCCAAGATCTCTCTCGGAAGGCTCTCTCCCTGGAGATCCCCCCTTCGTCTCAATTCTGATAGCGACATTCAACGAGAAATTGGTCATAGCCTCCACGCTTGAGGCCATCAAGAGCCTCGACTACCCCCGAGACAAGCTTCTAGTTGTAATAGCAGACGACTCTTCCGACGAGACGGTTGAGGTGATCGACAACAAACTTCTGGAACTTAACAGCCTAGGCATTCAGAGTGTGGTGTCCAGGAGGAAAGGCCGGGCGGGTTTCAAGAGTGGTGCGCTGAACCGTGCAGCCCCGCTTCTAAAGGGTGATTACGTCTTATTATTAGACGCCGACTCGACAGTCTCAGCCGACGTCCTGAAGAGAGGGCTAAGCGCAACGAGTCATGATCCTCGAATTGGCTTCGTCTCATTTCGAGTCGGGCACTACAACCGAGAACAGAACCTGACGACCCGACTATTTGCGCTCCAGCTTGACCAGGGAGATACAGTTTCGAAGATGGGAGCTTATTCAATCGACGCTCCATACTCCTTCCAAGGCGGTTTCGTCCTAATCTCGATGGCCGTGCTGAGACGGGTCGGTTTTTGGTCGAACGACTCGATCGTCGAGGATGCCGATCTGTCTTGCAAGATCTACTGTGCGGGATATAGAGGAGTATACCTGAGCAATGTCCGAATATTCAGCGAGGATCCATCTAGCCTGGAGGTTTGGAAGAAACAGGCGGCCAGAGTCGCCCAGGGATGGGCGAAATGCGCTATTGCCAACGGACCAAAGATACTGAAGTGCAAGAACCTCTCTATCTGGAGAAGAATTGTCCTTTTTTCGACCTTAGTTGGCCCCTTCCAGGGACTGAGCTGGGTAGTTGTCACGTTCGTGTCAGCTCTCGGGCTAATATTAGGGCTGAGCGCCCCTTCTGACTCGATATTCTCCAGCCCGACCTACATTATTATCGTAACCCTGCCCGTGCTGTCCTTTTTCGCTTCAGGCGTCTATGCTCTTTATATCCAAAAAATAATGAGCCTACACAATCTTGCCCTACTTCCCTTGCTCTCTTACACGAGCTCCTGCATGACCACTGCAATCATGATCGGATTCTTGAACGGGATCCGAGGCAAGACAGGCTTCTTCTTCAGAACCCCAAAACACGGGCTCATGACACATAGGAACAAGCAATATCATCGCGATATTCGTCTCGACAGGATTGCAATCGCCGAGGGGGCCTTTGCCGCGGTTGCCCTGGCAATGAGTATCTTTGTGCTCCTAGACGGAGTCTGGGCCCTCGCTCTAACCCTCGCAGGATTTGGCACGCTGACCCTCAAGTCGATGAATCTGTCCAAGAACCTGAAGAATATTGTATAGGCGATTGTAAAGTGACAATTGAATTCCGACATATTGACCCAACTGTAGTCCAAATAACTGCCGAACAACGGGACCCTTTCTCGGGCAGGAATAGGATAATAGGCAGAATCTCAAGTTCATCGGAAGTCTTGACATAATCTTTTCCCGGTCAAACCCCCGTACCATCTTAGAATCAGCCTAAGCAAATCAAAAAGCGCGGGCTATTTTCCGGTGAAACAGTTGCCGGATCGTACGAGGTGTGGTGTCGATCCATGCGGCACTTGTCGCATTTATTAGAGCGATCTACTTGCTGTGGGATATTCGCCTATCCAAGTGTTTGGCTGAAACTGGGTTTAAGCGCCTGCTTGGCTTGTTCCTCTCGCGGTATTAGGTACAACCACGATCTCCTGCCGATCTTCAGCGATCTCTTCCGCTATCCAATCGTAGGTACGCAATAGACCTTCCTCAAGACTGACCTTGGGCACCCATCCTAACACTCGCTTTGCGAGACTGATGTCCGCATTTCTGCCACGTACCCCTTGTGGTCCCGTTGGGTCGTATCGTTTCGCAATTTTCTTCCCAGAACTGTCAATTATCAGATCTGCCATATCGTTAATTGACACCAGACGATCCGAACCGATGTTAATCGGCTCGGAGAATGCTGACTCCATCAGCATTATCGTGCCTGCTACGGCATCGTCAATGTAACAGTAAGATCGAGTTTGCTCACCATCTCCCCAGATTGTAATCATTCCGGGGTCTGCAGCTTCACAGACCTTTCTGCAGAGTGCAGCGGGTGACTTCTCTCTCCCTCCCTTGTAGGTGCAGTTGGGCCCGTAAATGTTGTGATAACGGACTATTCGCACATCCAGGTCATGATCTCTTTTGTAAGCTTCGCACATCTTCTCGGTTGCCAGCTTCTCCCATCCGTAGAAAGTGTCTGGTGAAGCTGGGAACGCGTCTTCCTCTCTGAGACCCGAGACATTCGGGCTCATCTGACGAAAATCTGGATAGACGCAGGCTGAGCTACTAAACAGGAATCTCTTGACTTTACTCAGCCGCGCAGCCTCCAACATGTTCGCGTTAATCAAAATGTTATCTCGCATTACTTCTGCACCTACCGCTGTGATGAACCCGATCCCTCCCATGTTGGCAGCAAGATCGTACACCATGTCCATACCTTCAGTGGCTCTGAGGCAGTTTCCGGGGTCTCTTAGATCCAAGAGAAGCTCCTCGTCGCAGTATCGTCCCAGTCCGTGTCCGTTGAACGCTAGATCTACTACCCTGACAAGGTTCCCCCGCCTGCGAAGCTGGTTTGCCAGGTGAGATCCGATGAACCCGCCGCCCCCAGCTACAAGTATCCGACTCATGATATGATCACTGTTAGCAACGTGAGATGCATCATATATGGAATCTTACGGCTCGCGACCTATTCCGTGTATAACTCCTTTCTCCCTCAATATGCTCGAGGAAAGTTACATCAATCTGAACAGCCGCTGTTCAAAGATCGTATCTACGATTCCAAACGGACATTGATCCCCTCGACACCATATCCGAACCCTCGAGCTCTAATGTGTCTCTAGGACCGTGACACCAGAACACTCTGGATTCCAGCGGGTCCCTTGTGAGACGAATGTAGGGTCTTCATCGAATTCCACGTCCAGACTGGTGACTACAAAGTCAAGAAGTTGGAGAGTACCTCTGTTTCAGAAATCTTCATGAGATTATTATTGGGGACAATGCTTCGGCTGCTTCGTTGAAGCGACTTCACGACGAGTCTACCAGCAATTTGGCCCTCAAGGCTGTTGTGCTTTGGAGGGTTAAGACCATTATGGCGAAATTCTCCAACTGGATTTCTTCAAGAAAAGGCAGCTGGATTCTTGATTGTTTTCTCCTGTTAGCCCTACAGGTGTTGGTCCTGCAGGTGCTGGGAATGCTGACCAACCCGACCCCTTTGGGAGACGACGTACTTGTCCACATTCAGAAGATAATCGATCTTTCCAGAAACTTCTTCCAGTTTCAATGGGACCCGAGATCATTCGATGGCTACATGCCGTCAACGGGATACGCTTGGGCGTCGTACGGCCCGCCTGCCATCTTTGTATTTCTCGGCCTAGATCCTATTGCAGTTTTCCACGCGACCTTTCTTGTCTACTTCCTATCTATCGGACCCAGCGCCTACTACTTCGCTCGTTGCGTTGGCGCGCACAGGATTGTTTCTCTAGCGGTTTCAGTTCCCGTATGGTCTAGCGTCGGGTGTTGGGGCTATATTGCGGGAGGCGCGTACAGTCGAGTGTTCACCCTTCCATTCGTCTTCACTGCGCTTGCGCTGACATTCCGCTATGCACAACTACAAAATGATGGCCGATCTTCTCGCACTATCTACTGGCTTCTGCTGGCGGTCTGGGTCTTGACCTTTCTAGGTGATGTCTACATAGCCGCTGTGCCGGTTGCGATCGCAATGCCATTCTTGATCTTATCGGCGGGTTTGAAGAACATAAGACTAGGCGTCTTCAGACTTGCAGGGGTTCTACTTCCCGTTCTCGCGCTGACCTCTTGGTTCTGGGTGCCTCTTGCAGCTCATATCCTGAGCGTTAGCTCCCCCCCGTCCGAATCGACTGTGAACCTGGCGTCCCAACTATTTTGGGCTGGGCCGGTTCTAAGTGCAGTTGTCTTTCTTCGAAGGAAATCCTCCGCCCCACCTCTCAAACCTGAGTACTTGGCCATACTATTCTCATTGAACGCGGTGAGCGTCTATTTTCTCATGATGGGAGCTATCACTCCCTTTTGGTCTTATATTCCAAGGGTCTGGGCAACTTACGACTCGTTAAACATTCTCACATTCCTCCTGCCTGCGATAGTCGCCTGTCTGTTCTTGAGGCCTAGACCGTTGCCTAGAGGAATGTTCGGGCGATACCGCGAGGTCCTTCTCATCATTCTCGTAGCAGTGAATGCCTTCGGGACAATTTCGCTCTGGTCCATCCCCGACCGTAATCCATTGAACAATACTTTCGCCCAGACTTTGAGCGGAAATCTCGGCGATCTCCCTGCCTACAGAGTGTCACTCCAGGGAAGGACGTTGACGCGCATGTTCCCATATTACTACCCGAACTCGTACCAGACGGGAGGACGCGTTCTGGGACTGGATTTAGATCCTTTTTACAGGAGTTGGTATGAGACTGACGTGTTTTACAAGGACGACCTCGCAACACTCAACAGCGTATACCTTGAAGACCAGCCTACCATCGACGTCACAGGACTGGCCGGAGCCCCTCAGAACTTTGCGTCAACGATGTTCTGGCTGGACTGGTACGGAGTCGGGGCCCTCGTCTTGGACCCCGGTTTCTACCCAGTCCAAAATACAGCAGGAAATTTCTCGGCACGACAAGCACTATTCTCAACAAAAACGGCCGCAACTCAATATGGCACCCTCGTTTTTGTACAGCCCACCAAAGCTAGCCCGACTTTAGTTGCCACCAACGCATCTGTAATCGGTTTCTACTCTCAACAGCCAGACTCGAAGGTTGAATACAATGACGTTCTAGCTCTTCTAAGCTATCTGGGACTAGATTCGAGATATGTTGTCCCGGTCTATCTCCAGTCTCTCGACAACTTCGACCCGAGCGGATTCAATGCCATAATAACCGACCAGTACACAAACGCTACAGGGAACTCGGGAATAAGCTCCTTACGAGAGCAAGGTGCCAGAGTCGTGGTTGTGCAATCCGATCTTCTTGCCATGTTACAACTCCAGGGGCCATCAGGTGCACAAGAACTGGTCAGCCTCGTTTGGCCACTAATTTCATCCGAAACACAAAATCTCGGCGAGATATCCTCGTTCCCGTCACAGACGTTCACGATAATGCCGCAGAACTGGACTATCGGGTTCTACACGAACGCTCAAGGGAGCTTAGCTGTTGGCCAGAACAACAACTTGACAATCTCGATCAACATCCCTGACGCTACAAAGGAAGCTCAGTTCGACATAGGCGTAGGCCTGATGGATCCCGTAGTCCTGGGGGACGGATTAGGGGCCCAAATCGGACTAAAGACTGATGTGCAATCTAAGGTGGGGCTTGTTTTCACATCGAGCAATTTCACAAACAATTTTGTCGCGATGAACACCTACGCCGCGCCCAACGAATGGGTTGACCTTGCGGTCCCCTTCAGCAACTTTACAACATGGAACTTCCCCCAGTCAAAGTTTGCTACCGCCACAGAGTTCATCTTAGCCCTGACCATTCCGCCGGGTCACACGAATGTTTCGGTGCAACTAAGTTCCGCCTCTCTTTCAGAACCCGGCTACCGTGTCTATCAGCTCCGCACAGCGGTTCCGTTATCGTCAACAGGCTTCCTCGGGCAGGTATCCGGGGCCGAATTACTTCTATCAGATGTAACAGGTGATCGAGATGGAGTGTATGCCCCAGCTGGCAACCGAGTGCCCTCAACTGTTCCTTTGGCAGATTTCACGAGTCAAGCGAATGACACATTCACAAGGGTCTTATCCATCGGAGCTGGCTCGAACCAAGCTTCGACAGTTACTCTTTTGACGGGATCCAACCAAACGTCAGTGGGAGGTGTGTGGGCGACAAACGAGGATTTACACACGCAGGCGGTGCAAGGGAACTACCGCGGGTTGGTTTGGAAGGAGACTTTCACGAGTAACTGGAATATCTTGGGGATAGATCGAACGGGTAACGGCCTGTCGTTGCCGTACTTTCTCGCGGGGCCCGGCATGATCTATATACCGCTTAATGGCAGGTTACTGGCAAGCCTTGACATGTCTTATAGTGACGTAGTCTACGGTGTCGCACTTCCCGCCTTCTCCGCCTCGTGCTTGATCCCGCTCATTATACTTAGGCGGAAACTCTATCGGAGTGGCATACTCAGCGAGCGTTTCAGCTAGGCTTGGGCATTCCGAGAGACCCCTTGGCATCTACTCGAAACAATGTGGAACTCAGCATAATAGTTCCCACCCTCAATGAGGAGGCTTACATCAGCCAGCTCCTCTGCTCGCTTCACTCCCAATCAACGAACAGCTTCGAGGTCATTGTGGTAGATGGTGGAAGCCAGGATGACACTCTCAAGGTGGCAGCGTCTCTCGGTGCGCGGGTCTTTGTCCTGCAGGGGTCCAAGGAATTCGAAGCGCGGAACTACGCGGTCGCTCACTCTAGGGCCCCTCTCCTAATGTTCAGCTGTGCAGATGTCATTTTTCCCCCGACCGCGCTGAACTCAATCTTACGTCACTTTCAACATGATGCTGATCTCGCTGCTTTAACGGGACCAGACGTACCCTATGATGGTGGGCCTACGCTTCGGATCATCTACAGTATATACAACACCCTCCGTTTTCTCTTCTCAAAGTTTCCTCCTCCCCTCAGAGCCTTCTCTTCAAGCACCAATTTCTTGGTGGTGCGCAGACGGAGCTTCGAAGAGTCCGGCGGTTTCAAGGTCAATGATGTTAACGCGGATGGAATTATGGGACGGTATCTGGTCGATCGTCACAGGACGCTATTCGACAATGAGGTCATTGCCTACATATCAGCGAGACGCGCTTCGAATTGGGGCATGGCACGATTCACCCGTCACTATCTATACGTGTTAGAGAACTTCTTCCCGCCGATCTCTGGGCGAGATCCACAATGAGACTCCTCATTCCACCTAGCCCAAGGTAGGATGTATCGGTCGGCCGATGGACTGTCATAATCCATAAGGAAGCACAGCCGGCTCGAAGCTGAGGGAATTTCCATCCTGTGCGAACAATGCTGGGACACCGCCTGATTCGAGGTACACGAAATCCTTGTTGGCCGCGTAATCATGCTCAACAAAGAGCCTGTCGATTGTCTTCCCAAGATTGAACCAGGGAGTTTCTCCGTTTAGACCTGTTGGTCCGCCCGATGCAACGTAAAAGTTCCAATTCACCGAGTCAATCCGGAGTCGGTCAAGGAATCCATCGCCGGTAAAATCCCCCCAAGCCACCCAGTCACTCGGCGACGGTTTGGGAACGCTAGCCTCGTTGCAGTAATGAGTAACAAACTGGTAGTGTACAATGTTCTCATTCCGCTCGAGGCTGAGGCACGCGCCGTTGGTCGTGATTATCCTCAGGACGCTTGCGCTCGTGTCAGAGAGGCTTATGTTCGCAAACGGAGGTATGAGTCTTGCCCACTGGAACTGGGTATCGTGGGCTCCCTGCAAGTTCGGTCTCGTAATGTCAGCCCAGATGGTCCCCTGCACATCATAATCCATGTAGTCCGGGTACCCGTCGCCATTGAGGTCCGCATAGTCTGGAAAGAGGCTTATCTCGTTCACTCGAGCCAGAGAGCTGTTGGACATGATGAAGGAGACGAAGTCATAGACCTGGGAAATGTCTGCCGCTATCCTCCCTCTCACACTGATATTCTCCCCAGGCATTAGTGTCAGGTTGAGAGGAATTAGTGCGCTTGAAAGCGGGTCCGAATAGCGCGGATCGTGAAGGAACATTGTCCTGGAGACGATCAGGCCGTGATCCTTCCAGACTTCGACCGTAGCACGGTTCTGGAAATAGTGGGAAATGCTGCTGAGAAAGACGGCGATCGAGTACACTTCGACCGGGGCTGTATGATTGTTCATGAAGTCAGTGTAGGGCGCGTATTCTCGGGCGGGGTCTGGGACGAACTCTCTGTCACGAAAGGGCGAACGCTCGCTGAAGGTCCCTAGGAGGTTGTTGTCTCCGGAGACCCGCAGACTCAGAGAGAATGAGAGTGATAGGAAGTAGGAGTTGAGTCTTAGGGCGCTGACCTGGCTCGGGTACAGCTGTGATACGCTTCCAATGTTGAGTTTGTAGCCTCTATGTAGAGCGAACCCCTCCCCGGGTATTGTCATGTTGGAATAGTTTCCCGGAGCATTTCCAACATGGCTCTGGTGTGAACAGAGGATTTCTCCTCCGCTGGATAGCGTCGTCACTTGGTCTGTAGGGAGCATTACGAGGCAGACATCGCTCTCCGCCGACTCGTTTGGAGCCAGCTCGCTGTACACGATTGTATAATTGAACCGGGTGACAAGATATTCAGACGAATTATCATCTTCGAACGTGTATTGCCCGAAGAGTATTGGCCCGCTGAAGTCCTTCGCAATATTGCCTTCGATGAGCACCTTATCGCCGTTTCTCGTCACATTGACTGTCGATGTGGGAGGATTTATTGAGTCAAAGAGGACGGTTGTAAATGGCGTGGCAGCCAGAATGAGGACGAGCCCGATGACGAGGACTCCTACAAGACGCCTCATGAAAATCCCGTTAGACCTTCGCAAGGACTTCTACTATCTCCGTGCTCCAACCAATGCTCGTGAGAGCGTCTCTCCTCATTCCTGCATGAATGGACTAGGGTATAACCCACTGGTTTAGGAGCCTCTGCACGATTAAATTTCCATGAGAGAATTAGGCGGAAGATGCTATGTGGGGCTCGTCTGAGAGGGTTTTAACTTTCTTGATGCTGCGCGGTACTTCCCCATCGCATTTATCGCGACGGGTATCCCCGTCGCGGCTGCTGCAGTGGTAACAACGACTAGCAGGAACGCGAGGCCAACAGTCGGACCTGTAACGACCACGGGCACGGTTGTTGAACCGGTTCGGCCACAGCTCGTCCCGGTTATCAAGATATTGTAAGTTCCCGGCGGGATGGTGCCGCTCACGGAAATGTAGAGGTTGGCCCGCGAGGACCCTAAAAACCGAAGAACTGATGGAGTGAGCGTTGCGTTAATGCCCGCGAGCGCTGAGCTCACCCCCAATGTTACATCGCAACTGAAGTTGAATTCGTGTGCATAAACGAATGTCGCGCCTGTCCCCCCGCTGGAGATAGAGAGCACAGCGGGCGGTTGTTCGCACCCAGGTGGGGCAACCGCGTCGCTTGAGAGAACAAGTCCAGGAATCGTCACATCAACTCCGAACATAATATCTACCGGTACTCCGGGGAGTGGGCTGGCCGAGACGATGACTAGATACTCTCCAGGAAGAGAGCTGGCGTTCGCCGAAACGGTCAGCGTAACGTTTACTGATCCATTTCGGGGCAATGATACGGAGTAGTTGCTGAGCTGTGTCGAGAAGCCTGAGGCAACAAAGTTGGGGAATCGCATGCAAGAGAAACCGTCGGTGTACGTTTCGATCTCAGGGCTGAGTTGAACGGTTCCAATATAATTGACCGACCTCACGGTTACATTGCTCTCGGCAGAACCACTACCAGCAGGAAACAGCATGGCGGGTGTTCCAAAACTCACAAAAACCCCGCCCGAGATAGCGGTCACCGTAACGGCGTGGGACAGAGAACCGCTCGTGGCTGTGATCGTCACCGTCAAGTTACCATCCTGTAGCTGTAAAGGATAACGCCCTGCGGTTGTCACCGATAACGTTGAGACCACCGATTCCCCCGCTCCAAGGCTGACTATGAACGGGCTAAAGCTAACCGTCGGATTGGTGGGGTTCGCTGGAATGGTCGTCCACGTATAGTTTAGGGTGCCCGAGAATCCGCCTGTGGAGGTGGCAGTAATGTTCGATGCCAGAGTTCCAAGACCATCGAAATAGAAGAACGATGGGCTGGCTGCGAGAGTAAAGTCAGGTTGCGCTGGTGAGGTCATCAAGATTGGTTGGAGGGGGTACCCTAGGACCACGCACATAGCGAGCACGGAGGCAACCCGTGTCAGCGACATGACTGGGCGGAAGCGGCATCCCCACAAGGGGATACCCCTCGTCCAATATATTCAGTATGCTCGTTTTCGAGAATGACCGAATTCCACGGTCCCGGCAGTCGTCGTCTCGGGTTGACGTTAGCATAATTTGGGAGATCACAGCATAAAGGCGGGTGATAGCGAGTGCGGTGCCTTCACACCATGGCAACTAACATTATACGATGGCAATGTCTGGGAACTCGTGAGTCGGTGTGAAGATCAGCGCAGTAATCCCGCTATATGACGAGGAGGAGGTGATCGACGAGTTTGCAGACCGGCTAATCAAAGCATTAAGGGAGCTGACCGTCGATTACGAGGTCATTTTTATCGTCGAAGGAGCGGACGCGACTCTTGAAAAGGTCACCGAGCTTTCTAGACTGGATTCCAGAGTCCGGGTTGATTATAGTCTTAAGAGGCTCGGCCTTGGAAAGGCGATGAAAAAAGGGTTAGGGTTGGTTGATCCTAGGTCGACCTACGTCTTGACCATGGACTCTGATCTGAATCATGATCCTGAAGAGATCATACGATTATTGGAGGCCTCGAAAGTGGCAGATGTCGTAGTGGGTTGTCGGTCGAAGACCCGTGGTCTGGTCCAGGAGCTTCCCTGGTTCAAGAGGATGGTAAGCGCGAGCACGAACTGGGTCCTGAGAAACGCCTTCAGCATGGATTCGAGGGATGTCACATCAGGCTTCAGACTCTACTCGGCGAAAGCAATCGAGAGTGTTAGAGATGAACTAGTGGCAAAGAATTTTGAAGTGACCGCCGAGCTTCTCATACGCGCCAAGAAGAAGGGATTCTCCATCGCCGAGGTTCCAATTACCTTCACCCGGAGACCTAGGGGAACCAGCAAGCTCAGCTTTGTGAAGAGCGGAATCGGATATGTCACACTCCTTCTCCGCCTCAGATAGTTACGGGGACCAGGATGAACAGGAGACAGTCACCAACCAACGCCCAGGCCAGCGCTGAAGTTGCCCGAGACGAAGCTGAGGCTGCTCGCTTGGAATACTGGAACCGGCACGTACCCTGGACATTCAAGGGCGAGGACCTCAGCTACGATGAGAAACGTCGTCTCAGATACTCACTTCAAGATTACATGCACAGCACCATTGCCTTCGACTCCTACAAGTCGAAACTAGTCCTCGAGCTGGGAAGCGGCGGAGGAATCGATTCTGCAGAGTTCGAGAGATACGGGGCTGATGTCATAAGCGTCGATTTTACAGAGACCGGTTCAAGAGCAACGCAGGCTCTCTTGCGGAGCGCCAACCTTCCAGCCAACGTCGTGAAGTCTTCCGCCCTTTACTTGCCATTCCAAGGAGAACGTTTCGATTGCGTATACTCGTTTGGAGTTCTCCACCACATCCCAGAAATCAAACGAGCATTAGAAGAAACATCCAGAATCCTCAAGCCTCATGGCGAGATGATATGCATGCTATACAATCGAGAGAGTCTCCTATACTCGTACTCGATCTTGTGGATGCATCGAAGCGAGGGCCTCAACGAAGAGGAGCTCGTCCGAAAGTACTCTGAAAGGGCTTTTGGTTGTCCCTACACTAAGGCGTACACGAAACAGCAGGTTGTGGAATTATTTGGCGAGCATTTTGACCACGTCCGTGCCGAGGTCAAATACAACGTCATTGATCTACCTGATAAGAGAAAATTCAAACTGAACCTCCCCGACAAGTATGAGCTGGGTTGGCATATAATTGTGAAAGCAAGATGCAGATGACCCCGGGAAATTCACGGCATGCCCTCGACCCGATCGTCTCGTCTTAGAGTGTGGGGAATCCCGGTTTTTCACTCAACATTCCTGGTGGTTTGATAAGGCTGAGGTGCCAGGGGTTCCTCCAAGACCTTGGCACGTGTTTCAATGTCGCAATCCAGAAACTAAATTATCCGGGGCTGACCATCGACACTACTGAGGGAGGACGAGGCGACACATTAAGCAAGGTATTTCTTCCGGACTTTCTCAGCTTTGCGTGTGAAGGTCTGGTGGGCACCAGTGCAGCTGACGGCGAACACGTTGGGCCGTCAGCTAGGTAGCGATGACGCCCTCCAAGCTGCAAAAGAGCTATGACTGACTTGAACTCGACGCGACCATTGTTTTCCATCATAGTGCCAACATTCAATGAAGAACAACTTCTACCATGCCTCTTGGAGTCTGTTCGTCGACAAACCTTTCAAGACTACGAAATAATTGTTGCCGACGACCGGAGCACTGATCTCACTCGGAAAATTGCTCTAAGATACGGCGCCAGAGTTATCACGAACAGTGGCATTGGCGAGTATCCCTCAAGGAACATGGCTGCAAAAATAGCATACGGATCAGTACTGATCTTTACTGGAGCGGACACTCTCCTGCCCCGAAACCTTTTGAGCTCCGTAGCAGCGAAATTCGGCAGAGACCCAGGACTCGCGGGAATTTACTGCCCAACGTATCCGTATGACGCTGCGCTCTGGGCAAAAATCGAATAC
>Ga0209235_1000015_pt1 | contig 59901 bp, 49 predicted proteins | sample GraSoi013_1_20cm_4_FD_185817 | JGI IMG/M metagenome (GOLD analysis project Ga0209235, IMG submission 185817) | Grasslands soil microbial communities from the Angelo Coastal Reserve, California, USA - Sample 09_25_2013_1_20cm (SPAdes) (version 2) | ecosystem: Environmental > Terrestrial > Soil >... | reverse complement strand
CCCATTATACGCGGCGTTCCAGCTATATGATCCCGCGTTGTTGAATCCCTGAGTGGAAGAACTTGGTACAACGCCATTCGATACTGTAACAGGTGACCCGACAACGGTGGAGGTTCCCGAGCACGAACCGCCGCTGAAGAACATGTAGCTTACAGTCCCACCAGGCTGGAAACCGCCAGTCATACTTGCCGAGTCAGAGACTGAAGATCCAACAGGAATTGTTAGCTGCGATAGACTTGTAGTGACCGTGGGACCTGACTTGTTGACAGTCAGAGGCGAGCAAGAACTGGTCATCGGGCTGTTGTTAGCATCGCCTGAATACGACGCTTCGAAACCATAAGTTCCCGAAGGAACTGGACTGATCGCGGATGAACTTGGGATCACACCGTTAGTCACAGTCACGGTGGATACGATAGCGCTGCTGCCTGAACACGTACCTGTTGAAAACTCAAAGTAGCTTACCGAGCCGCCTGCCTGGAAGCTACCCATCAGGGTTGCTGACGTGGTGACAGACTGACCGACGATGATCGGGTTACCTGACAGAGAGGTTGCAATCGTTGGACTTGTCTTGTTTACTGTCAAAGGTTCGCAGGCGCTAGACGCTCCGGAATTGTTAGCGTCGCCACTGTAAACCGCGTTCCAGCTGGCCGAGGCGGTGCTGTTGAAAATTACTGATCGAGAATTGGGTGCCACTGCGTTCGTCACGGTAACTGCGGATACTGCTGAAGAAGATCCGGAACACGTTCCGCCGGTGAAGAGGTTGTAAGTCATGGTGCCTCCCGCGGTGCCAGTGGCGCCTGTCATTGTGGCGGAATCGAACACTGAGCTTCCAACAGTTACGGTCGTCGAAGACAGGTTTGTAGCGATGCTAACTCCCTTCGGGTTAATGGCTAGGGGTTCACAGACGCTAGTGGCAAGGTTGTTATTCGTATCACCGCTGTATGCCGCATTCCAGCTATAAGGTCCTGCGGTATTGAACGTCTGTGATGCAGAGTTCGGAACAATACCATTCGATACGGCGACGGGAGATCCAACGACGGTTCCTGTTCCAGTGCATGTAGAACCGGAGAAGAAACGGTATGTGACCGTTCCACTGGCTTGGAAACTGTTTGTTAGAGTTGCCGAATCGGTAACTGAGCTACCTACTGGTATCGAGTTCTGTGACAAAAGAGTAGCGATCGCAGGATTGGCCTTACTGACCGTAAGAGGCTCGCATGGACTAGTTGCAGGATTGTTGTTTGCATCTCCACTGTAGGCGGCGTTCCAGCTGTATGGACCGGCCGTGTTGAAAGCCTGAGAAATGGAGCTGGGTACAACGCCTCCTGTGACCGTTACTGGTGAACCCGCTGGGGTGCTGGTTCCTGAGCAGGAGCCTCCGGTGAAGAAACTGTAGGTAACAGTCCCGGTTGCCTGGAAACCGCTTGTCATGCTCGCAGAGTCCGAGACTGAACTTCCAACCGTAATGCTAATCGATGATAGATTAGTCGTGATTACAGCGGTTGCTCTTCCAACCACCAGAGATTTGCACGGGCTAATGTTGGGATTATTGTTTGCATCGCCATTGTAGACGGCTTGCCAATTGAAAGTCCCGGTAGAATTGAAGATAACTGAAAATGGACCGGCAATGCCAGTGGTCAAGATCATTGTCTTGCTGGTTAGGATTGTGCCGGAGCAGCTGCTTCCTGTGAATATGCTGAAGGTAATTGTTCCGGCTGGGTTGAATCCCCCGGACACCGTCGCGTTGGCGTTAGCCGAATTTCCGACGATGATTGTTGTTGCCGAGATCGATTCAGCAACTGAAGGAGCGGCTTTTCCGACGGTCAGTGTCTCGGTTCCACAAGCACTCGATGCCACATTGTTGCTTGAGTCTCCGTTATAGACTCCTTGCCAGTTGAAAGTACCGGTATTGTTGAAGATTACATTGACTGGGCCCGCGGACCCTGAGGCTAACGGAACGGTCTTCGTCGCCACCGCGGTACCCGAACAGGCGCTGCCTGAATAGACACTGAAGGTGACGGTTCCTGTTGGAGTGGTTCCGCCTGTCACCGTTGCCGTATCAGCAACCGAATTCCCAACGATTATTGAATTAGCAGAAAGTGAAGTGGCAATAGACGGTGACGCCTTCCCGACGGAGAGAGATTCCGAGCCGCAGAGGCTAGTAGAAACTCCGTTGTTGGTGTCTCCATTGTAAGAGACCTGCCATTGGAAGGTGCCGGTGGTATTGAACTGCACATTCCTTGAGTTAGGAATTATTCCATTAACTGGGTTTACGTTGACAGTCTGAGCGAAAACAGGGGTCCCAGTACAAACTGCTCCGGAAAACACGCTGTAAGTCGCGGTGCCACCTGTGCTGAAGCCGCCGAAAAATCCGGCTAGAGTGGCGGAATCGGAAACTGTTCCGCCTGGAACAATTGACACGGATGAAAGAGTAGTTGAAACCGTTGTGGTTGTCGGTTTGACTGTCAGAACCTCTGAGCCGCACGAGCTGGGTTGCGGAGGATTATTGTTCGGATCGCCACTGTAAATGGCCTGCCACTCATAAGATCCTGTAACGTTGAACTGAACAGCCTTCGAGCTGGGAACTGCACCACCTGTGACTGAAACAGTTTGAACGAAGACTGGTGTGCCGGAGCAGATCGTTCCAGAGAAAATGCGATAGGTAACAGTGCCACCAGCCGTGCTTGTAGCACCGGCTAGAAGCGCGGAATCGCCCACTGAGCCTCCGGCCGAAACGGTTGATGAGGAAAGTGCAGTCGTGATCGTAGGATTGGCCTTAGTCACCGTCAAAGTTACGATCGTCGAATGGGATAGTAACCCGCTCGTTGCGGTAATGTTGATGGTGTAAGTCCCAGAAACCATTCCAGCGTTAATCGTGAGAATCGTCGAGTTCGTTCCATCGCTTGTCGTCGTAGCCTTGAGCTTGAGGCTTGGAGATCCAGGCGATGCAGTGGGACCGGAAGGAGTCACAGCCGTAGCTAGATTGACAGTTCCAGAATACCTGCCAGAGCCTATCAGCGTGATGATAATTGAACTATCGATGGATCCAGGGCTTAACGTCAACGCGGTCTTGGTGGTGCTCATGGTGAAGTCTCCTAAGACCCGGACTTTGACTATTGTCGCATGAGACGTAGGCCCACTCGTTGCGCCAACTGTTACAGTATAATTACCGGGGGCTGACCCAGTCACGGATAGAGTCGCAGATCCTGAGCCCTTTGATGGAATGGGAACGCTCAATGGGCTCAGGGAGAACGTGAGTCCGGGAGGTGAACTTGTGGGAGCGAGGGTTATGGTTCCGGCAAAATTGTTCTGACTAGCCAGGTTGATCGTGGACGTGTCTGAGGCGTTGAAGTTGAGTGTAAGAGAAGGCTTCGTATTTGAGATACTGAAGTCTTGGACGCTGACGGCGACTTGTGTAGAAAACGAAATCGCGCCTGAGCTTCCGGTGACTATGAGGGTTACATTTCCAAAAAAGTTTCCTCCTACCTGAAGTGTAGCCGACGCGCTTGGATTACCAGTCGTCAGGTCAACGCTGGTCGGATTTAACAAAGATGAGGTACATGCGCAGCCTGTCTGGCTCAAGCTCAGGTTTACGGTGCCAGTGAAACCTCCCTGGCTGGCGATGGTGATAGTAGATGTAGCTGATGATCCGGCCTGAATTACAAGAGATGGTGGATTCGATGAGAGTGAGAAGGCTGTGCCTATTGTGAAGCTGTCACTGAAAGATCCTGAAAACGAGCTTTTCGCATCGATCCTGTCGGCGGACACGGTGTACTGCATGAAGCCATGCCCGTTCCCGGGAGTGTTGGTGCCCATCAGCTTGGCAAAGTAGGGAGCTTCTGCGGCACTTGCTCCACCATTTACGGATGTATCATTCACCGTGTTAAGGGGAGCCCCAAATGTCCCTTGAATAACGACGACAGTGCCCGCCCCCGGACTGTAGACTCCAGCAGAGCCGTCGTTTACAACGCAGTTAGAATTGTAGATTGGATAGCTGCTGGCGGTCGCAATTCCGGTGCAGGTGCTTGTGTTGAGCGCGAGCTGCTTGCTCCTCTGATATGAATGGTCATGCCCCTCCAGAACGAGGTCTACTTTCTTCGAGATCATCAAGTTCAAGAGATCGGGACCAATGTTGCAGTTCTGATCGCCTCCGGCAATGCAGACTTTGTGCATGCCAACGATGACCCATTTGACGCCGGCCGTCCGAGCGCTGTCGATGCTGTTTGAGACCCAGTTGTAATGAGGATCAAACTTGTTGTATGCCCAGCATCCATGCAGATCATCGCAAGGACTGCCAAAAGCAGAATTGCATTTGGTAGTAGCACTGCAGACCCCAGTTACGTTGAAGACAACGGGAGAGATCATTATGAATCGGGCGATGGGGCTGACGGCCGGGTAGTCAAAGTAGTACTCCTTCCCATAGCAGTTTAGGACGACCGGCCCACAAATCGGAGGCGAAGTTGCGAGAGTGTGTGGGCACCCTGTGACATATCTCTCATAGCTCCTAGTGGCAGCCGTTCCATTCTCTTCTCCAGTGTCGTGATTTCCTGCAAGAACCTCGACATTGTTGTACAAACCCTTGAACTGGCTACACCATGTATCTCCAGTTGTCGTGTTGGTGTAGCTCAAATCTCCTATAGCCAGGTAGAAATCCGAACTGGATGAATGCAGCCTGCCCAAGCTGGCAGCTCCATCACCCGTTGTCAGAGAATCACCATGATCTCCTCCAACCGAGAAGGTGAATGAAGTCCCAGTCACTGCGTGTGATACTGGAACAGTCGTGCTAGTAGCCGAGAGGGCGAGCATACATATGAGTGCAACTAGCACCAGAGGCAGCTTGTTTGCCAACGTGAACTATCGCCGAAGTAAGTTAACCCTACATAATAACTTGCACGAGGAACTATGAAGAGCAAACGATCCTGTGATATAGAAAACTATACAAGGAATGCTCTCTCCAAAACGTTTTTCGGACCCCGATTCAGACGTGGAAACTATCGTTGCCTAAGAGTAGAATCAGAGCTCCTGGCAAGACAAACGGTGGAGCCAACGGCAAGATAAGGAATTGGCGATGGAAGATCTTGCTCCTCGTTATTGCATTCGCTACGGCGTCTGTCGTCACCTCTGTGGCTTATGGAATGGCATATTCCGAAAGCAAGAATGCCATAAATGGTCTCAACGTGTATTGCGAGACCACCATTCGCATCTACCATCCTCCCTCACCCGACCACCCGTTCTCTCACTTCGTTGTGACTTTCGGAATCAAGAATCCTTCGTCTACAGATGTCAACGCCCACTGGCTTGTCAGTGCCTCTGACTTATCCCAGAACTACTACAACGTAGACGGCGATGCCTCATTCACCATACCGCGAAGGGCTTTCTCACATCCCCAAGTCTCGATACTCATCGGGATAGCCAATATTACGGCTCCACCACCAAGTTTCGCCGTTACCGCAGACTACAAGCTCTCACTTTTTAGTTTCGAAGAGAGCCTCGCAGTCAACAACGCGATGGCAACGTGTACCTGAGAAAACGTATATGTCGAAAAATCAGACCCTTTGAGACTTCATGACTCGTCCAGATTGGCAGAAGAAAAAGAAGAAAATGGCAGGCAGAGAAGGACCGAAAAAGGGCAAGAACCGCTAGAACAGCCTTCGAACGATTCGCCGCTTACATTCCGCCCATCATGCCGGGAGGCATACCGCCGCCCATGCCAGGGGGCATTCCTCCAGGACCGCCAGGGCCGGGGCCTGAGCTTCCACCTTTCGATGCGAAGACATCGTCAACTCTGAGGATCATTGTTACCGCTTCGACCGCGGACTTTATCACCTGTGTCTTTACTCTCAACGGTTCAACGACATCCATCTTCAGCATGTCAGCGGCCTTTCCAGTCTTGGTATTGACACCGAACCAGAGGTTCGCCACAGTGTTGTGTTTGGATTTGAGATCAACCAGTATGTCTATCGGGTTGATACCTGCATTCTGGGCGATCGCAACAGGTATCGATTCAAGTGCTTCCGCGAAAGCTGTGACAGCGAGCTGCTCTCTCCCTCCAACCTTTATAGCGTATTCTCGCAGACGCTTGGACAATTCTATTTCCGGAGCACCGCCACCCGCGACTATTTTCCCGTCTTCAACTGCATTTCGGACAACGGAGAGCGCGTCATGGAGTGACCTTTCAGCCTCGTCGACCACGTGCTCAGACCCACCTCGAATCATGATAGTTACCGCCTTCGGGTTTTTTGCCTCACGGACGTAGACGAGCTTGTCATCTCCAATTTTCACTTCCTCAACCAGCTTGGCATAGCCAAGGGCCTCCTTCGAAAGATCCCTAGTTGTTCCAACCACACTGCCGCCTGTCGCCTTCGCCAGTTTCTCCATGTCGCTACTACTGATGTTTTTGATAGTGAGAATTCCCTTCTTTGCGAGAATGGAAAGAACCTCGTCGTCAACACTTTTCTCGGTGAACAGAACGTTTGCTCCAGTCTTGGTAACTTGATCGGCCATATCTCGTAGGAGCTTTTCCTCTTCTTGTATGAACTGGTACATTTCCTCGGGCTTGTTGATGTTGATCTTGGCATCTGTCTCGGTCTTCTCGATCTCTAGCTTTGCGTTCAACAATGCTATCTTTGCGCCTGTCACGCTCTTCGGCATTTGGGAATGAGAGATTTCCTTGTCGATGATTATTCCATTGACCAGCTCGCTTTCCTCTAGACTCTTACCATGTTTCTTCATCACCTTGACAAGATCAATGTCGGCCTTTACCTTGCCATTGTTCTTCTCAGTTACCTGCATGACCGCCTCGACAGCAAGCTCGGCGAAACGATTCTGAGAGCCGAAGATACCCTTGGTGTTTAGCGAGGTCATCGCGACCTGCTTCAAACGCGCCTCGTCATCTGGTTTGATAGAAATGGCGATCTTCTCCAGAATCTCCTGCGCCTTCCCAGCAGCGTCCCTGTAACCGTCGATGATTGCATTAGGATGAACGTCTTTATCGAGAAGAGTCTCTGCACCGGCAAGTAGTTCCCCTGCAAGGACAACTGCGGTTGTTGTTCCATCCCCTACCTCACTATCTTGCGTCTTGGCGATCTCGACAATCATCTTTGCAGCTGGATTCTGTACATCCATTTCCTTCATGATTGTGGCTCCGTCGTTTGTGATTACAATGTCTCCCATGCCCGCGACCAGCATCTTGTCCATTCCTCTCGGACCGATGGTCGATCGGACAATCTCTGCAACTATCTTAGCGGCCATTATGTTGCTTCTTTGGGCGTCCCTTCCTCTAGATCGGGAGGTGCCCTCTCTCAGAATCAGAATGGGTGTTTCGGACATTTCTAATCAGATTCTGATTAGGGCGGATTGTGCTTCCCAAGATAAACATATGCAGGCAGATTCTTTAGAATAGCAAAGAAAGTGTCCAAGAACTTGAGAGGACCACGGGAAAAGGCGCGCTCCGAGCTTCCCGGGACTAAGATTATCGCCGGCAGCCCGTCCGACCTTTCAAAGGCATGGGCGAGGTACTATGACCGGTTAGGGGCACACTTTGTTGAACTGATCGGTCGGAGACGATTCCAAGTGATCCTTGAAGCTGGATGCGGGAAAGGACAGCTCACAATACCCTTACTCAGAAGGCTTCCGACAAACGTAAAGATGATCGCCATAGACTCAGCGAAGGGACCCTACGATGGCTGGTTGAACGAGCTAGGTCACCAGCTCCGAACTGCCGGATTGGAAGAACGAGTTCGACAGATCAGATCCGACGCGAGAAGGATCAAAGGCGTCGAAGATTCTAGCGTTGACGTTGTAGTTTCGAACGAATTGCTGTGTGACCTACCATTTGATTCACAGCTCGAAAAGGCTCTGAAAGAATTCTATCGGGTCCTCCGGCCGGGAGGCCTCATGATCCACGGAGAGTGGTCATCCTCTCCGGCAATTGAGCCTCAAGCCTTTCTCGTTAAACACTGGCCCTCCTGGACCCCTGACCAACTCTTTGCGATAACGCGAAAAAACGGCTTTCACAAATTTCGCGTAACCTATTTCGGAACAACGATCCATTTCGGATATGAAAACGCGATTGACGAGCTTCGAACCTGGGGCGCCAAGGAAACATTTCTCAGACGAAATGATAAGATGCTAAAGCGAGAAGGAATTGAACTCCCATACGAGCATATTGTGCAATGCGAAAAGTAGAAGATAATTCCTGGAAACCGAAGTTTCCGCTGAGGAAGGTCTCGCACGAAGAACGGGTTGAATTGGCACGAAAGATCGCCTCCCAAATCCTTGATACCCACAAGGACACAGTTTTGGCCATCTGCATCTATGGATCCACTGCCAAGAAATTGGACCGTCCATACTCAGATCTCGAAATATTCTGCGTCGCCACGGATGGGCTAGAGGTCAAAAACAAACGCTATGTCTACGATGGTCTACTCGTCGAGATAGATTATTTCCAAGAATCAAACTTTCTCAAAGAAGCCACACGAGTAGGCTGGGACTGGCCACTCGGGGCAGACCAATACCGGAACCGGATTGTATTATTCGAACGTGACAATTGGTTGAAGAAACTGGAGAAGGCAGTCGCGGAAAACGACAGGGCAGATTTCACTGAGGAATTGCGTTGGGCCGCCGAAACCATGACCGAGTCCCTCGCTGCCGTCCGCAACGCGCACTTCAAGGGTGACCTGAAAGAACTTAGAACCCGGGCGTTCTACATGACGTGGGACACTGCAAGAGTCGTATTCCTCCATAACCGCAGATATGTTCTCACGACAAGCTGGTTCTGGAAACAACTATTCGAATGCCAAGAACAACCCAAAGGATTCCGAAAACTGATAGACGTGGTTGCGGGATTCGAGAAGGCGACGATTGCAGAGCTCGTAGACGCCGCGGAGGACCTGTGGCGTGCAACGATGCTGATGGTTCAACCTCGCGGAATTTCCATCGAGTCGGCAGTCATCAAGGTATGATCCTCTAGGCTAGGCAAGAGAGGTTTGAAATCAATTATCAGTCCTCTTCGAGAGACAGCAAGATGGGCAATTAGGCGGTAGAAATCTCTACGAGTAGGTGGTAGTCGAACCTATTTGAGCAAGATATGATTACGGACCCCGAAAAAACGTGGGTATTAGATTTGATCGAGAGTAAGAAGCTTAATTCTACTTCTTGCTCTTCTTCTTTGGCTTACTAGGCGTCCGAATTCACCTATGACGTTCTAATGCATCGTAAAGATATAAAACTATTGTATTCTGGGCTTATCGGATGAAACAACTTATGTTTTGAGCTAAAATCTCCACAAATAGCCCTTTTCTGCACTATTTCCTTGCGTTCAGTCGGAAGAATTCGTTCTGCGGCGAAAATCGTACTTCAAAGCGGTCACACAGTTCTGTCAAATATCGGCCGTCGCCACTTGGGCCTGAGACGATTGAAAATTTCCTGTCTTGGTTGATCGTCAGGTCGAGTCTTTCTCAATGGAGGCTGCTAACGCTTCTTTCTCAAGGATAGAGCCACAAAGAATGCATCGTTTCCCCTTCTCCATATCAGCCATCAATTCTTCACGGGGAATACCCAGGGAGGACTCGAGCTCAACAATATCCTTCGGAAACGCCTGAGACTCTTCACACTCGTTGCAGATCAACCCGTCATGCATCTGCCACTCTAATACGGGACAAAGGGCCTAGTTATAGGCCTCTTGACCGCTTTCAATGCTTCGGTCGCTTCTTCGGTTCTCTCCCTGGGTTAATTGTCTGCTTCAGTGCTTGTTCTAGGGTGGTCGTCGGATGAACACCTGTCCCTGGGAGATAAGGGAACTAACTCCAATTCCAGAGATGGGGGTAATCAGGATAAAGGGTTGCCTGACCGGGCGTAAAATCCTAGCCGCGGCAAGGGTCAAGCTACCACGCTATGGGCGTGAGGGGGCGGTTGAGGCTCGACCGTTCCCTGCCGAGAAGAGGCTACGTGTCTCTGAGGCGCAAGGGCTCTCAGGTGAAGCAATGAAGGGGAACCCGACGACGACGGTAATCCCCGGAGTCGATGAGCGCAAGTCGAGTCCTCAAGCAACCGAAGACTAGACAGAACCCTCCTCTCCAATAACCCTATGAACAACCTAATTTTTTGGGTTACCCACAAGAAAAAGAGCTGCTTCTGAGAGCCAAGAATGGCGCGAAAGATCCAAGAGCATAACGGATGATGCAATTGAGATTGGGAACCAGAAGTCTTGGGAAGAGCGACCTAAGAATCACTAAGGTCGGGGTGGGTACTGCACCTATTGGCTCGACGCCTGAGTGGAGAATTTACTGGGGACCCCAAGACGAGAAGGCAGCAATCAAAACTATCCAGACAGCAATTGACCTTGGCGTGAACTGGATAGACACAGCCCCATTCTATGGCTGGGGAAGAGCAGAGCAAATTGTTGGAGAGGCGATCAAGGGACGACGCGACCAAGTCTACATCTTCACAAAATGCGGGACTCTTCCAGACGGCAGAGGAGGATGGTCGGAGAACCTCAAACCCGAGAACATTAGAAAGGAATTGGAAGAAAGCCTCCAACGTCTAGAAACGGACTACGTGGATCTATACCAGTTTCACGATCCGGATCCCCTGACACCCATCGAGGAATCTTGGACGGAGATGCAACGCCTCATAAATGATGGCAAAGTTCGGCACGGAGGATTATCAAACCATCCCACGAATCTGATCGAGAGAGCACTCAAAGTAGGACCAGTGGTGTCCAGCCAGAACCAATACAACCCTCTTCAAAGACAGACCGAGCGAGAAATATTCCCATTCTGTCTAGAACACGGGATCGGAGTTCTCGGATGGGGATCCCTATCTGAGGGCGTCCTAGCAGATAATTTTGACATTGACAAATTGGATCCGATGGATTTTCGAAGACGACAACTCTACGCCCAGCCAGAGAACCACGCAAAGGTTCAGAGTATCCGGAAAGCGTTTAGACACGTCGCCGATGCTCATCGCAGGACAATGACGAACGCTGTCATTGCGTGGGAACTGATGCGTCCTGCATTGACAGGAGCGATAATCGGAGTCCGAAACGAGAACGAGGCTCGTGAAATGATGGGCGGAGCCAACTGGAAACTAACACCTGCCGAGATGAGTTCAATTCAGGATGTGCTAGCTGTTTGGGAAGGATCGAGGGTTCCCGCTGGCTAGGAATGTTCTGCGACAAGGATCTTTGATAGGATTCTAGAAGCCTTTCCCAGGCATCTAATCTCGTTAGCATCAAGCTTGGAGAGCAGTTTGATCAGTCGTTTCTCTCGTCTGTTTCGTCCTTCGTGCAAAAGTTTCGTTCCCTTGTCTGTGGATGAGATTATGACTGAGCGCCTATCATCTCTGTTGGTCTCTCTTCGGACTAGTCCTTCTTTGACGAGAGCCTCTACCACACGGCTCATAGTTGGCGGCCTAACCTGCTCTACCTCTGCAAGCTTGTTCAAAGTAAGTGGACCTCCGAAGACAACAACCGACAATGCTGAGGCTTGAGCGGGTCCGATTCCCATAGCAGAATCTTCTGTTCTCACATGACGCAATAGGTGAATCGCATTGCTGTGAAGGCTCCTGCCAACTTCTTCGAGGCTTAGTTCTTTCGTCATTTTTACGCGTCTAGTTGTACGCACCACCAATGTATATATATTAGCATGACTAATGATTAGCTATGCTAAGTATCCAAACCGATGCGTTCCTCGAAGCCATCCAGAAAGGCAATCTATCGAAAGTCACCCAACTTCTAGAAACAAACCCAGACCTCGCAAACAGCAAGACAAAGGATGGCACCTCAGTTATACTCCTCGCGCTCTACCACGGACAGAGAAATATCGCTGAGGCAATAACCAGCAAGAAAACCGAACTCGATATCTTTGAAGCCTCGACCCTAGGAAAGCTCGACCACACCAAATCTCTCATAGATCGGACCCCTTCACTTGCAAGTGCCTACTCTCCAGACGGCTTCGCGATTGTCGCTCTTACAGCATATTTGGGCCAGAAGGAAACAACAGAATATCTCATTGGGAAAGGCGCGGACGTTAACGCGGTTGCGAGAAATCCGACAGGTTTCACAGCTCTGACTGGGGCAGTGGCTAACAATCATACCGAGATAGCGAAGCTACTCGTGAAACGAGGCGCTCAGGTCAACTACAGGTACGAAGGCGGGTTCTCACCGCTAATGGCAGCATCTGAGCACGGGAACGTCGAGCTTGTAAATTTCCTTCTTGCAAACGGAGCTGACCCCAATGCAAAGACCGGGGATGGAAATAGCCCTATGTCGTTTGCTAAAAAGGGGAATCATGTCGGGATTATGGAGGCACTGAAAAAGCATGGCGCCAACGCCCCCTAGAAGACGCCCGTCGAACGCCAACTAGAAGCACGATGCTCGCCTTCCGAAGGTCTATAACCTAGTAAAGGGACTGGAAGAGTATCGCGGATTATAGGAGGTGTACTAGGCCGAATGAGTCGTGGTTCGTACGGTGGTCCCAGAACAATGCACAAAGTCGTCTGTTCTGACTGTGGTAAGGAGACTGAAGTTCCTTTCCAGCCAACAGAAGGTAGACCAGTTTACTGCAGGGACTGTTACCAGAAGCATCGAAGGTACTAGGAGCCCCCTCTAGGGAGGCCTAGGTACCCTTCCCTCATTTTTTTATCCCGAACGAATTATAAGCGACGTGAGTTCTTCGAAGATTTCTTAATCCTGGCAGAACTCGCTTTCTTGTTCGTAGGCTCTTTGTTGTCACGAGAAGACGGTCGCAGGTCTTCGGTCGAGTCCCTTTTTCTGATTGCGTAAAGCCGGAAGAGACGGTTTAGCTTGGTTGGCATCTTCATCAATTGAGTTCCATGGGGGTCATTGTAAAATTGGGTGTTACTGAGCCCTCATCAGCTTGACTGCAAAGGGCTAGTTCTCAGCTTATCCAGGCATTACTTCGTGTCGATGACGGAAACTCAACACGATCGCAAGTGTCCCCGACAGTGCGAAAAGTATCCCTAACAGCTCTTGATCGAAGGCAAAGAAGAGGGTTGAGAACCCTGCGAGAAAGAACCCGACAAGACCCACGACCTCCCAACGCTTCATCCCTAGGAGATCTTTTCGCAATCTCTCGCCGAAGCGAACCGCCAAGGCGCCAAGAATTATCAGACCAATTGCCCCGACGAAAATCTGATAGGTCAACTCGGAATAGTAATTTCCGAAGGTCAGAAGTAAGCCAACCTCGTCCCCAATGAGACCCAGCCCGAGACCATACACGAGTGCGTAAGCCCGGTCCAATCTTTCCGTCCTCCTTCCCACTATGGCTAGCCAACCGGTCAACGCCACCATTCCAATCCCGTACCAGAAGTGATGAAAATGTATCCCTCTCCCAACTACTACGCAAGTAGGACAAGCGGTTGCGAACAGTCGCGATCCGAAGAAGCTCAGTAGGAATGCCGCAATCGCTATGAAAGCCAACGTGTGTTTGAATGGGATTCTGATCGCTTCTCGAGACATGATTTGCGATAGGCAGGAAAAACTCCCGCACTAGAAAGATATTGTGGATAGCACTTGCTGAGTTGGGGGATGGCAAGTAACCATGCGCCCAGCTTAAATTGCAATATGATTCCAGATTGCGGACAGGATCGCGAGACAATGGCTCTTCCTCTCGAAGTTGTACTTGCCAATAATCTCTGGGTCATCATCTGTGGACTTCTCGTTTTCATAATGACCGTCTCGGTCGGATTCCTCGAAGTGGGGGAGCTGGGCGCCGAGATGGAGGTGAGTCTACTAAAGACGATGCTGATCACTGGCTCGGCCATATTCTTCATGGCGTTTGTCGGCTTTAACACAGCTTTCGCTCCGACGATCAACGGAATGATTGGAAACCCCAGTTACAACGGGTTCTTCCTAGGGGGCTTCTCCCCTGACGCAAACCAGCTTCTCACCGGCGCTTGGTGGTCAACTGCAGCGCAGGGTCTGACAACCGGGACCTACTTCCTCTTCGAGACAGCTTTTGCCTCTGTCACCCTGGCTCTCGTGGGCGTCGTTGTCTTGCGTAAGATGAAGTTGCAAGCTTTCCTCGTTTACTCGATCGTCTACTTCGTTCTAATCTGGAATCTCCCGGCAGCTTGGATCTGGAATCCTAGTGGCTGGCTGGCTCGAATGGGCATGGCTGATTTCGCGGGAGGGCTCGTGGTCCACGGAGCGGCCGGGGGCGCAGGACTTGGAATCGTTCTCCAGATCTGGCGAGAGGAGCAGAAGAGGGGAAGGATTGAGAGCGTTCAGGTACCCTACAAGCTGAACGGGGGATGGCTGACCTTGTCGATACTTCTTCTCTGGATCGGATGGTTCGGCTTCAACCCTGGCAGCGTTCTCGCATTCAACAACTCGGCCATGACTGTCGTCCTTACAACCTTCTTGGCTGCGGCATCCTCCCTCTTGTCAATCATGTACTTCAGATATCGGATGATCAAGAAGATGCCGGATCTGATCTATGCGACTAACGGGGTCCTCATGGGACTCATCATCATAACCCCGCTCGCAGGGTTCGTTAGTCCGGGCAGCGCGGCGATTTTAGGGTTGATCGGCGGACCACTGTTCCTTGCCGGTGAGAAATGGTTCTCAAGATTCAAGTGGTTCTCAGACCCTGTCGGCCTGTTCCCAGGACACTTGCTCGGTGGGCTGTTCGGGGTCCTGATGATCGCCGTTTTTTCCCAGAGGACATTTGCGATTGCCTCCGGAAACCCCGTTACTCCGGGGAACTCTCCGATTCCGGACGGACTCTTGTTCGGCGGTGGAACCGCAGCCATACAACAGCTGGGAATAGAGGCCCTGGGCATAGCAGTGGTCATGGCTACGGTCTTCGTCCTGTCCTTCGTGACTGTCCGAATCATCAGCAGGGCAATGCACGGAATCCTCAACCGAGAAGAACTGTAGCTGACAACCTCCCCTTGCTGTAACAATTTTTTCCCGTTAACTATTATGTGACCCCGGGGGGTCGAATTTCCCGCGCCCGCCCCTTCATGAAAACATGCTAAACCTAGACCCTACCCAACCAGTGTCCCAAGATCTTACTGAAATACGTCCTTCCAAACTGAGAACCTATCGGCCTCGAAGACAACCAAGCCTCCAAGGAAGAAGCTCTTCAACATGCATGGCCCGAACGATTGTTCGATGAGATCTAATAGTTGCTTGTTGGTTCTCAACTTCTTCCAAGTCGGAATAATCATCCTGAACGGATTACCAGATGTCCTTCCGCAAGTCGCAAAGCGGGCTAGAATGGGCATGATATGTGAAATGTAGAAGCCGATCAAGGATCTCCAAAATCCAATGTCAGGCTTGCCAATATCAACAACAGCGAGAGCCCCTCCACGCCTTGTGGCATGCGCAAACTCATCCAGACTCTGACCCACGTTCACCACATCTCTTAGCGAGAAGCAAGTGATCACAGCTCCCAGAGAACCTGCTCTGAAGGGAAGGTTCTCCGCAACTCCAACAACCGGACAGAACCGACGTCCGAGACGAGACTTTGCAAATCTGACCAGGTGAATAGACGGGTCCAGGCCTACAATATTCTCGAAGCCATCCTCCAACAAAATCCGGCTGGAAACCCCTGGACCCACACCAGAATCCAGAACCCATTCTGGCCTGTGGGATCGGAGAAACGCGACGGCTCTTCGCCTCAAAGGGCCAGCAAGCCCAAACGATATCCACTCGCTAGTTGACTCGTAGATCGGCAACGCATCCTCGATCGCGTGGACTACGCTGCTCCACTCGTCTCTACTATTGTCCAGGGAGACGTCCTCTGATTAGGTGATGGAAAATCCAGTCCTTATATAGCCCAGAGCCCAAAATGACTCTAGAGCACGTGGTGAACGTGCTTAGGAAAAAATTCTCGAATGGAAACGCCTCAAAACAACTTGGATGTGTCGGAGAGCCTCGACCGCAGCTTCAACTTTTCAGAAGTATTCCAGCTCGTCAAGAGATCAGTCAAAACCAGCATTGGCCGGCGACGCACCGGACTCATGCTGGGTCTCGCTGATCTGCCTGACTATATTGGGGCATTCCATCAAATGGGGTCCAACTTCATCGTCATGAACAGAAGCCTGCTGGATCAGATAACTCATCTTGCAAAGGACAGACGCTACATCAACGCATACGTGTTCTACACCCTACTCCACGAATACCTCCACACTCTTGGTTATGCAGATGAGGGAGACGTCCGACGACTAACTCGCCAGATCTGCGCAAGAATACTTGGACCCGACCATCCGGCCACCAGGCTAGCGGTTGACGGTCCCGCTGTTATGTTCCCTGAGATAACCTTCCAGCATCACGGGGAGTCAAGGTCTAGAAGACTGCCGAAATTCGAGATTGTCAGGGAATTCGAAAAGGAATACAAGAGCTACGTAGCTTAGAGCTCTCCAGAATCGCCTTCAAGCTCGGTTTTCTCTCCGAGGAATTTCAGGAAACTCGCAAGCTTCCAATACGCTTCGAGAAACCCCAGCCCGCGATGAGTTATCGAATACGAGGTATCCTCACCCGTTAGTATTCTAACCAATCCGAAGGAAGACAGGTCAGTGAGAAACCTCTTGATCCGATCCACTGGAAGCCCGACAGCGTATGAGACTCGCGTAATCTTGGTAGGTCCTCTGCGCTTGAGAGCCTCAAGGATTTCAGAGTAAATGTCTACGCGAGATCGCTTCGCCACGCCCAGCCATCTCAGAGGGGAGGCTTGGGCAAGTCGTCAGTCTTCACGGGAGGTTTCGCGAACTCTACGTCTGGTTCCGACTCGATCCTATCCACATACCGCACCTCGCCACTTATTCGACAGCGAGACTCGAACCGGGCAGTTCTAGTGTAGACATTTCGAGCTCGGACCTTTTCGCCCATATCTAGATTGTCCGCGTAGACGTCTTCAATCCGGGCGTTGTCTCCGATCTTCACATGCTCGCCAACAAGGACCCCTAAGACCTCTGACCTTTGACCGAGCTGTATCGTCTTCGCCTTGGTCCCTTTAGTTGTCCGCAGCCGCCCTCCAACTTCTACCTCGTCTTCAGCCACTATCAGGTCCGCTTCTATCATGCCACCGACCTCTAATGAGGCGAGCCTCAAGCTTCCTCCAATTCGGGCTGTCCCGCCCATCTCTAGATCCCGCTTCAGGTGGAGGTTGCCGGAAACCTGCAGCATGCCTCCAATGTCCACTTCCTCTCCCTCTCCATTCCCGGCGATATCGACCATCCCTCCAACATCTATCGATTCAAAGATCAAATCCCCTTTGCTCTCGAATCTTCCTCCCACATCGATGCTTCTCCCCTCGCCCCCTTGGTCCAAGGCCACGGTTCCTCCAACGTCAATCTTGTCGAACTTCAAAGGCTTGGAGGAGCGGAACGAGCCTCCAACATCGATTATTCGAGAAATTTCGCCACCGCCGACCTCAGCGCTTCCGCCAGCGTCCAGTCTCACGCACTGAATTTTTCCATTGACTTCGACTCGGCCTCCAACATCGACATCCTCAACGTTCGCATCGCCTTCGACCTTGAAGGATCCTCCGACATCGACCTTGGTCGCCGTGATCGATCCTCCAATGTCCAGCATTCCTCCAACCTCAAAGTCGTGAGCCGTCGCAGATTTTCCAACGAACAAACGAGAGTCAACTTCCACTGAGCCAGCTTCCAGAGAACCATGGACCCGCAGCTCACCGTGTTCCACTTCGATATCGCCACCGGTTCTCAGGTCACCTGAGATCTCTACTCTTCCATGTTCGACGTTTAATCTTGAGCAAGTAAGACTGCCTTCGAACTCGGCATCACCCTCACAGACTATTTCGCCGGAGACCTCGATGGGCGATTCTCCTTCCGCCTGTACTCTAGCTCTGTCCAAAAGGTGAAGTTGGCCGTCCACCTTTGCCAGCTTCAGGGTAGCGTTTCTAGGTACAGTAACATCGCCCATCTCTCAACCCTCCTAACGGAGCGTTAGCCTCAACGGGTTCCTGTTAATCCAGGTGACAGCTGTCCCGGTCTGCTCACGGTTTTGGCGTGGGTAACATTTCATGAATTTTCGCCTCAAGAACGAAACAACGCTGTCGCCGCTTATAATGTCGGTTCACTTCTCGTAGTCACATGATGTGATTATCTGCAACCTTGCTTCTTTGAAGTCGGAGACCCGAAACTGTTGCATAAACAATCAACGCTCTGAACCGAGGTGGTAGTCAGCAAGACTTAATCCCGAGTTTCGCGGTTTGAGGATGAAGACCGCATGAGGTGCCATCGACATTGCGTTGTACGCAATCATCACCGTAATTGTTGGAGGCCTCATCCTCTGGTTCCTATTCTACGCGTTTGCGGGCCAAACTCCGCCATCGAATCTAACTGAGGAGACTCTCAAGAGATTGATAGGATCAACTGGACGTGCCACATCGGACATTACAGAATCGACAGGCACGGTACTTGCAATCAGCGAAGAGTTCTCTGCAAAGACGTCAAAGGAGATGATACAAAAAGGGACTCTCGTGAAAGTCAGAGAAACTGATGGGTTAATGCTATTGGTCGAGAAGGAGCAGTCTAGGTCTTATCCGCAACCGCTGGTGTTGCCGCAGTTATTGCACTTGTAGCAAGACCCTGCTCGAACCATGATCATCCCGCAGTTCTCACATGCGGGCGCGTCGGATTGGTTGTCGAAGCTCGCGAGAGGAGTCACCAACTCTGGTGTCTCAAGTGATTTCATCTCCGCCATTGGGCCCGCTACTTTGGACGGAACCGGCTCAACCAGCTTTACCTGAGTCCCATTCTCCAGTGTCGTCCTCGCAAGTCCGAGCGCATCCTGTTCCTCCTTTGGAAGGAACTTCAAGCCAAGCCATCTGAAGATGTAATCTACCACGGACTTGGCGAATCGAATATCCTGGTTGGTCGTTATTCCTGCTGGCTCGAATCGTGTATGGGTGAACTTGTTCACAAGCACCTTCAACGGGACTCCGTATTGTAGGGCGAGGGAGATGGAGGTTGAGAACGCGTCCATCAATCCTGAGATTGTGCTTCCCTCCTTCGACATAACCACGAATATCTCACCGGGAGTGTTGTCATCGTAGAGGCCTACCATGAGATAGCCCTCGTTCTGGGCGATCGAGAACTTGTGGATTATCGCTTCCCTCTCTTCAGGAAGGCGGCGTCGGAACGGCTTGAAGACAACTGCCTCCTTTGTCTTCTCGGCTGCTTTGCTTTTGTCCTGCATAGTTGTGGTTAGCGGCTGGGTTCTCTTGGAGCCGTCACGATAGATCGCGATGGCTTTCAATCCCATCTTCCAAGCAGTAATGTAGGTCTCGACTATTTCGTCCACGGAAACGTTGCCGGGCATGTTGACGGTCTTGGAGATTGCTCCGGAAATGAAGGGCTGAACAGCGGCCATCATCTTGACATGGCCCATGTAGTGTATGCTTCTCGTTCCTTTGGCGGGTTTGAACGCGCAATCAAAGACCGGCAAGTGGTCTTGTTTGAGGTGTGGAGCGCCTTCTATTGTGTCATGGTCTTCGAGGTACTTGAGAATCTCGCCGGCCTCTGTCTTCGAGTAGCCGAGCTTTGTCAGTGCTTCGGGAACGGTGTTGTTGACGATCTTGATCACGCCGCCTCCGACGAGCCACTTGTACTTGATCAGGGCGATGTCGGGCTCGATGCCAGTGGTGTCGCAGTCCATCATGAAAGCGATTGTTCCAGTCGGCGCGATCACGGATATCTGAGCGTTCTTGAATCCGAATCTCTCGCCTAGCGAGAGAGGGTCGTCCCAGGACTTGAGGGCGGCTTTCAAGAGCTCCTCGGAGACTCCTTCTGTAGGAATCTTGTAGGCGTGTGCCCTGTGCATGTCGATAACGTTGAGGAAAGGCTTCTCGTTCACAGAGTATCCCTTGAACGGGCCAAGTCTCTTGGCGATTCGCGACGATGCGGCGTATGCTCTACCGGACATCAGGGCTGATATGGCTGCGGCGTAGTTTCGACCTTCGTCGCTGTCGTACGGGAGGCCTCGCGCCATCAGTAGGGCGCCTAGGTTTGCATAACCAAGTCCCAGTGGACGAAAGTCGTGACTGTTCTTCTCTATGGCGGGGGTTGGGTAGCCTGCGTTGCCGACGAGAATCTCTTGGGCGCTTATCACGATATCGACTGCGTGTTCGAACGATTCGACGTCAAACTCTCCGTCTACGGTTCTGAACTTCATGAGGTTCAGGGAGGCGAGGTTGCACGCGGAGTCATCGAGAAACATGTACTCAGAGCACGGGTTGGACGCGTTGATCCGGTTCGTGTTCGGACAGGGGTGCCACTTGTTGACTGTGGTGTCGAACTGGATTCCAGGATCGCCGCAGATGTAAGCGGCCTCTGCCATCTCTCTCATCAGGTTCCGGGCCTTGTAGATGTCTGCTACCTGGTGGTTTGTGATGTATCGAGTCTTCCATTCCTTGTCCTCTGTTACTGCGTGCATGAACTCGTCTGTGACACGGACGCTGTGGTTAGCGTTCTGAAAGAAGATGGAACTGTAAGCCTCTCCGTCAACGGCGCCATCGTAGCCTGCGTCGATTAGGGCCCAGGCTTTCTTCTCCTCTTTCGCTTTTGACCAGATGAACTCCTCGATATCAGGATGGTCAACGTTTAGAATGACCATCTTCGCGGCTCGACGTGTTCGTCCGCCGGATTTTATGACGCCTGCGAACGCGTCGAAACCCTTCATGAATGAGACGGGGCCACTGGCTTTTCCACCGGTGGAGAGGTGCTCTCTTGACGAGCGTAAGGATGAGAGGTTTGATCCCGTTCCGGAACCGTACTTGAACAGCATACCTTCCGTCTGGGCGAGCTGCATTATCGACCGCATATCGTCCTGGACGGAATTGATGAAGCAATTGTGTACGACGATGTTCTCCGAGAGATATTGCCCGCTCAGTGTTTGTATGTCGTAGACAGGCTTTTCTCCGAGTTCTTCGATAGAAACTATGGTTTCCCACCGGACGTCCGGACAGTTCTTGCCCGGGTTCTTCAGAGAATCTTGCAGGCGTTCTTGTTTGCGAGTGCTGATGAAACCGATAAGCTCTGAAAACCTCTCCCTCTCACTTCTTATGCTTATGTCGACCTCCCAGAGGTCATATCTATCAGGTCTCTTCTCCTTCTTCATACGGAGTCTGCTGTAGATTCCCAAGCAAAGCAGCAATCGTTGAACGTCTCTAGCGAGGGACCTACTGACAACGGCGAAGCCGACGTGAGAACTCTTGCTTTTTGCAGACAGGGCTACGTATCCCTCAGCCTGAAAGAGACTTCTCAGGTATTCGACGATGGCCACGTTGCTTGCTCCAATGAGATTCTTGGGAGCCTGGATCGCTGTCCCTCGGTTGAGAAGGTTGTATTTCGTTACGAAGGGGGCGAGTGTCTCACCGTACATCCGCACCCTTCTATAGTTGAGATCTGGACTCTTGACTTTGACTGGGGTTACATTGTAATGGGCGTTCTGGAAGACCTTACCTATCTTGCCTAGCACGAAATCGTATTCTTCATTGTTCGCCGTCTCGAATTCAAGGGTCAACGATCTGTTAGTTCCGCTCTGGTACTGGCCAACGAATCCGTCTGATTGTAGCCAGCCAGCAAGGGCTGCCTCGTCCTCTGGGACAGAATCACTAATAATTCCGTTGAGTTTGGGTCTTGATGCTTCTATTCCCTTGTGTGCGTGAAGTTGTAATTTTGTGCCTATCTTTAGCTCGTCGACACGTTGCCAAGTCCCTGCGATTCGTCTTTTCGATGAGGCAAGTACGACGTGGTCTGCTGTGACATCCACTGAAATTCCATTTGACACTGTAATCCGATACACTTTCTTGACTCCATTTTGCTTTACACCTGTTACTAGAGTGATCCCTTGGGAATCATAGACGGGCAACCCAAGTAGGCCGTGTGATACGATGTCGCCAATGGGAGTCATCCCGTACGGAGTGCTTATCATCGCGTCGTATGGTTGACAGGCGGAGCATTGGGGTCGGTCCTCGACTCCCACGTTGAACCAGACAGGGCTGTTGAAGGCGGCCATCTGGTGGAGGAGGATGTGTGTGAGTTCTGACTCGAACGTCTCAGCTTCTTCCTCGTCGAGGAAGTAGTTTCCTTTCTTGCCCCAGCGCGCGATGGTTCCTGCGACGCGGCCTATGAGTTGTTTGACGCTGCTTTCTCTTCCGGGGGTTCCGAGTCTCCCGCGGAAGTATTTCGAGGCGACGATGTTTGCGGCTGTCTGGGACCAGAACGAGGGGACTTCGACGTTCTTCTGTTCGAAGATTGTCTGTCCTTTATGGTCGGTTATGACCGCGTCCCGGATCTCCCATTTTACCGCGTCGTATGGGTGGACGCCTGGTTTCGTGTAGGACCTTTGGTATCGGAATTCCCCTTGGGGAACCTTCGGTATTTGTTGGATTTCCATTGCTCTTACCTAACTCCTATGCTTCTTCTTCCCCGTACTTCGGAGCGAGAACTTCAGGAGTATCTTCCCACCATCGGGTCCGCTGATTAAAGAGATTTGTACAGAATCGTATAAACTTGTAGTGTAACCCGGAAAATCCTCCCGGCAGATATGCGCCGTAGAGCGCAATGGATTTTGAAACATCTACTCTTTCAGACCGACAAGAACTCCGTCGCGTAAGGGGACGATGACGGTTGACATTCCCGGGTAGCCGGATACTTCCTTGTTGAACTTGATCATTGTCTGGGTTAGTTCTGACTTGCCGCCTTTCGCGACATCGCCGCCCCACAAAGTGTTGTCGGCGATGAACAGGCCGCCTTTGCGGAGCTTTTTCACGCTCAACTTGAACGCGTCCAGATAAATGTCCTTGTCAGAATCAAGAAAGACCAGATCGTACTCGTCTTTGAGAGTTGGGAGAATGTGTAGTGCGTCTCCCTTCAGGACCTTGATGATCTTCTGGAGCTTAGCTTCGACGATGTTTTTCTCAGCGCGCTTGATCCGTTCTGGATCTTTGTCGATGGTTGTGACCAATCCCTTGGGTGCAACTGCTCTTCCAAGCCAGATTCCGGAATAGCCGATGGCGGTCCCGATCTCGAGAATGTTCTTGCTCTGGCTGCTGCGGGCGAGGTTGTATAAGAGCCGGCCGACGAGGGGGCCGATGATGGGGACTGCTCCGGTGTCGGCTTCCTCTTCCATCTTTTGAAGGAGGAGATCTCTTGGCTGGGCGATGCGATACAGATAGTCGTCAATATAGTCGTAGGTTATGGCCAAAACTCAAATCGGAACCGAGCTTCGTGGCGTGATAAATAATCTTTTTAGCGGAATCGAAAAATGTTCAGACGACATTCTGGGTTATGTTGAACGTCTGGGTTGTAGAGTGATCTACGAGCGAGCCTAGGATGAGAATCTCGTAGAGCTGGTAGGTTATTGTGAACTTGAGCTGGTGGTTTGCTGAGGTTTTGAAGTTGAAGAGAGTAGTGGCTTGGACTGCGTCTGGAAAGTTTCCTGATGGCGCCCAGCTGGAAATGGATCCATCATAGTTGTCTTGAATACGTACCGCGGTAATCTTCAAGGTTAAGCCTCGGGCGTACGAGGAGGGCGAGGTCTCATTCACCTTGCTGATAATGAGCGAGTATGATGTCGGGAGGGTTGTGCGGGGATAGGTCAGGTTTGCGATTGCGAAGGCTAGGAAGATTCTCCCGTAACCTGAGACTTCCAGCAAGACCCAGCTTCCGCGGCTCGCATACAGTTGGGATGAGAGGTATTTCGTCCCGACTGAGGGGATCAAGACAGGGCTTGTGAACTGCCAGACAGCAAGGATGACAACGACAATCAGAAGGAGCGAAGTGAGAACTTTTCCTCTCGGACCCATGAACGGCTGAGATTCCGGGTTGAGGGGTTGCGGTTCTCTCACGTGTTACTCGGTGAAAAATCGCATAGTTACACTAGGGTTAGTAGGATACGCGGGCTGATGTGGGAATCGGGAGCCCCTAGACAATGCCTGGCGGACCACGACCAATGCTGCTATGGTACGTCTGGATGCATATCGTAGACGGCGCCTGGCACAAACTAGACGAGATATCGAAACAGCTTCGTATTCCGAGAAACGCTGTCTCATGGGCTGCCAAGTTCTTGACAGATCATGGGATGGTGGAGCTGGGCTTTGAAGAAGACGAGATCAGACTCCACAAGACCCAACTGAGACTGGAAGACGTGGTGAGAACGTTGCAGCACTCACCGAAGACCGATGCGACCTCGCAGGGTTCGAGCGAAGTCTCAACCGATCTCTAAGATACTCTTATTATCGGAAGAGCTCGAGTCGTCCTGTCCGATCCTGCCCGGTCAATGCGGTCATGAAACCTCCACCACGGTGAACCAAGGATATTTCTCAAGGTCGGTTCTCGAAACAGCAAACTATCGCTGGTTCAGACCGATCTTGTCGTTAGCCGGATACTCCAGAAGAACGCCGGTCTCAGAATCGATCGAAAAATAATCGAGACGGCTGTGGATGCGAGCAGGGGCAGGTCCATGTTTTCTCTCGAACAAAGAGGAATAGTCGACAAGGATGTCGACCAGCAGATCCTGGAGGGCAGGGTCGACTTCGCGGTCCACAATATGAAGGACGTGCCGATAATAGATAGAAGTGCACGGCTCGTGATAGCCAGTATCCCGGAGAGAGGTTCTCCAGCAGAAGCGCTAGTAAGCGTTGGGGATCTGAGGTTGAAGGATCTTGTAAGGGGCAGCAAGGTTGGGACGAGCAACCCTGTTAGAGTCGCCCAGCTTAGACGTGCTAGGCCTGATCTTATTCCTGAACCTCTATGGGGAGACGTTGAGACGAGGGTTGAGAAGGTGGACAGGGGAGAGTTCGATGCTACTATACTCGCCGAGGCGGGTCTTGCTAGGCTGGGTCTCGCCAACAGAGCCTCGGAGCGTCTGCCGATCGAGGAGTTTATGCCGGCTCCCGGTCAGGGAGCTTTGGCGATTGTTGCGAGACGGGATAATCTCAAGGTCATTGAGACGTTGAGGTCGATTGAGCATCCGCCGACTCGGGCGGAGGTGGATGCGGAGAGAGAGCTGGTGCGGATTCTCGAGGGAACGAGCAAGGTCCCTGTGGGCGGGCTTGCCGAGGCGAGGGGAGACCGGATTCACGTAAGATCGTGTATTCTCTCGGTCGACGGAAAGGAGCGACTGTTTGCGGAACGATCGGGCACGGCTGGCGAGGGAGTGAAGCTCGCACGCGAGATAGGCGAGGAACTGATCGCGAAAGGCGCAAGCAGGATCGAGATGACCTGGCGAAACGCCCGGCGCTAGCGAAGAGAAAAGGACTCTTCCGCTCAACTACTCTTGCGTCGCGAGGTCGAGTCGCTAAGACCCCCCCTCATGTAGAGGTTTCTTGCTGACTGGCATTGATAATGGGCGAATCTCGTGATTCAGGGCGTGGTCTGGGCTTGGATCGTCAGGCGTATCTAGCAGTCGTCAAGAACGATTTGCTATGCATAGCGACATTGCGCCAGATTCGAGAACAGGGCTGAAAACGGGCGATTTACGGCGCAAATCGATGTTTCATGGAGGGCCGGGCACGGGAAAAACCGGCCCCCCTGGGGGAGGGTATGAAGAGAATGTTTGAGTAAACCATTTTCGTGACGCATAAGGTTGTCTTTTTCCGGATTTTTCACTCTAGTATACAGTACGCCTTGACCAAAGGATCCTGGAAAGATATCTTGTCGAGGATGCGATTGAAGCGCTTGTCGAGCAGTTCGAGGACAGGTCCGCAGGGCCAAGCATTTCCGTGACGCATAATATCGTCCTTCTTAGCGGAGCTTGAAGCTAGGGTTAAAGCCGCACGGCATTTTCTCAAAGCATAATCGTGAATCGCGATGCAGTTCAGACCGTTAGGACGCACTCTTGAATCAATCCCTATCCTCGGCCTCGGAACATGGGGAATAGGAGGCGAGATGGGACCAGACTCCTCCCGAGACGAGATTGGGATCAAGGCTCTCCGGCTCGGCTTGGACCTTGAAATGAAATTCATCGATACGGCAGAGATGTACGGGGCAGGCCACAGCGAAGAGGTTGTAGCCCGGGCCCTCGCGGGACGCCGTGACCGGGTCTTTGTGGCTTCGAAAGTTTCTCCAAGACATTTCGCATACGATGACGTGCTGGCAGCGGCCAAGAGGAGCTTGAAGAGACTCGGGATGAAACAAATGGATCTCTACCAGCTACACTGGCCGAACCCGAGCATTCCTATTTCACAGACGATGCGGGCGATGGAGAAACTCGTCAACGATGGCCTCACCCGTCACGTCGGAGTAAGCAACTTCTCGGTTGAACAGATGAGGGAGGCGCAGCAGTCGCTTTCTCACGAGAAAATTGTCTCCAACCAGGTCGAGTTCAGCCTGATCGATAGAAGCGTGGAGAGGGGAATCCTCCAGTATTGCCAGAAGGAGGGCTTGACACTGATCGCGTACAGTCCACTTGGCCAGGGGAAAATTCCAAGAGGCAGAGGATCCTCATTCAAAGTCCTGGACGAGATAGCAGAGAAACTGGGCAAGAGCAGAAACCAAGTCGCTCTAAACTGGGTCATACAACACGATTCTGTGGTTGCGATCCCCAAGGCCGCGGACACTGATCATGTCAAAGAAAACGCTGAGGTAGCTGCATGGAAGCTCGACAGGGACGATTATCAGAAACTAGCTAAAGAATTCTCGTAGACGCTTCGGGTCATTCTATTCGAGAGGTTCGGGTATCTTCTTGAGCGATCGCACGGGGGAGAGTAGAACCCAGAGAAACGCTAACGAGCCGCCCAGTATCGCTATTCCAATCGCGGTCCGCAATCCAAGAAACTCTCCGAGTAATCCTCCAGTTATGGCTCCGAGGGGTATTGTCCCCCAGACTAGGAAACGCATTGTAGCATTCATTCGCCCCTGTAGACTAAGGGGTACTATCGCCTGTCTCAAACTGACCTGGTTGACATTATAGACGACGACTCCGATGAAACTGATGAACTGGCCAGCCATGATGGCGAGCATGCTCCAGTTAACACCAAACCCTCCAAAGCTAAACAACGGAGACGCGGTGAGGGATCCAGACAGATAGTACGGAATACCCCCTAGACTACCAAAGAGGATGCTAGCAAGGATGGCAGGTCCAACTCCAATCCTCCTTGCCACCCTGGTAGAGATTGCGACTCCAACCAGAGCCCCGATGCTTGCCACGCTGAAGATGATCCCCGCGGTAACTCCGGCGAGATTTGCGGAGACTCCGAGTCCAGCAGGGCTAGGCTGGATCAGGTACAGGAGGAAGAGTGTGCCGAGCGCGGTTCCGAAGAAATTGGACGTTCCCGTGCAGCCTGCAATCATTCGAAGCATCCTGTTGCTGAAAACTACATGGAGCCCTTCTCGGATATCGGCTAGTACCGAGGGCTCCACGATTTCCTTATTGATCACCTCTTCATGATCGATTCGTCCCAGTGCGAGCGCGGATGCGAAGAATGAAAGAGCATCAAAGACGATGGCGATGGGCGCGGTGACTATGCTGATGATGATTCCAGCTATGGTGGGTCCCGCCACCTGAGCGGTAGACGCACTCGCCTGCAAATTCCGGTTGCCCTCGACCAGCTGATCCCTGCGAACTAGAGAGGGCAGGTAGGATTGGTATGTGATGTCGAAGAAGACCTGTAGGAATCCGACAGCGAAGCTTATCGCGTATAGGAATGGAATTCCGAGTTTCGTTATGACGCCCAAGACCGCTGCTATAGGAATCAGTGCGAGTATTGATCCGCGAAGTATGTTGGAAGTGACCATGATGCGCTGTTTGCGGTGGCGGTCAATCCAGACCCCAGCTATCAACCCGAACAACAACCAGGGAACGGATCCAGCGAAGTTGAGGATTCCAACCTCTACAGACTTCGCGCCAAGAATGATGATAGCCGTTAGAGGCAGGGCTAAGCCAGTGAATTGGCTGCCGAATTGGGAGATGGTCTCTGACGTCCAGAGCTTCAGGAAGTTGGTATTCCGCCAGAGGGTGTCCTTCTGGACGGTCGCTGTCTCCATGCTGAGATAGGATTGAACTGTGTCTCTTAAGTGTCGCTCACTTCACGTGGTCACATTCGACAGTCACGTGTAGTGACGAGCAACCACTAGCTTGAGGAAACGCGTTTTTCGACGATAAGGTAAATGAAAATCGCGCTGATTTTGGGGTTGGGACTTCCTGTGAAACTGGGCATTAAGTCACGATAATTTCCTTTTCTATCTCACTTGTACCTGTGGATTTGATGTCCTCACTGACTATTCTCTTTCCATCGAACCATATGAGGTCCGGTTTCTGATGCCCTTTTAGATCGACGTAGATGAGTTGAACCCCCATCGACATTAACTCCCGCATTCGTGCTGCAACTTTCGCGTTGTGTTCAGGCACTATCTTTGAATTCAGTACGGCGGCAGTCTTCTGGGCCGCACTGATTTGTCTGGCTCTGCCTTCAGTTGACATGGGTCTGCGATACGCAAGAGATCGAATTACTCCCTCCATGATCTTGGCCCTGTTCATTAGACCCAGTCTCCATCTTTCGGCCATTTGCTGTCGTCTGACTTCAACGAGTCCAGGTTTTTCTGCGTAGACGCGTTTCATTGCTTCGGACTGACCGGGTCGCTTCATTCCCGCAGGCTTGATCTTGTGATAACAAGTATCCGGGTTCTTGCAGGCGTGTTCTTTGAGACCCTTGTTCCAAGGAGTTCTACTGGATTGTCCTTGCGCACTAACTGACTTGCTCTCATCGATTCCGGGTGTGATCTTCATGAGATCTCCTCCTGGTTTGGTTGAGAGCCCGCGAATGCCTCAAGCGAGTTTCTTCAACAAATCAAGATACTTAGCCGATAGAGGAGGCTGAAAATCTAAGGAAGAATTGATAGAATCCTATGGACCCCTAAAAAATTCCGAGTGTAGTTTCGTCCCAGCATTGTAGACTAAAATGACACTTTTCCCCTCGAACTTGTAACTGCTGTCGATCCAAGCCTTGTGCCGCCCGTATCTTTTCAATGTCGATTCCGTATGGGTCTTGTCGCCATCTAATCGGTAGCCTGTCCATGTTCCATCCTGGCTGGAATACTCCGGGGGCAAATCCGCACAGTTGTGTACTATGAAGGATAGGAGGTAAGTGTTTGATGGTGTCTCCATGTTGCAGACCTTGCCTGAGAATTTTTCTCTCTCTATCTTGTTTATCTTGACCCAGAAGCCGTTTTCCGTCTTGACTAGGTGACTTGGTTTGTTTGAGTATTTGCTGCCGTCTTGATGGAATCGTATCTCGTATGATGGCTTCGCGTTGACCTTTCGCCCTTGGATCATACCTCGTTCCTTTCTGTCGTCCTTGTAGATGGCCGGTAGAACGCCGACTCGGGAACCGATGAGAAGCGCCTGATAGGCGGCTGTTTTGGATGACGTCGAGAGTCTCTGCGTATTTCCACGCTTGAAACCATCTCCCTTCAACCATCCCTCGAGAAAGGGTTGAGGATCACGTTGTTCAATAATCCACGACGGGATTTTCTTACTGACTGCTCTGCTGCCGAACTCTTTTCTCATGAAATTGGCCAAGGCGGGTTTGGAAAAGCGTACGAGCAGTCCAGTTCTGTGATGGTTGATCGTGCCCTTGACACTCCAATGTTTTTCTGCCATCTGAAGAATATGCTCTGCAAGTTGTCTTTCCTTGTGTCCAAGTGCAAAGTACACTTGATTGCCGGTAGGATATCCTTCGGCCATGTACAGGCCGAGAAGGTAGAGAAGTTCCGGATCTCCTTCTCTATTCCCTTTGAATTGTGGGAAGAAGACCCAATCTTTCTCCGTTAGCTCTCCTGCGGGTTTCCATGTTTCTTTCAGCGATGGTCTGGTTTGATGATCGTACCATTTCGATTTTTGGGGATGCGATTCGCATGATAAGACCGGGTGCTCTGGAGTAAGCCGCGTCTCTGGAAGAAGGAAGGGCTTTACGACAACAAGGTCGCCAGAATAATCTCTCTCGAAATACCGAGATGGAAGCTCATAATTTCCGTTCGCCGATACAATCGAGTCTAGATGCTCGCCCATCGATTCTATTCCAGGGTTGGTGAACACTGTGTCTCCCTTGGGGACGCACCAGAATGAGTATCCTTTGTCTTTGTATTTTTCGTAGATGTCTTTGAAGCTGCCGTAGTCTTGGGTGTTGATCCAGCGGTAGTAGTGGTACTTGTATCGTACCCGGATCTTGAACTTACTCGGATGGTTCTTTGAGCGTTTTTTTCTTCTCTTTCTTGAAACCATTGCCGTTGTTTGGCTCAGGGTGGCTCACCAGCTGTTTTTCCCATTCGTGAGCGAGCCGGATGAACACGTCTTTGCTTGGGCATTTCAGGCGTTTGGTGTGGTACTGGACAAACCGGATGAAACTGTCGATGTCATTGTCTTCTTCGAAGTCAACGGTCAATATGTAGCGCGTGGCCGTCTCTCCCCTTTTACTATCCCGTCTCGCCGGACTAGCAACGTTCCCTGTTGGGGGTTAAGCGAATCGAAACCTACAACCGGTCTCCACAGTACTATCGAGTTACCAGTCACTACGAGACATTGCGAAGTGTTCGCTGGTCCAATATTTTTCCTTGTGGCCGTTCTAGACTCTAGTCGAGTTGATCACGAGGTTTTCACAATCGCGAAAGTTATTGTGAGCCTAGTCGCGAAGCCAAGTTTCTCATATACACGTATTGCTTCAGCATTATCCGTGCCAACGTGAAGGAACGGAGTCTCACCTCTCCTTGTGATCTTCTGGATGAGCGCAGAGACTAGTGAGCTGGCGTATCCACGTCCCCGGTAATCGGGATGTGTGCAGACGACGCTTATCTCGGTGTATCCAGGGAATCGGAATCCTTCCCCCGCCATAGACACAAGCCGGCCGGATTCGTGAAGTCCGATGTATGATCCTAGTTCAGGTGCTCGTTTGCGGAATCGGCCGAGCTTGTTCAGCTCAGTGAGCGCGAGCATCTCATCAATGTGTGAAATGCTGAGATCCTCTCCGCGCCGCTTCACTTCCGAGACCGCTGAGCGATTCCACACCATCTGGGCATTGGGCAACGTGCGAACAACGTTCCAGCCGGCGGGAAAGTGAGGCATCGTGACGAAGGCGAGGGCAGTTGTTCCTTGAGGGCCAAGCAACTGGGCAAGGGAACGATATGATTCTGGAGATTGATCGCGTGTCGCCGCAATGGGAGCGACGTCAGTCGGATATCGCTTGGCTAGTTCGTTGCCTTGAGCGAAGGAAGCGTGAACTGTTGATAGAGCATTCCATGCGGGATTATCCAATAGACTCAACGTGTCCTGCCTCACGATCAAATAGCAATCAAACGAGAGCCTTGCCATTCCGGGAGAAAAGAATATGCCTACTGAGAGCCAGGAGTCTACTGAGCTTGGAGCGGCACAAACATGGCAGAGCGTAAGAAACCTTCTCCACCGATGACTGAAGAACAACTCCGGCGCACTGTCGTTGGCGAACTCAAACCCCATGACGCCCAAATCACTCTTGTAGAATACGATCCTGCATGGCCCAAGAACTTCGCCCGCGAAGCCAAGCGGATCAAGGCTGCCCTTGGCGAACGATTAATCATGGTGGAGCATGTTGGCTCGACTTCGGTGCCTGGGCTCGTGGCCAAGCCGATTATCGACATCCTTCTCGTTGTGGCTAACTCCGCTGATGAACCGTCGTATGTTACTGAACTCGAGGCGGCAGGCTATGTGCTCCGGATCCGCGAGCCCGATTGGCACCAGCATCGCCTCTTCAAGGGTCCTGACACGAACATCAACTTGCACGTTTTCACACAGGGATCGGAGGAGATTCTCAGAACGCTGATGCTTCGAGACTGGTTGCGGACGAGCGAGGCCGACCGCGAACTCTACGCCCGCTCCAAACGCAACCTGGCGAGTAAGAAGTGGAAGTACGTGCAAAATTATGCGGACGCAAAGAGCGAGGTCATAGAAGAGATACTTGAAAGAGCCAAAATTTCCAGTAAATGAGCGTGTCTATCTGACAAGTTCTCGATCTATCTGACTTATAGAAACAAGGGCCCGCAAAGAATATTCTGATCCAGTTTCCTAACCACTAAATTGATGTCTCTCTTTGGTGAAGGCAGTGACTCTTACAAAGAAACAGAAGACCATTGTGGCATTAGCATCAGCGGGATTGGTATTCTTCTTTCTAACTCCAGTAGTCCCTGTCCAAGGTCAAACTAGTATCCCAATTCCGGCCGATTACTACGTGGCCAGACATTGCGGATGGAAAGCCTACAATTCGACCTGGTTGGAGTTCAGGTCTCTCGGCTCACACATCTTTGGATTAGGGTACAAATTCGTCGCATACAACACACCTGAACAGTGTTGTTGCGTGTGAAGACCCGATTAAGTAACGCCCTGCTCCTTTGATCCAAATCACTAGCATTCATCGAGAAGAAGCAAAATCGGCGAAAATGTTCCTTGGCCGACGTTATTGTTCGTTTTTCGTTGTCCAACGATCTGAACAGACTTAGCTTTATCATCCGGGCCGCGACGCCCCCGGCGTTTCGAAGAAAAATGTCGGCAGAAACAATACAGATGGAACCGATGACAAGAGCCTTCAAGCACTGGCAGAACCTTGGCGTTGGCGCTATACTACTGGCACTCAATCTCTACCTGGTAACAACAGCGAGCAGCCTGATCTCGGAGACCAGCGCCACCGTACAGGGATGGGCAGTACTCATCGTCGCCGGCTACGCGTTCATCGCAGCCATATACCTAGCAACAACAACCCTATCCGACCACAATCCACTACCCCAAGTGCTTCCTCGAATACTCGACCACACGAAAGCATTCGTAATTGGAGCAGTGTTCTACGGCATCGGATACTTCCTGATCAGCCGCGCAGCCAGCCTCTCTACAAACCAGATCATTGCCCAAGCCATAGCATTGATCGTCGGGGCTGCTCTAGTACTAGTCTCAACCATAACCGCTATATCAGCAGCTCTCACAAGGCTCGACAAGTAGACGCGTCAATTCTCGGGCTCCAGAGAAAGAGCCCACACCCTTTTTTCGAACTCTGCTTCTAACTTCCCTAGGGCGTAGACGATTAAGAATCTCGTTCGCGAATGACCACTCACTAAGTTTCCCAACTCTTCCGTCATTAGAACCGATTTTTCCCGATCCACTGGGGTTGTACCCATTGGGCTGACGCAGGACCGAGATTGTTTACAAAAAAGAGGGATGACGGTCTTGTCGGATCCGGCGCCTCAGATGAGGCGAGTGGTTGTGATGGAATTCGAGGGGTTAGTAGCCCGTTGCTAGGCTACTTTTGCCGTAGCCACTGGATTCAATGTAGACGTTGGGTTGTTCAGTATCTCAGTGGTTCTGAAGGAGAGGTCGAGTTCCACATTGACGGTGAGAGCGCCGTAGGCTTGGAATCCTCCGCCAGTAATCGGCACCTTCAATGATCCGCTGGGTATGGTGAAGGTCACGTTGAGTCCGCTTATGGTCACTATGACCTTGCTAACATTGAACCTTAGTTCTGTGTACTTGCCAGGAGGAACTGAGGCCTTGCCGAGAACCTTGGATACGTTTAGCACTGTGAACAGGTTGATTGTTGCACTGGTGGTTATGGTGGTCCAGCCGCTATCGTTGTGCGCGTTGGCTACATGGACTTCAATGCTGGTGAAGGTCACATAGATCGCTTGTATGGTAGGATCGTACGATGATTGCGGTGGGTCTCGTATGCTTATCTGCGTGTTCGAAGGCGCTTCGAATAGGACTCCTGCGACAGCGCCGACCGCAACGAGCACCAGTACAATAGCTAGGACTATCCGACGTCTACTCTTTCTGACTCTTGGTTGAACTGTTTCTTGTCCCATTTTTTCTCAGCCAGCGAAGACTGAATCTTCTGATATAATCCAAAACAATTGAACAGCCGAACAAATGTCCTCAACCGCGTTCGCGTAGCGGTTCTAGAAAAGAGGGAAAGGGGGGTTTGGTGGCCTCTTTTCCTGTTGGTCAGTTAGTTTAGTCGGTTATCGCGTCGGTGACTACGGCGAAGTTTCTCTGGTTGTCGTTTGGAGGAGAAGCGTTGAGGTCGTTTTGTCCTCTTTGAATCTGGCTGGGGTCGATAAGGACGAGCAGTATTCCGCAGGAGACGTATTGTCGTCCAGGTGGGCAGGCCGGATAGGTGCCTCCGCAGGGTGAGCCGCTAGCTAAGAGTCCAGTTTTGCCTGTGTAGAAGTTGGCGGAAACCGTGTTGTTTCGAATTATTCCAGTGGCGTCTCGGGCGTACTCGATGCCGTTCTGAGCTATGAAGTCTACATGTCCGAGTCCTGTGATGACATTGTTGGTCGTGGTTACGTTGCTGTTGCGATTGACTTCTATTCCGCCCTTCTGATAGGCGTATACTGTGCTCGAGTCTATGCTGCCGGTTGCTTGAGGTCCGGCATCACCACTGTCATAGATTATGCCGATTCCCTTCTGTACTCCATCGGGCGTGAACACTGCGCCTGTGTGGGCTCCTATTTTGTAAACGGTTGCACCGGTGATCGAGACTGTTATGGAGCCAAGTCCGCTGTCAACGAAGATACCGTACTTGTCAGCGTCGTGTACAGTCAGCGAGGAGACGGTTAGGCTCGTGGCGATATAGTCGCCAATATCACAGCCCGTCGCGTCAATCGTCCCAGTCATCGTGTCTATAGCAGCGGTTGTGAGTGCTCCCCGACTCGTCACTACAGGTGTGCAAAGTAGCGGTGCTTTGACCGTGAAGACTACTCCTGCGGTGATGAGAACTGAGGCTGATATGAGTAGTACAACCTTGAGTGTTTTCATTGACCTATTACTAACCATTTTTTTCTCAAACACCGGTGAATGGAAATGGGAAGATAAGGAATGTCTTGCCCGGCGAAAATTTCGAGACTAGATATTATCGAAACTCGATATTGTCGAATACTGACTGTCGTGAACCTGGATCGTTGTGCGAGATTTTGTGATTCATATTGCTACCGTAATTTCTGGACAAACGTTTGGTTCGAACCGCAGAGAACTTATATTCGTTCCGCGGATTCCCTCTCTCCTGTGTGTTTGTAGAGGGCAAAAGTGGGCTTAGTCTTGGACTCTGAAACAAGTAAGCCCTCTAAGTATGAGCGTTTCAGGATAGAGACGAAACCTGCTCCGCATGTGTATCAGATTCCGAACAAGTTCGACGTGAGCGCGAAAAAGCTGCGGCTTGCGGCTATGCTGGTGCACGAGGCTTTCGAATACAAGCTCAACAAGGAAGTCGTTCTCTCTCGACCTTGCATCTACGGTGTTTTCGGGGGGCGGTTTGGCGGGTTCAAGCCGCTGAAGCACAAGTGTGTCGGCTGCATGAGGTGTGTCCAGGAATACCCGCACATCATGGCCGTGAAACAGTCGGACGAGTACAAGACGCTTGGTGACTCGTTCTGGACGCCGGAAGCGGTCTTTACCATCTGGAATGAGGCGTCTACTGGGAAGATTCCGGTTAAGGGGATGGGGTACAAGGGGGCGTTTGGGGGTGAGGGTTTTGATGGGATGTGGACGGACATGTCAGAGATCGTTCGGCCGACCAGGGATGGTGTTTATGGTCGCGAGTATATCTCCACCTGTGTTGATATTGGCAGGAAACCGACTAGAGTAGATTTTGGCAAGATAGATCAGAGTCCTTCGTCTGTTCAGGTTCCTGTTCCGATAATTTTCGATGATCTCCCCGCGTTGGAGTTTGATGTTTGGAATGCTGTCGGAAAGGCTGCAAGGAAGCTCGGGACCTTCTTTGTCACCCACGACCAAACGAGAGGCGAAGATTACCGGGAGAGGATGATTCCGATTGTGGACGACAACAGCCTCGACGAGACCCTGGAGAAGAGGCCGAGTATCGTCGAGTATGATGGTGAGAGATCGGATTTGTCCGAGAAACTGTCGGATAGTCTCCAGTCCTCGATTGTTATCGCGAGAGTTCCTCTAAGGGAAGAGTCCGGTTTGGTTGCGTGCAAGCTGGCACGAGAGGGCGTGCACGGGCTGCACTTGTACGCTGACTATCATGGCCAGGATTATTCCGAGGATCCGAAACATATCTCCGAGTCTCTGAAAGAAGTCCACCAGCTACTGGTCAAAGAGGGATTGCGAGACCAAGTGACGATTATCGCGAGTGGGGGGATTACCTTGGCTGAGCATGTTCCCAAGGCGATCATCTGTGGGGCGGATCTTGTCGGGATTGATACGACTGTTCTGGTTGCGTTGCAGGCAGAGTTTCTAGGTGAGACTCAGAAGAGAGGAACATACAAGTTGAGACCTAGAAAAATTGACCCAGCGTGGGGTACCCAGCGTCTCGTGAACCTGTTTGGTGTCTGGCATGATCAGTTGATTGAGATTCTTAGCGCGATGGGGATGCGTGATGTCCGGCGGTTGCGCGGGGATATTGGCCGGTCGATGATGGACGCGGAGCTGCGGGAGCATTCGTTCAAGGGGATAGCATGGGCAACCAAGAACTAATTGTCGAGAAACATTCGGAAAGAATCCATCATGGGTTAGAGGTTCTTCCGACACTGCGGCATGGGTTGCCGGCGGGTTTGGGGAACAAGCGGTGGACCGCGGAGCTGATTCTGGCGACTTACGAGATGGCGTTGACAGGGGATCTGCCGAAGAATGGCCTGGAGCATAAGATTGGGGATTCGGGTGGGGGTTTTGATGTTCTGGGATGGAAGAACAATGGTTTTCCGAAAGTTGATCAGGATAGTGTCGATCTTTCGATCTCGCTGAACAAGAGAGGAGAAGGTCGGAAAATCGAGATTCCGTTGCCGATCTATGGTGGGGGTATGTCTTTTGGATCCATCAGTCTCAATTTCATGCTTGCGCGGGTGCGGGCGGCGCAGAAGATTGGGACGTACACGTCTACTGGTGAGGGTGGTTACCCGGATGCTATTGTTCCGTATCGTGATCATGTGATTACGCAGGTTGCGACGGGTATGTTCGGGGTTCGGGAGGAGACGATACAGTACGCGCCAATTGTCGAGTTCAAGTACGCGCAAGGCGCAAAACCAGGATTGGGCGGGCATTTGCTAGCGGACAAGGTGACGTCGGAGGTTGCGAAGATGAGGGAGTCCTCGATGTTTACCAGTCTTTACTCGCCGTTTCCTTTCCATAGTGTCTATTCGGTGGAGGACCACAAGAAGCATGTTGACTGGATCAAAACTGTGAATCCACGAGCGCTTGTCTCGGTGAAAGTGTCCACGCCGACGGATGTGGATATGGTGGCGATTGGAAGCTACTATGCTGGAGCGAACATCATCCACATCGACGGTGGGTACGGTGGGACGGGGGCGGCGCCAGAGATCGCAAAGAAGAACATTGCAATGCCGATAGAGTATGCGATTCCAAAGGTCCACGATTATCTAGTGTCTGAAGGGGTCCGGGACGACATTGTATTGATAGCTAGTGGTGGTATCAGGACGGCTGATGATATCGCAAAGGCGATTGCGTTAGGAGCGGATGGGTGTGTGGTTGCGACTGCTGAAGCGGTGGCTGTTGGTTGTACTCATTGTGGTAATTGTGAAAGGGGACGCGGATGCCAAGTCGGGATAACCACAACGGACCCGGAATTGTCACAATTCATCGAGCCTGAATGGGGAGAACAGAGGATTGTCAATCTCTACACCGCTTGGACGAAGCGGCTGAGATGGATTCTGGCAGGTTTCGGATTGAAGAACATTCGGGAATTACGGGGAAGAAAGGACCTGCTTGTGAGGTACAAGTGAGAGAATTGACGGGAGAGAGGATTATTGATTCGCGAAGATCGCTGCCTGTAGACATGGTCCCGGTTGGCAAGCAGGAGGCGGAGGGTGGGTGTGGCGTTGTTGGCCTCGCATGTAATGCTCCGCTTGAAGGAAAATATCTTCTCCAATCTCTTGTCCAGATGCGGAACCGGGGAAACGGGAAAGGAGGAGGGATTGCTGCTGTTGGCTTGGTCCCGGAACAGCTGGGTGTTTCTAGGAAAATCCTGGAAGAAGATTACATCCTACAGATTGCCTATCTCGACAAATCGGTTAGAGAGAGGGTTGAGGACGAGCATGTTCGACCGTTCTTTGTGGTTGACTATAAGGCGAGGGTCCAGGCTGTTGACGATTATCATTCGATTTCAGGTCTGGAAGTAGAACCGCCCGAGGTTTACCGGTACTTTGTCAGGATCAAGAGAGATGTTCTCGCGGAATTTGCTCGTAAGAATGGTCTGGAGAGTCTCAAGGAAAACGAAGTAGAGGACGAATTTCTCTACCAGAACTCTTACCGACTGAATCAGCAGTACTATTCCTCTCTGGGCGAGAAGAAGGCATTCGTTGTCAGCCATGGAAAAAACATGGTTGTATTGAAACTGGTAGGTTACGGGGATGACGTTGTCAAGTATTACCGATTAGAGGACTTCAAGGCTCATGTCTGGATTGGTCATCATCGGTATCCGACGAAGGGCCGAGTCTGGCATCCAGGCGGCGCGCATCCTTTCGTGGGTTTGCACGAGGCGTTGGTGCATAACGGGGATTTTGCAAATTATCATTCGATAATGGAGTATCTGGCCCAGCGGAACATTCACCCGTTGTTCTTGACGGATACCGAGGTCTCGGTGTTACTGTTCGACCTTCTCAGCCGCGTCTACAAGTACCCACTGGAATATCTGATAGAAGCTCTGGCACCGACAACTGAGAGAGATTTTGAGATGCTGCCGGAGGAGAAGAAAAAGATCTACCGATTGATACAGTCGACGCATATTCACGGGTCCCCGGATGGCCCATGGTTCTTCATTGTAGCTAGGAATGATGTGGAGGAGAATGCGTGGCAGTTGCTCGGGATTACGGATACTTCGATGCTGAGGCCGCAAGTGTTTGCGGTGCAGGAGGGGCCGATCAAGATCGGGATTATTGCGTCGGAGAGACAGGCGATCAACGCCGTACTGGGAAAATTGCAGGAAGATCAGAGAATTCCGAGTAGATTTGCGGATTCTTACTGGAATGCAAGGGGTGGAAGCTTCACCGATGGTGGGGCGTTTCTCTTTACCGTCAGAGACGGTGAGGATGGGAAGGAGCTGGAGTGCGCTGACAAGTTTGGAAATATCATCGATCTTCCCAAACAGGACTGGTTGCCGAATGTGGGCTCTTCGGTCTCCCTGAACGCGAGTATTGCGATACAGCTGCAGAAGGGTCCCGGTACGCAGGACCCGTCGGGATTCTACGAGTATATTCGTCCAGCGTTGAAGGATGCCGGCTTCCAGTATGCAGGGGAGATTCTTGAAGAACTGAAAAGATTGGCTATGAAAGGACACGAGTCCCGACAATTCGCGATAAAAACACTCTCACTACTATACGACAGAATCTATGATACGGGGAGAAAGAAACGAAGCTCACTACTACAACTATACTATGAAACGTTGAACGAAGTCTTCTCATCTATCTCACTCTCGAACTATGACCTGTACACTCGACTAGACTGGAAGAACAGATCCAGATTGATACATCCAGGGTTTGACGAGCAAGTGCTGGTTGTTGATGCACTGGAGTTTCCCGCTGAAGGAGACGAGAGCGCAGCTCGGTTCGTGGTTGACGCATATGGCCAAGGATGGAAGAACATTCTCCTCTACAACCTGCGAGGCCACAGGTTCATTGGAAGCGGCCTCGGTCCACGGACGAACAGTTTGAAGATTGATTGTTACGGAGATGTAGGTGATTATGCCGCGTCGGGTGTTGACGGCTGCGAGATAACCGTTCATGGTGCCGCTCAAGACCAAGCTGCCCAGATAATGAAGTATGGAAAATTGGTGGTTCATGGTGACATTGGACAGGCGTTCATGTATGCTGCGAAAGGAGGCCACGTCTACTTGCTAGGCAACACGGCTGGGAGACCACTCATCAATGCCGTCGGTAAGCCCAAGGTTGTGATCAATGGGACGTGCCTCGATTATCTAGCTGAGTCCTTCATGGCTGGAGACCCATACGATGGTGGTGGATTCGTGGTGGTTAACGGTTTAGAGACAACACATGATGGACGATTCGTTGAGCAAGAAACACCGTATCCGGGAGGCAACCTCTTCTCCCTAGCCTCGGGTGGAGCCATTTTCATCCGAGACCCTCACCGGCGAGTTACCAGCGACCAACTTAACGGCGGAAGACTGGTAGATTTCACAATGAAAGACTGGGAGCTCATTCTTCCGTTTCTGGAAGAAAACGAGAGACTGTTTGGGATATCCATCAAGAAGGACCTGCTGACCGTTCACAAAGAGATTTTGGATCCGAGTCTAGTTTATCGCAAAGTAGAACCTACGCTGTTACAGGAACTAGCCTAGGTAGAGCTTTTCCAGCGGCTGCACTTACCCAGATCTAGTTTATTGGAGAGGAAAGGCCTCACGACCAACCGGGCGTTCATGAGTTCTAGTTGATAGGATGAAAGTAGGTCAGTTTTTTGAGGCTAACAACGAGTCAAAGACCGATCGGAATACCCTCTGAAACAAATGTAATGTTGGTTCAGAAATGAGACACAAACACACCACATTCAACCAAAACAATATTCTTATTAAGAAAACTGTCCCCGGCAGATTCGGTTACTCCGCAGTTGTTAAGAGGTCTCCGGCCCAGGAGGTCTCACCTCGACATACATTACTCTATCCTCAAAGCCGCGTGCTGTGACGGTCTATCTCTCAGTAGGATCATTGTGTATGTTAATCTGAACCGTCGACTTGCAAAACGATGCATCGAAGAGCTAGTCGATGGCGGGTTGATTTGCACTGTAGACGGAGCTGACCGAGTTTCTTACGTGACAACGGAAAAGGGAACTAGTTGGCTGAAGACGTATAGATCTCTGATCCGAAGTTGACGGGCCATGCTGACAGAACCCATCCATTGAACTCCTGGAGTCCTTACGCCAGACTCATCCGAGACAGAAATTTTGCGGCACTCCTTGCTTCGAGCACTTTTGCGTCTATGGGCGCAGTTTTCTTTCAAGTGGCAGTGGTATGGCTGGTTTTCACAGTAACCCGATCGGCTTTCGCCATCGGTCTTCTATTTGTCGCTCAGACGGCACCAAACGCTTCATTTGGTCTCGTCGTCGGGACGTACTTGGACAAATGGAACAAGAGAGGTACTATAATCTATACCTATGTTGCCAGGTCGGCTCTAATCATACTACTGGCTCTGAGCCTTCTTAATGTAGCATCGCAAATTGCTGTGATCCTCGCGTTTGTAGCGGCACTCTCCTTCGCTAGCTCGTTTTCCCACCCAGCTCGACACGCAATCATCCCGGAGATTGTCGGTTCAGACGAACTTCCATTTGCAAATGCACTCCTCGAATCTACTGGCGACGTGACACAGCTTCTAATCTATGGCACAAGCATTGTTACCCTAGTTGTGCTCGGTGCCCTCGGCACAATTCTGCTAAGCGGCCTGACATTTCTTCTTGCGGCTGTTACAATGGTTCCCATGACAGGGATAACAAACGCTGTCGAACCTAGACAATTGTCGCTCAGATCTGGGATGAAAGAGGTAGCAACCTACCTATCCCGTACTCCGACAACCAGGAACGTGATAATTGCATTTCTCCCAATAGATTTCTTCTTCACAGTCGCGACGGCCTTTCCAATAGTCTACGCCTCAGTAGTCCTGCACATAGTAGATCAAAGTTTCGGATTACTTCTTGCCGCTCTGACCCTCGGCCAAATCATCGGCTATTTGGCAGCCGGAAGGGTTGTCAAAGGAAAAAGCATCGGACGTTCTCTTCTCTTTTCCCCTCTCCTCTTTGCTGTCGCAATAGGGCTGCTGAGCATCAACACAAGCTTGGCTTTCGCCCTCGGGCTGTTTGTCGTCGCAGGCCTTAGCATATCCGTCTATGATATCACGGTAATGTCGTTCTTCCAAGCTACCACTCCAAAACGCCTCATGGGCCGCGTGTTGAGCACGTATATCGCGACCTCCCTGGTGGCAGGATCGATCGCAGGGGCAGTTGCTGGTTCAATAGCGGATATGATAGGCCTTCCTACCACATATCTAGTATCAGGACTTGGCATTACCGCGGTAGCAGTTTTGCTACTCTCTCAGAGAAGAATTAGAGAAGCGTCGTTCTAGCAGGGAACTAAGATCTTTCACCATACTTCGTACGTCAGTTTCTGACTCTTTCTTATGGAGCCCCTAGCATGGGTTGTGTCCATGAAGAAACAGATGGCTCCTCCATGCACCGACATGTCATTTTCTCCTGAAGTACATGCATTCTACGGCGATGGCAAAACAGTAGTCCGAAAGCTCGAAGGATTCAACGCGAGCGTCACGGATCGGCGCGTCTATTTGCTCACTTTGGAAACTGCAAACAAAGCCGAAGCGTCACTTTTCGAGAAACATGACGCGGAAGCAGAATCCTGCGACGTGTTCTCTTGGACAGGCGACTCTTTGGGAAATCTCCCGAGCTTAATCGGCTCGTCAATACTTTCGAACCGGGGTGTTGCGTGTATCGGCGAACAGACCAAGGCACTCGTAACCAAATACCTCTCTCCGCTAAAACGCGAAATAGGAATCCCCAGCCCTGCAACCACCCGAGCTGCCTTCGGGCATACGGTAAACCGTTACAAGGACGAGTATGTCCGCGCAAACTGTTACTTCCTCTGCTAGGAACCCCCACTAGTGCTCTTATGAGCACTCCCCTTTTTCTTTCCGAAGCCCAACGAACAGGTAGTACCGAGTAGAATTGGAGTCCGAAGAATAACCCCGGTAGCTGGTAGAGCCCGGATTCATCTCAGACCCGCTGGTGCAGTGGTGGCAGGCTTGTAGGCGGTATTGCCTACATGTGTTGGGCTTGGACTCTCGGGCTAGCTAAGAACAGGCAACCCGTAGTCAATGGCTGCAAGCGACGCGTCAAATAGATTGATAGTTCCATACCCGTACAGGTCAAGTGAGGGATTGTATCGTGCATCCCCCTTCGACGAACCGTACGCGTAAAAGACCTGAGACACGTCTTGCAAGCTAATTGATCCATCATGGTTCACGTCGGGGTCTCGAGACACTATACAGCTCGCCGTGTCAGTGGAAGCGTTAATGCTACATGTGGCTCCCAGCCAGGAGCTGCCCGCGAGTATTGAAAGCACGAATCTTGCCGTTGACCTTGACCCATAGCTTAGTGATACAGTAAAGGTCTTTGCGAACAGTGTCTGCCCGGTGGTGCTGTCTGTCGCAGTGACCGATATTGTTCCAGTCACTGTCTTGCTGGTTGTGTTCACGATAAAGTTCCCGGAGAGCGATAAGGTAACCCCGTCAAAAGTTACCGTTTGCTGAACCTGGGGGTCAGGCGGAGCAGCTTGCACCGCGTCAGCCATAATCTCCCAGTACCAGGTCGCGTCGTCAACATACGTTACTGTCAGGTTTGTTTGTGGCGCGTTGACAATCTGATATTCCTCTGCTGACCCGCCTGGTCCGCTGGAGAATATTTGCGTAGACCGGGGTCCCGGAGTTAGTGTTCCGTAGCTCGATTGCTGTCCAGCGCTGATTATTAGATCCTGGCTGTTACTAGTGGATAATGTCAGTGTGGGTGTGTTGCCGTATCCGCTAGCAGATCCCGGCAGAGAAATGTTGGGGTCGAACGGAGTACTAAGGTTGGCCCCTGCAATTGCGACAACCAGCAGGCTGTTGTACTCGCCTCCGTATTCGAGGCTCGCGCAGCCTGATATCGACTCGGTAATAGTGTCGGAAGAAAGCACGCTGGGACTCGCGGCCCAGAACTCTGCGACCTGATCCCGGTTAGTTCCTGTCGTCCCGTCGTTTCTGCCGGAGACACTTCCTCTCAATGTCCAGTATAATCCCGCAGTGTCGTTGACAGAGAAGTTGCAGCGTGGCTGGAGATCAAGACTCTCCATCGTATAGACAATAACTAGGTCAGATCCGTGCAGCGTGCTCAACGTCGCTGAGCAGGAGTTGGTATTGTGACCGCATCCCGCCACAGTCGAGGCGTCGATGCGAAGTGGGCCAGTCACCGGGGCGACGACGTTGACAGTGACCGTGGTCATGTGTGAACCCGAGCCGCTTGTCCCAATTATCGCTACTTTGTAAATGGCTGGCGCAGTAGCGTTAGTGGTTGAAACGGTCAGAACAGCGCTTCCAGACCCGCCAGGGGGAATGGGGATACTGGATGGGTTGAGGCTTAGACCTGGTCCAGCCGGGCTCACGGTTGCCTGCAAATTGACCGTGCCATTGAAATTGTTGATACGGGTCACGTTGACGGTGGATGTTCCAGAGGAACCGGCGGTGACAGTGAGGCTGCTGGGACTCGTGCTGAGACCGAAGTCGGGCGTAGTATTCGCTGCCTGAACCGCGTCAGCTATAACCTCCCAGTACCAGTTTGCGCCATCACTGAACGTCACAGGGAAGTTGGTGACTGGCGAATTGACAACGGCGTATTCGGAGACCGAGTACCCGCCACCTGTACTGATGAGAGTGAACCCTGATCCTGGGCTCAATACTCCATAGGTGCTCTGCAGTGCGACTCCTATCACGATGTCACTAGGATTGCTAGTTGATATGAGAGCAGCCGGTATGCCATTGTGGCCGCTGACCGACGCGGGCAGGGAACTGTTAGCGTCGAAGGGATTCTGAAAGTTCGCCCCGCTGATGCCATAGACCATGAGTCCGTTGTACTCGCCACCATACTCATAGCTGGCACAGCCCAGTATCGACTCAGTAACGTTGTCGGAAGATAGTGGACTTGCGCTCCTCGCCCAGAATTCGGCTATCTGGTCTCTGTCGCTCGCCGTCGTTCCATCGTTTCTACCCGACACGGCAGCCCTCAGCTCCCAGGAGAGTCCTGCAGTGTCCTTGATAGAGAAGGAACAACTGGCTTGAAGATCGAGAGTTTCAAACGCAGAAACAATTACAATGTCATTAGAGCCTGAAGTACTGAAAAGAGTGGAACATGAGTTCGTGTAGTGACTGCAGCCTTGAAGAGCCGATCCGTCAATCGTCAGCGTTGTACTGGGATTGCTTGCGTGAGTCAGGGATGGAATAGAGAAAGCGACTCCGAGCAACAGAATTAACGCGAGGAGAAAGGGTATTCCTCTCAAGGGTCACGCCTTTTCCCATTCTCAGTTTTGAGCAAGTAGGACCTTTGATGGTGGGTTGTATTCTTAATAAATACTTGCGATTATCGTGCCATCGAAAGCTATCTGCTGATAGAAAATTCAGGAAATCGACGATTTCTTACACCCACAGGCTTGGCTCACCGGTCTATGTTGTTATGTATCTGCGAAAGGGTGTTGCCTGGGGATTTTCGATCTGTTCGGTGATACTGGGAAGACCCGCGAAATCACGACCGCCCTCGGGCTGGGTAGTCAAAGTGCTTTGCCGCGCCCCTCGGAAAGGTGAAACGCGGCAGATCAGAATAGTTTCAGTCTACTGACGCGTCTAAGTTCAAGGCCACGAATTGACGAAGGAGATCGTCTTGGGCCTGGAATGGATCAGCTTAGCTCGTGGATTCGTAAGGGAAGTGGTCGATGTCTATTACGAATGGGATGGAAGGAGGGCCGTGCCGATGAAGATCAAGGAATTGATGATGGTGCTCCAGATAGAAGTCGACAAGCTCTACAAGCCAAACATCCCAGCCCAAGAATCCGAGAAACCAAGGATCAAGATGTTCAAAAACGCCAGGCTAGGCTGAAGAATACGCGAGGATCCTATCTGGGTGAGAAGACGGGGGCCCATCCCAGTCTATTTCTACAAGTCATCATAACCGAGCGAGGCAACGAGTTGGATAATGTCAGTGCAAGAGGGAGAGCAACACCGCAAACATCCGCGGCCCCGACCAAAGACGTTGTCCGACCTGATCTACGGACTCTCTCTATCTATCGGCGCCATCAGCCTGGTCATAACCAACAACCAGGCTTCCACTGCCAGCGATATCAACAGGAATATTCTCGAGTTTCTCTTCGTCTTCATGATCCTGATCACCAGCTGGATCATCTATACCAGCGACATGTCCGTATTGCCTGTCGAGACTCGTCTCGTAACATTCCTGAACGTTTTACTGCTGATCCTTGTCGCCATAATCCCCTACCTGTTCGACCAGGCAGTGTCCCTGTACAACACTGCTGTGGATCAAGACTACGCGTCAATCCTGTTCGCGATCGACTACGCAGGCACACTTCTCATCCTCGCTGGATTCGCACACATCATCTCACAAGAAGAGAAACAACTTGTTGACGGCGACCAGATGGTAAGGCCCAGAAGAATCCGAAACAGGCTAACTCTTCTGACAATCATAATCTTGCTATCTCTGGCTGTTCCATGGGACTGGTTCTTCCTCGGAGTGCCTATCAGACTCTTCATCTGGTACGTTCCTATAGTCTCGTTCTGGCTAAACCGCTTGAGGACGAGGCCCTTCGGCCTTCCCAGCATTCCAAAGACATCGCAGAATCTACAACGCTGAACCTCCGAGAAAGATAAATCCTCAACAAGACATTCCAACACGACATCTGCGACCATGAAACTGACACTCGAAGATGCCGTGCGTGAGGGAGCGATAAGAGTAGACCTGGCCTGGACCCTTTTCTTTGAGAAGCCAACGATCCCCGAAGGCCACGGAGGAAGACTACTACCATTTACAAACTGGCTCTGGCCGAACTCGGCAAGCTGGTTTACAGATTAGTTATGCGACCCGCGTTTGATACTCGACGTTAGGGTCGCGAACAAGCCTTGGACGTCAGTTTGATTGGCCTCGGAATTCTCGTTTCGACGTCGGAGTGGTCTACAGTGTTCATACGTGGTGGTTTCTTAAGAAGAAGGTCCCGTATAAGCGGAACCGTCAGTTTGATTCCTTGTTCATGATGGTTCTTGGAATCGTTATCAGTGTGTTAGGTTTGTTTCTGTAGCCTGACATTGGGCGATGCGACAGCGATCCTACACGATCACAGCTGGGAAACCCGACAACTGGTAACCTGTTCTTGTTTTGTTGGGTATCAGAACTGTTTTGGCAAGTCATGATCGTTCTGCGCGAGACCCACATTGAACCGCCGATCCGTTTCGCTTGCAATCCTCTTCCTCTTACCGTTATCGATAATCTCTCTTCCTCACGCAAACGCGAATTATCGCTTGAACCAGACCCTGGTTGATACCTGGCCTTCAACAATCGCTAATTACGCGGTGGCCAGCGGCGTAACAATGGCCGACGCTGCCTCATCAGGAACAAACAATATCGTCACCGTTGGAAACTATAACAACGGCACCAACTTCGGCCAGTTACGCATCTACCACAAGTCGGGAACATCCCTAGTCCTTGATGACAACACACTGTTCAAACCACCCGCTCCCAACTATTACCTGTCCGGCGTCGCAGTGAACGATATCGCCGGAACGGGTCACAACGATACTATTTTCATCGCCAACATCGGTCCCTCGACGGGAACGCCTACTATTGCCTCTCAGATCGGCATCTTCCGCTGGACCGGCTCGTCCCTCGTCAAAGAGAAAACGTACAACTTCACAGGGCCTGGAAACGCGCTTGAGACTCGCAGCATCGCCATCTGGAGCCACAACGGCGTTCACCAGATAGTAACCCTAGGCTACTATCGAATGCCTGGTCCCAATGACTGGGCACAGCTCGGAATCTGGTCTTTTGACGGAGTCAACCTAAGCAAGGTTTTGCTCTATAACTGGACTACTCCCGGTCCCACAGGATCCGGGTCCCAAGGATACACTGTTGCCACAGGCGATGTCTCCAACAACAACGGCACACCAGATATCGTAACCGTAGGCTACACGAACAATTCTACGGTCACACAGAGTGAATTGCGCGTCTGGGGATGGACCGGCGCCGGAACCCTCGCGCCCAAAGGAACACGCGACTGGCTCACGACTGGAGTGGGAACTGTAGCCACAACCGTCGCGATCAAAGACCTGACCGGAAACGGTCAGGCAAACATAATCGTCGGGGGCCAGGACTTGACATTCCCAATATGGAGAGCTGAACTCACTGTATGGTCTGACTGGTCTGGAACTCTAACCCAGCAGGCTGGAACTACCTGGATCACTTCCCCTCAGACAAGCATAGATGTTATTCACGTAGCAGCTGGCGACGTTGATGCAAGCGGAGCAACAGAGATCGTGACCGCGGGACAGGCAGACATGCCTATCGGATCAACAGACATCTATTACGGCACAATTAGGGTCTGGTCTTTCAGCGGTTCAACCCTTACTCTCCAGAAATCCTACCTGTCCCCCACAATCAACTCGCCCATATCCACAATAACAATAGGCGATCTCGGCAGAGCCGGAAAACAGGACATCATTGACGGTGGTCAATTATCCGGCAAGGGATACCTCGAAGTACGCGATGTTGCCTTCGCGAATAGCACGGTCAGCCTGACCCTAGCCCCGTCATCGCCCGTATCAGGCCAATCCATCAGCATCATGGGCACGCTAACGAACGCTACTGATCAGACCACCATCTCTTCAGCACCGGTTCTTTTGGAATATTCTACAGGGTCCTCGAGCAGCTACCAGATACTCGCAACCGTGATGACCGATTCTCAAGGCCGATTCGCATCCAGCTGGACCCCCTCGGGACCAGGCTCATACACTATCAGGGCAACATGGAACGGCGATGAGACTCACATGGGAACTTCCAATACCGCGTCCTCAACGGTTGGGAAAGCGCCCAGCGTAATCCTTCTCTCCTCATCCAACTTCAACGCAAAACCGGGCGACACCGTTTCTGTTAACGGATATCTCTATCCAGCAACCCCTGCGAACATTTCGATAACCTACACAAACCCCTCAGGAACCAGCGTTACTCACACAGTCAAAACGGATAACACCGGATTTTTCACCGATACCAACACTGTTGACTCGGCGGGAGCCTGGAAGATCTCGGCAACGTGGTCCGGAAACTCGATGGATTCCGGAGCATCCTCCAACAACTTGAGCGTGCAAACTCAGCCAGACCCGATACAATATTCGCTCGCAACATACGGCCTCGTGCTAGCTGGAGCAGCATTAGCGGTCGGAATCGGCGCGCTCGCCATGACTCGAAAACACAGAGCACCGAGCGTCCCGGCATCTGTCCAAGCCAAGTAGGTCACCAGTACTTCTTCCAGGCCGATTCGGGAACAAAGCTCCATCCGCGAGGGATAACCCTCTTCTAGGACAAGGACATGTACAAAATGTCCACTAATGAAGCTCATACTCGAGGAAGCCATACATGAAAAGGCAATAAGAGTAGACCTCGCCTGGACCCTATTCTTTGAGAAGCCAACGATCCCCGAAGGACACGGCGGAAGACTAATACCCTTTACAAATTGGCTCTGGGACGAGCTGGGCAAGAAAGCAGGAAACCTGAACCGGAACGCCAGCAGCGAGCTGACTCTGACGATACCTTCTCTAAGCGAGCAGGGAATGGATTTCCTGTTACGTCTAGTATCTTTCTGGTCAAACGAAGTTTACCTGAAGAAGGACGGGGTGCTTTCAGAGAACCTCTGGAGGAAACCGGTCATAAACGTCTTTGATGATAGTAAGCTAGATGGATCTGAACGTTCGCTAACGAGAAAACGCGAAGGATACTATACACGGTTCCTCATGCCGTTGCTCGGGCCTGGTCGGACTGCCTTCAGGGTCGAAGTGATCGAGAACGGTGAATCGTCCGCTCGATTACACAGCCACAGCGAAGTCGATGAATACTATCTGATTCTTGAAGGGTCCGGAACCCTCAGATTCAACGACAAAGAAATTCCCGTCCATCGGGGGGACCTGATAGGAAAGCCAACGGGGCCGGATGATGCTTCCCAACTGATCGCTGATCGGGGAGAACTCCTGCGTATATTGGATATGGAGGTGTGGCACGACCGTCCCGACAACTCGAAGGATCTAATCCACAATCCGGATTTCAATGAGATCTTCATGAGAGGACGGGGTTGGGGCGCTCTAGTCCCAGCAGACGCCCTCATCAACCCCAGCGACTTTGGACAATACTACAATGAAAGCTACAAACGAACCAAGGATGGCGGGTGGGTTCCCTCGAAAGCGCGCGGGCACAAGAAGAGCAGGGCGAAGTCACCATCAAATTCAAAAGTGTCAGAAAAGTAACAGTCCATCATGAGCGCTTCCAAGCTTATCAACAAACAGATCGCGGAACTGCCTGATTGGCGCGGCAAAACGATAGCCAAGCTTCGTAGGATCATCCACGAAGCTGATCCCGAGATTGCCGAAGAGTGGAAGTGGAACACCGCGGTGTTTTCTCACAATGGGCTGGTTGTAACGGTGGGTGCTTTCAAGGGAAATGTGAAGATGAACTTCTTCCAAGGCGCAAATCTTCCTGACCCAAGCAAGCTCTTCAATGCAGGGCTCGATGCAAAGAAAACGCGAGCGATTGATTTCCATGAAAGCAACAAGATCAACTAGCCTGCTCTGAAAGATCTGATTCGAGCAGCCGTAGCCCAGAATCGTGCTAGCCCCAACGGCCACTAGGCTAAGATTAGGCCAAACCGCTTAAACGAATAACGCTCTGAATCTATGGGCTGCTTTCACGATTAATACCGGGACCTAGAATAGCTCTCCAGGCTCTCATCGGATCCGCAAGCGTCCCACCTTAGAAAGTCTGAGGGTTCAGGAAGAGCAAGCTCGGGCGGTATCCCTAGCTGATTGTTCCCTTCCTCGCGGCCACCTGGATTCTACGCGCCTCCCTCTTTCGATTCGCGGCTTCTACGGGCAGACCCGATCGAGGTTCCTCTCCCGAGATCACTTTGCGAATTCGATTCTCTATTCCAAGTTCGCGTAACTTCTGGTGAACCCACACGTCTCCCGTCGCCTCGGCCCACCCATTCCGCCGCCGAAGGTGTTTTCCGACCTGATGCTTCTGATTTGTCAATTGCTGGCCAGCCGTGTTGTGCCAAGCGAGTTCATCCAGATCCTGCAAGAGTTGACCGAGAATTTTTTCGTCACAGCTTACTAGCTTCGCCGGAGCGGCGACGTATGTTTGGCCTCCACAGTCCCCTTCCAAGACGACGTACGCATTTGGTATTCGCCTAGCTTCATCAAGCGTGTTGATGACATCATGTTCGAACTAGACCCGAAAATGTCTTTTGGACCCGGGAAGAACGTCAACATTGCCTTTCTTCCTTTGAGGCATGGCCCTGTTTCTGAATAATATCATGAAGACCATCTATCTAAAGAAACGCTGATAGACATCCAAAATGTGTCAGGAAGCGACCTCGAGCGGATCAGTTGAGCAAACCGACCATATCGACTTCTCTAGAGAGTGCCAGGCGTCTGGCGGTTACGAAGCAGCGTCTTGCGGGCAGGTTGCCGTCAAGCCCAACAAGGGATCATATCCTGGCCGTGGTGCGCGACTTATGTTACGTTCAGTGGGACCCGTTAGAGGCGGTCGCACCGTCACATACTATCAGCCTCTGGAGCAGAATCAGCAATTTCCGACTCTCGGATCTAGATAACCTACTCTTTGAGGAGAAGAAGCTCTTCCTACACCAGGCCCCCGCTATGATCGTGCCCACCGAAGACTATCCACTCTTCTCTTCGTTGATGAGAAGATACCCGGAATCCATCTCCAAATCTTGGGGAGGATGGAAGGTGAGAGCCAAAAAGTACCTGGCCAAACACGAACTACGGAAGCGAACACTCAGCGAGCTCAAGAACGGACCCCTACGGCTAAACCAGTTCCGGGATCACGTTCGAACAGGGAGATCCCCTGACGGATGGACTTCTGCAAGCGATGTCTCCCACATGCTATTCCATCTACAGATGACCGGGGACGTGATGATCGTGGGACATCAAGGAAACCAGAACATCTGGGGCCTATCCGAAAAGTTCCTCCCCTCCTGGGTGGAGAGGAAGGATCTGACGGAAGAAGATCTAGAGCGAATAGAATGTTCGGCTTCGACTACCTCCACGAGAACTTTCTGCCGCAAAGCAAACGAAAATTCGGGACCTTTGTTCACCCCATCCTGTATGGTGACAGGCTCATAGGCAGAGCTGACCTGCGTATGGACAGGAAGAACGAGAAGCTCTTGGTCAATTCGGTACACGCGGAGCGTGGCGCACCAGGCGATAAGGAGGTTTCGTCAGAGATCAGGCAGACGATACAGCAGTTCGAAGAATTTCTCGGGGCTAAGGAAGTCGTATACACGGCTCGTGTCCCAGCCGCTTGGAAAAATTCTCTTCGCTAGGTGCTTGTTGCCAACTCGTATCCCGCATGTCTCAAATTCTGAGCCCGCCCCAAAAGCCAAATTTGCCTCCAATTCTAATCCACGAAAGAATTATCGAAAGGAGACTCAGTCCGGTAAGCATTGACGACCAAAAGATTTAACCCCGCAAAGAACGCTACCCGTAGCCGTACCGTGCTATAGGTGTAATTCTTGAGAATCCTAACGAAATTGTTTTTCGTCTTCATATTTTTGACGGGACTGGTCTTCGCGGTTCCATTGGGCAGTCGGGCCAGTGTGACATCAACCGCGACAACACCGGACTTTGCAATGTCCGCCCATCCAAACATGCTCACTATTCCACAGGGTTCCGCCGGGAAATCCATAATCCTCTTGACGAGTGTTAACGGTTTTCAAGGAAATGTGACTCTCAGTCCGCCAGTGTCATGCTTGGCGATTGGCTGCCCTAAGTACACGATTAGCCCCACGGTCGTCCAGTTAGCCGCGAATCAGAACGCCACAGCTGGCTTCACGATCTACACCTTCTCACAGACACCGCTTGCCACCTACAATGTAGCCGTGACCGGGACCAGTGGTAGCCTCTCCCACTCAGCACCAGTAACATTTACAGTCGTTGCCTCCGGTCCTCCAGACTTCATAATCTCGGCGAATCCGTCGAGCCAAACAGTCATTGCGGGCAATACCGGCAAGTCCCAGATCACACTAACCAGCATCAACGGTTTCAATGGAACCGTTAAGCTCACAACGTCCCCCGCACCACTTTGTGTCTCATGTCCAAATTGGGGCATCAATCCATCCAGCGTCGACCTCCCACCCGGCGGAACTGCTACCTCGACCCTCGCCTTCTACACCACAACCGGCACCCCGCCCACCAACTGGGTCGTAACAGTGACCGGGACAAGCGGCAGCATATCACACAGTGTCGACGTAACCTTCACCGTTGTCTCGTCCACTCCAGCCCCGGACTTTGCGATGACTGCCAACCCTAGCAGTCTCAGTATTCCCGCAGGCACCACGGGCAAATCAACAATCACTCTTACAAGTCTCAACGGTTTCAGCGGAACCATCAACCTTTACACGTCCCCGTCTCCTCTCTGTCCATCACCCGCATGCAGCACTTGGTCTATCGATCCGACAAGTGTCAATCTCGTTCCCAATGGAACCGCCACTGCAACTCTCTCAGTCTTTGGCGGGTCCCAAGGAGGCTACGGAAATGTCACGGTCTACGGAAACAGCGGCAGCCTTTCACACTCCGCAATCGTGTCATTCAAGATCACTCCATCCCCAGACTTTACAATCACACTCAGCCCATCCTCCCAAACAGTCAGAAAAGGCTCCACCACAACATTTACGATTCAGGTAACAGGAACAAACGGCTTCAACAACACTGTCGATCTAACAGCCACCGTCGCAACCGTCACACGCCATGGTCCCGCAATCTCTCTACCCTCCTCGGTCGGCCCCTATTCCACTTCAACCCTCACTGTCTCAACAGCACGCAGCACGCAACTAGGCACGTACACGATCACGGTGACCGCCACCAGCGGATCACTCACGCACACCTCTACCGTGACCGTGACGGTTACAAGTTAGACCCACGTCCTCCTAAGCCGACCTAACCGTAATCCCTAGTCCGACCTAAAATGCGGTTACGGTGCGATGACTCGTCCTGTGACGAAACAGGTGAGAATCCAGTCCTTTTAGGATAATTCAACCCACTAGAAATTCGCGAAGGGAGTGAGCAATTGGTTAACGGACTGGAAGAGCGGCGTTATCACGGTAGTTTATTCAACAGATCTGCTAGATTGGTGGTGTTGAGGTCTCCTCATGCTCAAACGAGCCTTTGAGGATCTCCGACCGTATCTCTGGCCAATCGTTGTTCTACTGATAATCTCTCTGATAGCAGTACCGATAACGCTGATCTTTCCCCTGCCCATCAAGTTGTTAGTTGACAGCGTTCTCGGTTCTCAGCCATTGCCCGGATATCTCACAGTTTTCGTTGGATCCCAACTCTCCAAAAGTCTCACCCTATGGCTTGCGATCGCCATACTAATGGGAACCGCCGTCCTGACCTACCTACAGAACCTGGTGAATGTCTGGTATACCAACAAGGTAGGAAATCGGATGACCCTTGACGTGCGGGCCCGTCTTTTTCGTCAGATGCAGCGTCTTTCAATTGCCTACCATGATACCATGGGGGCTGCAGACTCAGCATATCGTACTCTCAACGATGCCCCAATGCTACGTTCGTTCGGAATCGACAGTATGATTCCCCTGGCCACTTCCATCCTGACTATTGGCGCAATGATTCTCGTCATGGTTTACTTCGACTGGCAGCTTGCCCTAGTCGCGCTGCTCGTGTCTCCCGTGATGTTCCTTCTCACCTTTGTGTTTCGGCCACGGATTCGCGCGGGATGGCGGAAGTTTAGGACCTCAGAAAGCGCCGCTATGGCAGTGGCCCAAGAGAGCCTAGGCGCCTCCAGGTTGGTAAAATCCTACGGTCAAGAAGAGCGGAAGAACGAGCAGTTAGTCTCCCACTACAATGCCAGTCTGAACGCTCAACTCAAGGTACAGGTAGACAGCGCGTTTTACAGTCTACTCGTGGGCATTGTGACAGCAGCCGGCTTGGCCGCTGTATTTTACATCGGAATAGGCCACGTTCAAACAGGCGTGCTGACACTCGGGAGCCTTCTAGTCGTAAACTACTACGTGACCCAGCTCTACGGTCCCCTAAGGAACGTAGGCCAGTCAATACTTGATATTCAGATGTCTCTGACTGGAGTAGAGCGATATCGTGCTGTTCTCGACGAAAAGCCCGACGTGCCCGACTCACCCAACGCGCTTCCCCTAGCGAGAGCCAAAGGCAAGATTGCCTTCCGGAAAGTGTCGTTCGAGTATACGAAGGGCCATCCGGTACTCAATGACGTATCCTTCGAACTGCCGTCGGCCAATTGTCTCGGCGTAGTTGGTCCGACCGGTTCGGGCAAAACCACACTGTCAACCCTCCTGCTACGCCTCTTCGACCCTACCGAAGGGGTGATTGCCCTTGACGATGTTGACCTGAGAGACTACAAACTGGCGGATCTCCGAAACCAGTATGCAGTGGTCCATCAGGAGACTGTTCTCTTCTCAACGACCGTAGCTGAGAACATTCGCTTCGCCCGGCCCAATGCCACCATGGCCGAAGCTATTGCAGCAGCGACTGCTGCGAAAGCTCACGACTTCATCACCGGTTTACCAAACGGATACGACACCTTGGTCGGCGAGCGAGGAATGAAGCTCTCTGGCGGAGAACGTCAACGCATATCACTAGCTCGCGCATTTCTCAAGAACGCACCCATCCTCATACTCGACGAGCCCACCAGTTCACTGGATGTTCATACCGAAGCCGCTATCCTCGAGACGATCCAAGAGCTGATGAAAGGCAAGACCACCTTGATGATCGCCCATCGCGCAAGCACCCTAAGGAACTGCAATATGATTCTGGTGCTAGAAGAGGGCAGAGTAGCTCGGATGACCAGTGAAGTCGATTCGATAATCTCTGGCATGCAGGCTCCAAACGTACATGTATGATTCATCGCCCGTCACGTCAAATTTGACCGACAATCGAAAGTGATTGAGAACGTGATTAATGGATTAAGAGAGTGGTTGTTGCAGTTGCCGGATGTTGTTGAGGCGCCGCATAGTTTCGGTGGGACTGAGTATCAGGTTAACGGTCGCCAGTTCATGCACAGCCATGGTCCAAGGTATCTGGATATTCATTTGTCGCGGGAAGACCAAGAACGGGTCCTTCGTGAGGACAAGGCTGAGCAAGATCGGTTCACACCGGCAAGAGCAGGATGGGTTACATTCCACATCCGATCCGACGAGGATGTTGAGATAGCGAAGGAACTGATCATGCTGGCATACAATGACGCTCGGAAGATCACCGCGTTTCGAAAACAACGCTTTCTTCGCAATAATCTCCTATCTCAAGTTTCTACTAGGTACTACCGTCAACTGACGGTACAATTCTCATGAAGACGCTCGTGTAGAAGATCGTGATCTCGGAAACAACTGCGGCGAATCAGCGTCCTAACATGTACCTGGCCACGAAGCAGTACTCTTGAGGTCCACGAATGCTATCGTCTGTCCCTGAGACTGCCCCTTGTAGATGAAATAGAAGCCAATGAAAGTAATCCAGTTGTTGTCCTGGCCCATGGCTACCGAGCCTGCTCCATTTTGGCTGGTGGCGCTGAATTTGAAGATGGTGTAGACTGCGGGACCATTCGGGTTGGCAGGTGGAAGGATGTACGGGTTCGTCGTCTCGTTGTAGGGAATAACATTGGTGGGGTTAAGCGTGGAGGGATCGTCGATCCAAATTCTGACGAACGCCCCCAACCCGTTCGCAGTGTAAGGCTGCATTTGCATCATAGTTGGTGATCTCAACTTGACACTGCTGTCCGTCGCGGTGTTCGAGGTCTTTACCCAGAACACTAAGCTGCTGGATGAAGGAACACAAAATGCTGGTTGAGAGACCGTCTGTGACCCCTGGGTGAAGTTGAACGATTCGAAGTCTAGGTATATCGCGAGAGGGCCGACGTTGGCTACGAAGTTCCTGTTTCCACTAATTTGCGGTGCCAACGGCCATGGATAGTAGAACCCGTACGCTCTCCCGTTCGCAGACGTGAGGGCTACTTTGTAGCCGCTTCCATCATTGATTATCAGACCGTTTACTTTGATCGTGTGCCCGGATTCTGTAGTCTTCACAATTTGGTTGGAGATTCCTGGGTTGCTGGCGCTCGTGAGGATGCAAGGACTGTTGATAGGGCACTGGACGGAATCTGTGGGTGAGATGTTTGTAATCGTCACTTGGGTTATGTTGACAGAGACCGCGCCGAGGTTTGTTATGGTTATGTTGAATCCTTGGGCTGTGAAGTTTAGAGCTCCTGGTTGGTTGACCATTAGATTTTCAGAGAGGGCCTGCTGGAGCTGAGAGATCTTGGTCTGCAGACTTGCGATCTGGGTGCTCGTCTGCATGCTGAGGCTCGTGAGCTGGTTGAGAGTCGACTGGAGTTGAGAGAGTTGAGTGTCAAGCCCTGATATCTGCTGGCTATCAAGGTTGGAATTCTGGTCGATCTCAGTCTGAAGTCGCGTTATACTCGCGTTTAGGATAGTAATCTGGTTGTTGAGAACTGATAACTGATTCCTTAGCTGTGCCAACTGTGTCTGGTAGTAGTAAAAGCTCGCTCCGGCCGATGTCGGAACGGCAGCAATTAGAATGAGAAATGCGGCTTTCGATACGACTATAGAGGACGTTGATCTGTTCCGCTCCGGCGGAGTCTGCCGCTTCCGGCAGGCCAGGCTTATCCTTGACGTAACCTGTCGTTCATGTGAGGAGTTACCTTAGCTCGTCAATTGCTAGACTCGAAAATCGCTGCTCTTCACTAAACGAAATGCGGATGGGCAGACAGTGCGTCAACATTCAATTGCAGAAAGAGATGCCCACAGAAGGATGACGACTAGCGCACTTGTGTCCAGCGATTTGAGCGAGGCTAATGGACCTTAGACACAATCCACGAATTCGTAACATCTAGAAGACCGAGAATCTAGACAACTGAAAGATAACAGAACTCAGGGACACCAGACTCGACTGTATCCTTGCCTATGCGTTCCGGCTCTTCGCGGCGAGTTGCATGGCTACCTGCTTCATCATTCTAGCGCCGACGGTTGCCCCTGCGGCTTTGGTCTTGTTCATGAGAGGATTCTCTGGGACCCTTGCGTACATCATCATGTAGGGCGCCATAGCTAACACGATCTTGCTCTCAGCTTTCCGAATGTGCTCCTCTAAGGTACTCCTGGGCTGTCCTTGCTTCCGTGCTAGATCGTCGGCGGTTGTTCGCTTGGGAATCTCGTAATATCCGCCTTCTACTGCTGAGAGCATCGCTTTCATCTGTTTCTCAGTTAGCTGGCCGAACAAGCTGCTCAGCGATAACAGAAACGCGTCGTCTGTCATTCCTTCCGAGACAGATTTCTTGTGCAAGACCTCCGTTGCGCCAATCTTGTCCAAGCCTCTAAGCAATCCCTTCAGATCGTTGTCATCGTACCCAACCAGGCGGTGGTATTCCCATCCTCCCGCCAAGACCAGAGGAGGTATGCGCATGAAATTGTGTCGCTGAATTATTGGACTGATAGGGGTCCCCTTGTGGTCTGAGCCGCAACAACACGTTCGAGCCACTAGCTGGAATTTGTCCTGAAGGTATGTCTTTGAGATAATCTTCCCGTCAAGATGCGCTTTTGTGCTCGTGGTTATCTCGTTCTGCAGTTCCTCGAGCGACCCAAACCCAGCGGCTTCTATCTCAAGAACGTCCGTGTTTCCATTACACCACAAGGAGAATCTTGCATCCGGAAATTTCGTCGTCAAGAGGTTGTAGTGATCCCCGTGCCCTGTTGATGGTTGAAATCGAAAGAACAGCTCAAACATGCTTTGAACAGGATTCGATAGCCATCCCGGCCATATAACAGAAGTGCCGGCGTGCGCCAGCAACTAATAGCAGTCGGACGACGGTGAAACAACTACCAGCGCAGGACGGCTCAAAGATAATCCAGCAGAGCGACATGTAACACGTTGGGTGAAAAGAAAAAATGGCAGTTCGAGAAGATTGGACGAGAATCACGCACAGCATTCACAATTTCTTCCATGCGTTCAGATCGCCGGCAAGGGGAGCGATGGAAACAAGCTGCAATAACATGGTAAACTTTCCAAGAGTTCAGCCCACTATCCCCTGGATCAGTAGTACCGTGGACGCGAGAGCGCTTGCAGAGATCGAGCGCAGACGGAACCAGATCTACCTGTCCAGCATGAAGAACCAGATTAGGTAAGAGGCACTTCAGAATGCAATCCACAGAAGAGAAGGATCCGATAGACCCGGGATCATCGGGGCAAGTCGTGGATCACGCATATGATCCTATTCACCGTTGCGCGGTATGCGGGCAGCTGGCTCGATGCTTTACTGTTGATGGTTTCCACAACTGCAACCTCTGTGGGTCAACATGGTGGGACTCCTCGACAAATCACTGATGTCAGTCAATCATTTTGCGGTGTACCTGTCGAGAGAGGATAGCCCGTGGAGGTTTTGGATCCGTTCGGTGATACTGGGAAGTCCTGCTAGACGACGGCCGCCTCTGCCAGTCTTCAATCTGTCAATGTCGTCAAGGCCCATCATATCAATCTCTTTCAGAATATCCAGCAACTGGTTCTTCCCTATTACAGCTGACGCTTGAGAGTCCGCTTCCAGTCTCGCCTTCTTCAAGTCCGAACTGTAGCTCCTGCTGCCTAGATATGCCAGTGGTAAGACGAGTACGGGGTAGAGAAGGATTAGCAATGCCGCATGAAACACAATCGCGGCGGCAATCGGCACCGCCAGCGCAAGTATCACGGGCAACGCCGTGAGCAAGAACGCCTTACCCCTCAGTTTTCGTTTCATCCTCTTCTCAAACAAGATCGAGGAAGCGATCAGAGGTCGCCACTCTTCAACCGTCAGCTTTCCCATCATACGTGCCGGCATGACCATAGAATGGCGAAGAAAACTACACCAGTCGGAAGGAACGGTCCGGGTACTGCGACCTGCCGGAATCCACTCCATCCAACGAATATCCCTGATATCGAGCCCGACAATATCGAGCTGTTGGCCGAGACCAGTGGCAGTTTCTAGGAGTTTGGGATCGTCAGGACTGGTCGGAAGAGACCTTCGAAACCGGCTCAAACTCGGACGGCTGAACTTCGCATCGACCC
>Ga0209235_1000014_pt1 | contig 60502 bp, 50 predicted proteins | sample GraSoi013_1_20cm_4_FD_185817 | JGI IMG/M metagenome (GOLD analysis project Ga0209235, IMG submission 185817) | Grasslands soil microbial communities from the Angelo Coastal Reserve, California, USA - Sample 09_25_2013_1_20cm (SPAdes) (version 2) | ecosystem: Environmental > Terrestrial > Soil >... | reverse complement strand
ACAGGACTTCGAATCTTTGGGGGCTCTGGGCTCGGGTAGAACAATTCCTTCATGGCGGATGGTTGTGGAGGCAGAAACCGCCAAATTGAAAAAATTCCAAGACTTTCTCAGAGTAGAAGACAAGTTGGTATTCCACGACCTCCTTGGCCAGTGCAAGCTCTATGCGCCCTATGCCAGCACGATGGCCTCTCCCGTCAAGGAAGTACCACTACTCATCTCAATGCTGTTCGGCCAACACAAGAAGATAATTGAACTGGAAAAAAAGGTCCTGACGCTTGAAACAATCCTGAAGAAACCTCTGCCAAGCAGTGACAGCCTGGACCTTCAAGAGACTCCCTCGGGGACCCAGACCGCTGCTCAGCTCGACTAGTCTCACTTGGCCTTTTCTCTATTCCTATTCTTCGTAAGCCAGTCTGGAATTATGACAGCCCTAAGTAGCTCCTGGACTGAAGCGCCCCTCTCACGCGCCTCCTTCTGGAGAAGACGATAGGTCGGAGAGTCAAGCATCTGCATAAACTTCGTCTTATTGCTTGGCAAAGTCTTCGCCGATAGAGGCCGGCCTTAGCACTTCGAACCCTCTAAAAGCCATTCGGAGAAACTTGGCGCCTTTCGAATGTCTTAGCTTCACAGCCCGACTCTGACTGGGATTGCCAGCGGTAGACTCATATCACCGATGATTGCTGAGTCCGATTTTCTCTGTTCAATAGAGATGAACACCGTTAACCCTTTTTATGCCATACAGTCTAAAAGAGCCCGAGATCTCCAACCCTTGCGATCGGCAAACTTAGCCGTTGGAGTTCTGACGCTAATCCTGTTGGTAGCCGTTCCAGTAAGCGGAGCCCCTGCGCTCAAAGTGGGCAGCAACTCGAGCTACACTCTCTCCTTCTCGATTACATTCTCGCCGCCCTTCTGCGAAACAAGTCCCTCTTCCGACCCTCAGATGATCGTCTACTGTCCCATGATCGCCATTGTACCTCCAACCTTCAACATCAACGGAACCCTCGACTGGACTGCGACGAACCTCACAAACACCACGGCCGTCCTGAACGTCGTCCGAGAGGTTACAACCTCATCCTGGGACAGTCTAGCCGCTACTGACTTCAGAAGCTTGCACAGCTTCAATGAGTCAATCGACCTCGCGACTAGAATAGCCAACATCGTGCCCTTCGTAACACCCGAAATGTCCGAAGCACTTCAGATTGCCCAGAACAGTATGGGCATGACACTTTCCCAGGGCACGGGCTGGAGCACTCCCGCAAACATCATCACATCAGATATGATGGAGCGACAACCTATCCATACTATGTGGTGGGCCAACGGACCACTGCATCTGAACCAGACGATCCCGGTCCTATTCTTTCCAACTAATGTGACAGGCTCAACCACCGTGAACCTTGGAAGCCTCGGGACTCGAGCAGCGTGGACGCTGACTTACAACCTCACACTGCCCACACCCTTACCTCAGCAGGAAACATCCGGGACGTCAATACCAACTGGAGACAAAATTCAGGCGGCGTTCGCACTCAACTACGACCAGCAAAGCGACCTCCTCCTAAGCGCAAGCGCAGACATACACGTCGGGTACCTCGAAGAATCGACCTATCAAACAGACCAATGCAATCCGTCCACAGCCACCTCTACAACCTGGTGCTCTGACGCCTCTGGCTCGACCCTCATCATCCAATCTGGACTAAGCATCCAAGCGTCACTCATCCTTGCCAATACCAGTCTCAACCTTGACCAGCGCTTGGTCCCTACGGACCCATCGGGGGGCAGTACAACCGCCTCCGGCTCAGGATCTGGCTCGGAAACAGGAAGCGAGTCTGATAGTGGGACTAGATCAGGGTCTGGTACAGGTACCGGCGGATATGATCAAGGTCCTAATTCAAGACCTGGCTCAGGCTCCAATCCAGGCAGCATACCTCAATCAGCGTCGCCAAAGCCATCCCCAGGCATGGATCCCGGGATCTATCGGATCATTGCAATCGCCCTGATAGCAATCATCGGCACAAGCCTTTGGGTCGCTAGGAGACGCAAGAATAGAGGCAGTCCAGCTACTCCACCCACGATCTGAGAGCACAGACCTAGAACAAGATCGAAGACCGGTCAATCTCTGGACGTTCCCGATCGTCAACAGATTGTTGCTTAGATGAACAAATCTTGGATCAGTTGTGTAACCGATAATGTCCTCACGATTTGACGCCGCCTTTAGAAGCATGACCGTTTCCACAGACTGAAGGTGAACAGAATTTGGCGACAGGAATTTCATACTGTCCAAATTGTGGAGCACCGGTCCAATCACACATCGGCTTCTGCGCCAATTGCGGCGCTAAGACTTCATCGTCATCCTCACAAACGACCCAAACGCAACAAAGCTACTATGGACCCACACCCATCTCGCAACCCCCCGTTTCAACTGGAGCCTACAAAGCAATAGTAGCGGCTCTATTGATAATCATTGTACTTCTCGGAATCTTATACTACGAATCCTCAGCGGGCCGTCTCCCCTTCTCGCTTGGAACCAACCACTACCAATTGGCTAACCCGCCCGACTTTCAACACTCCCAACCAGCCCCCGCAATCACTTCGCAATCTCCCTTCTACATCATCTGGAACGCTTGCGGATCAAGTCAAAGCGCGGGTTGCAGCATGACTGCCAATGGTTGGAGAGAAGGATCAGTACCTGACACGTTCGACTACTACGTGTCCTTCACGAGCAACGTCAACGTGACCGTCTACTTCTTCACGATGGGGCAATTCGTACAGTTCAGCGTCTGCAATGGAGATGTCAGCTGTGTCTCAGGATATTACAACTCGATTCCTGCGACTACAAACTCCCCACAGTTCACCCTGTTCACACTGGGGGAGGGATGCGCCGACTATCTAGCGGTATACGTGGCCTCAGGCACCGGGGTTATGCATCCGAATGTAGGTGTAACGCGAAACGCCGCTCCCTCCGCAACCGGTTACTGCGCTCAGGCTGGCAGCTAGTCCTAATACGGTATTGGAGTTGCATCCAATGTCTGGTCGATGCGAGTGTCAATGCTGCCCGAATCAGTCGCATCTGAATGAGGAGAGCGGGGAATGACTCGGAAACGGCGTATGGTCAAGCCACCTGGTTATCACACTGGGCCTGGCTTTCGGCGGACCCTGACAGTTCATGGCCGTCAGAATCCGAGGACTTGTGCGAGATGTGGGAAGAAGACTGTTGATGCGAAGCACGGTTTTTGTCCAGATTGTCGCCGAGTCCTTGGACGATGGGCTTAGCGAATCGCAGACTATAGTTGGCCTATCTTGTCGTAGATTACGAAGTACAGGGATATGATGAAGATGATTATGAGCATCATGCCGAAAGCGAGAAAGCCGTAGGCTCGCTTTGGACGATAGACGAAGCGTGTGCTCATGAACATCATATAGACACCGACGAAACCTAGAATGTAGACTAGTCCAGAGAAGACCGCCTCCAGAGTCGTCTGGTTGTTCACATCTCCGGGATAGACCCACTGCAGCCCCCTAGACACGTTTAGGAGTCCCTGTCCGCCTTGGGCGAGCACGAAGAGTCCGCCTGCGAGGACGAATATGGTGAATCCTACAATGAAAAACTGGGCGATCGGTAGTAAGGGCCTGCTTGAGCCCGGCGCGAGTCTTACGAAGCTCATTCTGAAGGCCAGATTGTTCAATGACCTCTTCAGCTTCCAGAGACCTGTCTTCACTCCCAAGTCGACCTCTTCCCCTTGGCCGCCTTTCTTATCGTGTTAAGAGTCTGAGTCCTCGATAATAAGTCATCCTTTACGTGAGATGTGCAGGGTCGATTTCTGGAACTGTTTTAATACCGGATTTGAGAACTGACGTTCAACGAGGCCTTAGCCGGTTTTTGTCTCCTCAACGGATCATTTGCGCAAAGTGTGGCGAACCTCTCTATACTGGAATAGAGCTGGAGACGCCGAGTGAGACAATACAGCGTCTTGGCGGCTACTGTCCCAAGTGTGGTAAGAAGCTGGGCTTTGCGATAGAGAATCTCAAGATCCAGCCGCAGAGTACTCCTCCGACGCAATAGCTCTCCTTTTCTATCCAGTCCGGAGCTTCCTTTCTAAGGGAACTGGAAAATGGCGAAGAGGACGCAGGTCTACTCGTATCATGAGAAGCATGGCCACAACGTCGAGTATGCTGGATTCGATCTGCCCGTCTGGTTTGAAGGGATAGTCCCCGAGTGCAGAACTGTCAGGTCAAGCGTTGGCCTATTCGATGTCTCCCACATGGGAAGAACAACTGTCGAAGGCAAGAACGCGGAAAAATTCCTCAATCGTCTAACCACCAACGACGTAGCTTCTCTCTCCGTTGGACAGGGCCACTACTCGCTACTCTGCAACCCGACTGGCGGAATCATCGACGACCTTACGATCTTCAGAACTCACAGCACGAAATACCTTGTCGTTTACAATGCGGCGAATCGAGAGAAGAACTGGAACTGGCTCGAGCAGCATCGCGATGCAGATGTTACGCTGACAGATCTTTCCGATGAGTCGGCCATGTTCGCCGTCCAGGGACCGAGGGCCGCGCTGATTCTTCGAGATATTTCTCGAACTGCCCTGGAGGATATCGCGAGATATTCTGGCAGGGACGTTAAAGTCGGAAGCCTCTCATGTTTCATAACTCGCAGCGGCTACACCGGCGAGGATGGCTTCGAGATCTACATCTGGAAAACTAGTGCAGAGCACCCAAAGGACGCGCTCGAAATTTGGGAGAAGATCCTGTCAGTTGGAAAGAACCATGGACTCAGGCCCGTCGGTCTGGGAGCGAGGGACGTGTTGAGGCTAGAGGCCGGCATGTGTCTCTACGGGAACGACATCGATGAGCACACGTCGCCGGTTGAGGCTAGGCTCAACTTTGCTGTCCGCTCGGACAAGAAGGACGACTTCATCGGACGTGCTTCTATCAAACAGCTGAAGGAGCGAGGCCCCTCGAGGGTCCGGACAGGCTTTCGGATTACAGACAAGGGAATCCCCAGACAGGGCCAAGAGATCTGTTCGGATGACGTCGGAATTGGGCGGGTTACGAGCGGCACCTTGTCTCCGACACTAGGGGTTGGAATAGGGATGGGCTATGCCTCACCCCGAGTTTCAAAACCAGGCCAATCTTTAGAGATCATGATTAGAGATCGGCGAGTGTCGGCCAGTGTTGTGAGGATGCCATTCTACCAGCGGCGATCCGACAGCACCGTTGTGGTAATGGGTGAGGAGATGGGGCTTCGGGACTTCAGAACTCGGCATGGACATCCTAAGACTCTGGTGGCTCAGAACTGAGAACCGAGTAGACAACGAGCAGGAGATGATGATTTACGGATCTATTCTTTCTGTTCTAGCCTGCGACTGCGTATTCTCTGGATCTGAGTCTTTCGCAGTCGTGGCGGCCGCTGTGTTTCTCACATAGATCTCTCGTGCAGTGGGGGCAGTTCTCGACTGCCAGTAGCTGGCATTCGGTGCAGACTGCTCCCCAGACTAGCGCCAATTTTCTCTATTCGCTTCCTGTAATCTCTCAGATCGGTTAGCCTTGATTAGAAAAGAAGTATGGACTCTTTTTACACAAAAAGATAGTCGAACCATATGTTGACAGGACATGGGACAGCTAACTCCGGACCCTAAGCGATAACTGCTAACGGCGCGGCTTCTCCTTCTTACCCCTCAACAAAGCATCCAGACTGACACCGTTAACCGTGTAGACCCGGTATCTTGTCCCGGGAAGATCTCCGTAGGCTTTGCCCTCGGCACCTCCAATACCCTCAATCTGCACCTCGTCGTGTTCATCTATGAAGTTCAGCGCCCCGTCGCCCGGCAGGAAAGCAGTAACGACCTTGCCATTCTTGATGAGCTGTGCACGGACGCACTTTCGGACGGCGCTGTTAGGCTGCCGGCACTCCACACCCACCTTCTCTAGCACGATTGCCCGGCCCTGCGGCGCCCCTTCTAGCGGGTCGGCCTTGTAGTCGAGGCCGAGCATCCGCCGCTTATAGGGCGCATAAGCCCAACGGAAGCCCTTCCGACGCTTCCGCAACTTCCGCCCCGCGAACATACCGCTCGAAGCCTTACCCATAATCCTCGACCTTTGTTAGGTAGAGCGTAGCCATCGGACTTGTTTCTAAGGATAACGCCCCGCCAACAAGACCCCGTCCAAAAAATCGTAACATTCAATTTCAAAACCGCGAAAAGAAAGCAAGAATTCTTTTTTTCAAAAACCCCATCGCTCCATCTCGCGCCGCCACCCGGCCCCTCGGCGAATAGTTCACTTGAAATCGTTCGGAATAAGCCCAGATCGAAGATTCAAGCAGGCGTTTTCAAATCGACACTTTTTCACGCTGATTCATGCGGATAACTTGCGCCTTCTAAAACGCCGGACCCGCCCGTTCCAAGCCCAGAATCGCGAGACCCGCCCCAGATCGCGTTCAACAGGCGGGAGCCCTATCCAAAAATCTCAAAAGCGTTGAGTCTCGCGACGCAATAATGCGAATCTCGCCGCTTCATGCGACTACTACATGGTCTATGTCGAAGTAGCGCTTCACAAGCAGACGCGTCTTGTCGATAGTCCGGCCATTCTTGCCGATGGCAATCGCCTTGTCGCGCGGGTCCACCTCGACCACGACGATCTTCTTATCCGGCCGCTCCGTCACCCGGATCTCCTTCAACCGCGCCGGCGCCAGACTATTCCTGATAAGAGCCTCGGGAGTCTCTGCATACTCTACCACTTCTATCTGCCGGCTGGTCATCCGGCGGAGCATGTTGATGTTCTTCCCGCCCTTGCCAATGGCGAGCCCCATGTCTCCCGGCTTCGCAACGAAAATAATCCTCTCAAGCTTCTCGTCGATAATACAGTCCTGGGTTGTCGCGCCGGTGATGCTCTCGAAGAGGGCCATGTACTTCATCTCCTCACTGGTCAGCTTGATCTTGGGCTGGAGCATCACTTTTTCTCAGCGACCAGTTTCAGGACCTCCGAGTCGCCCGCCTCGCGGACGACCAGCGCGGACACTGGGAAGGGCTTCTCGCAGACGGCCCCGAGATCCAGACTGGAGCCGGGGAAGATGTAGACTGGAACCTCGGACTGTTCAGCGTTGTGAAGAATATCCTCGCGGTCGGATTCCCTACAGTTCTTTGCGAGTATGATCAGCTTCGCCCGGGCAGAGGCAGCGCTCGACAGCGCGTCCTTCGAGCCGAACCCGACCTTGCCGGATTTGACCGCTCTCCGTATCTGCTTGTTAACGTCGACCATGGCCTATTTCGCCGTCCTGCGAGGCATCGACATGGAGACCTCGATCAGACCAGTCCCCATGGGGATCTGCTGCCCGACTATCACGTTCTCCGCCACGCCCCGCAGCGTGTCCGTAATCCCCTTCACCGCCGCATCCACTATGGTCGGTATCGTAATCTCAAACGCCGCCTTGGCCAGTGTGCTCGCCTTCTCCCCGCTCACTCCGTGTCGTCCAACCTGGAGAACATCTCCCGACGAGGTCATCATGTCCGCCACGAGCATGACATGCCGCACGTCGACGTCGAGCCCCTGCTCCTCGAGCACCCCGAGCGCCTCTTTGACGATAACGTTCCGGGCCGCTTCTATCCCGAGCACCACGGCGGTCTCGTTGATGCTGTTGCTGACCGTCCGCGACGTGTCCACCCCCGGCACCTCAAGCGCTAGCGCGAGACTCGATCCCTCCGTCCGGACGATCCACTCGCCCTTCTCCTCCACCACCAGTGCCCTCTTCACCGCCGGTATACCCTTGATATGAGCAACGTTCAGCTTTGTGACAAGTCTCCGGAACTGGGGAATCTCCAGGTCCTTCGCCTTTATCTCGACATTGTAAGACTCGACCTTCACATCCGCGCTCGACAGCGTCAACGCCTCCCGGACCTCGGCGACAGTCACCTCCCTCTCCCTCATCACCTGAGGATTCAGCTTCACCTCGACACGCATATGCGTCACGTCCGTCTCGAAACTACTCGCAATATCCCCGAGCGTCGTATGCGTGAGCAGCGTCGCAACCTCCTGTGCCTTCTCCCTGCTCATCCGGTGCTTCGCGTCCAGGTAGACAATCATGTTCGGTGTTGACGGAATCTTCCTAGCGTCAACTATCTCGATGAGCCTCGGCAGACCTAGCGTAACGTTCTGTTCTCTGACGCCTGCAAAGTGGAAAGTGCGCAGGGTCATCTGCGTGCCCGGCTCGCCTATCGACTGAGCCGAGACTATTCCCGCAGCCTCGCCCGGCTCGACGAGAGCTCGCTTGTAGTTCTCGATGGCACCGTCAACCGCGTCGTCAACGCCGGCCTTCGTCAGCTTGGCGTTGAGCAGTGTCTGTCGTAGTCGACTGAGGATGAGTGGGGATAGAACCTCCTTAGCCTTCTCGGCCTGCTCCTCGACATACTCCTTGCCCGCCGATGTCCCCTTCTTCATAGTGAGCCGTACACGTTCAACTAGCCTGTCAATGTTCACCGCCTTTCCATGGTCGCTCTTGGCCGTGTCGACCCCATCCTCTCCGTATCTGACCTGGATAATGTTGCCCCGCGAGTCTCGGACCGTCGAGTCATACTCGACCCTCAAGTGTTCGAGCGCGTTAATGAGCCGGCGTTGCATGTAGCCGCTCTGCTGGGTCCTGACAGCCGTATCGACCAGCCCCTCTCTTCCCCCCATGGCGTGGAAGAAGAACTCTATTGGTTCAAGGCCGTCACGGTAGCTGTGATAGACGAATCCCCGCGGTGCAGCCCTCACGTCTCCAGGCTTGAAGAAGCTCAGCGCTCTTCCCCTGTATCCTCTAAGGATCCTCTTGCCTCGGATGGACTGCTGTCCCACGTTGGCAGTCATCTGGCCGATGTTCAGCGATGACCCTCTGGCACCTGCTCTGCTCATGATGACCCCGCTGTTGTCCATCTGGAAGTACTGGTCAGCGATGTCCCCCGCGACATCCCGAGCCCGGGAGAGCTCGTTCATGATGTATATCTCCAGCGATTCTTCCATTGACTGGCCGGGAAGACGTTCAAGAGAACCCTTCCGGAAGTTGTCGATGTACTCGTCAACCTTCTCCTCAGCCTTGGCTATGGCCCGAGAGATCTTCTCCTTGACCGCTGCGGGTGTCTGCAGCTCGTCCATCGCGTATGTGAATCCGCGGAGGAGCATGAACCTGTCCAGGAGTCTCGTAACCGCGTTGAGGAACCGGCGAGCCTCTTCGGCTCCATAGTCCTTGACTATACGGTGGAATAGGCTCTCAGACTTTTCCGCTCCTATCGAGGCCTTGTCGATGACGCCCTGTTCGAGGATACCATCCTTGATAACAATGAACGCGTCGAAGGGGCAGTCGTGCAACACTCCCCTGTTGCAGTCCTCGCACTTGTAGTAGCTGGAAAGATTAGACTTCGAGACAAAGTTGAAGCCTTTTGGTAGTACTATGCTGAAGATCTGTTTGCCCGTCCATCTCTCCTCTGGCCGAGCCGAGGCAGGTTCAGGCACGGGCCCTTCATAGCCCGCGGCCGCCAAGAGCTTCGACACGTCATGCAGATCGAGACTCGTCGATTTCTGGGTAAGAAGGAAGCCCGCCGTCAGTGAGTCGCGTATCGCTCCAATGATGGGTCCACCGTATCTTGGTGAGAGAATCTGGTCCTGCACCTGCATCAATAGCCGAGCTTCAGTGCGCGCCTCTTCTCCCTGCGGGACATGCAGGTTCATCTCGTCCCCGTCAAAGTCCGCATTGTACGGCGGACACACGGTCGGGTTGAGCCTGAAGGTCTTGTACGGGAGGACACGAACCCGATGGGCCATTATCGACATTCGGTGAAGGCTCGGCTGGCGGTTGAACAGGACAATGTCGCCATCCCGGAGATGCCTCTCCACGACAAAGCCTGGCTGCATAGCCTCCGCCACTACCTTCCTGTCTGTGACGAACTCTAGACGAACCCGTCTCCCATCAGGACGCACGATGTACAACGCCCCTGGGTAGTTGTCGGGACCGTTGTCGATGAGCCGCTTCATCTCGTCCATGTTGTGCGCGGTAACCTTCTCGGGAATTGTGAGCCTGCTCGCAACGTCGAGCGGGACCCCGACCTCGTTGATGTCCAGGTTGGGATCTGGAGAAACGACTGTCCTAGCTGAGAAGTCGACTCTCTTCCCGGACAGGTTTCCTCTGAACCTACCCTCCTTCCCTTTGAGCCTCTGTACGAGGGTCTTCAGCGCCCTGCCTGACCTGTGTCGGGCAGGAGGAAGACCTGAGACCTCGTTGTCGAAGTAGGTGGTTACGTGATACTGGAGTAGCTCGTGCAGCTCCTGGATTATGTTGATGGGTACTCCGGATTCGAGGGCTTCTCTGAGCTTCTGGTTGATCCGGATTATGTCGACGAGCTTGTGGGTCAGGTCGTCCTCTGATCTGATTCCAGACTCTAGCGTGATGCTTGGTCTTACAGAGACAGGGGGAACGGGCATTACCTGTAGCACAGCCCATTCTGGCCGAGCTGCTTTCGGGTCGAGACCGAGCAGGATGAGGTCGTCGTCGGTTATTCTCTCAAGTCTTTCTCTAACGGTGCTCGGGGTTAGACGCACCGCCCCTCCTTCGGCTACTATCTCGTGGAAGGTTGTGGGCTTTCCATGCTCGATCGGATACTGCTTTTGGCTGCAGTGGGGGCACTGCTGGGCCTTCTTTGCGTCCCGGATAATCTCGTCTAGAAAGGCGTCTGGGACCGTGTTCAGGCGCTGTTTTAGCTCAGCGTGTCTGGCTCTGTACTTTTCGATCTTCTCTTCGGTGAGGAGGATTCTTCCACAGTTTCGACACGTGATCGAGAGGAGACGATGGATGAGTTTCGCAAAGCTCACGTGTATCACCGGCTCGGCGAGTTCGATATGTCCAAAATGCCCGGGGCAGGCAGACGCGGTATTCCCACACGTCTTGCATTTCTGTCGCGGTTCGAGGGTTCCGAGTCTTCCGTCCATGAGACCTGAGACGATCGGTACTCCGTCCTCGTCGTAGGTGTCGGCGGCTTGTATCTCGACTGCTGAGAGCTTGCGGAGCTCCCCCGGGGAGAGTAGGCTGAAACGGATGCTCTGTATTATCTTGGCAGCTTCGTCCACCATTGCTAGCGCCATGGTTACGCCCTCTCCTCTAGGTTCAGTCTAGGAGCGATTCCGAGCGCCATGAGCTCTTGTACGAGCAGCTTGAACGCGTATGATATTGCGACCGGCGAGATCTGGGCCTTCTCAGCGTCTATCCGGCAGATGTACTTGTTCTGTTTGATATCATGGTATGCGAGGGTGCCGCAGACTTCGCAGACATACGCCACGTACTTGTCGGATTCTTCTAGTAGCCGGTCTCTGAGGAGTGCGCTTGCACCGTGCCCGATTAGACAGTCGCGCTCCATTTCGCCAAATCGAAGACCTCCCCCGCGTGCGCGACCTTCTGTTGGCTGTCTTGTCAGCATCTGAACCTGTCCCCGAGCCCTTGCGTGCATCTTGTCTGAGACCATGTGGTGTAATTTCTGGTAGTATACCACGCCGATGAATAAGTCGGCTGCGAGTCTCTCGCCTGTGATCCCATTGTAGAGTGTTTCACGCCCACTACTCTGGAATCCAAGTTTGTTGAGAATCTCCCCAATGGCCTCTGGGCCCACGTTCTCGAAGGCTGTTCCGTCCATTATCTCGCCCATCTGTGATGCGGTCTTACCACCGAGTGTTTCTACGAACTGGCCGATGGTCATTCGCGACGGGATTGCGTGTGGGTTGATTATCACGTCCGGAACGACGCCGTCTACGGTGAAGGGCATGTCTTCTTGTGGGACAAGTAGCCCGATGACGCCCTTCTGTCCATGACGGGACGCGAACTTGTCGCCTAGCTCTGGGATCCTCAGGTCTCGGACTTTGACCTTCACTAGTTTGCTGCCTTCAATCGACTCTGTCACGAACACCTGATCGATGATGCCTTGCTCGGATGGTCTCATGGTGACCGACGAGTCCCTCTTGGTAGGGCCCTTCACCTCAAACTCGCGATATTCTTCGAGAAATCTCGGGGGGCTCGTTCTCCCGACCAGGACAGTGTTGCCCATGGTCTCTGCCTCGGGGGAGATCATCCCGTCCTCTTCTAGCATGCGGTAGTAGCGGTCTCCTCTGTACCCTCGGATACCTGCTTCTGGTATCTCGAACTTGTCACGGAGGCCTCCCAGATACTGTCGGCTTTCTGCTTCATAGATCCGGTAGAATGTGGACCTGAAGAGGCCTCGATCCACCGATGACTTGTTGATAATGATCGCGTCCTCCATGTTGTATCCTTGGAATGATAGAATGGCGACGACAACATTCTGTCCGGAGGGCCGTTCTAGATAGTTGAAGACTTCCATGGGCTTCGTCTGAACTATGGGAGTCTGGGGGTAGTGCAGGAGATGAGAACGAGAATCGACACGAGTGAAGAAGTTTGTGGAGAACACGCCAAGAGCCTGCTTGGCCATTGCCGACTCGTACGCGTTGCGGGGGGACTGGTTGTGCTCGGGAAATGGGATTAGGCTTGCCGCGATACCGAGCATTAGATACGGGGCGATCTCAAGGTGAGTATGATCTCTCCGCAGCTCGTGCTCATACATTGCCACCAGAGCATTCTCCTCCTCGTCGGCATCAAGCATCTCGACCACTCCATTCCGGATCAGGTCCTGCCAGCTCAACCGTCCATCGTCTACCGACGCCAAGTGTTCTTCGGTGAGTCTCGGTCTGCCCGAGTCCACCACGATTAGGGGACGCCGAACCCTCCCTGAGTCGCAGTTGATGTACAGTTCTCTCCGTCCATCCTCGACTTCAGGCGGGTGATATGCAATGTTCATCTCGGAGCTCATTTTGCCCTGGCGTCTGTACTCTCTCAGTTCATCAGCGAGGGCAACAGGATCCTTTGAGTATCCTGCAATGATACCGTCCACTACTACCTTTCCACCCGTCGCGCGAAGTCTCTTGTCAGACTCTTCGACGGGCGTGACTCCCATTCGATGAAGCTTGTCAACGATTTCTTTCGGATCGATTCCCACGGAGATGCTACTAGACAGTGCGAGGTTCTTGACTAGGCCGCAGTTTGACCCTTCGGGAGTCTCGTCGGGGCAGAGCCTTCCGTAGTGGGTAGGATGGAGGTCTCTTGCCTCCAGGTTGGGCTGACTTCTGCTGAGTGGCGACTGAAGTCGGCGTAGATGGCTTAGGGTGCTGACGAAGTTGGTTCTGTCCAGCAGCTGTGTGACTCCTATTCTTCCCCGCACCCAGTTCCCAGTCGCGATGGCGTGCTGGACCCTTTCGGTTATTATTCCCGGTCTAATCGCGTTGGCAATAGAGAACTCGATGTGTCGTCGGATGGTTATCCTTTCCAACTGGTATTTCAGGTCACGAGTAAGGTTGCGGAAAGAGATTCTGAACAGTTCGGCGAGGAGCGACCCTGCCAGCTTCAGTCGCTTGTTTGCATAATGATCCTTGTCGTCGGGAGTCTTCCTTCCCAGCTTCACCTCTATTATTCGCGTCGCGATCTCGGCAAGGAAAAGCCCCTTTTCTCTCCTGTCGCCCGGGACACGCCCCATGTGGGGGAGGAAGTTTCTGTCAAGAACGGATTCGGCCTTCCTGAGTCGATATTCATCGACCTGCCCAGGTGCTAGCCTATTCCCCAAGTAGAGTAGCGCGTCTCTCTGATTCGTCGCTTCTAGCGATTTCTCGAAAGATCCCTCCAGCTCGTTCTGGATTGACGGATCTAGACTGACGAGTTCAGCAACTCTGGCATCCTCTTCGAATCCCAGCGCTCTCATCAGAATCATGAAAGGGATGTCGCTGGGAATGCCGGGCATTGTGACGTAGACGCCTGCGTCGCTCTTGAGCGTGACCTCTATGCGGGCTCTGAATCCTACGGTCGTAGAGAAGATCTTGGCTTTGTAGGCGGGATTAACACCTGTGTGTTCTATGTCGACAAGTATCCTGTTTGCAGCGAGATCTTCTAGAGCTACAATTACTCGTTCTGAGCCGTTGACTATGAAGTACCCCCCAGGATCTAGAGGGTCCTCTCCGACGCCTATCAGGTCATCCGGGGATAATTTGGATAGGAGACAGATTCGAGATTTGAGCATCACAGGCAAATCTCCGATGTAGACCATCTCCGGCTGTCCTTCTCGTTCTCCGATGACCGGGATCATCTCCATATGTAGAGGAGCGGCGTAGGTCAGGTTCCTGATTCTCGCCTCTGCCGGATAGATTGATCGTTCTGTCCCGTCTACCTCAATTACCCTGGGCGCTCCAATCTCGATCTTGCCTAGCTTGATTTTTAGGGGATAGTCACCGATTTCTATGGGCAGATCTCCGACTTCATCTACGATGGCTTGGAGGCCGCGTTCAACGAATTCGTTGTACGAGTCTATATGTTGTCTAACTAAGCCGCTGTCATGGATGAACTCCTTGGTGAGGTTCCAAAGCTGGGTTGTTGTTACTGCCATTCTCTCACTTTCAAGAATATTTTTTTCAAAAATCTTCTACAACATACCTGTAAAAGTCTGACTCTCCCGCCGTGGCGCTCTTTCGAACGACCTTGACGATATCTCCGGGTTTAGCCCCGATCGCTCGTACTGCAGGGTCTGTGGACTTGATGTAGGGTATCTGGAAGGGTTTGATATGGTAGCGTTCCAGGACTTCCTTCGCTTCGGCGGGTTTGAGCAGAATGTGTCTCGGTACTAGTTCGTGTTTGAATACGTCGTAAGAGGGTTCCTTCTCTTTGCTTTGCTTCTTGACCAAGTACTTGATGCTACCTCAGGGTGACGGAGGGGTTTAGGGTCCGACCTACCAGGCTGGATTGGCGAAACTAATCGCCGGTTTAATAAACCTAACATTTCTCCACAACTATGTTTCTGACGAGTTTCGAGGAGTAATATCGTGCCTGTTGGTTTGCTACATCCTAAAGCTGGCTGAGCGCTCAAGGTGCAAAGATGAACAGCTCAATGGTTCAAATTAGGTGCCATCGACCATTCAATGTTTGGGTTTTGGAAATGGTTCTGTTCGAGACCTCCGAGTAGCCTTTCCACGTCTATCAGTCGTCAAAAGCTCCCTCTCCGAAACCTGACTTTCGTGAGAGTTCGATCATTATCGTATAGAGTTATTTAGAACAGTCAGGACCAGAGCGACGAACGCCGGGATCGCCTAGCCAGGTATGGCGTCGGATTGCTAAACCTGAGGTCCGGGTGTGGAAATCCGATGGGCCTTAGGCCCTCGTGGGTTCAAATCCCACTCCCGGCGCCAAAAAAGACGAACGTCGGGACGAAATCTGTGAAGGGTTTCTGGAGTATTGGTATGCCCCCCCGGGGGTCGAGAAAAAGATAACGGAAAAAGAATAGTTAACAGAAAAAGAAAAGATAAGATGGCGGACAGGATTCTGGCTCAAGACCCTTCAATCTGCGACCGTAAAGGGGTCTTAGGAAGATCCTAGTTCTCGCACTGCAATATTGCTGGTTGCAGCGATCTGGATTCGAGTACTATGCATAGAACAGCTAATAGCGTATGGAGAGGCATATTGTTTTGAGGGCAGATTGACTGTAAATGCCGAGGAGAGGCCCGTGCTGCTGAGTCTTGATGGTCGAGGCTTCTATGTTCTCCACTACTCGGCCATCCCAGAGAATGAGTTCACCCGGATCAGGTTTGACCTTGCGGATCCCAACACCGGAGAGGGTGGCTCGGCGGAGGCGGTTGTAGACCCTCGCCTAGTGGAGGCATTGAACTCCCACAGCCGAGGACATGACAAGGGGCGGGCCTTTCTGATCTGGATAGACTCGCGCAACAATGAGGTGCGGTGGCAACTGCGAAAGATAGACGGATTCAAATTCCCTCCAGGCGTGTCTTAAATATCACTTTTCATTAGGCCCGACCGAAGGGGGAGTGGCTCTTCCTAAACTGTCCGCGATGCGGAGGCCCGGTCTCCGATCCTCCCGAACGAGAATGGACATTCCAAGACTATCACGTTTCACGGTTCCGATGTGACAACGGCGACAAATTCAACCTCTACAAAGGAGCCAGCAAAACGTTCACGATACCCAGGATGCCCGTGGTTCGAAGCATGTGTCCAGGGTGCAAGGCTGAGAACCCGGATCACGCTATCTATTGCAAGGACTGCGGAACGAGGCTCTAGGCTACACTTTCCTCACAGGCGAATTTGGGCGGAACAATAAACAGAAGAGGTCCCCCCCTCGTCGGTCAGTGCCGCGCCATATCATTTCCAAACCACAAGAATATTAACAACGAGACGTTGGGAATCGCGGTCTCCGCCGCTCTAGGAAAAACCGAGAATAGCGTTTCAACATGACTCTCGAGCCTGAAGGCATATTCACTGGAATAAGGGGAGGGCTTAGCCGCGAGAACATTTCCGCCCGTTTCAGAGCTATCAGAAAGACACTTGGCGGAATCCCCCGCGCCACAGTTCTTCACTATTCCATCCTAACCCTGACCCTTGGACTTGCCGCCATTATCCGCCTACTTCCCCTGCGATGGGGGGCTTACATCAGCGAGTTCGACCCATATTTCAACTTCAACGACATGCGCCAGATAACTTCTGGTGGCTGGCAGAGCTGGTACGCCTACACAGATTTCAAGGCATGGTTTCCCTTTGGTAGACCACCGGTCACGACGAGCTATCCCGGAACCAGCTTCACCGGGACACTCATCTACATGTTTCTCCAGGCAATAGGTATCAATGTTAGTCTCTATGATGCGGCCGTCTATGCCCCTGTGACTCTGGGCGTTTTCGGAGTACTCGTCATCTACTTCTTTGCCAGAGACATTTGGGGTAACAGTGCTGGCCTATTGGCCGCCCTACTCTCAGCGTTCAGCTCGAGCTTGATCAGCCGTACCGACCTTGGCTTCTTCCGAAACGAGGCCGTTGGAATACCAACGATGGTCATGACATTTCTATTCTTCATAAGAGCTGTCGACGCGAACCGGTCGCTGAAGGCCACGATCATCTACAGCATACTCTCCAGCATGAGCCTAATCTACATGGCCTTCGCCTGGGGAAGTTTCCGGTATGCCGCGGAGGTGTTGGGACTCTTCGCCCTGGCATTGGTGGTTTTGAAGAGATACTCTCCACGCCTCATGCTCTCGTATGGGATTACGATGGGCTTGTTCCTATTCACAGGAACTGAACTTCCGTTGTTAGGGCATACTTACCTTACGGAGAGCACCACAATTGCCCTGTTGGGTGTGATGGGAGTTCTCGCGATAATGGAACTGGCCCGGCTTGCCCCGACTTCTAGGGGAAGATTGGCAGTAGCCGGTCTCACAGTGGCTGGTGTCGCGGCGGTGGCGATTCTCGGCGTCAGCACTGGTCTGATTTCCGCAGGCCTTCGAGGAAAATTCTATGCAACACTAAACCCATTCATCCGGAACAGTATTCCCCTTGTGGCTTCCGTCGCGGAGAATAGACCTTCAACATGGGCGAGCCTCTACCTTGAAATAGGAAGCGTCATACTTCTGGCCGTTTTCGGCTTCTTCTTTGCCTTTCAACGATTACGAGACAGCGATGTACTCCTCATAATCTTCGGAGTCACAGCCTTCTATTTCGCTGCCAGCCTCGTTAGACTTACACTAATCCTCGCCCCCGCCGTGGCTACGTTAGGAGCAATCACTATTGTCGAACTTGGAAAGCCTGCAATGGACATCATCCAACAGGCTGTCATATTCCCAAGAAGGAAGTTGCGATTCACAAGCAGAGTGAGCCGAGAGTTCAGCCTCGGCATACTCCTAATCATCCTAATCCTTGTGGTTCCCACGTTCATAAACGCGGTCCAATCAGCCTATACTCCGACGACCATAGCGTCAGCCAGCCTCCCAGTACGAGGCTACTATCCCGACTGGATTCAGGCCCTAACCTGGATGAACAACAACCTACCTTCCACAAGCGTCGTCTTCGCTTGGTGGGATTACGGATACTGGATTTCGGTAAACACAGGACTGCATACTCTTGCCGACAATGGAACAGGAAATCTAACGCAGATTCAGATTATCGCAACAGGACTGATGCTCAACGAATCCATGGGCGTCAACCTTCTGCGCCAGTACGGCGTGACCCATGTTGCAATATTCATCAGCTACAACTACCAGCAGGGAGGATCGGGTCTCTGCTCGTCAGGCGCTGGAAGCCCTCCCGTGTGCGGCTACGGCGATGACAGCAAATGGTACTGGATGGTCCGCATAGGAAATGGAACGGTCATAAACACGCCGCTAGGTCTAGCTACCGTAACCTATCGACAGGTCACCGAGAATGCGCAGACCGGCGCTTCGGTCTACGACAGGTACATCACCATAGGAGGCAAAACCGACAATGGTACAGTGATAACCGACAATTTCCCCCCCGGTTCAAGTCAGGCGGCAGCGATACCTTTGAGCAACACCCTACTAGGATTACTGCTGCGCGACAGCTACCCAACGGGAATCAACAACCAGCTTAAGGGAGCTAACGGCGACCCGTCCGACAGAGGAGACAGCAGTCCGTATTTCTTCGGCAGGGTCTTTGCCTCGTCTAACAACTACGTGCTGATCTATAAAGTGAACTATCCACAGACGCCTACTCTTACTACCGTTCTCAGCAACCCCTACATGCCTCAGGGAGGCACCACCAACATAACTGGGAGCCTCTCCTATCCGAGCGGACTCCCTGTATTGACCGCGGTGAAGCCGGTAGTGCTCCAATACGCGACGACAAGTACTGGCTGGACCTTGATTGGGAATGCGACAATCACATCTTCCGGCTCTTTCGCATTTCCGGATTGGAAGCCTCCGAATCAGTTGGGATCGATAACCGTCAGGGGCTGGTGGAATGGGGATCCCACCCTCGACTTGAACATGGTATTGAGTGCAAACCAGACCCTCATCGAGCACTAGCCTCTAGGCACTCACAGCTTCAGATCCTTTGATTCGGTAACGTGCGTACTTGTCTTCTGGGGAAAACTTTGCAGGATGCGGAATACTAGTCGGCGAGCCACAATGGGGACAGGGATTCTTGAGGGTATATCGCCAACACTTCGTGCACCGTCGCATCAACCATTTCATCCAATCTTCCGCCCCTCCCCACCGGCTTTCTTGATGGATTCGAGTATATCCTCCATTACGAGGTTCAGTGTTTTTTCTGCTGCCTCAAAGCTGCCTGCTTCCACCTCGACCCGATACTTGGGGGCGCCTATCGTGTAGATGTTTATCTCGCTACCTCGAGGCCGGCGTATTTTCTTGGCGCTGACAAGAGTCTGACGAATGATCTCCAAACCGCCAGGCTTGTGACAGCTTACCGAGACCGTTCCTCGAACCTTCGACCTCTCGAGCCGAATCTTGCTCTTAGAAACCTCGGCTATTGCCTGAGCCCATTCCTCGGAGAGCCCCGCTTTGACCAGTGCTTCCGGACCCTCGTCAATCGCTTCCTCCAGAGGCTGGTAGAGACCGCCGAACTTTTCTAGAATAGTGTTCTTGATGACCTCAGCATCCTCTTCCGGCTTCTGCATTTTTTCGGCGGCACTCTTGAGAATCGCTTCTGCTTTCCTCTCCTTCTTCCACTCGAGCATCTTCTCCGATTTTTCCCTGCCTGTCACTCGTCGCAGAGACAGATCTATCTGGTTCCGTTGTGGATTGACTCTGAGGACTTTGAGGACGAGCTTCTGGCCCGCACGGGCATGATCTCGGATGTTCCTTACCCAAGTCGTTGAAATCTCCGAGATGTGGACTAGACCCTCGATGCCGGCATACTCGTCGAGTTTGACGTACGCGCCATAGTCTTCCACCCTTGTGACCGTCGCGACGACAAGGTCTCCTACTTCCGGGAATACTGTCTGGGAGGCCTGGGTGGACATGATTGGACCTTGGACCTTGCTAGCTTAATGACTGTAATATTTCTGCGCGAATCGTGGCCTTTCCGCCGGTGGGCTGAGCCAGGAGCTCATCGCAGACTGTACATTTGACGTAGCTGCTTGTTCTCTCAAAGACAATCTGTTCATTGGCGCATTTCAAACATTTGACCCGGAGGAATACGCTTCGAGGCTTCGGGATCAGTTCCCATCTCATCTAGGCTCCTACCTCCAATTTTCTCAGCCTAATGCCTAGACGCATGACTGTATAATTGCATGTTCTGCATTTTAGTCGCAAGAGCGATTTCTTTGTCGTCTTGGCTGTGCGTTTCAGTTCTGGAAACTTCTGTCCCCCGTATCCGTGCTTCCGTCTATCCTGCCTACGGGTTCCCCAGGCCATGGTACGGGCCTTTCCAGCCTTGTAGACCGTGACCGAGTGGGCAGTATGGTGTCCACACTTGGGACAGTAGGTGTTGACCTCCTTCGGAAATTTCAACTCTCTAACACCGGCGAAAGACTTCGGGGAGTGCCCAGCCGCCTTTTATTCATTATCCCTGTTCGAGGCGGTTATTTCGACGGCAGCCCCTCGTCTGACTAGACTGTCAGAGTTTTCTTGTGGCAACTTCGCAACGTCCTCCTTGTGAAATGGACCGTGCGCCTTCAAGTCCACTCCTATGATTGATGGAACGTCTTTTACAAACCGTATCAAGACAAATTCCCCATTCTTTGGCTTTGAATGAGACGGTTCCTGGCCCTGAAGGAGATCTTGTTTCATCTTGTCGTAGTCTCTCAGGATCCCTGAGATTGCTTGATGGGTCAGCTTCTCCGTGTATTCTAGGCTGGTAGATTGAACGAGACCTGTCTGTAGCCAGAGCTTCTCGAGCCTTCGATCCAAGAACTGGGTTAACAGTTGCTCGAGGCGAAGCATTTCCTCTTCCAATACGATTGCTTTGAGAGACTTTGCATCCAGGTTTTTCTGCGATTCTCTGAGCCTCTTGATGTAGGATGATAGGTCTTTGAACAGGCCTGGCCTTAACGGCTGTAGTTCGGGATTGTGGAATTCTCGTTTCCAAGCTTCATGTAACTCATCATATGTAGCGGTCACAATTTTCCCAGCGTCAGACGAATGCTCCTCCTCTTACTGCTTCTAAATATCTTGACCTTTCCAGAAGATTCATGCCCCATTGCCGTAAGGTATAGGATTCCTTGACCATCCACTCTCAGTCCGGGAAAACCATTTTTTGAATCGTTGCCCAATTACGGGATCCTTAGCTCGTTGGTTCAGCCTTATGCTTGCAAAGTAGCAGCATCGCGGCTGCTGTAGGTAACTCTATCTTCTCGTCGTGGAAAGGTCCGAAGTTCTGTGACCCGATTCTAAATTCGGGGGAGTCTTTGACGGTTATCTTCACCTGTCCCTCGGGAAAGGCAATAGACTCGATGAATGGATCGAACTCATCGAGCCTTTCGAGTGGAACGTTTACTCCAAGGAGACCAGTGTGTCCATTTAAGGTCCCCGGCAGGCGAATAAGTCTGTGTACGTCGCTGGTAACGACCGAATCGATTTTTGCGGCAGTTTCCCTGACTGCACGTTGAACAATATTCTTCCAAGTTCCAGCGTTAATGCCTTTGAGAGAACTCCAGAAGGGTTTAGTAAAGAAGTTGGCCTTGTCCCAGGCATTGATCACTTTGAGTTGGGCTTGGTTCAAGCCTAAGTTCTCTCCTTCTTTCGTCAGAACCTCGTATATTCCCCTGACCATCCTCCCTCGCCAACCTGGTTCTCCCCACTGGGGACCCTTGAGAATCAAAACGCCGCCTTCGGGAACATCCTCCATGCCTTGAAGTGAGGGATCTAGCTGTTCTCCCAGCAAATAGTCTACTATCTCCCGACGCTGTTCTTCCCTTAGCATTCGGAAATCTTCGGAGTGCAGGTGAACGTGGTAACCCCGATGACCCGAAAAGTAAACACTCAGATTCGCATCCCCCATCTGAAGGTCTGAAAAAATCATCTCCAATAGATGGATGGTCTCTTCCTTGGCCTCCTGAAGACACCGATCGCACAACCAAGTTTCGATTTCCACTCGATCGTTCTTGCACTTTGGACATGTCTTGGGAGCACTCCCCTTTCCCACGGTTGAGCACGCTTTGCATTTCCAATTATCATGCATTATTTTGCAAGGCGTGTCCAAGTGGTCGGCGTCGATATCGAAGACGAGATCCGCTCCGAGCCAACCCTTTTGGTCCATTGAAGCAGTCGGATCTTGATAGTAAGCGGTCGAGAAGTAAACATGAGCTGGCGATAGATCCCTTATTGCTGTCAAGAGAGTTTCTGGATTCTTGAAAGTCCTATGTCGTACCATGAACTTCCCCTTGAAGAGGAGGAACCCATACTCTCGTTGGGAAGCAGCTGGCGGTGAGAACAGCGTCCGATTCCGTTCTAGGTAGAATTGCTGGAATTTTTGCTTGATTAAGTGTTCAGCTGAACTCACGGCTAGGACCTTTGCCTGAGAGAATCCGTGATTTTCTCTTGTAGTAGCTTAGAGGGTTCCTGATGGTATCGCAAATTTTGTCTGGTTTGAAACAAACTCCATGGGTCTTGAGGGTGGTGCACATCGGACAGGTGTATTTTGTCCTGCCCCCTCTTTTTCCCCCGATATGCTCGACTTGGTAACGAGTCATCCTCTCCGAAAAGTCAGTTGCAGGCTTGAACATTTTCACGATCTCTTCGTCGCCAGCTCCGATATTCAGCAAGAAAGCTGCTAGGGCGAACCTTCCCATGTGCTGGACGTTCTTTCCTTCATTCAGATTGTCTATCAGATGCCTGATGCACGGGGGCATCGCGTCCGGCATGGGAACCTTGGGGAGTTCATATTGAGTAGGAATTCCGAGCCATTTGATAACAAGTCCCCTGGCCCTCTCCACCTTTGATCCCAAGGGTTGGGGGACTGACGCAGGTACCTTACTAGACCTCTCCAGAACTCTCATTCTCACTTCTTCCTCCATTAGGCGAGCGGTCTCCTCACGTGTGACATATACAAGCCCGTGGTTGAGAACTCTGTTTGGAAGGTTCCATCGTGGCTCTCGGAGATGGACTGAGTTGCGAAGAAAGTCTGCTAAATTGAGGCCGAAATCATAAAGTCTCAGTCCCAGCCTTATGTCGAGCCTCTCGAGTCTCCATCCGAATGTGGTGGTTGCAATGTGTTCTAGTTTCTCAGGGCTCTCTTGTCTGAGAAGGTCGTAAGCTCTCTTCGCTTCTGCAAGAGCGAACCTTCGCCGGGCCCTCTCATCTCCGATGAGACCTAGGATTAGATTGGATACAGGGAATGAGAGGATCTCGGCACTTTCGTTGCTGACCTCAACCGAGATCTGGCTCTTAGAGAGCGCCTCTTCCAGGCGTCTCTCCGCTCTGTCCAAGACTGGACTGAACTCTGGGGTTGCTATCTCGTCGATAGAGAAACCTAGTTCTCTAACGTAATCCGTGGCTTCTGCGACAAAGGGGTACTTTGCTAGGTCAGCCCTTGTTAGCATGCCATCGTCTTATTCTTGCTCAATTCTGGGCGCGAGATAGTATAGGAGTCTGCCCTGCTGGGGCATCTCAAATTCGACCTTGATTGGCATGTTGGTCGAGAACTCTAGAGATGCTACCTCTGACGCGCCCGAGCCAGCCCGTATGATTTCCCCAAAATAGTTCAGATTGTATGTTGCTCTGCAGGCCTCTTTTGCGTCTAGCTCTAGTATCGCGTCGCTTCCCTTGTCCATTTCGATGATCGCGCTGCTAAGTTCGCCAGTAGCTCTGACAATGAACTTTTCCGGACTCACTTCGAGCTTGACGTTGTCGCTTATGGATTGTGCGTCGTCGATAACGTCTCTAAGGCTGACCGCGGTGATCTTTACTCTCGCATTGAATGGGACTTTGGGAGTTGGCACCTCTTCCGTGGAGGGCTCTAGTGTCGGCGTGATGAATTTCCGGACGATCTTGTTCTTCAGAGTGATGTTGAGCTTCTTGTTCGCATCGTCGTACACGATCTCTACAGACTCGTCACTCCTAGTTCTCTTGAGAAGCTTGAGGAGATTTGATACGCTCAATCTCAGCTTTGTTGGGCTGGTGCACTCGTAGATGTCGAAGGCCGCTTTCGGCCATTCGAAATCCACCATCGCTATGTGTGACGGATCCATGGAGCGGAGTTTGATTCCTTCCGGTGTGGCGTTGAAGTCCGCCTCTTCGATTAGGCTCGAAATGGCTCCGATTAGGTTTCTGAATAATCGGGCATCGTTCATCGTGGCCTTAAACAAAGCTGGTTTTGCCGTTCCTTCTTTCTTGCTCGTTGTTTCTGCTAATGAGCTTTCCAACATTGGTCTAACTATTCTCTCGCCAGGTTGCCCCGCAGTTGGTACATCTAAAGAACTGCGTGGACGACTCGTCGGCACCCCTCGTCTGGACGAGCCAATAAAAGGCTTCGTGGTTGTTGCACTTTGGACACTCAGCCTTCGTCTTGGGGAGGGTGCGGATCTTCTGCTCTTCTTTGCCTAGAACGATTATGTTTTCCCTCTCGTGGGAGAGTCGACTGATTACCTTGTCAGCCCGGCTGCTAGTATAGCCACACTTTGCGCACGCCATGAAGACCTTCTTCTCCATCTTGGAAGGAAGTAGGGTAGACCCACACTTCGGACAAAACTGCAAAACGTGTTCAGCTCAGAGCGAGACTGTCTGCGCGAATTTATTCTTTATCCCGCGAAAGCCTTCTGGGGATATTTAGTTTTGCTAGCAGATGGGCGATGCGGAGAGGTTCCGGCAACCTACCACGTGATTTGGTTAGAGAGAGAATCTTCTCTAGACTCGGTGATTCTAACGTTGTCTTGATCCACAATTGTTGTCGGTCCTTCCCATAGAACCGGTACCCTCCGGCCTTGATACGACTGTCGAGAGCGATATTGACAACCGGCAACCTGGTACCTTGCTGCATGATCTTTGGATCTAGGAGGCTCTTAGGGTCATGGACCATTATGGTTCTCAATTCTGGAAAGTAGCGTGATTTAGCGATTTTATTGGCTATCAGATCTGCTTCCTCCTCTGCATCTCGGGAGAAGGTCATGACGCCGTCCAAGTAAAGCCCTCCTCGGACCACAGCTCCAACGGTGAGACTGGGATTGCATGCATCGAGACCCAAGATGCGTATCTCCTTTTTCACGTGTCGAAGAGGCCCGCTCATCGTTTCAATCTCGCAAGCGCGAGTTCTGCAAGTTGGGCGAAGTTTTGGACGTGCGTGAAACTCTCGGTTCTCAGGCAGTTGAGTATTTCTTCCAGAGTCAAGAGCTTCTTGAGCCAGACGAAGCCCAGCAGGGCTTCGAGGCTGTTGGCCACGTCTCCGCGCCCTATCCTCCTCGGCAGGTATTTTCTAAGGCCTGCCCTAAATGCGGCGTCAGCGAGCGTCTTGTCTGAAACTTTTGTCCCTCTGGGATGTCCGGTCGTTTCTGTCAGTGCCAATGAGAAGGCGAAATTCAGAAGAGCATCGCCAAACTGGGCTAGTCCATGGTCTGTCAAGACTCCTGCAAGATGTTGATCATCTAGCACCCCTCTGCCTCTACGGACTCTTCATCAGACACTATTTTATATGATACCCGTTAGATTCTCAAGGGAGTGGAGAATGTAATCGGCGCCGGCTTTTTCCAGCTCTTCTCGTCTGAAGAATCCTTGTGGAAGGCCGATTGTAGTTGCTCCAGCTTTCTTTCCCCCGATCATGTCTACCGGTTCGTCTCCTACGACGAAGCACTGTTTGGGCGTGACCCCTAACTGCTCCATAGCCTTGATGAACGGGTCTGGTGAAGGTTTGAAGTCTGGCACATCGTCCGGCGTTATTACTGTTTGAAAGTATTGTTTGATCTTCCAGACGCCCAGCCTTCGAGCGATACGAGGCTTTCTCACGAACGTCACTATGCCCAAGCGACATCCTTCATGTTCGAATTTTCCCAACATCTTGACAAGATTCTTGCCCGGACCCGTCGCATCCATCCGTTGGTCGAGTATTTCGAAAAATCGTGTTCTTATTTGATCGTCTCGGTCGACGCCGTTGTCTCGTGCCAGGGCTGTGGCGACGCTGCTGATTCTTAGTGTACTGTTTGAGCCTCCTTCGTGCTCGATCATCGCTCGAGCTTTTCCGAGGGCATCGTGGGGGTTGATTGATATTTGGTAGTCAGAGAGGGTTTCTTCTATGATTGAGATCCAGATTCTCCAGTCGCCGTAGAGTGTGCCGTCGAAGTCGAAGAGGAGCCCTCTGGCCAGATCGGCGGGCTCCAGCTAGTTCTCGTTCTTTATAGCGGATGAAAATTTCTCGACGAATTCTTCAGTGTCAGACCTAATCTTCTTGGAGGCCCTGTCGAGAGCTTTGTCAGCCTGCGCTTCTCCTTTCATCCGGACGGTAATTATTGATTGCCTGAAGAGTGGATGGGGCTGGTCATATCCTGCCCAGTCGACGGTCTTGTCTTCGAGTAGGGTCTCTTGCATGAGGTTTCCAAAAGAGTGTCCTTCTCCTTCGACCTCTATCTTCAACAGTCCTTTGGATCTCTTCAGAATGTTGATTTTCAACTTTGTACCTCGGTCTCTGTCTGGAAGTCCTCGGCTAGGCGCCTTCTTTCAACGTTTCTGCAGACACCGCACCTTAGTATCCGGCCCGAGAGGACAAGCTCATTGCCGCAACGGGAGCAGTAGGCTTTGATGACGCCCAGTTCTCTGCCGATCGTTGTAAGTTTAGGTATCCGCTGGCTTGTGTCGATTACTTTTGCTCTGATGATGTCGTTGGGCTTGCATACCTCGCCCATGACTCGTTCGAAGCGTGGGCTAGAGTTGGATATGTGAAGCATCCCTGTGAAGGGAAGCGCCATCTTTTTTCCGTCCACGACTACTATGTTGATTATGGCCATTTTCTCCTGGACCTTCTCGACTATGCCTGTGATCGAGGAGCCTTCTTCGGGGACGACCGGGGGCCCGGTCGCGGGTCTGACGGTGACAACGTGTCTCTTTGGGTCGAGGGCGGCCGTTCCGGTCTGGGAGGAATAGACTATGCCGTCTACCTCTACTGTGCCTCGTCCAGGGTCGAATTCTTCGACCACTCCGAGTTTCTCGCCAGGAACGACGAAGGTTCCGTCAAGCTTCTTGATCATATTTTCTGTCCACACTCGGGACAGAACTTCGCTCCAACAGCAACCGGTTTTCCACAGTGGGGACATGGACTTGTTGCCGGGGCCATGTTGGCGCCGCAGTTCGGGCAGAATCTCGCGCCTTGCTGGACTTGGTTGCCGCATTTCGGACATGCGACGAAGGCTGTCTGTGACTGAATCATTGGTGACTGCATGGGAGCGTTCATGACTTGAGGGATGAGGACCATTCCTGAGCCGAGTCCGGCTCCTCCCTGGGAAGTGCTTAGGCTCTGGCCGATGTCCTTGGCTGTCTCCATTCGTAGGACGTCGGAAGTTGCGGCGTGTTGCTTTATCCAGAAGAGGCGGTCTCGGAATTGGTCGGATGTGTCGATCCCTTCGAACTTGAAGTCGACGAGGTCGGTTCCGAGCCTGTTGAGAGCATCGTTGATGTTGACCTTGACATCAGTGGACGCCTTGTCCAGCTGGGTGAAGGCGGTAGTCAGATCGTACTTTGACATTACGTCTATGACTCGCTCGTTGATGAAGCCCCGGATGAAATCGTCTACTTGGGATGTCGTGTAGGCTCCCTGTCCTCCTACCACCTCGTTTACGAATAGGTTCGGATCCTTGATACGGAACCAGGCGGTTCCGTGCACCATCAACGGTGCTAGTTCGGTCGTCTGAGCCTTTGCGCCCCATTTGCCTGCGAACTGTTTGGTGGAGACATAGATGACGATGGCCGTGAAGGGGTCTTTTCCGCCGAAGAATATGCCGTAGGCTCTCGATATCAGCGGGAGGTTTAGGGTCGTGAGTGTGTGCCGTCCGGGTCCGAAGACATCGTACGCCTTGCCATCTCGGAGGAAGACAGCGGCTTCAAACTCGTGGACAACTAGCTGAGCGCCTGTTATGATCTGTTCGACTGGATAGCGCCATACGACGTCGTCTGGTCCAGCGTTTCTCCATTCTATTACCTGTGGCATTATCTTACTGGACTCCTACTATAATCTGTTTTCGGCCATTATACGCGTTTTCAAGGGCGTCTACAACCTTCATGGCCTCACTGACTTTGCCTTTGGCTTCTTGGAGCCGGTCGTTATCGAGAACGTCTTTGAGCGACCGTATCGATGTCGTTACATTGTCGGCCATCTGTATGAGTTGCATGTCGTAGCCCATCATCCGGTCCAGATCAGGTTCTTTGACCTTGGTCGAGTCGAAGAATCCTGCGTATCCGTATTCTGAGTGGTTGATTCTCTCCATTATTCGGTCGAGACGGGCGAGGAGATGGTCGGTATCGTCCCATGTGTCGTTTGCTCCCTGGTTGACGAGGGCGCGGTAGATGTCTTTGGCCTGGCCTTCGGCATCGGAGAGTTTCTGGTAGATCTGGTTTCGGATGAGCTTGTCAGACTCTCGTCTCATCTCTTTCTCCTTGTAGCCGTGGAATCCGGGAACGAGGAGCTCGATCTTTTCGAGTATGCCGGTCTGTGATTTTACTCTGTCAAAGTAGGGGTTGGTTGTAGAACTCAAGGTTTCAAACCCGTCTCTGTTTAGGGACCAAGATTTCCTTTCTCAATTCCTTATTTAAGGGTGTCAAAACCGGGGATTGGCAAATCGCGTGACGGGATCATTTCTCGTAGTGCCCGATCTCCACTTCTGTCTTATACTCGAGTCTGAGCATCTGTTTATATCGCAACTCGTGATCGGTCTGGGTTAGCGGCTCTTGTAGCCTTGTCTGAAAATTCCACTCCAATCAGTTCTAGGCTGGGACTTACTGGCGAGGAGAAGGCGAGCATTCTTGGCTTGTATGCGGGTCTGGCGATCGCGACTCTGCTCGGTTTCATCGGCTCTATCGTCCTCGGCCGGGCCTCGCCGCTACTCTTCGGGTTATGCATAGCTGCTTTCGTTCTGGGACTGCGCCACGGGGTGGACGCTGACCATATCGTAGCGATTGACAATACTACTAGGAAGCTGATGCATGAGGGGAAGAGACCTGTTACCGTAGGAACATGGTTTTCGCTCGGTCACTCAACCATCGTAGTGGGGCTCACAGTGGGGCTTGTTCTTGCAACCCGGATTGTTGTCCAGGATAGTTCGTTTCTGCAGACTTCGGGAACTGTTATCGGAACCACCGTGTCCGGATTGTTCCTGTTCTTGATTGGAGCTGTGAACGCTCTGATCGTGATAGGGGTCTACCGCATGTTCCAGAATCTTAGACGGGGACGTGTTGACGAGTCTGAGCTGAATGATCTGCTGGAGAATCGCGGATTTCTCAACCGGTACTTCAAGGGGCTCTTCCGGATAGTCCAGCGGCCATGGCAGATCTACCCGATCGGCGTGCTCTTCGGCTTGGGGTTTGACACCGCGAGTGAGATTCTTTTCTTTGCTCTCGCTGTGAGTTTTGGGGTTGCCTCGACAGTTCCTGTCTGGATGGTTCTGATATTGCCGGTGATGTTTACTCTGGGAATGGTACTTGTCGATACGACTGACGGTGTGACTATGTGTGTAGCGTACGGTTGGGCTTTTGTGAAGCCGCTCCGGAAGATCTACTATAATCTGACCATTACGGTCATCTCTGTCCTCGTCGCGTTTGTTATTGGCGGTGTTGAGCTTCTGCAGGTGCTGTCTGGGGAACTGAATCTTCAGGGCCCGTTCTGGGGCTGGCTTGCTCGGCTTGACTTTGAAACGATCGGCTATGGGATTATTAGCATATTCGTGGCATCATGGCTTGCCTCGATGGCGGTGTGGAAGTACAAGCATCTTGACGACGAGGTCCACCATCCGAAAATATCCTTCTAGGTCGATTCTGTCGATCTGCTGGTTACAGAACGACTATTCGCAGGCGTCGCATACATGCGGGCGGGCAGCATTGAAGACTGTGAAGACGGAGGAGGCTGTCTCTAGAAGCCGTTTTGCCGATTGCCCTGTCTGCAAGAACCATACTCTGAAGCTGAAAAGGACTGTCCAGGTTGGACGATGCAAGAGCTGTAACGAGACCTACAAAATACTAATTGTCTACGTCAAAGCTGGAAGGAAGCAGAAGCCTGCGGAGTTGGGTTCTGAAACGCGACCTGAGACAAAACAAGAGATCAAGCCAGAGGCCGCTCCAGAAACCTCGCCGGCTTGGCAGCCGTCGCCCGATACTTCTCTTGGCACTTCCACCGAGACCTATTCGGGATTGTCTGAGGCTGTGTTTGGAGAGAGCCAGCCGGACCAGAGGAACGAGACTGGAACAAGCTCTGGCCAGTAGAGGAGCTTCTGGAGAGGTCCCTGACGATTATGGACAACAGACTATTGGAATCTGAACAGTTGCCTATTTAGCGTCCTTTTTCTTGAAGCCGAGGGATAGCGAGTTTACGCAGTAGCGCATTCCGGTGGGCTGGGGTCCGTCGTCGAAGAGATGGCCGAGATGACCTCCACAGTTTTTGCAGATGATTTCGATTCTATCCATTCCCACGGTACGGTCTGGTATTTCGACTATCTTGTCCTTGGCCAGCGTGGTCCAGAAGCTGGGCCATCCGCTGCCGCTGTCATATTTTGAGTCTGAGGAGAAGAGTTCTGTTCCGCAGCCTGCGCATGTGTAGACTCCTTTTTCTTTGTTGTGTAGTAGTTTGCCGGTGAAGGCGGGTTCTGTGGCCTTCTTCCTCAGTATCTTGTACTGTTGTGGGTCTAGCTCTTTCTTCCATTCCTCGTCTGTCTTGTTCATGACCATGAGTTCTAGGGACGTTGGGCATTATTTTAACGCCTGACGCCGGTAGGCGGGTTGGAACAGAATTGAAGCGTGGGTCGAGCGGTGGGGCCTTCTAGGTCCGGGAGCTGGCCTTGTTCTGGGACGGATTTTTCCAGGATGGAGAGTTTTCCAAAGGGGCACTCTTGTGTCGCGGGAAATTTTTGTTTTCTAAATTCTAGGAGGGGTCTTTCGCTATCTGGAACGTTTCTGGGCGAGAACTCCGGTTTGTCGCGCAGAACGGGCTGATTGGCTGTTTTCTATAGTTGCCGTGTGGCGGCGTTCAAGCGTGCGAAAGGCGCCGCCTGGGACCCCCGTCCCAGATTGCTGATCCAGGCTTATTCTGGGCGATTTTCTTCTCAGAGTGGCCCGTGTCTATTTTGTCTTCCAGGTGAACGCTTTCGCTGGTCGGAATTCTGCCAGCGCGTCTGTAACCCAGCCGTACTTCTTCTTCTGAGCCTCCAAGACTCCCCTGGCTGTCTCGCTCTTCATGTCAAGAAAGTCTGCGTTTCCTTCGAGGATCGCCTGACGCTTCCAGCCGTCGGCCAGCATTACGGTCACGGCGGGATTCTGTCTGAGGTTCCGGTAACGGGCCATGGACATGTCCACTCCGAGATAGAAGACTCCGTCAACAACCACGAGGTCGGTGGGTGAGAGGTGGGGTCTGCCATCCGGTCTTACAGTGGCTGCGAGTGTGAGGACTCGACTGTTGGCGAGTTCGATGACCTCGTTGGCAGTTAGGGGATTCTGACTGTACACCTCCTTGGTGTGAGGGCTGGCTTGGCTCAGAGAGTTCTTGAGGATCGAGTCTAGGCTGGACAATGCTGTTTCGGTTCTGGGAAACGATAGTGGGATAAGACGATTGCCTATCTGATAGGCCTTGCAGCCTCTCCTACGAAGGGATTTGCGAGCTTCTCATCGCCAATTGTAGTCTCAGGTCCATGGCCAGGATAGACTGCTGTGTCATCGTCCAACCTGAACAGCCTCTCCCTGATGGAGCGGATGAGAGTGTCGAGGTCTCCTCCTGGAAGATCCGTCCTTCCGATTGACTGGTTGAACAGAGCGTCACCTGTCAAGACGTATCCGTCGCCGGTCAGGCTGATGCTGCCGGGCGAATGGCCTGGAGTGTGGAGAACATGGACCGTCTCATCTCCCACCTTCAGAGAGTCTCCGTCCTTGAGGTAGCCATCGACCCTAGGCGGCGGCGGAACTTCGAATCCCATGAACTGGCGCACGCGCGACTGCATCGACTGTAGTATAGGCAGGTCTTCCGGATGGATCAAGAACAGAGTCTTGGTTGCTTTCCGGACCCCGTCAACGCCTAGCACGTGATCAAAGTGAGTATGCGTGGCAACAATCCGCGTTGTTCTGGCGTTGATATCTTTGATGAACCTCACAATTCGCTCTGGCTCATCGCCTGGATCGACGATCATCACTTCTGCTCCGGATTGAAGGATGTAGCAATTTGTTTGCAAGCGGCCTACCACAATAGTATGGTTCTTCATCGTCAAGACCATGGTCGTTGAGGGGAGCTCTGGCCAATATCAGTTAACCATTGTCTGCCCCCATCACCGATCAAGCACAGCTTTGAACGGGGTGGAGACCGTGTTCATTTGAGAACATCAGGCTTAGAACACGCTAGAAACCGTTTTGCGACTTCTCAAGGGAGAATGTTTGCCCTAGCAGAATAAACCCTTAGAGTAGCTGGGGCTAGGGTTTTCAGCTCATAGGTATCCATGTCTATCTTCAAGAAGCCAAGAACTTATATTGATAGTAGGGTCCAAGCCCTGAACATGAAGAAAATACTCGCAATATCAACCCTAACAATTGCCGCCTTAATGCTAACCCCAATGAGCATAGGCCCCGTAACTAGCCTGCTCAACTTCAACTACGCACCGAACCTGAGCTATGTTCAGCTCGGCCCCCTGACAACTCTGCCCCAGGGACTTCCTCTCTGCAAAAACGCTTCCCTCGGTAGCATCGTATGCTACTCACCATCATTCATCAAGAAAGCATACGAGTACCCGTCCACCGCCACCATCGACGGCGCGGGACAGACGATCGTCATCGTCGACGCTTTCGGAAGCCCCACCGTTGAAAGTGACCTGGCACTGTTTGACTCGCTCTTCGGAATCCCGGCCCCGCCATCCTTCACAATATTCTGCGGAAACTCTCCCAAACCCTTCGACACCAGCACATGTCCCCATGTCAACATTAACACGAATCCGATGCACGGAGTGTTCTCATGGACAATCGAGACAAGCCTTGATGTGCAATACGCACATGCAATGGCCCCAGGAGCCAACATCGTCCTAGACGTAGCAGCCACCTCCTCAGGAAACGCAATCAACGAGGCAGAAGCTGCCGCCATCGCCGCCTTTCCAGGCGCCATCTTCTCCCAAAGCTTCGGAATACCTGAGATCTTTCTAACAGCCAACAATGGCCAGATAATGCAAGCCCAGACCAACTACGCGAACGGAGTCGCCATGGGCGACACGTTCTTCGCATCAGCAGGCGACACCGGCGCAGATTTCGGCTTTGGTACTGAAATGTCCAACTTCCCAGCCTCAGACCTCCACAACACCGCCGTAACCGGCACTCAGGGACTTCCATACAATGCAACCGGAACCCTCACTCCCTGCCCAACCTCTACACCCTTCTCATGCACATCAGGCCTCTCCAGCTACCACGGACCATGCGTCCTCGGCCGCACCGTCCCGCCAAACTGCGTTCCTGACGGCTATGGCGGCGAACAAATCTGGAACGAGCCCAGCTTCGGAGCTGCCACAGGTGGAGCACCCAGCATAATCTTCGGCGTCCCATCATACCAGACCGGCCTAGGCCTATCAGCTAGAGGCCCAGACGTAGACTACAACGCAGCCATCGACGGCGGCGTCCTAGTGGTTTATGGAGGCCTCGGAAGCCCAGTCCTGTTCATCGTCGGGGGAACCAGTGCCGGCTCACCGCAATGGGCTGGCATCATTGCTTTGGCGAACCAGGCTCGCGCTAGCCTGGGTAAGGGTCCAATCGGTGACTTGAACCCGGTCCTCTATGGCATCTACCACAGCGCCCGCTATGCGACCGACTTCCATGACATCACCGTGGGCAACGACCAACTGGTCGGTTCATCTGTTGGTTTCTCGGCAGGAACGGGCTATGATGTCGCATCAGGCATCGGCTCACCTATCGTCGACCAACTGATCGTCGACCTAGCAGCAGCATAGGCTAAAGTGAAGACGGGGGAGGAGAATCCTCCCAAACCCTCTTTTTGTAAGACGCCTCAAAAATAGAACGGTAGACACTGCCTTCGATCCGTCCAGGTCGCGGCCTAATTCAATGCGGAGCTAGGAACAGCGGAATCGTTGTACAATTTCCGACCGCTGTCGCTTGTTTCATGTATCTGTATCTGTTGGCAAGAATGATTAGTGTGATCACTGCTCCCAAGGCCGCCAGCAGAGGGCCTAGATACACAGCTAGCAAAGCAAATTTGTCCACTGGCACTGTAACTCCGCCAACGCTCCCCGATGCCGGGGCGAAGACTTCAATCCGGCTATTGCCAACTCCTGATGGGTTGCCTGTATCAGAGACGTAGACATTTCCCGAATTGTCAATCGCTAGACCCTCAGGATAGACTAATTGGCCGTTTCCCGAGCCCACTGTTCCAAAGGATGTGAGAAACGTGCCGCTGCCGGTAAACTCTTGGAGCCGGTTATTGTAAGTATCCGCCAAGTACACGTTTCCAGCTGAATCCAAAGACAAGTGCCCCGGAAAATTCAACTGTCCATTTCCTGAACCAAAACTTCCCCAAGTTGTCAGGAAAGTACCAGAACTCGTGAACTTCTCGACGCGATTGTTGGACGAGTCGCTGACATACACATTGTTCGAGCCGTCCACTGCAATCCCTATTGGACCGCTGAACTGGTCGTTACCTGCGCCGGAGGATCCCCATTTTGCCAGGAAAATTCCCGAACTGTCGAACTTTTCGACTCTGTTATTGGAGTAATCCGTCACGTAGACATTGTTTGAGCTGTCGATCGCAACGCCGAACGGGCTATAGAATTGTCCATTGCCGGCCCCGAACGTACCCCACGTTGTGATGAAGGTGCCGTCTGGAGAGAATTTCTCTACTCGATTATTCGATGAGTCGGCCACATAGACGTTCCCAGCATGGTCGAGCGCGATTCCGACTGGAGCGTTGAATTGGCCGTTTCCGGTTCCAGTCGTTCCCCAAGCCAGCACAAAAACTCCGGCTAGTGAAAACATCTGAACCCGATTGTTGCCCTCATCCGCAACATAGACGTGGCCTAGGCCGTCAAATGCGTCATCATAGGGATTAGAAAACATGCCCGGTCTTGGGTATGTGAGACTCGAGAGGTAGCCTCCTGTGCCAGCTGATAGTTTCTGAATCCTAAAGTTGTTTGAGTCCCCGACATAGACGTTCATCCCGCTGTCGACGGCCACGCCAACCGGACTGTTGAACTGTCCTGGGAAACCGCCTGTTGAGCCTGAAATCCAGACAGCCGTGTCGTTGCACGCGCTAAACTTCACAACATCGTTCTCAAGATTGTCGGTGACGTATACGTTGGACACGTTGTCCGTGGCTACCATCGCGGGCTGAAACAAGGAGCTGCTCCCCCATGCGCAGACGAAACCTCCCGTTTTCGTGAATTCTGTAATATTACCCGACTGAAATGAAGCGTCACTCACGTAGACGTACGTGGGCCCTACTGCCACCCCGAAGGGGCTCTGAAACTTTCCAACTAGGTTCGAGCCTAGACCACCAAACGAACTTACGTAGGTTCCGTCGCTTCTGAAGATCTCCACCCGCTGGTTTCCCTGGTCTGCGACATACACGAAGCCGGTAGCATTGACGCTCAGACCTATAGGGTTCCTGAGGACGTTTGTCGTATTCCAAGTGCTCCAGGACGTAATGAAAATGCCTGCGTTCGTAAACTTCTCAAGGTTGTTGTTGACTGAATCTGTAACGTACACGTTTCCGGAAGCGTCAAGAGCAACCCCTTCTGGATTGCGGAACTGTCCGGGTCCTGTGCCGTAGGATCCCCATGAGGTGACGAATGATCCGTCTCTTGCCAGCTTGACTATGGCATAGTTCTTGGCGTCGGCGATGTACACGTTGCCCGAGGGGTCCACCGTAACTCCGTTGGGCATTATCGGGCCGCCGTACGAGCCCCACTGCGAAGAGTAACTGAAAGAAGAGTCTCCTACAACGGTAGGGATAGGCCCTGGTAGAGTGGCCTTAATCCCAGCTTCATGACCGCCGCTCGCATTCGCAATCGAGAAAAAAAGTACGAGGAAGATGGTTCCGCAAAGATAGTACCTTGACCTTCTTGCTATGCCTCTCTGAGTGATCTGCGAGTTCGTCTCTGGTTTGGAGCTACCACGTCCTTTTCGTGCGAGATTGTTGAGATGATGGCGCTGTGCGCTTGAGGAGGCTTCGCTTTGAACATGGGATATTAGAGGATTGAGCAACGATGCGGCCGCCCATCTTTCAAGTTACTATTCTCGTAGAAAACGCTTTCCTGAAAGACACCCGATTCGCTTGAGAGGAATATCGGTGGCAAGCCCCCGCTGGTTCCTTGTTTGCAGAGAGTGGGATAAGTGGGGGAACAAGGACCCGCGGAGTCAATGTGAAAGTGGCCTTCCGAGACAAGTCATCAATCTTTAAAGTGGAACTCCACATCGGCTCATCGTTCTCGATTGAAACCATTCCATCGGGTTGTCTTCGGCGACTGCAAGACTATGAAGGAAATCCCTGATGGCACGATCCACCTGATGGTCACGAGCCCACCATACTACAATGCACCTTTCGACTATCCCGACCTCTTCGAGACATACGAGGAGTTCCTCCAACTTGTTCGAGATCTGTCCAAAGATCTGTATCGTGTGATGGCCCCTGGGCGGGTAGCATGCTTCGTCACTGACGATATGCTAGTGAAGGGTCAGAAGTATCCCGTTGTTGCTGATGTTACGAGGCTGATGCTCGATGCAGGTTTTCGATACAGAGACAGGATCGTATGGGTCAAACCGAAAGGATACGTACGAATAAGCCGTCGTAGCGGGGTCGTAATTCAGCACCCCTATCCGATGTACTATTATCCGGACAATATTCAGGAAAGCATTCTCGTCTTCCAGAAGGGGAAGTTCGACTACTCATACTTACGAGGGCTCCCTGCAAAGGAGCTCGAGAAGTCGAGAATTCCGATAGACGCCTACAATGGTGAGGGGTGGGCTCTGACTGTGTGGAACATTACAAACGTTCTGCCTATGGGCCAGCGTTTGGAGAAGGGCGTAGCAGCATTCCCGGAAGAGATTCCGAAACGGCTAATCAGACTCTTCAGCTTTCACGGCGAAACAGTTCTGGACCCGTTCCTCGGATCAGGAACCACCATGAAGGTTGCCCAGGAACTCGGGCGTAGCAGCTGGGGTTTCGAGATAGATCGTGGACTGGGAAAAATCATCAAACAGAAACTGGCTGGTAACTCTCAGTCGGGCTGGAAGGTTGAGTTTCTGTTCAGAAGGGACACGAATAGGATTCCTAGATCGGAGAGGCTAAGAAGCAAGAGACCGTCTCAGATTATCGCAAAAATAGCACGCTGACCCTAGGCAACAGAATTCAATTGTTCCAGTAAGGTCTTGTTGTTATGAATTGTAGCTTGGCCTCTAAGAGGTCCCTGTAGAATTCATCATCGCTCTCATGCATCTTCGATAAGACCCTGCTGGCTGTCTGAGGACCAATCCCGTAAACAGACTGTGCGATAACAGCCCTCTTCCCATATGCAATGACCAGATCGCCTGAACGGCGCGCCCTAGTCAACGCCTTCTGCTCATTCTCGTCCAGTGCTTGCTTGTTTCGCTTTTTGTGGAGAACGCCTGCCACATAACCACTAGACCAGAAGACAGGCGCTAGAAGTTTGGAGCTACACTTCGGACAGGAAGGATTAGCGGGTAGATCGGCGATCGTGATGTCGGTGGCGAGACTCCCGCATTCGAAGCAGAGCAGGTCGATGGCTCGTCCTTCAATCGAGATCCGCAGCCGCGCCATATTGTCGGCTGCAAAATTCTCCGGAGCAATCAGCTCTGGAATGTCAACATGGCGGTAGAGGATGTGATAAGCTAGTGGTGTCGGCTTGTCTCTTGATCGGAAGAATCTGACTTCCATATTCTGTTCTTTGATCTGCTTGAAGATCTTCTTGACTCCTTCAAAGTCGGCCCGTTCGACTTGCGCCTCGCGAATGGTCTCGTCGTAGATTGGGGTCAGCCGGAAACGGACCTGTAGCTCTTTCATTGCGCCACCATACATGAGTCGTCCACGGCTCAATGCTCCAAACCTCTCAGCGATCTGCTTCATCTGCAGTTCCCAGGGAAAGTGTCGGTGCAAGACACCGTGACAGGCGCCTCCCAGGACTGGCTCGTCAACCCCGAAGACCTGTTTTAGGAAGAGATCTTCAAGATCCAGGTCTGCCGTGTCCGCCGTCATCTCGTACAGTATCCGGTAAGAGTCCCACCACCACATTCGCACGAGGCCTTGGCGTCGGAAGAGCTCCTCGATCACCTCGCCTAGGGTGAAGTTGAGGACGTCTCCGAAGTGGGTGTGAATTATGATGTAGCGGTCGAATCCTTCGATCAGGACCCGATCGTTGGTCGGGACTGGTGCGCCTGTGGCTCTGTGGGTTTCTATCTCTTCAACGACCCTGCGTACTCCATACGGGTCCGCAGGACATATTCGCGAGAACTTCTCGACAACAGGAGCGCGGGCCTTGTGTTCGTCCAACAACCTATCGATCGGACGGCAAGAGTGCCCGGCACCGGGAGTATTTGGCCATCCCATCCGGGAATGGCCGCGGTAGGATCGTTCACGGGTAGGACGTACACTTTCCCATCGTCGGTGATCTGTTTCATCTGCCAGACCCGTCCCTTGACGATGAAGTTGAGGCCGACATGAGCCATTGTTAGCATGAACTCTTCGCCGAGTATCCCCACCGACTGCTGGTTGGTTAGATCAATCACGGGATAGCGCCGCTCGTCCGGAATCATGCTGAGGTTCTCGTAGTAGTACAGTCTCGTCCGAGAAGTCCGGTAGAGATGCTGATCGTCTCGTTTGAGGTAGCCCATCTTCCGCATGAACTCGACAACCTTCTCCAGCTCAGCATCCTCAAGCCTAGAGTAGGGAAACGCTCTCGACAGGACCTGCTTGATGTGTGTGAAGGAGACGCTGCCTTCAGAGTCCATCAATAGGCCGGCGATCTGATGCGCGAGGACATCGAGCGCCCCGTGGTGGATGATTGTTGGCTCGAGCCGGCCCTCCTTGGCTAGTTCGATAACTCCTATCGACTCCAAGAGATCCTCTGTCGAAACAGATACTAGAACTCCCTGTGAGGTCCTGGTCAGACTGTGTCCGGATCTCCCTACTCGCTGGACGAGGCTGTTTACCTGCCGCGGGGACATGTACTGGACGACGAGGTCGACGGAGCCGATGTCGATGCCCAGCTCTAGGGTGCTCGTGCAGACTAGTCCCTTGATCTGGCGGGCCTTGAAGGCTTCCTCAGCCCGGACCCGCTCTTCTTTGGGCAACGAGCCATGGTGGACCATTATCTTCTGGTCCATCATGTTGAACTTCGAGCCGAGCATCTCAGCGTTGACCCGGCTGTTGACGAAGATCAGAGTCGAATCGTGCGCCTCGACAAGATCAGATACCAAGGCCAGTCGTGCGGCAGCCTCAGGGGCCGTGTAGAGGCGTCGAGCGAGTTCCTGATCCTCCTCACCGGGGGGCGGATACTCGATCTTGTACCGTGTATCTTTGCCAAGAGGAATCTGAACAATCCTGACCGGCTCAGAGCCGCCGAGAAATCGAGAAATCTCTTCGGGATTCCCAACGGTCGCCGAGAGTCCCACTCTCTGGAACCCTTCCGGACGCGCTTCTCTCAGTCGTTCTAGCCCAACTGTCAGCTGGACGCCGCGACGATCTCCCGCCAGTTCGTGAACCTCGTCGACCACTACTGCCTTGACATGCCGAAGGTGCTGTCTCATCCTCCTTCCAGGAAGGATTGCCTGCAGTGTTTCCGGAGTAGTTATCAGAAGATCCGGGGGTCTCCCGGCCATTCTCCGGCGATCAACCGCAGGAGTGTCACCATGCCTGACCTCGACCGTGAAGCCTAGTTTAGCTGACCAGACCTGGAGTCGTTTGAGGAGATCGCGGTTTAGTGCTCTGAGGGGAGTGATGTAGAGCAGCGAGATTCCTTGTCGATTCCCGTCCTGGACCATCTTGTCTATGAGTGGTAGGAGAGCAGCCTCTGTCTTCCCTGATCCAGTTGGCGCGATGACTAAGACATTCTCGCCTTGAACGATGAAGGGAATCGCCTCTGCCTGAGGAGGGGTTGGGGCGGAGATCCCAGTCTCTTGCAGAAGACCCTTCAAGGGCGGTGAGAGTAGAGTGAATGCTTCTTGCACTGCGAGATCCCCGATGGTTGAGGGTCTATTGCATTGTACTTCTGAGAAATAAACTTCCTAGGTGCCCAAAAGTGCGTTCAGATTCGAGAAGCCTGAGAGTGGTCGGGGTTGAAGACCAAACAGTTGACGCATATTGCAGAATGGCAGCTATTTCTTCTCGGTGATCTTCTTCACAAAGTCCCGGTAGGCTTCGGGCTTCATTAGTGAGGGGAGATCCTTCTTCAGATCGTCCGGCTGGATTACGGTGATCCATCCTTTCTCGTAGGGACTCTTGTTGACAAGTTCGGGGGCGTCGGAGAGCTCATTGTTGACTTCGAGGACGACACCGGCGATGGGGCTGTATACGTCGGCCACGGCCTTGACTGACTCCACGGTTCCGAGGCTCTGCATCTGAGCCACCTTCGCCCCTACCTTGGGCAGGTCAACATATACTATTTCGTGGAGCGAGGCCTGGGCGTAATCCGTGACGCCTATGCGACATTTGTCGCCCTCTAATCGGAGCCACTCATGCTCCTTTGTGTAGACTAGCTCGTTCGGGGCCTGGTATTCGCCTTTCAATAGTATGCCCTCGATTTCTAGACAGCGTCACGTTCTCGTATAAGAGTCTGGTTTCCTGGAACCATCATTCTGTATCCTGACTTCCTGTATCTTCTTCAACAATCCTGGAATCTGCCTCCACCTCTCGGCTTTGAGAACCTTCCGCATGCGCGGCACGTCCCGATTCCAGGGCCGGTCGTAGAGAATGGCCCAAGCCGTCGGGTTGTGCGAGACGAGCGGCATCAAGTCGGGAGCATCGTCGATATAGACGTCATAGTTGAGATGGATCTTGTCTCGCCAACCAGCGACCCTGACGAAATGGCGGTATCGAACTTTCTGGTTCTCGACCCAACTCTTCGCGGCCGCTTCTGTACCCTTGCTACGGCCGGTTACGATATCTATGTCTCCAAACTTCTCGATCCGCGCTACCTTGTCTGCGAGTCCAGGCTCGGTTGGCGGGATCTGTTCCCAGTCTATCCAAGTCTGGTCGAGGAGCCGGTAGAAGTCGTCTTTGGAGATAGAGAATCTCTTCCAAGAGGACCAGCTGTCTAGCTCCTCCATTCTCAGGTGTGTCCCGAATTCCTTGTTGGCTCGGTCGCACCAGACGAGCATCGACTCTGCCAAGACCCCGTCCAGGTCGACTGCAACCTTCAATCTAGCGGGTGACGTTTTGGACAAACGGGGATTATTCCATGTTGGCGCGAGCCTTTAACCTTGAGAATTACAGCGGCAGAGCGCCATGTCGAAAGAGATGACTCTGCTTCACGGAATCAACTCGTTAAGATCAGTTCGCAAGTTCAGACAGGACCCCGTGTCAGATGAGATCATTCGTTCGATACTCAAAGCCGCAACCAGAGCTGCTTCCGGTAGCAATACGCAACCATGGGAGTTCGTGGTTGTTCGAGACGCCAGAGTGAAGGCTCGCCTCGCCGAACCGATGTTGAGGACATGGCTGGAGAGGCTGAGCAGCGGACCCAGAATGACTGGCCGCATGAAGGAAGTGTACGATGACGCGACCGAGATGCTGAGGAATACTGAGAAGGTTCCCGCGATAATCTACTGCTGCATAGACCTGAACCGGGTGAGCAAGAGTGAAGAGGTCCGCTATGCCAGTATTTTGCCGTCTGTACAGAACCTAATGCTCGCCGCACATGCGATGGGACTGGGAACATGCCTAACTGTCCACGGGTCCACATCGACCCGAGGCGAGCCCGAGGTCAAGAAGATACTCCGCATCCCTGACCATGTCAAGATAGCATGTCTGGTATATCTTGGATATCCTACCGTCAAACTTGGACCTCCAAGACGGAAGCCTCTAGAACAGTTTACGCACTATGACCGATGGTAACTGGAAAAACGACTAGAGGGAGCCGGGAAGGCCCACTCTAACAAACTCTAAAGACACGCGGGCAAACAGGACCGTTTGCACATAGGAATTCAGGGAATCTTGACTGATCCGACGGTTGTCATAATCGGTTCGTTCCTTCTCGCCTTCAAGGCAATACTCGTCGAAGGAAGCGAGGTCGCCATCCTCTCACTTGCCACTATCAAACAGCTCGGCAGAAACAATATTCTCTTCGGAGTCGTTATGGGAGGACTTGGTTCGATCGTCACTTTCCTCGCGGTGCGACAGGTCTTCCTCCTTCTGCCGGTCATCATCATTGATTTCGCAACCTCCATTGTTCTGTTCTATTTCTCTAGTCGGTTCCTGCGCGGCTTTGTCAAGTATGCGATCAGGCACAAGTCGTTCAGGGAAAAGATGGAGCGGATGGAGCGCGAGGTCGTCGAGAAGGACTTGAGACGAGAAGGCGCTGACCCGAGGCTCTCGGTGGTCCCGTTCTCAGTCCCCAACTCTTTACCGGTTCTTTCAATAACTCTTACCGAAGGGTTCGAGGCAAGCCTCGTGCTCGCGGCTGCTGGAGCATACAATTTTCAGTGGACACTGATCGGAGCCGGGGTCAGCCTGCTCGTGCTCATCATCGTATCAGCGATATCCTATGATTATCTGATGCGGGTCCCGCGATGGCTACTCGATATTATAGCGGGGCTCGTGCTTCTGTCGTTCGGTCTGATCTTCTTTACAAGCGGAGTTATTTCATTGATCACGGGATCCACCTAGCCAGTCCCGGTCGTGTGATTTTGTAATATTCTGAGCCGGTTCGCAAGCGCGCTCGACGTTATCGCTTCTTTCCGTAGACGGCGCAGACGATTCCAGCAGTCAACGGGACCGAGCTTGCATCAGCCAGTCCCTCCCGGCTCAGGAGGCCAGCGATCTGTTTCCCGGTTCGAGCACGCAGTATGGACCGTCCTAGATAGGATAATGTTCGTCCCCAGTCCTCCGAGACCATGCGGCCGAAGAGTGGGAATAGTCCGAGCAGATAGTCGTAGTAGAAGATTTGGAAGAGACGATTCGGCGGACGGGCAAAGTCCAGTGATATCACTGTCCCTCCTAGTCCAGTAGTTCTGGTCATTTCTCCGAAAGTTTTCTGAGCATCGGAAACATTTCTGAGCGCAAGGCTGATGGATGCGCCACCAAAACTCTCGTCGCGAAATGGAAGATTCTCAGCCCTGGCCAGCACCCAGTCCACTCTGTGTCCCAGTCCTTTCGAGTTCAACCGCCATCGAGCAGTTTTCAGCATCGATAGAGTAAGGTCGACACCTACAACGTAACCGTATCCGGAGAGTGTCCGGGCGAAATCAGCTGCCAACAGTCCAGTCCCAGTGGCCACATCGAGAACTCGCCCGCCTTCTGACGGTCTGGCTCGTCCTACAACGTAGCCCCGCCATCGCCGGTCTTGAGCGAAAGATAGCAGGCCCAGAAGAATGTCATATTCCAGCGGGACCCTTGAGAAGAGGCTCCGGACATACCGGGCCTTTGCGTCAAACACGGGCTAGGACGTGGAAGTCTTTGGAGTACTTGGACCAGCCTTCGCGAAGCTGTAGCCTACAGCGGCTATTCCAGCTATGACCAGCATCACCGCGAACGCCAATGGCAAGAGTGGCCCGGCTGTCGCTCCAATGTACCAGAGAATACCGAGACCAGAGATGAGTGCGCCCCAGCCGACAATCATGATCTTGGGAGGCGCGTATGCATCGGCGGGCGGGATGACAAAGGCTTCGACGACGAGCCATGCTCCAAAAACGGCGAAGATGAGAGGGAAGACCGTGAAAAGGTTGATTCCGGCGAAGTTGAAGAATGAGACGAGGATCAGTCCTCCGAAGATTATCAGGAAGACGCCAGCGTTAAGAGGCGCCCAAGGAAGACGATTCATTGCAGACTCGATAAATCTCGGACCTTCCCTGTTTATAGTCCTATTGCACTCGGACGGCTGGCGAAGGCCCAAGTCAGACGTGCTTGTAGATGTTTGACTGCTGGAAGTTTCCAGTATTCATATCCTGCTCGATCTCCCTCAGCATGAGAATCCTCTTGTAGGTTGGCGGATGGGTCATGAACAGCTCAGCCGCCTTCCTCCAGTTTGACTTGGCGTCGGCCTCCATAGCCAACTCCAGCTCCCGTTCGCTCAGGACACCGTCATGGTCAAGATCATACTTCGACTTCTGATCAATTATCCGTGCCACATCATGTTTCGCCTGAGCAGGATCCTCGATGAAGAAGGCACGGGCACCATTAGGCTCGCCCGGCGCGATAGATAGGCCATAGGCGATCTTTGTCAGCGCACTCTCAAGCTCTCTCGGTCTCTGGGTTAGAAATGCGGAGTAGGCGTCCGCGTAGCTCTCTCGGAGACGCGTAAGCCTGAGAGCTAGCAGAGTTGTCAAGATGTAGACAAGATAGGCCGCGACTGCGATGATGATCAGCGCGCCAGCGCTATTGTCCTTGCCGGAGCCACGCCTGCTAGAACCGCTGGCATAGCCTCCCCAGAGAACAGCCCGGGCGATCAGATACGCAACAAGGGGAATCGCCGAGATCATAGTGACAACGATAAAATCGCGATGCTTCACATGGCCGAGCTCGTGGCCGATCACGCCTTCTATCTCATCCTCGTTCAAACGCTGTAACAGTCCCTGATGAACTGCCAGGGTTGCGCCCTTACTAGTCCGACCGAAGACGAAAGCGTTGGGCGTTGGATCAGGCGATATCGCGATCCGAGGCACGGGAATATTCGACTGTGACGCTAGCTGGGCGACCTTTGATTCCAGCCACTGGTTCTCGCCGGGGGCTAAATAGTGGAGCCGGCTGGTAGCTCTAACAATGACGGGTCCTATAGCGTACTGGAACAGTATTATGAAAACGGAACCCACGATGGCAAGAACCAGCCCCTGAAAAGGGTCCAAAAAGAAGAAGGAGACAACGAAGATCAGCCCGAGGAATATGGCGAAGACTAGGATGATCGTGAAGCTCATCGTACGCTTCAAAGCGCCTAGTCCGGCCATGATCCATTCCTGATCCTAGAGAACTTAATTCGGCCCTTCTTTAATTCTATCCTAGGACGAGGAGAGAACGCGTCATGTCCCGGATCGTCTCAGAGATCGAGTGCCCCAACTGCGGAGCCCCCCTCAAGCTCTCCCCTGGGGAGCTTGTAGCTACATGCAGATACTGCGGCTACACGTCGGTAGTTGGAGCCAACACTCCATTCCAGCTGGAACACAGCCTCATACTCAACGAGCTTGACAGCACTAGAATAACTCAGGACCTCCAAGAATGGATGAGGTCAGGGTTCATGAAGCCTAGAGACTTGGCGAAGAAGAGCCGGATCACTACGCTAGAGCTGAGATACCTGCCTTTCTGGCTAGTTCCCCTGACCGCGACCAGCACCTACGAGGGATTATTGGAAAGAATCTCTCCCCCAACCCAGAGAAAGGGGACGATCCAGAACGACTACGACTGGCTGGTACTGGGACGAAAGGCCGCAGAGTTTCCGACGAGAGACTACAAGGTTCCCTCTGAAGGTAAGATACCGTTTGACTTCACGAAGGTGGAACCCCAGGCCAATTTTCTGAACAGCGAACTGGACAGCTCTGAGGCAATTGCTCATGCAAAGGACGAGGTTGAAGACAACCAACGATTCCTTCTGAAACAGGAAGTAGACCAGGTGACAAAGTTCGACACGACATTCGACGTGGAGAAGCCGACCTACCTGCACGCACCACTCTGGTTCATACAGTACGAGTACAAGGGGAAAAACTTCAATGCAATTATTGACGGCAGTAGTGGAAGCGTAGTCAGAGCGGACATTCCACAGACAGACTTCAAAATGATCTGAATACCCATTCACTTCGAAAGCGGAGAAAAGACGATAGAACTATTGAGTTGCTAAGCTCGAGAAATCGGTGTTCTGAGGCTCTCTGGAGAGCACCCGCCTGGCTGCGCGAAGAGAGTGATTGAGACTCTCGTCGACAGAACGACCCGTAGAATTCTGATATTAAGTGTCACGAAATTGGTCCACGCCATAGATGTTCAATATGAATAAGAAGTCGTGATGGAATCGAACCCGACGCTAGCTCCGACGATGGGCATCCACCTGCCCAACCTAGCGCTATCGCATTATCGTCACGACGTCCTTGTCTGCGGGAACGTGGTCTAGGCTGACCCTCTGACCTTCAAATTTTACGCTGGACCCGGTTACGAACGCGTACTTGGCCCCTTCAACGAATCGAGGGTGGATCTTCTTGCAGACATCTCTAAGACTGGAGCCTGCGGGGAGGATGAGAGGCTTCTCGAAGTCAGCCTCTCCATCAGGCCGCTTCAGATAGATACGGATGAAATTCAGAGTCTCCCATAACCGGTCCGCGAGCACATCCATGTTCAACCCCTTCTCCGCAGACACGGGCACGAAGCTGGTTCCAACCTGTTTCTTCACCGCCGCGAGATACTGCTCGTTGACAAGGTCTACCTTGTTGAGGACGACGAGCGCGGGTACGTATCTTCTGTTTCCGGTCAATATGTCGATAAGTTGGTCGTCGTTGATGTCTTCACGGATCAGAATGCTGCCGTTGCTAACGCCATAGGCATCGGCGATTCCCTTGACAGTTGCAAGGGAGAGCTTGGTGAGTTTGACGCTCGACGTGACGGCCAGCCCTCCCTTGTTCGACCTTGTGATCACGACATCCGGTGGCTTCTGGTTGACTCGTATGCCCATCTCATTGAGCTCGTGCTTCAAGAGGTCGAGCTGACCCGGCTGGAAAACGTCGAGGATCAGCATGGCAAGGTCTGCGTTCCGAGCTACCGAGAGAACCCTTCTCCCTCGACCCTTTCCCGACGAGGCGCCGCTGATGATTCCAGGCAGGTCGAGTATCTGAATGTCAGCGCCGTTGTAACGGAGTATTCCCGGAACAACGGTTAGCGTCGTGAACGCGTACGCTGCCACTTTCGACTTCGCGTTCGTCAGCCTGTTCAGAATCGTAGACTTTCCGACGCTTGGCAGACCGATCAGAACAACTGTAGCGTCGCCTCCCTTCCGAATCTCGAAGGCAGGTCCACCACCCTTGCTGGTGGACGCTTCCAGCTCCGCTCTCAGCCGCGCAAGCTTGGCCTTGAGGAGCCCGATATGATGCTCTGTATGCTTGTGGATCTGGGTCTTCTTCATCTCCTCCTCGATCTGCTTAATCTTCTCAGGAAGACCCATCCCGTCCCTCCAGTTGTGTCATCGAGAGGCTCAGGACATTGTGAACCTTACGTTTCGAATAGGAAGCTCGAAGAGAAGCCTAGATATTGGCAACCGAATGATAATCCGCGAGCACTCTCTTTATACCCGTGACTCGAAATTATCCGATAATCCTGCATCTGGTGTTCATTTGAATATCGACTTGGTTAGGAAGGAGATCCCGGTAACTTCTCGACGCGCATACTTCGACAATGCCGGGACTGGCCCTCCCTCGATTCATGTCCTCGACTCCATTCACGAATACATGACCGACTGGCGTGACTACGGTGAGAACTGGGAAGAATGGCTTCCCATGATAATCGAGTCCCGTAGACTCTTCGGAAAGATGATCGGGGCCGGCTTGGACGAGGTGGCTAGCGTGCCGAACGTCACCTCTGCATTGACAGCACTGGCGAGCAGCATGAAATACAAGCCCAACGGCAACATCGTCATCAGCGAGCTGAATTTCCCCACCAACATCTACATGTGGCATCTCCAGAAGAGACACGGGCGTGCGAGCGAAGTCCGACTCCTCCGCAAAGACAGCAACGGCATTATCCCGCTACACGACTGGGAGAAAGCGATCGATGACAACACCTCGATCGTCTCAGTCGACTATGTTTCCTGGACGAACGGCTGTCGAGAGAAGGTTCGCGAGATAGCAAAGCTCGCGCATGAACACAATGCCTTCATCATCGCAGACTCGTTCCACGGGTTGGGAGTCTTCCCCATAAATGCCAGACAGGACGACGTGGACGCGCTAGTCTGTGGAATGTACAAGTGGATGCAGGGACCCCACGGAGCGGCATTCCTCTACACTCGCAACGACCGGCTCAACGATCTCGACCCCAACTATATCGGCTGGCATGGCGTTGAAGACTCGGTAGTCCGGAGACTGTCAACGCAACAAGACTTGTTCGGCAAACCATTCAACATCGAAGTTGTTGAACCGGCCAAAGATGCGACCCGCTTCGAAGGGGGAAGCTGGGGGGTCATCTCCATCATCGGAGCTAAAGCCGCCCTAGAATATGCACTCAAGCATGACCAGCAGGAGAGGTATCATCGTGTCCTCAAGATAACCGATCACCTGATCGAGGGCCTGAAGAAGAAAGGAAGAAAAATAGTCACACCACTAGCGTCTGACCGCAGGAGCGGAATAGTTGTCTTCGAAGACCCCGACCCTCAAGCGACCTTCAACAAACTAAAGTCACTAAACATCACCGTCGCGAGTAGAGTCAAAGCTATACGCGTCTCGCCACACTACTACAATACAGAAGAGGAAATCGACAAGCTTCTCGCGGCTCTGTGAGTTCACCGTTTGAAAATCATTGTCATCAATAACTACAAAGAAGACGAAAAGGCGGGACAGGCACTTCACAATCTGACAAGATGTACTGGGCAACGAGTAGAGATGCTGGACTACAGGTCGCGAGGCCTGCTAGACATGGTCACTCACAGATCCCCTGACCTCGCGATTCTCACTGGCTCCAACTTCATGCTATCCAAGTCTGACACCAAAACAGTCTTCCAGCAGGAGATGGACCTTGTCAGAAAACTTGACATTCCATTTCTCGGAATCTGCTTCGGTCACCAGCTCATAGGCGCCACTTATGGCGCGGAGGTTAACGACCTCGGCCAGACCATCAGAGCTCTCAAGGAGGTAAAATTGCTAGCCAAAGATCCTATCTTTGATGGGCTACCTGAAACCATCCAAGTATCCGAGTCTCACCGACAAGCCCTCTCGAATGTCCCGAAGGGATTCCGCCACCTCGCAGAATCGTCCACCTCGCGAGTAGAAGCCATCGCCCACGAGACTCGTCCGATCTACGGGCTCCAGTTTCATCCCGAGAGATCAGATGATAAGAATCCACACGGACAGTTAATCATTCAGAACTTCGTGAGACTAGTTGCAAAATCCTAGCTCGATGCTCCGCTAGACAAGATAGTGAGGGAGCAGCCTCACATCAAGCGCCATAGCAAGAAAAACAATGGCCAAGTACGGGCTGGAAAACTTGAACGCCGTCCATGCCCGGGCTTTGGTCGGATTCATTGCCAGTTTCACGTCTACCATTATCATCCCGAATCCCAAAAGACCGGCCACGACCAGATAGAGCAGACCGAAGCCGAACCAAACCAAGGCCAGCGATAACGGAACGAGGAGAAAGGTGTTCAGCGCTATGTACTGTGCTGTCCTCTTTTCTCCAACCACCACGGGTAGCATGGGAATCCGAGCCCTGGTGTAATCGCTGACTGCTCTCATAGCGAGTGCCCAGAAGTGGCTGGGGGTCCAGACGAAGACGAGTAGGGCCATCAACCACGGCGCAGCATTTGAGAGATTTCCCGTTGCCGCGGCCCACCCGGCCAAGGGCGCACAGCTCCCGGCCGAGCCTCCCAAGACGATGTTGAGACTGGTTCTTCTCTTCAAGTATTTCGTGTAGAAGAGGACGTAGATCGCGGCCCCTAGGAGAATGAAGAGTCCTGCAAGTAACGGCAGATAGAGAGCAGATATAACCAATCCTCCACCTATCAACGCGAGGCCAAAGATCAGCGCCTTGAAGGGGGAGATATCTCCCTGAGGGATGGGCCGACGACTGGTTCGTCCCATCGACCTGTCGATGTCCTCGTCGAGGTAGCTATTGAGCGCCCCTGCTCCTCCTGAAGCAAGCGTGCCCGCCGCAATGACCGCCACCAGTCGAAGAATGTCGATGCTTGAAGGCGTGGCGAGAAACGCAGCCAAAGCAGTAAAGTCCAGCAGGAGAACAATTCTCGGCTTCATCAGTTCCCAATACGAACTGACAGTGCTGGGCCGGTGGATCTGCAATTCAGCGACGGACGAGGTTTGGAGGTCGCGGGTAAAAGGGTTTAGCGGCAACTATTCTCAGAAGTATGACTATTGTACAGACTGGTTCCTTGCTGTCGGAGACAGGACTGACTAGGGCCCGGAAATCGCTCATATCACGAGCACTTTAGAGGAACCTAGAAAGGGAGAGGCCGCCTTATGATGCGTTCTCGACATCGCCAGAATGTTGGACCGTGCGTTTGACCCTCTCTCGTCCATGATCTTTCAAATATTTCATTGTTATTACCGAGAGAAATCCCATCAACGCAACCATCGCCCGCAGGATGAGGATCAATGGGCTCGGGTTCACGCCCAGCTGCGATTCAAGAAACATCTCGCAGATGAAACATCGGCCGTTCCCATTATTCACATGGACTACGACGATCTGCGAATCTTGGAGAGCCGGAACGCCATTATCCGTGGCCGTGAAAGTGAGAGTGTACGGGCCAGGCTGGACTCCTTGGATGGGCCAGTAGAAGACCCCTGTCTCGGGGTCGAACGACGCGCCATCTGGAAGCCCGATGGCTGTCAAAGTGACATTCTCGAATGGAGCATCAGAGTCTGTTGCGTTCACTGTAAACTGAAGGGTCTCTCCGTCCCGGACGGTAAGAGTGTCAGGGACATGTAAAACCGGGGGTACGTTATACTCGTTGACGGTTACTGTAGCGGTCGCGTTTACGATCTGTGTTCCATCCGTTGAGGACAAGACTACAAAGTATATTCCCGGGGCTTGCGCTTCGGAAGGGGTCCAGCTGAACGTTCCATACGCGGCACCGGGGCCGCTGTTGAATGTGAAATCCGCGCCTAGACTAGGGCAGGACACACATGATATGCTAATCTGCTGTGGCGAGTCCTCCACCGCTGTCACGTTGAATGTTAGATTCGAACCGTGATCGATCGACTGGTTGCTTGGAACTGTAAGGATAATGGGGGGATTTGGTGTGACTTTTACGGCGAGTAATTTAGTGTCAGAGAAGGTTGTTCGGTTCGCGTCCGTCACGATCAGGACGACGGAGTAGGTGTTGACGTTTTCATACGTGTGGCTGGTAGGGTTTCCAGAGTCTATGGTGCCGTCGCCGAAGCTCCAAGAGTAGGTGTAGGGGGGCGATCCGCCGGTAACGGTCGCTGTGAAGTTGACCGTTTGACCCGTTACAGGGCTGTTGGGAATGAAGGCAAGATCGGCCACGAAGGGTGGTGGCGGAAGCGGGAGCACATCGACCGTCGTGATTCCCGAACTGGCATTGTGATTCGAGTCACCGAGGTAGGCGGCGGAGATCGACAGCTTCCCTACGGCAGTTGTAGCGATGTTTGTTGAGCAGCTGGCCGAAGCTCCAGTGCCCGTTAGTGCAAAGACGCCGATAGGAGTGAAGGTCACGTTGCCGGATGGGGTATTAGTCATACCAGGCGACGTGTCAGTCACAGTAGCGGAACAGGTAGTGTCCTGGCCTAGCGTCAGAGTCGACGGAGCACAAGTAACCACCATTGAAGTCTCACGACTATTGATCCTTACTAGTACGGGAGGACTGATGCTGGCGAGATGTCCGGCATCTCCTCCGTAGCTTGCGGATACGTCGAGGCTACCTGAGACTGATGAGGTTATGTTCACAGTGCATAAGCCGCTAGAGAGGAAGCAACCGATACTCGAATTAACCGAGACGAAACCGGTTGGCATGCTGATAATCCCAAACGCGGTGTCGGCGACTGTGACACTGCATATCAGGCTTACACTGACGATGCCCGTTCCTGGACAAGCTACAGCCGTAGAAGTAGGCGTCGGAGAGACATCTATTGTTGTGGAGGAGGTGGCCGTCTGCTGTGACGAGCCACTATCCTTGATGGTCAGTGTGACGCTGAAATTTCCTGTCGATGAGTATGTGTAAGCTGCCGTTGACCCTGTAGCATTTGATAAGTCACCAAACGTCCAGTTGAAGGAGTAGGGTGCTGTCCCTCCCAATTCTGAGGCTGTGAATGTGATCTGCTGTCCGGCCTGTGGTGAGGATGGACTGTAGGTGAAATTGGCTGTCAATAGAGGAGGAGTGACGCTGACGGTCTGGCGAGAACTAGCCGTCTGGTTTGGAACACCGCTATCGTTGACTATTAGAACAGCATTAAAGCTGCCTGGAGAGGAATAAGCGTGGGTAGCTGACGAGCCGACAGCCGTGGATCCGTCGCCAAAATTCCAGCTAAAGGCATACGGAGACGTCCCGCCGCTGGCAGAGGCTGTGAACGTTACAACTTGTCCAACTTGGGGTGAGGAAGGATCATAGCTGAAGCTGGCAGTTAGAGTGGTGATGGTCACAGTCACAGGCTGTTGCGAATTCGCAGTCTGTTGAGGAGAACCACTATCTCTGGTGGTCAAAGCGACGTTAAAGGTTCCCGCCGACGAGTAGGTGTGAGCAGCAGACGAGCCTGTTCCGGTTGAGCCGTCACCGAAGTCCCATGTGAAAGAATAGGGCGCGGTTCCACCACTGGCTGAAGCGGTAAACGTGACTTGCTGTCCAGCCTGCGGAGAGGACGGACTATAGGTGATGCTTGCTGTCAGAGCCGGAGGAGGGTTGCTGACTGAGACGGTTTGTTGTGAAGTGACTGTCTGTTGGGGCGAACCACTGTCTTTGACAGTCAGGGTGACAGTGAAGGACCCTGCCGACGAGTATGCGTGTGTTACCGAGGCGCCTGTTCCGGTTGATCCGTCTCCAAACGACCAGCTGAAGCTATAGGGTGTTGTACCACCACCCGCCGAGGCGGTAAAGGTTACCTGCTGACCCGTCTGGGGCGAAGACGGACTATAGATGAAGCTGGCGGTCAGGGTGGGAGGCGGACTTGTGACTGTGACGGTTTTCTGAGACGTTACCGTCTGCTGAGGCGAACCAGTATCCTTCACAGTCAGAGTCACAGTGAAGCTTCCTGCGGATGAGTAAGCGTGCGTTGAGGTAGAGCCTGTTCCTATCGACCCATCGCCGAAAGACCAGCTGTAACTGTACGGAGCAGTTCCACCAGTTGATGAGGCGGTGAATGTGACCTGCTGTTCCGTCGCAGGTGATGAGGGACTAAATGTGAAGCTGGCGCTGAGAGGCGGAGGTGGGCTCGTGACTGTGACGGTCTGTTGGGACGGTGCTGTCTGTTGTGGTGAACCGTTGTCCTTGACAGTCATTAGAACATTGTATGACCCTGCTGATGAATAGGCGTGTGTGCTGGATGATCCTGTTCCACTTGTTCCATCGCCAAAGTCCCACGAATATGTGTACACTGGCGTTCCTCCAATAGCCGAGGCCACGAACGTCACGGCGGTTCCCGCGGTAGGCACGGGTGGAGTGTAGGTGAAAGCCGCGGACATGGAAGTAGTCGGGCTGAAAATGTCTGAGATGAGAGGAGCGTTGGTATCAAGGTTTAGACCTAGCAGGCTCCAGTTGTTCTCTATGGTGTGGAGGCTGGCGTATTCGTCATAGTTGTTAGCTGTCGAGATGAAACCTGAACGGACTATGCCTGGCTCGTAGAGAAGGTTTGGAGAGGGATCATACTCGTCGAACCAGATGTAGAGGAGGGTATGGCCCGAAGTGAAGGCTGTTGTACTGAGCATGCTACCGGGGGAAGGACTGGAGACGGTGCCTGTTCCGACGAGGATCTGCTTGAGATAAGCGTCTCCCGATGAGGGTGGGACATTGTGCATGTTATGCTCATCTGTTGGAGTGAACCAGATGTAGTTGGCTGGGCTGGGAGAGTTGAGCTCTGCGATTAGCTGCGAATCAGAGACATCCGCCGCTGTGCAGCTTGTGCAGGTGTAGAGGAAACAGTTCTCCGATGACGCGGCCGCGCACGTGCTCTGGTAAGTGTCAGCGTACTGTAGGAGTGGGAAGTGGTCAGCGTTGCGTGGGCAGTTGTCCTCGCAGAAGCCCTTCCATGTCAATCCTGCTCCTGTCAGCCTGTCGAATATGTTGGTCGCGCTTACGCTTCCACCTGCAAGACCGTCCGATACACCGTAGGTTCCTCCTGATGTCTCGGCAGTATAGCAGGCAGCCGAACAGCCGCTGATGGTGTCCCCTGAGAAATCGTTGGCTCCGTAGTTGTGGAAGCTGGGAATAGTAGCGCTGTATGGAAGGAGGCTTGTTAGAAACGGACAGCATGAAGCTCCCGTCCCAGTGCCGAGAACCGTCGAGTAGTACTGGTTTTCCATAGCGATCATGACAATGTGGTCGAAACTGCTACCGGAAGGAACAGCAGAGCTCTGTAGGGAATATGTCACACTGTACCAGTTCGTATCTAGCGAGGAGATTCCGTAGCCTTCTGTCCCTATCTCTATTCCAGTCAGCGTGCATGGGATTCCAGAGATGCCCCAGGCAGCCTCGGCCTGCTGGCACTGTGTTGTTGCATTTGCTGTCAGTGTACCATCCTGACCGGGAGATAGGGAAAGGACATTGTTGCTCCAACCCCAGGCCCCCACGGCTGAGCCACAATAGGCAGGGCTCGAAAGCTGTGGTCGGTCAGTACCGTTAACATTGTCAAGTCTTACCTGAGTATCGAGATAATTCGAGCTCTCTGTTCTTCCACCTTCTGAACAGTACAGTGTCACGTTTTGAGACAACCGGAAATACATTGAAACAAATAGGTGATATTCTTCACAGCTGGAACTGCTTGACCTACTTCCCAGGTACTTTACTTGTACCGAGACCGTGGAGAGCCCGGGTGGAAGAGGCGTTCCTTGAGGGCCGCCTTGTGCTGGGGGCGGCGTACCTCTCACCGCGCTATCATAGTAAGTCCCATTCCATCCACAGGCGGTATTCGTCTGTCGAACTTCCATCGTCCCGTTGCCTGCCACAGTCAAAGACTGACCATTACTAGGGTTGCAATTCCAGTCCGTACAGTTGAACCCGACCGTAGTAGAAGCGCTTGACTCTAGGACGCTGTGGTTGAAGCTCGACCCGTTTCCAGTTGTTGATTCCGGCAATGCCAATAACTGGATTGCCAGCGTGGCACTCATCAGAACGGCCGTACAGAGGAGGAGAGCCCTAAGGCTCCTTGTTGTGTGCTTGCTCAGCGCTCACCTTCTCCCGGCGGCAGGGAGAAGGCGAACAGAACCTTACCGTGAAGGGCTATCCGGAGAGTCTTACCCGAAAACAACTCTCGTACTCATCCTCAACCCGATGACCAAACGCCCTATGTATTGAATACAAGATATAAGACTTGTGACAACTGTGTTGTCTTGTGGTACAAGCGCATACATGTAGCAACAGCCAAGAAACTGTCCGAACAATCCCACCCGAAAATTCGTCCGTTTTTAAGGGAAAGAAATCTCTTCCGGTCGAAATCCAGCGATATCTATACGAGGGGTAATCTATTATAGATAAGAAATGAAATGGTACAGAGGGTCCCCAGGAATCTTAACCTGATGACCACCCAAGAGAGCCCAAAGCTCCTCTTGGTTCGGGTTTTCTTCCCTGGGGGCCTTCTTATCCCCAACACTATGAATCGACGGAACTCGACGTTCCGTCAAGCAGTTACGAGACTCCGGACAGATGGGCGAGACCCGTAGCATTCGGTCTCATCTGTTGAAGCTCAGACTCGACTTCGTGAGAAGGATAACGCTTAGGCGCGTCCCTCGAAGTTCGTCCACCCGAGCGGTGCAATAAGAGGGTCAGAAGAACAAGCTGTAGACTAGCATCGCGATTAGCCACATTTTCAACGCATAGCGGTCCACACTTATCCATCGCTCACTTCCCCGCTAACCCGGCTATCGGCATATAATATTTTGGATGGGCTCAACCAGGACTCTCAAGCTCGATGAACCTGAGATAGACAACAGGGCCTATTGTCTGCCGCAGATATCCTGATCAAGATTTGTGATCGGCGAAAAATGCAGGCCAGATGAGTGTATTCAAACCAATCAAAGTCATCAGCCGATGTAACAATAGGACCGATCGAAAGGAATTCGAGACTCCCCCGGCAACTTCTCACCCTACAAATCAAGAGATTTACAAGTTACCAGGCGTCCGATGGCCGCCGAGAGACTCTCATCACCGACTGCACATTGCTGGTCGCTCCAAGGTAGGATATTTCTGAAATAGCCCAACTTCGCGACTCTTCGTTATCCAAGGTCGAGATCTATGCGCGTCAACTGGTTCCTCATCCTCGGGTGCGTTCTTGCAAGCCTCTACGCGTGGCAGCAAGACCCGAACTGGGCGGACCAGAACCTGGTCTTCAGCCTCAACAACCTCCTGGCCGGACGCTTCTGGACCCTGGTTACTGCACTCTTCGTCCATGCCAGCGTAGCTCATCTTCTGGGAAACATGCCGTTCCTATTCGTCTTCGGCAACACCCTTGAGAAGATGATTGGGCGAGACAATCATCTTCTCGTCTTCTTCATCGGCGGGTTCACAAGCTTCCTACTACCGCCCCTAGTAGGTATCTACAGCCCCGACACTGGGATGCTGGGCGCGAGCGCGGCAATCTTCACCCTGGCAGCATGCGTCATGCTCATGTCACCGTTGAAATTCAGCTGGCTCTTTCTTGCACCACAGGGACTAGTGGCAATCATCTACTTCACCCTCAACGCGATCATAGTCACCGACCCGTCCATTCTCGGCCAGGGACTCTTCGACCCAAGCGTCGCCTACATTGCCCACGTCATCGGATTCACAGTCGGAATCCCCTTCGGAATCGCCTGGAGCCAGAAATGGAAGAAGAACCTCCTGATAACTATAGGACTTTTCGGCCTCTACCTCATCATCCTCTTCATCCTCGCCACTGTCCTCGGGTCTCCTCTACCCTTCGGCGTGTTCTAGGCGAGCTGCCCCTCTAGCAATGGTCTGAGTCTCAAGAAAACCTCGCGGGTCACTCGTAAATCATCCAGACAGTGATCTCGGATCGACCTCAAAGCGGCCTCATCCCCCTCCAACGCTTTGACGAACAAGCTCGGCACCTCCAGTCCCATTGGCCCCTTCTCGCGTCTGATCCCGAAAAAGTCACAGACGTGATCCAAGTAGGTAAAGGTCAAGCGAAGCCTAGACTTCACAACCTCGTTAAGATCAAGGTGCATCATACCAAGCACGGGACGAGGATCCATTGAATGTTTCAATAGCCGGGTCGTGAGGAAGGGAATGTCGAAGCCTCGACCACTCCAGGTCACAATTACCTCGGAGGATTCTAGCCGCTTGAGAAGCTCCGAGAGCAGAGGCTTCTCATGACTAGTCTTCTTAGCCTCGAAATATTCGCTCTCACCAGCCTCCGACATAACCCCCGCTCCTACAATTATCCCGCCGTCCGCTTCGAGAGACGATGTCTCCAAGTCGAGGAACACGATTCTTGACATTGCCCGCTCGCACCTACTTGACCATCCTAAATCGCTTCCTTTAGCAACGCAGATTTCATAGCCCAGCCTCGACATCTGACAATGATAGCCGGAGCTCAGCTTGGACAAGCCACCCGTTGTGCAGCTGGAGAATCTTGAGAAGATCCACCAGCTTGGAAAGACGACAGTCCATGCTCTCCGAGGCGTCAGCCTGACCGTGCGAGAGGGAGAATTCACTGTTGTCATGGGACCCTCAGGCTCGGGCAAGACGACACTACTCAACCTAATCGGCACCCTGGACAAGCCCACTTCGGGACGAGCCCTCATAGACGGAGAGGACATTGCGAAGATGAACGATGGACAACTGACGAGGCTGAGACGCCATAAGATAGGTTTCGTCTTCCAGTTCCACAACCTAATCCCGGTTCTGACGGCCTTCGAAAACGTCCAGCTCCCACTCCTAACATCCAGAACGAAACGTAGAGAGGCGGAAGACCGCGCGAACGAGCTTCTAGACAGAGTAGGCCTCAAAGAACGTGCTAGGCACTTGCCTGACGAGCTCAGTGGCGGAGAACAACAACGGGTAGCGATAGCGAGAGCTCTCGCCAATCGACCCCGAATCATTCTCGCCGATGAACCGACTGGAGACCTTGACACGCAGACAGGATCTGAGGTGGTCCGTATGATGTACGAAGTTGCCAGACAGGAACACGCGGCAGTCGTGGTGGTTACTCATGACCCGATAATCGCCGAGAGGGCCGACCGGCTTCTCGAGATGAGAGATGGAAGAATCACCGAAATCGTCCACGAACCACTCACTGGTGAGAAACATGCTATCCGTGCTATAGAATCTGTGCCGCCGGAGCCGGGACGATCATTGTCACAGCCGAACTAGAGTCTCGAAACAGGCTTGCTATCTGCCAAGATTGCCTCGCGAAACCTTCCGAAGAGAAGACTTCGGACACTCCTCACGGTTACCGCCGTTTTTCTCGGCGTTGCTCTGCTGGTTGGGATCAATATGGCCACTGCGAGCGCTCTCGGAGAATTCGACATCTACATCAACAAGTTCTGGGGAGCCACCGATATCGTCGTAACATCCGGCAACGGACTACCATTCTCCAACCAGACACTCAAAGTAGTACAGAAGAACATTCCAGTCCGTCAGGCCGCGGAGAGACTCGAATGGGGAGGAATAGTCGGAAGCACCGAGCATAACACTACCTTCTTCCTAACAGGAATAAACACGACAAGTGATTTCGATTATGCAACCTTCAACGTAACCGGCACACGTCAATTCTCGCAAGGCGAAGCAGTCGTCGACAACGTGATTGCCGAGAAACCCGGAACAGGCGTAGGGTCCACTCTAAACATAACAACGTTAACTGCTCAAGGTCAGCAGATATCGATCCTGCTCGAAATCGCTGGAATCAACTATCCTCTCCGTAGCCTTGGCTCAACAATCTACATGTCTCTGCCTGAGCTGCAGTCCGAGGTTGGACTTCGAGGAGAGATCACTCATGTCTACGCTAGCCTCCTCGACCCCACTACCGCGACAGATGCAGCGAATGCGCTGCAGAAGATTCTGCCAACCTACGACGTGAGCGCTCCTAAGGCAGAAGCCGTCCAACGCATCCAGGGACAGACCGCAGGCTTTCAGATAGGACTCAACGTGATGATAGGAGTCTCACTAGTCGTATGCTCTTTCATTGTATTCAACACGCTGTTCATGACGGTCAGCGAGAGAACCTACGAGATCGGAATTCTACGAGCGGTTGGAAGCTCTAGAGCCCAGATATTCCGGATATTCCTCGCCGAGGGGGCTCTAATCGGAACCCTCGGAACAGTCGCTGGATTACTTGGCGGACTGGGACTTGCCCGGCTCTTTACCTACTTGTTCGAGACTACATTTGGCATTCCCAACCTCCCCGTCGCCCAGCTGACCCTCAGCATTGCTCTCGTAGGTCTTGGAGCAGGTTTCCTGACTGTAATCGCAGGGTCCCTCTACCCCGCACTATCAGCAAGCCGGATCAACGTCATACAGGCCATCAGACCCTCCGCCAGGAACTCGAGGAGCCAGGTCCCACTACGACTCATCGGCCTAGTAGGCGTTCTCATGCTAGGCCTTGGAGTCGGAGAATCCCTCCGACTTACCCCCTTCCATGTCAATTACCTGGATGTGATCCTTGTACCGATCGGTCTCGTCCTGCTCGGCTCAGCGATCTTCGCAAAAACCGGGAGCGCGCTGACGCGGCCGTTGTTTCTGCTATCCGGCGCTGCGCTATACGTTGCGTCAAAGAGCGGCAGGAAGAGGCTGTTGCGTAGCAGTGTCTGTTTCGGGATGATAACGATAACTCTCAGCTTTGCGATAATGATAGGTGGAATACAGAGCGGAGTCCAAGGCGCACTCCAGCAGGGAATTCGAGAAGCACTGGGAGCAGACATAATTCTCGTCGCAAACCAGTCCGTCCCAATCAGCTTCACAGACAGCCTCACAAGTCTAAAACAAGTTGCAAGCGCAACACCTCTTTCCCCAAGTCTCCACCCTGCCAAGGCCTTTGGAAAAAGCGCAACTAGCAGTATCGGAGTTGTAGCTGTAGACCCGTCAGTATTTCCAACAATCATCTCCTATACTTTTGTCAACTCACCGCCAGTGTCCCAAATCTATTCTCAACTCTCATCCGACAATCAATCGCTATTGATACCAGATTCGCTGGCATCCAAGCTTGATGTCGGTGCTGGAGACCAGCTCTCAATTCTAACAAGAAACTCCACAGCGAACAGCAATCTCATTGTGTCCTTTACAGTTGCCGGAGTCTTTACGGGTCCAGTGCTGCAGTATATTCAGTTCGGCGAACACTTTGCAAGCGATTCGATCGTTGTCTCCTTCGCCGCGCAACACGAATATTTTGGAGGAGACGACACATCCCCCTTGTTCCTAGTCGACCTCAAACCGCAATACAAGTCTCAGGCGACTAGCATCGCTCAAGACATCGCGACCATGTTCCCCCGCTACAATCTCGGCGAGAACTCCATAACACTCGGCGAACTCCTCTCGCTCGTCAACAACACGATCAACAGAATATTTAC
>Ga0209235_1000011_pt1 | contig 62341 bp, 70 predicted proteins | sample GraSoi013_1_20cm_4_FD_185817 | JGI IMG/M metagenome (GOLD analysis project Ga0209235, IMG submission 185817) | Grasslands soil microbial communities from the Angelo Coastal Reserve, California, USA - Sample 09_25_2013_1_20cm (SPAdes) (version 2) | ecosystem: Environmental > Terrestrial > Soil >... | reverse complement strand
ACGACTTTCTCGATCCGGATGTCGCGCATGCCCGCCATGGTCCCACCTAGATCGCCGAGACCTCCGGCGTTCGGATCGACGGGGCCTCCTTGCCGACGACGAACACCTTGCCGGCGTCCGTCGAGAAGCCTTCGGTGAAGGTCACGATGTTTGCACGCGGGTTGCGTGTTCGCTGGACTTCGAGGACGTGCGCAATCTCGCCGACGTGTTGGCCGCCCGTCACCAGGACCGGCGCGCCTTTCCCGAGCTCGTAATGCTCGACGACCTTCTGCTCCGGGACGTGGAGCTTCAACGTAGCCCCGGTCTTGTACGCGTCCTTCTCGAGGAGGACGTTCCGCCCGTCATGGAGATTCACCTGCGTCTTGCCCCGGCGGACCGTCGTCTTGTCCTCGACGCGGCACAGCTTCCACTTCGCATCTCCCTCGTCGATCGGGACGAGGGCCATCCGGCCGCGCGTGTCGACGAGCATTCGGTAATGGGCCTTCGTCGCCGCGAACGAAAGGACGTCCATGAGGCCGACCGGGAATTTCGGATCCGTGACTGCGCGGCCGTCCACGAGGACGCCGCGGTCGTTCAGGATGTGCCGTGCCTCCCGGGCGTTCGCGCACACCTTCAGCATGTCTCGGAGGATCAGGCCGAGCGGGACGCTCGTGTCGATCGGGTGAGGACCGGGGGAAGGCTTCACGACCCAGAAATCCGTCTTCCTCGGGATCGTCCAACTCCGGGGAGCCGGCAACCGCTTCAGATGCTTCTTCACGATCGAATCACTCCTCGAACTTTCGTCGCCGCCAGGGATCGGTGTCGTCCATCCGGACGATCAGGAGGTTCGACGCGTGCAGCGGCCGTGCGACCTTCTTCTCGTCGACCTTCTCGATCGTGATGCCCTCGATGACGACCGTGCCATGGACGCGGTCCACCGAGACGACCTTTCCCTCTTTCCCGCGGAAGCCGCCCCGCATGATACGCACCGTGTCGCCTTTCCGGACCGGCAGGGCCCGCGGGAGGTGCGCCTTCGATTTGTCGTGGATTTCCGGCGCGAGATGGGACGATGCCATGATCCGTTTCGTATGGAGCGGCGCGTTCGCCGCCCGTTTCCGCTGGGTCCGGGGTTGCGTACTCGTCATCGGCAATCCTCACACGATCATGCTCGCGGTCGCGGCGACCCGCGGCCACCGTTCGGCGGCCTCGCGTGCGACGGGGCCTTTGATGTCTGATCCTTTGACCTCGCCTTCCGGGGTCACAATGACGCACGCGTTGTCCTCGAACTGGACCATCATGCCCTCCGGCCGCCGAAACGGTCGGCGTTGGCGCACGACGACCGCGTTCATCACTTGCTTCCGCGTCTCCGGCGTCCCTTTCTTGACCGTGACGACGAGCAGGTCCGCGATCCCGGCGCTGGAGATCCGATTCCGGACCCCGCGGTACTTCATGACCTCGATGATCTCGACGATTTTCGCCCCGGTGTTGTCGATGCACTCGAGGCGCGCGCCTTTCGGCAGGCCGCGCGTCTGCCGTCCGGGAAGTCCCTTCAACCGGCGACCCCCTGATTGTGGATCGCGACGAAATGAACCGTCTTTCCGAGCGGCCGGCATTCCATCGCGAGGACGCGATGACCGACCTGGAGGCCGAGGCACGGCGGCGCGTGCACGTTCATGCGGCGCGTCCGCTTCTCGTACCGCTGGTACTTCCGGATGTACCGGAGATAGTGCCGCTCGATGACGACCGTGTTCTGCATCCGGGTCGACACAACGACGCCTTCGAGCATCTGGCCTCGAACAGGGAGTCGGCCATGGAACGGACACTTCGCATCCGTGCACGACGTCGTTGGCAGGGGGACGTCGATCCCGACGTCTCGCGCCGCGGAGCTGACCGGCTTGCCGGATGCGGCCGGGGCGGCCGGGGCGGCCGGTTTCTTCTGCGCTTTCCTTTCCGCCATCTCGTTTCACCGGGCCTTCTTCACGCGGTCTTCCGGTCGAAAGCGAATCTCGTCTCCGTCGACTTCGAAGCCGCCGGGGACATCGAAACGGAATCGGCTCCCGTGCTTCGGGATCCGCTTTTCCTCCCCTTGCACCTCGACCACGAGCATGTTGCGCGTCTCATCGACGACGCGCCCACGGACATGCTCCTGGCTCGGATCGGACGCGTCGACGACCTCCACCCGGAGGCCGATCAGCTCGTGCTTCCGGAGGTTCGCCATCACGTCTCGTCTCCCGCCGGCGCAGGCTTCGCGGCCACGGCTTTCGTCGGAGCCCCCGCGTCTCCCGCCAGTTCCTCCTCGCGCATGATCGTCAGGATGCGGGCGATGTTCTTGCGGAGCGCCCGGATCTTGCCGGGGTTCGGCGGTGCGCCACCCATGGCGGCGACGCCTCGTTCGTGCATCAGCTCGTCCCGAAGCTCCGTGAGCTTCTTCGCGATCGTCTCCGCGTCCATCGCGCGGATCTCCTTTGTCCGGAGGAGCGCCATTACGTCTCGTCGCCTCCTTCCGTCCCCACGTCGACGTCGACGCCGAGCTCGCTCACCTGCTTGGCGACTTTCTTCAGCCGCTTCGTCGCGACTTTGCTCTTCTTGACCTTCTTCGACGGATCCGGCTCCTCTGGGACGATGAGAGGTTCCGGCTCTTCGACGGACTCTTTGCCACCGGGTCCAGCCACGGCCGCAACCTCGACGATCAGCTCCGGTGCCGCAACCGGTTCGAGCGCCGCGGCGGCCGCGGCGGCGAGGTATTCGGCCGTCGGCTTCTTGATTTCCACCTCGTCGGGCAACTTCGCACGCGGATCCATGATCTCGACCGTGACGCCGATGATCCCGGGCTTCAACTTCGCGGACGCGAACCCGAGGTCCATCCAGAGGTTCCGCGGCTCTCCGCAGTACTTGATGTGGCCCGCCTTGAACTTCTCCGTCCGATGCCGCTGACCGGTGAGCTTGCCGGCGATCACGACGAGGCACCCCTTCGCGCCGGCCTCCATGATCCGCCGCACGGTCGAGTGACCCGCGCGCCGGAAGTGCCAGCCTCGTTCGAGGGCGTTGGCCAGCTTTTCGGCCATGATCTGGGCGTTCAGCGCGGGGCTCGCGACCTCCTGGACTTCGATCTGCGGGTTGTCGAACCGGAACCGTTGTTCAACCGCCTCCGTGAGGGCCTTGATCGCACCGCCCTTCCGACCGATCACCAGGCCCGGGCGCTCGGCCAGGAGGGTGACCCGCGTCCCCATCGGCGTCCGTTGGATATCGAGGCCGCCGAAGCCGGCGCGTCGTGTCTCGTTCATCAGGTATTCCTTCAACAGCACGCGGCGCACGTTCTCGACGATGATCCGCTTGTCCTTCCGGTTGACCTTCGCTTCGGTTGGCATCTCACGCCACCTCTTCGAGGACGATCTCGAGGTTCACGGTGTCCTGGTTCCACGGACCGCTTCGCCCGTACGCCCGCGGACGAAAGCCTTTCGTCGTCGCCCCTTTGTGGGCGTTGATCACGCTAATGACCATCGCGTCGGGGTCTTCTTTCCCGGTAAACTCCGCGTTCGCGACCGCGCTCTCGAGGATCTTGAGGAACGCCTTCGCCGCCTTCACCGGATAACGGGCCGGCCCGATACCGGACTTGTGCGCGACCCAGCGATTGTACTTCTTCATCGGTACGGGCTGCTTCAGGGCGATCACTTTCTCGAGGTATTCGCGCGCCTGGTCGACGGTCTTCCCGCGCAGTTGGCGGGCGAGCTCGACGGACTTCTTCCAGGCCAGCGGGAGCTCCCGGCCGTAGGCTCGGGCCATCGTCTCGATCTTGTATTCGACCGTGTACCCGAACTTCGACATGCGAACCTCATTTCAGCGGCATGAACTTCGACGATCGCGTCGCGCCGACGCCGGGTCCGCTGTGCGTGACCGGCTTGCGCGTCATCGCGAACTCGCCGACGTAATGCCCGATCATCTCCGCCTTGATCTCCACCGTCACGAACTCCTTCCCGTTGTGCACCGCGACCTTCTTGCCGATGAAGTCCGGGAGGATCGGGACGTCGCGGCAGTGCGTGCGAACGGCCTCGTCGGTTCCGTTCGCGCGGACCTTCTCGACGAACGTGAGGCGCTCCTCGTCAATCCCACGCATGAACGACCGCCGCGGTCGGGCGGGCAGGAGCTCGATGATCTCTTCGAGGGTCATCGCTTTCATCTCGTCGAGCGTGTACCCGCGATACGTGAACTCCTTCTTGCGCCGGGTCTCGACCAGGCCCGCGCGTTTCCGCAGTTTCCGCCGCGCGGCTTTGGCCAGGCCACCCATCTGCTTCCTCGCCATCGTCAGGACCTCCGTCGTTTCGCCTTCAGCCGTTTCGGCTTCGGGGACATCCGGCCGACCTTCCGGCCAGGAGGAGCGTCATAGCCGACGGTCGACGGCTTCCCAACATGCTGGTGGGATCCGCCGCCGTGCGGGTGGTCCACGGGGTTCATCGCAACGCCGCGGACGTTGAAGACGGCCTTGCTGAACGAGCGGTACGAGAACCACTTCTTGCCCGCCTTCGTGAAAGGCTTGTCTCCGCGGCCCGCGCCCGCGACCGCGCCGATCGTCGCGCGGCAATCCGGATGAAATGTATGGAACTGCCCTGAGGGCAGCTGGACGACGGTGCGTTCGCCTTGGCTGACGACGACGGCTTGCGTCCCGGCAGCGCGGACGAACTTCCCTCCGTCCCCGGGCATCGCCTCGATGTTGTAGACCAGCGTGCCTTCCGGAATGTCGCGGAGGGGCAACGTGTTCCCGCGGTCCACGTTCGGCATGCCGTGGGTCACCGGCTGGCCGATCGAGAGTCCGTCGCACGCGATCATGAGGACCTCCTGACTGCCGAATCGAACGCGCGCGAGGGGCGCGGTGTGACCGGGCGCCTGGAAGATGTCCGTGACCACGCCCGCGCCGCGGAGGCGCGGATAGGCGACGAGGCCCGGATGACGGTGGCTTGGGGACCGATAGGTCGGCGAGGTGCCGCGACCGCGTCGCTGGGAGCGCAGATTCTTCCCCATCAGAATACCCCGATCCGCATGCCGATCTCTTCGGCGGAGAAGCCCGCCTTCAGCTTGATGATCGCATGTTTCCCGTCCTTCCGGACGAACGTGTTGACCTTCGCGACCTTCACCTCGAAGAGTTCCTCGAACGCCTTCTTGACCTGGGTACGCGTCGCTTCCCGTCGGACGAGGAATTCGAGGCGATTGCCATCTTTCAGGTTCTGCGCCGGCGTGCCCTGGAGCATGTTGAGCGTCTTCTCTGTGACGTACGGATGGATGAGGATCTCGTGGGGCTTCACAGCGGCCAGCTCCTGAGGATCTCGAGGGCCCCTTCACTGAAAACCGTGAGCCGTCCGGGGTCGCCCCCGGGCGCGAGGACCTCCGCGTTCAAGGCCGCGGGGTTGACGACCTCGACGCCGGGAAGATTTCCTAAGAGCCGCCGGACGTTTCCGGCCTCTTTCACGACCACGAGAATACTTCGTGGCTGGCGGTACCGCCGCCCTCGCATCTTCCCGCGGCCGGCGCGGATGTGTCGCCCGTCTTTCGCACGTTCCACGTCAGGCAGGAGGCCGAGGTGGTTGAGAATCTTCAGGCCCTCACGGGTCGCGCCGGTATCGGGGGTGAGCGTCTCGATTCCGTCCTCGATCACCACGGGGAGCGTGATGTCCTCCGGGAACCGGTGACCGCGCGATGCGACCATCCGAGGATCCTTGACGGCCGCGATCGCGGCGTTCCGAGCCAGCCGCCGTTCCTGTTCGTTGATTTTCTTGACCCACACCTTGTCCGGGCGAGGTGGATGGGCTCGGCGGCCGCCGACCGTCCCGGGCGCCTGTGCCCCGGTCATCGTGCCCCGGAGACGCGGGACCCGCGACACGCCTTGTCCCTTCCCCGACCAGCGGACGGAGTGATGCATGCCCGCCATCGGCGAGGGCCCGTACGGTTGTCGGCGGTTCGCCTGGAAGGCGGTCACGGCCCGTCGAATCAGATCCAGGCGCACATCGGATCGGAAGACCGTCGGAAGATCGACCGTCTTGACGACATCGCCATCGAGCGAGTACACGTGAACTTGACCGGGCTTGACCGCGGGCGCCTCTCGTTTCGTCTCCTTCTCTTTGGTGGCCTTCGGGGTCTTCCCGGCCTTCGTTGTTTTGGCAGCTTTCCGAGGCCGTAAGCGGCGTCTCGGTGCGGGCTCGGCGTCCGCGGATCCCGCGGTGCTCTTCTTCTCCTCGGGATCCGCCATGCCCGTCACACCCCCTGCTTCGATTGGCGGGAGATGTACGTGAGGTCCGGGGACTTCTCGAGCTTCACGTATCCGCCGCGAGCCGCATCGCGGAATCGAATGAGGCGCTTCGTCGGGCCCGGAATCGATCCGTGCAACAGGACGAACGGATTCCGCAGATTCCCGTAATGGAGGAAGCCTCCTTCCGGGGTGACCTCGTCCGCCTTGTCTCCGATTTTCAGAATGCGCTTGTTGTATTCCGTCCGTTGATGGTAGCCGAACTGGCCCCCTTGCGGCACGGTCGGGCGGACGTACCCGGGCTGGAAATTCCCGAGCGTGCCGATGTTCCGTCGGTGCTTCGAGTTCTTGTGACTCAGGAGACGCGTGCCCCAGCGCGTGTGGTGGCCCTTCCAGCCTTTCCCCTTCGTGATCGCCGCGACGTCGACCATCGAGCCCTCGCGGCAAAATTCGGTGACGGGAATCTCTTTCCCCAGGAGTCCGCGTGCGTACTTGATGCGATCCTCGATCGATCCGCCGCCCACCCGATTTTCCATCAGGTCCGGCTTCTTCTTCGGGACGCCGGTGACGAGCGACGGTTGGGTGTAGGTGATGACCCGCACCTCGTCGATGGTGGCCGCGTCGACCTTCGACCACGCTTCTTCCGCGTCGTAATCTTTGGGAATCGGGAAGACGCGGCGAAGCTCCTTCTCGAGTTGGGCGGTCCACACCTCTGCGACGGTCTTGAGCCCCTCTGGCACGCGCCGATACAATCGGACCGCGGCGACCCGCATCGGCGGCACCTCGACGACCGTCACGGGGACCTGGACCTCTTGGCCCGAGGTCGTCGAGGTCGGTCGGTAGTCGACGACAATCGCGTGGGTCATGCCCGCTTTGTATCCCGCGAAACCTTGGAGCCGGGGCGTCCCACCGTCGATGTCGGGCCAGCTCGAGAAGTGCGGAATCGGGCTCTCGCTCCGCTTCCGGGGCGAAAAGCCCATCGATCCGTGTCTCGGTCGGTGTTCCTTCGGCACTCGCCACTCCTCCGCAGAGAGTGGTCTCTCCTCGCGTGCGATGAGCCGCGGGCGTTCGGTCGCGACACCGTGACGCTGCCTGCGAGGCCAGAAGAATCGGGCCCGCATTTCCGGGATCCACGGAGGGATTGCCCGGGAGCGTCTGGTCGACGCGTTGGGCCGTCCCTATGGAGGGGCCGTATATAATTCTTTGGAGCAAGAGGGCTGCGCCTCCTGGGGAATTCGTTCGCGGGCGTCCGGCTCGAACGGTTCAGCGGGCGAGCGTTCTCGGTTTCGCTTTGTGCGGCTCGGCGATGTCGAGGACGAGCGGCTGCACGATCGGTTTGTCCTCTTCTTCGTCGATCGCTCGTTCGTCCGCTTCCGCGAGCTCCCGCCAGAACGCCTTCATGCGCGCGTCGTAGTATTCGTCACACATCGTCGCGCCTTCGTCGACGATATGACGTCGAAAATACAAAATCCTTCGCCTCAAACGAGGCGGAGGTAGACGGATCATCCAGGAGCATGCACAAGTTCCGATGTATCGTCGGTGATAACACTCCCATAACTTTTAAGCGGGCTTCGCGGGCTATGCCACGTCGCTGGGCGGTTCTTCATGGAAGTCAAGCGGATGAAAGTGAAAGTTTGCCTCGTTGGCGAGGCCGCGGTTGGCAAGACCTCTCTCATCCGCCGGTTCGTGCTCGAGAACTTCGACGACAAGTACATCCAGACGCTCGGCACGAAGGTCTCCAAGAAGGAGCTCACCTCCTCGTCGCCGGACGGCTCGGGCGAATTGAAGATCGACATGACGATCTGGGATATCATGGGCCAGAAGGGGTTCCGCGAGCTGCTCAAGGAAGCGTATTTCTACGGCGCCCGCGGGATCCTCGCGGTCTGTGACGTCACGCGGAAGAAGACCCTGGAAGACCTCGACGACTGGATCGAGGGCGTCTACAGCGTGACGGGCAAGATCCCGATCGAGTTCCTCGGCAACAAGGTCGACTTGAAGGACCAGATTCAGCTCAGCGAGGACGACATGGTGCAGGCCGCCCGGGCCTACGACAGTCCGTTCCACTTCACGTCCGCGAAGGCCGGCGTCAACGTCGAGAATGCGTTCCAGTCCCTCGCCGAGCGGGTCGCGAAGGAACGGTACGCGCGAAAAGTGCTCCCTGAAGAATAAAAATTATCAGGGGCGATACTCGCGTCTGCACGGTACATAAGACCGCGCTCGATGGGTGGCGCATGATGGCGACGTCCACGATGGCCGGCCAGAAGCATCTCAAGGCCAAGGTCTGCCTCGTCGGGGATGTCGCGGTCGGCAAGACCTCCCTCATCAAGCGGTTCGTGCAAGACCAATTCGACGACCGCTACATCGCCACGGTCGGCACGAAGGTCACGAAGAAGTCGCTCGACGTCGTGTGGAAGGGCGCCCCCGCGACGCTCGACATGATGGTATGGGACATCATGGGCGAGAAAGGGTTCCGGGCCCTGCTCCGGGACGCGTACTTCGAGGGCTCCCAGGGCGTGATCGCGGTCTGCGACCTCACGCGCAAGGACACCTTTTACGACCTCAACAACTGGGTCCAGATGATCCGCAAGCAGGTCGGCAACGTCCCGATGGTGTTCCTCGGGAACAAGATGGACCTGACCGAGCGGCTCGTCGTGAGCCAGGAAGAGCTCGGCCGGATGGGGTCGATCCACAGCGCGCCGCAGTTCCTCGCGTCGGCGAAGACCGGGGCCGGCGTGGCCGAGGCGTTTCGCGCCCTCGCCGATGCGATCGGGAACCGCGGAAACGAGTAACGGCATCGGGGGCTGCAACCCTCCGAGGGCCGCCATTATCTCGATAGATAACCGATGGGCAACGCCTTTATAACCTGAGACGTGTGCGAGCGACGCACCGGCTCTAGGGATTCTGATGGACCGCCAAAAGATGAAAGTCAAGGTCTGCCTCGTCGGAGAGGGCGCGGTCGGCAAGACGTGTCTGATCCGGAGGTTCATCCAGGACCAGTTCGACGACCGATACATCTCCACGCTCGGCGCGAAGGTCTCGAAGAAAGAGATCAAGGTCGATGGCGCGACCGGCGGCATGGACGTCGACATGACGATCTGGGATATCATGGGCGAGAAAGGCTTCCGCGAATTGCTCAAGGAGGCGTACTTCCACGGGGCCCAGGGCGTCCTCGCAGTGTGCGATGTGACGCGGAAGGAGACGCTCGATGACCTCGAGGATTGGGTCGCCGCCGTAATCAAGGTCACCGGGAACGTCCCGATCGAATTCCTGGCGAACAAGGCGGATCTGAAGAACCAGATGGCGATTACGAAGGCCGACGTGCAGAGCGCGGCGGAGGCGCACGAGGCCCCGTTCTTGTTCACGTCCGCGAAGACCGGCGAGAACGTCGAGGTCGCGTTCGCGAAGCTCGCGCAGATGATTGCGAAGCGCGCAGCGTGACGTTCGATTGCGATTCGCACTCATTCGACCTCACGAGAGAATCGAACTGCGACGAATTTGCGGTGTCGACCGATGACTCGCATATGGAGAAACTCGAGCCCCGCGCAGTCTCATTCGGGTTTTCAAGGTCAAAGTGTTTAAGTAGAAGGGTCGTGTATTCGAAAGCGACCCACGCGAGGGCCCGGTCAGAAGATGGTGGAGACGGTGGGAGAGCCTGAAGAGCTCCCCCCTGTGGATACGTGGATTAACAAGGTCGATTTCCGGTCCACGGCGGAGGTCAAGATCCCCGAGCGGCTCGTCGACCAGGTCATCGGTCAAGAGCGAGCCGTCGAGGTCATCCGGAAGGCCTCCGAGCAGAAGCGGCATGTGATGCTCATCGGCGATCCGGGCACGGGCAAGTCGATGCTCGCCCGGTCGATGACGGAAATGCTGCCGCGCGACGACCTCCAAGACATCATCGTCTACCACAATCCGGAAGATCCGAACGAGCCCAAGATCCGCGTCGTGCCCGCCGGGAAGGGACGCGAAATCGTCAACGCGCAGAAGGCGGAGGCGATGCAACGACGGGAACAGAAGGCCTCCATGGTCATGACGATCGTCTTCTTCATCATCGGTTTGAGCGTCATCCTCTCGTATCAATGGGGATCCGAGACGCCGCAGTTCCGACCCGACGCGCCGAACATCATCCTGTTCGGCATCCTCGTGGCGGCGATCATCTACATCGCCACGCGGTACACCGGGCATCGCCAAGAGAACCTCATGGTCCCGAAGCTCCTCGTGAGCCACACGCCCGACGAGATGCCGCCGTTCGTCGATGCGACCGGGAGCCACGCGGGCGCGCTCCTCGGGGACGTCAAACACGACCCGTTCCAGAGTGGCGGGCTCGAGACGCCGGCGCACGAGCGCGTCGAATCCGGCGCGATTCATAAGGCCCACAAGGGCGTCCTGTTCGTCGACGAGATCAACGTGCTCCGCATGGAGAGCCAGCAGAGCCTGCTGACCGCGATGCAGGAGAAGAAGTTCTCCATCGTCGGTCAGAGCGAACGGTCCTCCGGCGCGATGGTGAAGACGGAAGCCGTGCCGTGCGACTTCATCCTCGTCGCCGCGGGCAACCTGGACGCGGTCCAGGGCATGCACCCGGCATTGCGCTCTCGGATTCGCGGGTACGGGTACGAGATTTACATGAAGAGCACGATGCCCGATTCGGACGAGAATCGACTCAAGCTCGTGCGGTTCGTTGCTCAAGAGGTCGCGAAGGACCGGAAGATTCCGCACTTCGACCGGACCGCGGTGCTCGAAATCCTGCGGGAGGCACAGCGCCGAGCAGGCCGCCGGGGTCAGTTGACCCTGCGGCTCCGCGAACTCGGAGGGCTCATCCGCGTCGCCGGCGACATCGCCCAAGAAGAGTCGACGCCCCTCGTCACCGCGAAGCATGTCCTGAACGCGAAGCGGATCGCGCGGTCGCTCGAGCAACAGGTCGCCGACCGCATGATCGAACGCGGCAAGGAGTATCAGACGTTCATCACGGAAGGCGCGATCGTCGGCATGGTCAACGGCCTGGCGGTCCTCATCGGCGACAACTCGATGGCGGAATTCAGTGGCATCGTCCTGCCCATCGCCGCCGAAGTGACGCCGGCTCAGGCGAAACAGGGTGGGCGCATCATTGCCACGGGTCGCCTGGGGGACATCGCGAAAGAGGCGGTCGAGAACGTCTCGGCCCTCATCAAGAAGTACACCGGCGAGGACATCTCCAACCACGACATCCATGTCCAGTTCGTCGGCTCCCGCGAGGGGACCGAAGGCGACAGCGCGTCGATCTCGGTCGCGACGGCCGTCATCAGCGCCCTCGAAGAGGTTCCTGTCAACCAGACCGTCGCGATGACGGGCTCGCTGAGCGTCCGCGGCCAGGTCCTCCCGGTCGGCGGTGTGACCGCGAAGATCGAGGCCGCGGCGGAACTGGGGATCCGGAAGGTCGTCATTCCCCGCGCCAACTTGAAAGACGTCCTCTTGGAAGATCGTTACCAGGGGAAGATCGAGATCGTCCCCGTGGACACGCTGAGTGAGGTCCTGGAACAGGCGCTCGTGGGTCCCAAGAAATCCGGGCTCATTAGCAAACTCGTGGCGTTGGTCCCGAAGATTACGCCGGACAAGCCGGGCCCGACCGCAGTGCCCCACTGAGATTCCGGAGAGACCGTTGGAAGGTCCGATGGATCCCTCCGAGTTCTCCGAACCGATGCCCTGTTATGAATCCAGCCCCGCCCTCGCACCTGCGGACGACGACGGTATGTGCGTCCATTGCCGCATGTTCTTGACGATCGAGTGCCCGTACATCGACCACTTCCTCGGAGAGGACGACGAGTGAGCGGGCGCGCATTCTTCATCGGTCGGTTCCAGCCGTTCCATCGGGGTCACCTCGCGACGGTGAAGCGGATCCTCGAGTCGAACGACGAGATCATCGTGGGGATCGGATCGGCCCAGTACAGCCACACCGGGGAGAATCCGTTCACCGCCGGCGAGCGATATGAGATGATCAAACGGGCCCTCGACGCGGAGGGGATCCACAACTATCACATCGTGCCGATCCCGGACACCCACGTCCACAGTGTGTGGGTGAGCCACGTGACCTCGCTCGTGCCCCGCTTTGACAGCGTCTACACGAATTCGGATCTCGTAGTGCGCTTGTTCCGGGAACACGGCCTCAAGGTACTCTCGCCCCCCCTGTTGGACCGCGAGCGGCTCTCCGGGACCGTCGTCCGCCAGCGAATGTTGAAAGGAGGCGACTGGGAATCCCTCGTCCCGGCCGTGGTCGCCGAGTATGTCAAGGAGATCGACGGCGTCGAACGGATCCGGGAGACGCACAAGTACTCGACCCCGTACGGGACCCGCGAGAATCACGAGGAACCGTAAGAAAGGGACCCGTCCACGACTCCCCGCGAGGACGGGCACCGGCAGGCATCCCTCCGAACGAGGATGTCGCTCCCCTGGATCCCTGCCTCTCCGCCGGGACCGCGTCGTGGCAGATAATGCTCATTACCAGTTGGATACCAGGCGATGTTCTGTTCGGGCCGTACCTAGGGCTTACCAGTCGATGCGGTAGCCGCAGTACGGCGCGCCGCGTAACATACAGGCGACCTTGGTGACGGTCCCGCGGATCCCGTGCAACGCCAACATCCCTTCGTTCGCGCCAAGCCGGGCCGCGCACCGCGCGGGGCTGCTCATCCAATCGTAGTTGCGCATCACCGCGCGGTGGTCTTGGACGTCCACCTCGAGCCGGCCGTGGTTGTACTCCCTCGCATAAGCGTTCGGAGAGAGCTCCAGGAAAATCGGGAACGGGAGCCCGCGGTGGACGAGCCGCCGCACGGAAGGGAAGTTCCCCACTTCCTCGCGGGCCATCCGACGGATCGTGTCGTACGTACCGTCTCCGAACCGGGCCTCGATCTGGTCGAGCACGTCGAGCGCCGCACGCAGGGGATACCATTCTTCCGCATCGAGGTGCTCCGGATCCAGGCCGATCTCGATGAGGACCTCGTCCGCGGCCGCCTTTCCATGATGGGCCGCAATCCAGCGGTGGTAGTTGTGGAAGTGACTGCCCCGGGCCATCGGAGAGATGAGTCGATCTCCGCGAGAATCTGCGAGCTCCGCGAACACGGCGTGGCCGAGATTCGAGGCGGCGTACAACTTCCCGCGGCGTTCACCGGCGAGGCACGTGATGAGATCGGTCCGCGACAACTCGCCCAGCGTCCGGCTCACGTGGGACGGATGAAGTCCCGTTTGCTTCGCAATTTGCCCGGGTGTGTGGGGGCTCGGGACCACGGCCGCGAGGACTTTCTCCCGTTGACGGCTCGCGAGGACGTACGAGAGCTTGCCGAGGACGTTCGGTGATTCCGCGCTCGATATCTTCCTCGAAGAAGCCACGCCGGTTCACGATGCGGCCGCGAGGTCTTTACCCTTTCCTCAGCCCGTCGGACCGAGATACGTCATGAGGACCGGGACCAAGAGCGACGCCATCAAATGCACCCGACGAACTCGCAGTGCGATCGGCACGAGGCCGACGACCGCCGCGAGGCCGGCCAGGCCAATGCCGACCGGACCGGTGGCGATCGCGAGGAGGATCAGGACCGCGAGGAGGGACAACGCGGCGATCCTCCGCGGATTCGAGCTCGACCAGCGACGCGCGACGCCGCGGCCGAGGTAGGCGGCCAGCGGTGCAGCCATCGCCGTCGCCAGGACGGCCGAGACGACGAGGAGGAGCAGCGACGTCGGGGTCGCCCACACGGACGGCCACGGAGCGAGATCTCCGCTCAGTTCGCGAACCGCTGCGGCGGCCCCGCTGCGGGCCCGGTGAATCATGAAGAGGACGGCGACGCTGAGGAGGGCGGTGGACGTGGAGACCGCGCCCAACACGACCATGAACTGACTCGGCCCGACGCTCTTCCGGGTGCCCAGCGAGGCAAGGGTCGCGGCCGCCCCACCGCTCAGGCCGGGAAGCCACGACACGCTCGCCCCCGCGATCGTGCCCCGCAGGGCGCTCCGCGCATCCTCCCGCGACACGGCTCGGAGCGGTTCCACCCGTTGGTACGGAATCGAACCGGGCCGAGCGCGCAACCCGAGGAGCAGACTCGGAATGCCGAAGAGGCCGGAAAAAAGCGGGAAGAGGACTGCGTCCGGATCGACGAGGCTCGGCCCGCGGAGGACCGCGATCCCGAGGCCGGCGGCCAGTGCTTGGACCCACACTGCCCGAACCAACCGCCGGACGCGTTTCCGTCCGCGCGATTCGGAGGCGAGTACCGCAGCCAAGACGAACACCAGGAACACCGAAGTCCAGGGCCGAAAGTGGTCCGCAAGGCGGACGGGATCGGCAAGGAGGAACCGGAGCGGGACCAAGGCGACGACCGCGAACGCGGTCCCTAGCAACGCGCCTCGGGCCGCGAGTGCGACCGCTTTCGCGCCTTGGCCCACCAGAAGGAGGCGGTGCCCGGGAAGGGTGGCGAGGGCCGTGTCTTCCGTCGGCGCGCCGAGGAACACAGCCGGAATGAAGTCGAAGACCGCGTGGCTCCCCGCCGTCGCGAGGAGGAAACAAGACAGGAGGAGGCCCATCGTCTCCGGCTCGGACGCGAGGTCCGGGACCACGGTCGCAACGAAGCTCGTCCACGCGGCCTGCGTTGCCAGGACGAGGGCCGCTACATTGTTGACGTGAAGCCCGGGCGACAGTCCCGTCAACGCGCCAGCCAGGAGACCGAGGATCGTCAGGATCAGAAAGCCCGCGACGAAACTGAGCGGGGTCACGACGGGAAACGTGCCCGCAGTCGGGTCAACGTCTCCGGTGCACGTACGCTACACTCAACGGCGTCGGCGCTCGGGCGGCCCCCATCCTCCGCCTCCGGGGGTCTCGATCACGAGCAGGTCGCCGCGTCGCAGTTCGAGCGTGACCTTGGCGGGCAACCGGCGACGCCGTCCGTTCCGCACGAGGAGGTTCTTCCCAGGACGGCCGTCGTCTCCGCCTTCAAGACCTTTCGGCGGTAGGGCACGACGCTCCGAGAGGATCGAGGCGGTGCCTCTGCGGGCGAGGAATCGAACCGAGCGGCGAATGCCGTCGCCTCCGGAATGCTGGCCCGGGCCTCCGGTCCCGGGGATGAGCCGGTACTCCTCGATCCGGAGCGGGTACGCGAACTCCAGGGCTTCGACCGGCGTGTTGCGTGTGTTCGTCATGTGCGTATGGACGCCTGCCATCCCGGGCCGGTACGGGAGCGCGCCCTCGCCACCTGCGATCGTCTCGTAGTACGAGAACGGGCGAGGATCGGATCCTCCGATCGTCACGTTGTTCATCGTGCCTTGGCTTTGGGCGGGGACTATTTCGGCGAGCGGCTCCGAGAGCGCGAGAAACAGGACGTCCACGATTCGTTGTGAGGTCTCGACGTTCCCCGCGGCCACAGCGGCGGGAGGGCGCGGCCATACGAGGCTCCCTTCCTTCGCCAAGACCCGCAGCGGACGGAGTGCTCCGGCATTTCGCGGCGCGTCCGGATCCGTCAGGCATCGCATGACGTATGACGCGGCGCTCAGTGTCACGGCGAATGGAGCGTTCAGGTTCCCGGCGACTTGGTGATCAGTCCCCTCGAAGTCCACCGCGATGCCGGATCCGCCAATCGTGATCTCCGCACGGATCCGGATTCGATCGGGCTCGTCCGGCGAGGCGCCTTCCATGAAGTCCTCGGCGGACCACGTCCCGCGAGGCAGCTCTCCGATCGCCGCGCGGACCCGCCGCTCCCCATAGTCGAGGAGTTCCTCGATCGAGGTCCGGAGATTCGTTACGCCGATTCGTTCTGCGAGCTCGACGAGGCGGCGAGCTCCGAGTTCGTTCGCCGCGATCTGTGCCCGTAGGTCGCCCAGTCTCTCCGCGGGATTCATGGTCTCCTGGCGGAATCGCTCGACGACCGCCTGCCGCTCGCGTCCCCGGTCCATGAACTTCTGCGGCTCCAAGACCAGCCCTTCGTCTTCGAGGCGCATCGCGGTCGCTGGCATCGAGCCCGGCACTCTTCCGCCGATGTCGGCATGATGCGCGCGGTTCACCGCGAATCCAATGGTCACCCGGCGCACGAACACGGGTCGGATGAGCGTGACATCCGGGAGGTGCGTGCCGCCACGGTACGGATCGTTCAGGATGATCTGGTCTCCCTCTCGGAGGGTTCCCGGGAAATCCCGCATCGCGGCGTCGACCGCGACGGGCATCGAACCGAGGTGGACCGGGATGTGCTCCGCCTGGGCCACGATGCGTCCGTCTGCGTCGAAGAGCGCACAGCTCGCATCCATTCGTTCCTTGATGTTCGGGGAGTACGCGGTCCGGCGAAGCGCGACGCCCATCTCCTCCGGGATGAACGACAACCCGGTCTGCAGGATCTCCAGATCCGCCGGGTTCATGGCGCCACCTCGATCTCGATGAGCCCGCGAGGCCGAATGCGGAATGTCGCTCCCGGCGGCACCACGGTCGTCGCGTGGTCCTCTGCGACAATCGCCGGACCCATCCGTTCGAACCCAACGGGGATCGATTCGCGGTCGAAGACGGGGACGTCCAACCATCCGTCATCGAACAGGACCCGCCGACGGACCATTCTCGGCGGCCCAGCCGCACGAGACCGCGGGAATGTGACGCGGCGCGGCACCCGAACCTTCAGACGCACGGTGACGAGTTCGATCCGTTCTTCCCGCGAGGCATATCCGTACCGCCGGCGGTGCTCCCTCCGGAATGTGCGCGCGAGATCGCCGCGAACCGGGACGTTAATCTCGTAGCTCTGTCCCTTGTACCGAAGGTCGACGCTCGCCTCGACCACCGCCTGGAGGGAATCGTGGTGTTCTTGGCGTAGCGCCCGGACGGCCCGAGACCGGAATGCCGTGACCGTTTCCTCGATTGTAGGCCCTGCACGGTCTAACGGTCGGACGACGGTCCGGCTATATTCCAGCTGGATCGGCGAAATCAGAATCCCGTATGCGGAAAAAGCTCCCGGGAGGAAGGGCACCAGGACGCGAGGAATCCGGAGTTCTCGCGCGAGAGCCGCCGCGTGCATCGGACCCGCCCCGCCGAATGCGAGGAGCGCAAAGTCCCGCGGGTCGAGCCCACGTCGCGCCAAGATGACGCGCATCGCCTTCGCCATGGTGGCGCGGACGACGCGTTGGACTCCGAGGATCGTTTCGTCGGAGGAGAGATGGAACTCGTCCGCAAGACGTGCGATCCCTTTCGCGGAGAGATCTTCCCGCAGCGGAAGGCGGCCCCCGAGCAGATTCGGTCCCAGCGAGCCTCCGGCTAAATCGGCGTCCGAGACCGTCATCGACGTGCCACCCTTTCCATAGGCTATCGGCCCCGGTGTCGCGCCCGCACTCTGCGGCCCGACCCGCAAGGCCCCGCCGGTGTCGATCCAGGCGATGCTCCCACCGCCCGCGCCGACCGACTCGATGTCAATGACGGGAAGGGCGAGCGGGAACGCGTCGATCATGGCCTCGGTCGTCCAACTGGCGGCACCGCGAACGATGGTCGAGAAGTCCGCGCTCGTGCCGCCCATGTCGAACGTGAGAAGATTTCCCTGGTCGGTCGCCCGGGCCACCGCGACTGCCGCGGCGACCCCGCCCGCCGGTCCGCTCAGGATCATGTCGACCGGGCGGCGCACAATGGCTCGATGGGAGACGACGCCGCCGGAGGATTTCATCACATAGAACTCGCCGCGGACGGCCTTCTCGAGGGACCGGAGGTATCGACTGACGAGTGGTTTCACGTATGCATCGAGGGCGGTGGTCGACGATCGCTCGAATTCGCGGAACTCGGCGAGCACCTCGTGGCTCGTGGAAACCGGTAGACCGGAGAGCGCTTTCGCAACGCGTCGCTCGTGCGCCGGATGGAGGAACGAGAAGAGGAGGGAAACCGCGACCGACTCGGCCCCACTTGATCGAACTTTTCGAGCTAGGTTCTCCAAGTCGCGGTTCGTCGGGGCTCGGAGGACCCGTCCGCGCGCGTCCACCCGTTCCGCAAGCCCAAAGCATCTCTCCCTCGGGACGGCAGGCGGAGGCCGGGTGATCCGGAGGTCGTAAAGGGAAGGCCGATTCTGACGGCCGATCAGGAGGAGATGCTCGAAACCGGCGGTCGTCACGAATGCAGTGCGGGCTCCTTTCCGCTCCAGGATCGCGTTCGTGGCCACCGTGGTGCCATGGGCCATGCCCGCCGCGCCCAGGTCTTGCATCCCCCGGATGACCGCTTGCTCAGGATTGGTCGTGCTCGGGAACTTTGCCGTCACGACGTCTCGGCCACGAAACCCAACGAAGTCGGTGAAGGTGCCACCGACATCCACTCCGACGTCCACGACGGCGGATGGCGTTGGCGGCTCATGTCTTTGACTCGAGTGGATTGGGACCTGGCGCCATGATTGACTTTCCGCATTTCGAAAAAAGGGGAGAATTGGAGCCAGGCGAGGGAGCCGACTCACTTCCGGTGGTTCAGTTGTTCTTCAGGTTACCCTCCATGAACTGGCGGTAGCCTTCGAGGTCCAGCAAGCCGTGGCCGCTGTAGTTGAACGCGATGACGGTTTCCTCGTTCCGCTCCTTCGCCTCGAGCGCGAGGTCGATCGCACCGCGAATCGCATGGCACGTCTCCGGGGCGGGGATCAGCCCTTCCGTCTTCGCGAACATCTCGCCCGCCTGGAACGTGCCGAGCTGGTCCACCGCGCGCGGCTCGACCAGCCCCGAGTCGAGCAAGACGCTGAGGGTCGCGGCGGTCCCGTGGTACCGCAGGCCGCCCGCATGGATCCGTGGCGGGACGAAGGTATGGCCCAGCGTGTGCATCTTCACGAGCGGCGTCATCTCCCCCGTGTCGCCGAAGTCGTATTCGTAGCGGCCTTGCGTCATCGAGGGGACCGATTCCGGCTCGACCGCGACGAACCGCGTCTCGACGTTGCCGTGGATTCGCTCGCCGATCATCGGATACGTGAAGCCTGCGAAGTTCGAGCCGCCGCCGACGCTGCCGACCATGAAGTCGGGCGTGATGTCCGCCTGCTCGAACTGCTTCTGCACCTCGAGGCCGATGATCGTCTGGTGCATCAGGACGTGGTTCAGGACGCTCCCTAGCGAATACTTCGTGTTCTTCCCGGTGACCGCGGCCTCGATTGCTTCGGAGATCGCGATGCCGAGGGACCCCGGATGGTCCGGGTCCTGCGCGAGGAACTTCTTCCCGACGTTCGTCTGATCGCTCGGACTCGGGATGACATCGGCCCCGTACAGGTTCATCACGTACTTGCGGTACGGCTTCTGGTCGTACGAAACGCGCACCATGAACACCTTCGCCTTCAGTCCGAAGTAGTTCGTCGCGAGCGCGAGGGCGGATCCCCACTGACCCGCGCCGGTCTCCGTGGCCAAGGCTTCGACGCCCTCCTGGGCCGCGAAGTACGCTTGCGCGAATGCCGTGTTCGGCTTGTGCGAGCCGACCGGCGAGAGGTCCTCCCGCTTGTAGTAGATCCGGGCCGGCGTCTTGAGGAACGCCTCGAGCCGTTTCGCTCGGTACAGCGGCGTCGGCCGGCCCAGGCGGAAGTACGCTTCCCGGAGCTCGTCCGGAATCGGCTCGGTCCGATTCGGGCTCATCTCCTGGCGGATGAGCTCCTTCGGGAAGAGCGGCTCGAACGCTTCCGGCGGCACGGGCTCCTTCGTCCCCGGGTGGAGGTACGGTGGAAAGGGCGCGGGCAGGTCCGGGAGAATGTTGTACCACGCCCGCGGCAGGTCGTCTACGTCGAGGAGGATTTTCACGTCGCTCGCCCCGGTCGGTTCCGTTCGAATGGCCTGCATCGGTCTCACCGATCCCGAGTCAGGATTATTTGCACAATATATAACGATTCTGTTCCTCAACGTACATGATACTACAATCCATGACGAAAACATTAACCCTTATCGCACCCTTCCGTACATTGGGCCGAGAGCATGTGGGCGCGATTTCGTCACTACTTCAAAGGGTTCCCGGCGCAGGAGAAGGTCGCGCAGCTCATGGTCATGTACGGCCTGCGGGTCCACGACGGGAGCGTGTTCGCCGCCGAGATCAAGCTCTCGGATACGTCGATGGCGCGGGCCGCCGGCGTCGACCGGCGCGTCGTGACCGCGACCGTCGACACGATCGACAAGAACGAAGAGCTGCGGTCGTTCTTCGATGCCCTTCGGCCGGTCTGCCACCTCCGCGAAATCGCGCCGCTGATGAACTGGGGCGCCATCGAGATCGTCCCGACGAACGCCTCGAAACCGGGCATCCTGGCCGGGGTCGCGGCGATCATCGCGCAAGCCGGGATCTCGATCCGGCAGGTCATCATGGACGATCCGGAAATTGTCGACGATCCGCACGGATTCATCGTCACCGAGGCGCCCGTGCCCGAGCGCCTGCTGCCGCAGATCAAGCAGGTGGACGGCGTCAAATCCGTGGTCCTGCACTGACCCAGCCGCGGCCGACACCCTTTTGTTGACGAGACCCGTGGCGGTGCCGTGGGATGGCGAGCGCTCCTCCGAGTCGTCGACTTTCAGTCGTTGCTCACGTCGCAGCCCCTAATCGCGTCGACGCTCGAGAAGGCGCAGCACACCGGAGGTCCGAAGTCCCCGGAGGCGAGGGCGCTCCGCGAGTCGTACTACCTCCTGGCGAAAGTCCTGTGGACCCGCCGGGCGTCGATACGGCGGATCCACGACCTCGCGTGGCTCGATCACACCGTCGTCTCGGCGGGGGCTCGCCTCGGCCGCGTTTGGGAGAACTCCGACGGGAGCCGATCGATCCGGGCCGCGGCGGAAGCCCTACCACCGGGGGTCTCGCCGGAACTCTTCCCTCAGGAGGGATCCAACTGGATCGAGGTCCCGGTGCAAGCGTTCTCGGGAATCAGTCCGAACGTCAAGCTCGAACGGGGAGTCTCCGATCCGTTCCGCGTCGGCATCGTGCCGGAAGCCCGACTCCGTACCTGGTTCGAAGCCGTGACCACCGCGAAGTTCAAGGCCCCTCCGGCGGCGGTGACAATCCTCGGAGAGATCGAGGCGCTCATCGCCGCGGCAAGACGTGCCGGGGGACCGAGCGTCGCGCTCGTGTTCGCGGCCTCGTCATTCGAGGATCGTCTTGCCGAATAAACGCGCATGGTCGCGCATCATGCAGCGGTCCTGAATCACGATCTTGCCCGCGGCCTGGGCCTTCCGAGCGGCGTCCTCGTTGCGAATCCCGAGCTGGAGCCAGATGACCTTTGCCGGGGTCTTGATGGCCTGGTCCACGATCGGCGGGACGTCCGCCGACGGACGGAAGATGTCGACGGCATCGAACGGAATCGGCACGGCATCGAGGGACGGGTAGGCCTTCTCGCCGAGGATCTCGGTCGCGGTCGGATTCACTGGGATGATCCGGTATCCGTTCATCTGCATGTACTTCGGGACGCGGTGCGCATCCTTCGCGGGATCCTTGGAGCAACCGACGACCGCGATCGTCCGGATGTCGCTCAGGATTTTCTTGACCTGCATCTCGTCGACCATAAGCCCGTCTCAATTGAACACATGCGTCACGATTAAGGTTTCTTTGGGAGGACGCGCCGAATGGCATCCTTCAGGCTGGGCGCGAGATTCAGTCGTTCCGCTTCTCCGGGAGTAAACCAGCGGACCTCGGAGTGCTCTTCGTTCGCGATTTTCGGATCTCCGCTCCAACGGGTGACGAAGAACAGATAGTGTCGGAAGAGATCTTTGGACGTCGGATCGATGTCCTCGTAGATCCCGAGGAATCGGGGCCGGAGCGCGGTAATGCCCAACTCCTCCTGGAGCTCGCGGATCAGAGCGGCCGCGGGTTCCTCACAGGGGACGAGATGTCCGCCGAACGCGTCCCACATCCCCGCGAATCGAACCTTGCTCGTCCGCTTCCCCAAGAGGACGCGGCCGTCGCGGGCGATGAGGCCCGTCGACGTCACATGGAGCACATGGCCACCAAGGCCCTCCTCGCATATCGTTCTTCTCGGAGTTGCGGGGCGACCTCGTCCGCGGCTCCCTCCCAAAGATTCATGCGTTTGACTCCCGGTGGGTGGCGCGATGGAGGCCGTCGCTCAGGAGATCGCGGAACGCCTGCGCCCCGCGCCCTTCGTCCGGATCGTGACGCATATCGACACGGACGGCATCACGGGCGGCGCGATTGCCTCGGAGGCCCTCGACCGAGCCGGCATCTCCCACGAGGTGGCCTTCGTCAAGAAACTGGACGAAGTCGTGCTCACGGAATTGAAACGGAAAGGGACGCCGCTCGTCTGGTTCATCGACCTGGGAGCCGGGATGTTGCACGCGTTGCACGGCCTCGATGCGGTGATCACGGACCACCATGTCCCGACAGAACGGGAGGTCCCGAAGGCGTTGCGGAGCGATCTCGTCCGCTTCACGGAATCCCAGGATCGGGTTTTGATGTTGAATCCGCATCTCGAAGGCGAAGGCTCGGACGTCGCGAGTGGGGCGGGCTGCGCGTACGCGGTGGCGAGAGCGCTTTCCCCCAAGAACGTCGACCTCGCCTCGATCGCGGTCGTCGGCGCTGTTGGCGACGTCCAGGATCAGGAGTTCCGGCGCCTCTCGGGATACAACCGCACGATCCTTGCCGATGGGATTGCGGCCGGCGTCCTGGAGGCCCAGATCGATCTCCGTCTCTTCGGACGGGAGACCCGGCCGGCGTACAAGCTGCTCCAGTACGCGACGGACCCGTGGATTCCCCGGCTGAGCGGGAACGAGGAAGCGTGCATCGCGTTCCTCCTCGAGCAGGGAGTCGACTTGAAGATCGAGGACCACTGGCGGAGCTGGTCGGACCTCGACCGAGGCGAGAAGCAACGCGTCGTTTCCGCGCTCGTGTCGCACATGCTGGAACGCGGTTGTGGGATCAAGGAGGTCGAGCGCCTCGCCGGGGAGACGTACACCTTGCCGCGCGAACCCGCCGGCAGTCCGACCCGCGATGCGAAGGAGTTCGGGACTCTCATGAACGCGTGCGGACGGTACGACCAACCGGAGGTCGGGTACCGCGTGTGCCGCGGCGATCGGGATGAGTACCTCGCGCAGGCCCTCCGGCTGCTCCGCGGTCACCGGGAATATTTGGTGGACTCCATGGAGGCGATCGAGGAGGCCGGCATCACGCAGATGGAGGCGCTCCAGTACTTCCATGCGGCGGACAAGATCCGCGACACCGTGGTCGGGATCGCCGCGAGCATGGCCCTCAACCGCGACGGCGCGACGAAGGACCTACCGATCATCGCGTTCGCCCAAGCCGACGATGGCATCAAAGTCTCGGCGCGGACGACGCGCGAGCTGGTGGCCCGCGGACTCGACCTCGCGGCCATCATGCAGGCCGCCAGCATGGCCGTCGGGGGCCAGGGAGGCGGTCACCACGCAGCCGCCGGCGCGACGATCCCTCCCGGAACCGAGGACAAGTTCCTGGAGATCGCGAATCGCATGGTCCGGGAACAACTGGGACGGGGACCGCCGCTCGCCCAGTCGGACGGCGACCGGTAGTCGGCGGAGTCTCCTTCCCGCGGCTTGCGAGGACTTCGCGAGTTCTTACCCGGTTGTATTCCAACGGCCGACGTGCGCGAGGATGTCGTCATGGTACCGCGAGATTTCCTCCCGCTGCGTTTCGTTCGTGTCGACGAACGCGAGCTCGGTCCAGGCCGGATGCTGTCCGATCTGGTTCCGTTCCCCGAGGAAGACGAATTCGAGATCCCAGTGGTTCTTCGGACCGTATACCTCCGAGAAGACGAGGGGGCCGTTCAGCGGATGGCTCGGGAGACCGAGCTGTTCCTTGAGGATACGATCCGCGGCCGCCTGCGGGGACTCACCGAGCATCAGGTGCGACGAAGGCAGCATCCATCCCTTGCTATTCAGCTCGGCCCGCTCCGGATCCAGCGCTCCGATGTGGTCCCAGTCCGCGGAAGGATCGAGATGACCCATGAGCACGCGGTCTCGATGGCCGCTCTCGCTCAGCACGATGAACGCGGACAAACAAATCCCGCCCTCCGGAATCTCTCGGGTCTGCAGCGGTCGGTCCGTCGTGGCGAAGCGGCAGAACTTCCGGTCTGTGGGCATGCGTGATTGAACCCGCCTCGCGATTTCAACCTTGCTGCACGGCCGTCCGACCCTGATTCGCAGCGTCACGGCGCGAGGGTCGCAAACCTTTTATAACCCGCGCCACTTCGACGGCCGCTTCTCCGAGGACGGGGAGCCGATGACTGATGACGTCCCGCGGCCGCGGGGCGGAAGGAGGTCTCCACGATGGCCAAGCCAATGTACGTTCGCTTCGAAATGCCGAAGGAGCTCGTCGACAAGACCTATCAATCGATCGAACTCGCGAAGGAGAGCGGGAAAGTCCGCAAGGGGACGAACGAGGTCACGAAGCTCGTCGAGCGCGGCGAGGCGCAGTTCGTCGTGATGGCGGAGGACGTCCAGCCGGAGGAAATCCTCGCCCATATGCCCCTCCTCTGCGAGGAGAAGGGCGTGCCGTACGCATACGTGCCGAGCAAACAGGAGCTGGGCGTCGCCGTGGGCTTGGGCAAGGCGACCGCCTCGATCGCGATCCTTGACCCGGGCAAGGCGAAACCAATCATCGACGACGTCTCCGCGAAAATCCGCGCGATGAAGAAGTGACGATTCCTCGGACACGGGAGTGAGAGAACATGGCGGACGATGACAGCATTCCCGCGGAGGTCGTCGAGGTCGTCGGCCGGACCGGGATGACGGGAGAAGCGGTCCAGGTCAAGGTCCGGGTCCTCGACGGTCGCGACAAGGGCCGCATCATCACGCGCAACGTGAAGGGGAGCATCCAGGTCGGAGACGTCCTCATGCTCCGCGAGACGGCGCGCGAGGCCCGCAAGCTGTCGGTCCGGTGAGACGATGCCGACCCGACGCTCGTGCTCCTTCTGTGGCAACGAGATCGAGCCCGGCACGGGCAAGATGTTCATCCGAAAAGACGGGACGGTCTTCCTGTTCTGCTCGCACAAGTGCCAGGCGAACATGCTGAAGCTCGGGCGGGTGCCGCGGTGGACGCCTTGGACACAAGCGTTCCGTCGAGCGGCCGGCCGGGTCGCCGCCGAAGAAGCCGTGGCGGTCGCGGAGGAAGCTCCCGCCGCGGGCGCGCTCGCGGTGGAGATCACCATCGAGACTCCGAAAGGAAAGGACATCCCCTCGGATCTGTCCGACCTGATTGACAAGCGGTTGGGCCCGGACCTCTCTCGCGGAGACGTCGAGCGGCAGTATTCGGACTTCGTGGCGAGCAACGAGTTCCACACCTCGATCACCGGATGGTCGAAGAAAAAGCACGGCGCCAAACCGGTCACGCGCATTGACAAGGCGGAGTTCCTCGCCTGGAAAGATTCGCCGGAAGGGCGACGCACGTTCAAGTCCTGGCTCGACGGACGATGGCAGGAAGTGAAAGGTCGCAAGCGCGAACCGGCCGAGGAAGAGGAGGCGCCCGCTCCGACCGCAAAGAAGGCCAAGAAGGGGAAGTGACGTGGCCGAGCGCACCTTCGTCCTGTTGAAGCCGGACGCGGTGCAACGCGGCCTCGTCGGGGAAATCGTCTCCCGATTCGAGCGCCGAGGCCTCAAGGTCACGGCGTTGAAACTCGTCCGTGTGAGTCGTTCTCTCGGGGAGACGTACTATGCGGAGCACAAGGGGAAATCGTTCTTCGAGCCGCTGATGGCGTACATCGCCGCGGGTCCGGTCGTCGCGATGGTGCTGGAGGGAGAAGGCGCCGTTGCGGTGGTACGGAAGATGATCGGCAAGACGAACTCCGCAGATGCTGACCCCGGGACGATCCGCGGGGATCTCGCCCTCACGATCGGTAGAAACGTGATCCATGGATCGGATTCGGCGGATAGCGCGAAGCGCGAAGTCGCCCTTTTCTTCAGACCGGATGAACTCCTGTCCTATGCACGAATCGACGAGACCTGGCTGCGTGAATGAGCCATCCGTGCAGGGATCCGCTTCGGCCGCAGAGATCGCTGACGCTACGACCTCTCTTCAAGGTGGAGGGGGCGGACTCAAGGGAGAATCCCCTTGGTGTCCGGGGGGCGGAGGCATCGCGGGAGATTCCGGCCTCGGAGCATTGGGCAGGTGCGCAGTCGGGGCGCGAGGACGCTTTCGGGTTCGCCAAATGAGAAGAGCCACGGAAGTCGCGACCCCGGCGACGACGATTCCCGTCAACGCGAAGAAATCGGCCACGCGCAATCCGAGAATTCCCGTCTCGACATGGACGGTGCGCTCCATCGAGGCGATGGCGCCTGTGTCATCGCGGACCTGAACCGTTACGGTGTAATCACCGGACGTCGCATATGCATGGCGAACCGACTCGGTTTGAACCCAACCCGTCGCCGACCCGTCTCCCCACTCAACACCATACGCATCGATGAGCCCGTCCACATCGGCTGAACGGGACAGGTTGACGGTCAAGACCTCTCCTGGTCCGAGGGTCGATCCAGAGAGGTCCGCGACCAACGTTGGCGGCGCGTTCGTAATGTGCACCTTCTCAAAATACGCGTAGGGGATCAAGTTCCCCAGGTCCGAGTAGTTCAGCGACAGCGCTTCGACGGCGAGCAAATAATCAGAGTCCTTCGGCAGGAATCGGGGAATCCTCAGATCGTAGCTAAACGTCGGTCCGGCAGGGAAGATCAGACTTCCAACGCCTCCGTAACTCCCACCCGGGAGCCACGTGGGCGGCAGATACGGATAGGGCGCGCTGAAGTTGTAGGGGACGAACAGGACGATCCCCGCCCAGGGGCCGGGCGCGGGCGGAACCGAGACGGTCACGTGCGTCACGGCGCCGATTCGGAGTTCCCCGTGCTGGACACTCAGCGGTCTAGTCCCCCCGACATAATCACTCGCGGACAGCCAGGAACTGCCGATGAAGGTGGCGAAGTCGATTCGCACGGGTGCCGCAGGCATGGCGAACGAAATCTGCAGCCGGCCAACGGAGTCCGTCAGGGAGCTGCCATTGGCTACGACCTCCGAGGAGGTCGCGGCGTAGTAGTATACTGTTTGACCGGCGATCGGAAACCCAGAGTAACGGACCGTGTAGTTCAGCAGCGTTACGGCGCCAACCTCGTAGAACGGGAAACCGGCCTCCCGTCGGATCTCAAAAATCATGGCCGGCGGTGTGTAATTCGGAAACACAGACCCTGTGTAGAACGCCCTGTCGGTCCCCTTCGTGACGTTTCCCCAGAAAGTCACGTAGGTGTGGGCGTCGAACGTCAGGTTGAACGTCGCGCTGCCCCGACGATCAGTCGTTCCGAACCGCTCGACTGGGATCGAGGGGTACGGGTATCCGAGCGCTTGGTAGCGCATCGATACGTTGGCGTCAGCGACCGGCCAGGCCGTCTGGTTCGCCGCATAGACCTCAACGAGGGCGGAGGTGTCCGTCGTCGAAACCTGGTGTGTCCACACATCGAGCCGAACCGGAAGCGACACGAAAATGTAGGCGCTGGCGTACGTATAGTTCCCTCGGACGAGCGCCTGCGCTGTGAGAACGATGGTACCGGCGCCGTCGATCGAACTCGGAACCGCATACGATGCCTCATACGTCCCCGTGGCCGAGTGCGTCACCGCAATGGGGATGGAGGTACTCGAATACGGGAACGAGGTGACGGTCGCGTTCACGTATACGGCGTCTGCATCCGTCAACACGCCGTCGGTGCGGACCTCTACGACGACATCGACTGACTGTCCCGGCGAGGCGACCATCGGCGATGCGGTGACTGTGGCGGTAAGAAGCGTCCCCGCGCGAATGACCGCAGCTTGTTCCGCGGAGATTAAGCCGATTCTCGCGACGACGTAAGCTTCTAACAGCGAGTACCCTCCGTAGTACGAAAATGCGTTTAGGTCGGAAGACTGAATCTGGAACGTTGCGTTGTAATTCCCGAGTCCGGTGCGAATCGGGCTTACCCAGCGAGCCTCGAATGAATACCGATTCAGCTGGACCGTCAGGTTGTCCGCGTCCGCGCCCTTTCCGAAGTTGAAGACGCGAATGGAGACCGTGACCGTATCTCCGACCTTGTAGACCTGGTCGGGGGACGGAGGGAACACGAACACCGCCAGAGATTCGGTTACCGCCGTCGAGAGCGGAGCGGTCGCGCCGAACACGAGCAAGAGTCCAATGATCGGAGCAAGTCGGAGACCCCCCTTACGCCACAAGCGCCCCACGGATCCATCGATGCCCGTCTGAGACTATCAGCCTATGGTGTCCCTCCCTTGGGTCGGAGGCGCCGCGGGATAACCTTCTAATAGCGTGGATTCTTGGTCAGCTGGCGATGGCCTCCATTCGCCAGCCTATCGTGTCCGTGCTCGGACACGTGGACCATGGCAAGACGACCCTCCTCGATCGGATTCGCGGCACCGGCGTCGCGGGCCGAGAGGCGGGCGGGATCACCCAGCACATCGGGGCGACGGAGGTCCCTCTCGCGGCGATCCTCGAGATGTGCGGGGACCTCGTCAAGGGACGATCGTTCCGGATCCCCGGCCTCCTCTTCATCGACACGCCCGGCCACGTCGCCTTCTCGACGTTGCGGGCCCGCGGCGGCGCGCTCGCGGACCTCGCGGTCCTCGTGATCGACGTCAACGAAGGATTCCGGCCGCAGACGATCGAGAGCCTGAACATCCTGCGGCGGTACAAGACGCCGTTCGTCGTCGCCGCGAACAAGATCGACATGGTGCCCGGTTGGAGGAAGCACGAGGGGCAACCGTTCGTCCGGTCGAACCAGGATCAACCGGAATCCACTCGGGAGGAACTCGACCGGCGCATGTACGAACTCGTCGGCCGACTGTTCGAGCACGGATTCTCCGCCGACCGATACGACCGGATCGAGGACTTCACGACGAACCTCGCGGTGATCCCGGTCAGCGCGAAGTTCGGCGAAGGCATCCCGGATTTGCTGCTCACACTGATCGGCCTCGCGCAGCGGTTCCTGGAGGAGCAGCTGGCGACGGCGGACGGACCGGCGATCGGCACGATCCTCGAGGTGAAGGAAGAGAAGGGGCTCGGGATCACCCTCGACGCGATCATCTACGAGGGCACGCTCTCGAAAGGCGATACGATCGTCTTCGGGACCGCAGGCAAGCCGGGCACGACGAAGGTGAAAGCCCTCCTTAAGCCGAAGCCTCTGGACGAGATTCGGGACCCTCAGGAGCGGTTCGACTCGGTCAAGAGCGTCTCCGCGGCGGCCGGAGTCAAGATCGTCGGGAGCGGGCTCGAGAAGGCCGTAGCGGGCGCGCCGATCCGGGCGGCGAAAGGCAATGTGGCCGCCGTCATCGAGGAAGTTTCGAAGGAATCCCAGGTCCACATCGAGACGCAGGACGAAGGGATCCTCGTCAAAGCGGACGCGATTGGTTCCCTCGAAGGCCTCGCGTACGAATCCAAGCAGGCGTCGATCCCGATCAAGTTCGCCCGGCTCGGACCGGTCTCGCGACGGGACATCACGGATGCCGCGACGGCGAAGAATCCGCTGAACCGCGCGATCCTCGCGTTCAACCTGGAAATTCTCCCGGACGCCAAGACGGCACTCCGGGAACATCCGGACCTGAAGCTGCTCGAGAACGATGTCATCTACCGCCTCATTGAAGACTACCAGGCGTGGCGCGACGAGCGCAAGCGGCAACTGGCCGAGGCGGGCCGGAAGGAGATCGCGTACCCCGCGAAGCTGCTCTTCCTGGGGGAACATGTCTTCCGGACCTCGAAGCCCGCCATCTTCGGCGTGCGAGTCCTCGCGGGCCGAATCCGTTCGGGCGAGTCGATCATGCGCGCGGATGGCCGAGCGCTCGGCCGAATCAAGGCGGTCCGGAGCGGGGAGAAGAGCCTCGACGGTGCGAACCAGGGACAGGAAGTCGCGATCTCCGTGGACGGCATCACGATCGGGCGGCAGATCAACGGCGGCGACGTCCTCTACGTGGATCTCCCGGAAGCCGACGCTCGTACGCTCCGGGGGCGGACGGATCTGACCCACGACGAGATCGAGGCGCTCGACGAGATCTGCGCGATCAAACGGAAGGAGGACCCGTTCTGGGGCATGTAGACGAACTCCAGGCGCAACTGCCGCAGAAATTCCTCTGCAAGGACTGCGACAAGTGGTACGGCCAAGAGGACGATGAATACGGGCCGTGCATGTACAAACATCTCCGCAAGGACAAACGCTACGTCACATACGGGTACCACGAATGCGATGAGCCGGAGGAGCTCGAGCAACGGGTGAGGTTGTGGAAGGCACGCGGATCCGAAGACTCGAAGAGCGGGACATCGACGCGGCCATCGCCCTGACGGACCTCGAGGCGTGGGGCTACACGCGCGAGGACTTCCGGCGACTCCTCGCGCTCTCGCCCACCGGATGCTTCGCCGCGGAGCGCGACGGACGCGTGGTCGGGGTCCTGACGACGACGACCTACGACGGCCTCGCGTTCTTGGGAGCGGTCATTGTCACGCCGGAATTGAGGGGCAAGGGCGTCGGGAAGGAGCTGATGGAAGGCGCCCTCGCGCACCTCCAAGCCACCGGGGTCCGGACCGTGCGTTTGAATGCATACCTTAACGCCATCCCGTTTTACGAGCGTCTCGGATTTCATCGCGAGTACGAGGTCATTCGCTGGCACGGCCCCGCCTTCGCACGAGAGAAAATTCGCAAGGTCCGTCCGATTCGAGCGGACGATCTAACCGGCCTTGCGCGCATGGATGCGAGGTACTTCGGTGCGAACCGCCTCGCGTTCCTCACCCGGCTAGCCACAGAATTCCCCCGTACATTCCTCGTGGCCGAACCTGGAGGCCGGCCGAAGGGATTCATTGTCGGAAATTCCTCCGAGGACGCCTGTGAAATCGGCCCGTGGGTCGTCGAGCCGGCGGGCACCGGGGTTGCGCAAGATCTCTTTCACGCCCTCGTCGAAGCTGCAGGCTCATCGGAGGTCGCTCTCAGCGGTCCCTCCCAGAACCGGTCGTTGTTGGAATTCGTCCGCGAAGCCGGATTCGGAGAGGTGTTCCGCGCGCTGCGGATGTGGTGGGGAACGAACACATTCCCCGGAGACCCGGCAGGGATCTGGGCCGCGGGCGGTCTGGAGAAAGGCTGAAGGCGGCTCATCCCTTCTCGAGCGGTATGACGGAGAAGCGAGTCCTCGCATTGCTCGCGATGCTCATCGGCTTGATCGCCGGGCTGCTCATCCTAGTCTACGCCCTCGATCTCGGGCGGGGAAACTTGGACCTCAACCGGATCTTGAACGCGGGCGTCGCCGCCCTCCTTGGGATCGCGATCCTGGTGGGAAGCCTCCTGATCTATCGTGGCAAGTACAGTTCGGGCGGGATCATCAACATCATTCTGGGAATCGTGGCAATCCTCCTTTCGCTGAGCACCACGGGCGCGATCCTAGCGATCGTCAGCGGCGTGGTCGGGCTCGTGGCTTCCGAAGCCGGTCACCCGTGATCTCAGATACGCGGTCCGATCAACTGCCAGAGCACAAGTCCGAGGATTAAGAACGCAAACGTGTAGCTCACGCCCCGGACGATGCGATCCCGCTGCTCCGTCGGAATCCCTTTTCGCAAGCGAGAGACGAGTCCTTCGATTCCGTCTTTGAACAGGTAGCCGCCATCGAGGGGGACCGCGGGCAGCGCGTTCGTCGCCCCGAGCATCAAGTTCAGCCAGAAGAGCCAGTACAATGCGTTCGCGAAGAGCCAGAAGAGGGGCGCTGGGATCGCCGCTGCGGGGCCTTGGATTTGATAGAAGTGCGTCGCGGGCTCGTCGATCGGCGAGTACCCGGAGAAGGGCAACGAGATGTAGGCGAGAATCGCCCTCGTCACGCCGCCGAATTTGTCCGGGTTCGTGAGCGGATGGTAGTAATCGGTGCTCACGTCGAACGAATAGATCCCGAGGATCGCCCGGCCGGTCGTCGGGTTTCGCTCTACGGGAGTCACGTTATACGGCGTGTCTTGTCCGTTCGCCGGATTGTAGGCGATGACTCGGATCGTCGTGTTCACCTGCACGAGTGTGAGCGCCGCAACGAAGTCGTTGACCGTGTGCACGCGAGTGCCGTTGACCGACGTGATGACGGTGTTCGGTTGCATCCCCGCCATCGCCGCGGGCGAGTTTGGCGTGAATCCCACGATCCCGACGCCGTCGTGGACCGGCGCGACCGAGGTTAGGATGAGGGTCGAGAAAATCGTGGCGAACAGGACCGCCAGTAAGACGTTCGTCGCGGGCCCGACCGCATAGAGACGGCCGCGTTCGCGACGTGGGAGTGCGCGCAGCTCGTCCTCGTCCGGTTCGACGAACGCACCGATCGGGAAGATCAGGAAAATCAGCCCGAGGGAGCGGATCTTGATGTTCGCAACGCGAGACAGGATCCCGTGGGAGAACTCGTGGAGAATGATGGCGACGGCCAGGCCCAGGATGCCGTACCCGAGGGGGATGATCGGGTTGATGCCGGGCAGGCCGAGGAGCGTCTCGGGGGACGGCGGGTTGTTTCGGATCGCCGCGTTCTGGACGAGCGTCGCCTCCCACGCAAGCAGAATGGTCGTGCCGACCATCGTCAGGGCCACGAGGACGATCGCGATGTCGCCGAACACCCGCCAGAACCGTTTCGGCCGCGCGAGTCGGTCGATCAGCTGGCGGCCCCTCAGGGTCTTCCACATGAGGAACGGACCCGCGGGTGGGGGAGACGGGGAGAGCCCTCGCCGTTCGAGGAGCCCTCGCTTCTGGAGCACATAGAGCAGCAGGGACCAGAGGACAATCGCGGCCCCCGCGGTGAGGAGAGAGTCCAGAAGGGCCATGCGCGGCTCCAAACGAACCTTCTGGTCTATTTCAATCTATCTCGCTGGCAACTGACGCGCCCAGATGTCGTCTGGCAACGTGTTGTACACCGCGAACGCATCGCCATCCGCCTTCGGCCGCTGCGGCTTGGCGAAGGCCTTGATCCGCTCGACGCGCAGGATCCAATAGTGGATCCGCCACATCTTGCCTTTCTTGATCATGACCTCTTCTTGGCGGGTCGTGAGGAGGCCTTCCTCCTCGAGCATGTAGAACACGTCGCGGTCGGCGACGTCCAGGTTGTTGTCGATCGCTTCCGTCTCGAAGCCGAAGAACGACATGAGGTAGTCGGCGAGGGCCCGGAGGTCTTCTTCGGGCATCCCCCGCTTCCCGACCGTCGCCCGGAGGGCGGCGACCATTTCGGACATCGTCACAACGGGCATTCGGAACATCGCTCACACGAGGACCACCAGATAAAAGGCCGTCGAACCCATTCCTGTTCCTGACCCTGATAGCGAAGGGAGGAGCGAAATTCGGATGGTCGGTCGGCGGATTCCGCACGCGATGGCCTACGTGACCGCGCCGGACCGCGAGAGCGCCCGAACGATCGCTCGGGTCGTGGTCGAGCGACGACTCGCGGCGTGCGCCAACTACTGGCCGGTCGAATCGAGGTACTGGTGGCAGGGGACGCAAGAGGAGGCGAGCGAGTTCGTCATCATCTTCAAGACCAGGCGGTCCCTCGTACGGAAACTGATCGCGGCCGTTCGGAGCGTCCATCCGGCGGAGGTGCCGTGCATCGTGTCGTACCCGATGGGACCCGCGTGGCCGGAATACCTCAAGTGGATTGATGCGGAGACCGCTCAGCGGTAGACCGCGATCGCCCCGTATCCGACCGCCATCCTCGTGTCCCGGCTCACGTCGCTCGATGTCGCGTACTTCAGAAGCTTGGCCTCCTTCGCACCGAGGCGCTTCGCGGCGGTCAGCATGGCGGTCACGGGCCCGTACCCGCACATCGAGATGTTGTCCTGGGCAACCCTCGCGGCGAAATGCTTCGGATCGAGGGAGAGGATCGGCTCGATCGCCTTCCGGTCTTGCTCCTTCGCGAATGCGGGGGCCGTGACGCCGGAAGGGGGAAGCTGAAAATACTGCGAGCCGACATGCGTGAAGTCCGAGGACGCGATCAGGAGGACGTCGTTCCCCTCGACGGTCCGCGCGACAAGCTCGCCGACTTCCGCTGCGAGATCGTATTCCTGGAAGGCCATGCAGATTGGGACGAAGCGGACCGCATCGGACAGCTCCTGCAGGAACGGGAGCTGGACCTCGATGCTGTGCTCGTCGCGGTGGGCGAGGATGTCCTCCTCGAGCGGGGGCTTCGCGAGGGCGTCGTGGAGACCCTTGTCCACCATGGCGGTGCCGAGGGGCGTCTGCCAATCGTGTTCCGTCAGGGCAAGGGGCGCCCCTTGTCCATGGTGGTTCGGGCCGAAGATCACGAATGACTTGGGCCAACCGTCAGCGGCCAGGGCGGCGTAACTGTGCGCCGCGACCGGTCCCGAGTACACGTACCCCGCGTGCGGGACGACGAGACCGACCAATCGGCGCGGACCCGCGCGGACCTCCGCAAGACGACCGGGCCCGAGTGGGTGGGTGTAGCATTCCTTGATTTGCCGGAGGAGGGCGTCGCGCGAACGTTCGTAGAAAGCTCCCGCCACCGCCGGATACCGCATGAACGGCGCCCGTCACAGAGACGCTTCGTAATCATCGATCGTGGACGTAAACTCTTCGTCCGACTTCACGGTCCCCCGCGCCTTCAAGACCTCGCGGGTCAGGAGCCAGTAGACGGTCGCGAGGGCCCGGCGGCCTTTGTTGTTCGTCGGCACGACGAGGTCGACGTCCCGCGTCTCGTTGTTCGCATCGCACAAGGCGACGACCGGGATGCCGACGTTCAGCGCTTCACGCAGCGCCTGCTGATCTGCCGCGGGATCGGTCACGAGAAGGACCTCCGGTTCCATGAACTCGGGAAGATTCGGATTCGTGAGCGTTCCGGGGACGAATCGGCCGGCGAGGACCTTCGCGCCGACGTTCTTGGCGAACAGCCGCGCGGGCTTCTGGCCATACTGGCGGGCGGCGACCACGAGGATGTTCTCCGGCTTGAACCGCGCCAGGAACTTGGCCGCTTCCCGGATCCGGGTGTCCGTCTTCTTGATGTCCAGGACGTACAGGCCGTCGATCCGGACTTTGTAGATGAACGGCTTCATGTCGGCGCTTTTCTGTTGCGTGCCGATGTGCACGCCCGCCGTCAGGTACACGTCCTCGGGGACGAGCAATCCTTGGACGCCCGTCTGTTCTTCCTCTTGCATCACGCGCCTGCCTGGAGTTGTTCCTCGATCCGAATGAGCTCGTTGAGCTTCGCGATCCGCTCGCCGCCGACCGCTCCCGTCTTGATGCCGAGGCATCCGAACGCCACGGCGAGGTGGGCGATCGTGTCGTCCGTCGTCTCGCCGGACCGATGCGACATCACGGTTGCGAACCCGGCTTTGTGGGCCAAGTCCACGGCGGCCCGCGTCTCGGAGAGCGTCCCAATTTGGTTCGGCTTAATAAGGATAGCGTTGCCCGCTCCGAGTTCGATGCCGCGCCGCAGTCGCTCCACGTTCGTGACGAAGATGTCGTCGCCGATGACCTTGCATCGGTCCCCGATGCGGCGCGTGAGGTCGGCGAACGCACCGAAATCCTCCTGGTCGAACGGATCCTCGACGCTGAACAGGCCATAATCGCGGACGAGGCGCTCCACGAACTCGACCTGTTCCTCAGGGGAAATCGCGCGGTCGGCGTACCGATACTTCCCGCCCCGGAAGAACTCCGAGGCCGCGAGGTCGAGGGCAGGCCGCACGGCGAATCCGGCTTGCTTCGATGCAACATGACAGGCGTCCACGACGACCGAGAGGGCCTCCTCGTCGGCAAGCTTCGCGACCCACGCCCCTTCATCGCCGCGACCGAGGGCCGCATCGGGCAGCTTCTTCGCCAGGGCATCTCGCACGAGGCCGTGAACCCGGGCGTTCGTGAATACGTTCGCGGCTGCCGTTGGTCCCTGGGAGACCACCAAGAATTCCTGGATCGTGGTTCCGCCGACGGCATGGCGGCCACCGCCGATCACGTTCCCCATCGGGAGGGGCAGGGACAAGCGAGATCGGCCACCGAGGTACCGGAACAACGGTTTGCCGGAAACGGCGGCCGCGGTTTTCGCGGTCGCGAGGGACACCGCGGTCGCGACGTTGCAGCCGATGCGTGCGAAGTTCTTGGTCCCATCGATCGCGCGCAGCGCCCGATCGAGTCCCGCCTGGTCCGAGACATTGCGACCCTTGATCTGCGGTTCGACCGATTCATGAAACGTCCGAATCGCCTCGTCCACGCCCCCTTCCGGGAGCGCCTTGGGCTCGTGCGTCCCGGTGCTCGCCCCGCTCGGTGCCGCGGCGCGGCCGGTCACACCTCCGGCGCGGATCTCGACCTCGACCGTCGGATTCCCGCGGCTGTCGAGGATTTTCCGAATCGATGCCCCGTCAATCGACGGCATCCGCGAACCTCCGGACGTTCAGCGGCGAGCTCCCGGAGGAGAATTCTCGAAACGCGATGTCGAGCGGGTCCGCTTCTCGGTCCAGCGCGGTAATGGTCGGCGCGCCCATGGAGATTTGCAACGCGCGCGCCCCGATGATCCGCGCCCTTTCAAAACGGGTGTACGACAAGGAGGAGGTCTCCGCCGCGACCAAAGTGCCACCCGCTAAAAAGGTTTCTGCCGCGGCGGTTCACCGGAAGTGGCGGCGCACGACGATCAAGTAGATCAGGATCAAGGCGGGGATGACCGCCGTGATGGGCGACGCGATGCTTCCGACGATCGAGAGGGCCATCACGATGACCGCGAGCCACCAAGCCCAGCCTCGCAGGTGGAGGAGGCCGACGCCGACCCCGATCCAGATGAGGCCGAACACGAACACGATCGCGCCGATCACGCTCGCGGTCAGACCGAACGCGAGGGGCAGTCCGACGCCAATGAGGATCAACGGCGCGACGATGAGCAGGAGCCCGGCGAGGACGATCAGGATGCCGAGGAGGATCGTGAGGACCGCGAGGAGCGTGACGCCGAGCGGCCGAGATACAGGCGGCGGGTACGGCCCGGGCGGGTAGTAACCGGGAGGCGAAGCGGCCGCGGTTGCTCTCCGAAAAATCCGAACCAACTACGAGATAACTAGTCTTCGATGAGAGTTTCAGGAACGAGAATACGCCACACTAACTTGCCGTGAAATCTACAGACCAAAATTGGAAGGGACGGAGGGCACCGCGCCACTCCGTCTGTAGCTCGAACTAGGATCGTTTCAGGGCGGAGGCATCGACGGAGGCATCATGGGCGGTGCCATGCCCGCCATCGGTGCCGGGGGCTTCCAGACGATTCCGAGAATCCCTCCGATCAATCCGAGGATGAGTCCGATGAAGAAGCCACCGAGTGTCGTGAAGAAGCTCGCGATGGACAGAATCAACACGAGCGCCCCCCAAGCGACATGCTGCATGGGCCGGATGTAAAGCAGGACTCCAAAGACTATCATCAGGAGCCCGTTCACGAAGCCAATGACCCCATACAAGACCACGATGTTCGTGGCACCGGCCGGGCCTCCAATCCCGCTCACCATGTTCCCCAGAATGGCCCCGAGCACGGCGAACGCAATGCCCACCAGCAATACGAAGATGCCACCGATCAGAGACAACACAAACGCTGCCGTCGGTTTTTCAGCCATAGCTAACTCTCCCTAAATTCTGCGAGTTGTATCAAAATACCATTATAAAAGTATTGTGGAAACGGCTCCCGGCAAAATACAATTCGGGACCATACACTTTATCAGGGGTCACCCCTTCCACCCGCGGTGATTCCCCCATGGTGCAAGGTTATTGCGTGAAGTGCCGAGCCAAGCGGGAGATCAAGAACGCCGTCGCGGTCAAGCTGAAAAACGGCAAGCCCGCGATGAAAGGAAAGTGCCCCGTCTGCGGCACGACAATGATGCGAATCGGAGCTGCGAAGTAAGCCGGAATGTCGGCGGCCCGCTCCCGCGGATTCTCGGCGACGAGACTATTAATACGCCCAGACCGTAAGCGGGCCCGGGGTGCGACAGTGAAGGTCCCCGACATCAAAGTGACTCCTCCAGGCCCGAAGGCGAAGGAGGTCATCGCGCGGGACCATAGCTACATTGCAACCACGACGAAGTCGGCGCCGGTCGTCGTCAAACGGGCCTCCGGCTCGATCGTCGAAGACGTCGATGGCAACATCCTGATCGACTTCGCGGCCGGTATCTCGGTCCTCAACATCGGTCACGCCCATCCGAAAGTCGTCGAGGCGATCTCCCGCCAAGCGGCGCAGTTCACGCACTTCGCCGGAACCGACTTCTACTACGAAATCCAGGCGACCCTCGCCGAGCGCCTCGGCAAGATCACCCCGGGCAAACATCGGAAGAAGGTGTTCTTCGGCAACTCCGGCACCGAGGCGAACGAGGCCGCGATCAAGGTCGCGAAAAGCCACACGAAGCGGCAGATGTTCCTCGCGTTCCTCGGCGCTTTCCACGGCCGGACCCAGGGCGCGCTGTCGCTGACCGCGAGCAAGGCGAAGCAACGCGCGGGCTTCTTCCCGACGATGCCCGGCGTCGTGCACGTGCCGTACGCGTACTGCTATCGCTGTCCGTACAAGCTCACGTATCCGTCTTGCGACCTGTATTGCGCGAACATCATCGAGGACGTCTACATGAAGACGGTCGCGCCGCCCGAGGACCTCGCGGGCGTCTTCGTCGAGCCCGTCCAGGGCGAAGGCGGGTACATCGTGCCGCCCCCAGGGTGGATGGATCGGATCGCGAAGATCGCGAAGGACCACGGCGCGCTCCTGATCGACGACGAAGTCCAGTCGGGCCTCGGCCGGACCGGAAAGATGTGGGCGATCGAGCACTCGGACGCCGTCCCGGACATCTTGACGATGGCCAAGTCCCTGGGCGGCGGGCTGCCGATCGGTGCCGCGGTGTATCCGGCGGAAATGGACTTCAAGGAGAGCGGGAAGCATTCGAACACGTTCGGCGGGAACCCGGTTGCGTGCGCCGCGTCTCTGGCCACGCTCGATGTCATCGAGGAGGAGGGCCTCGTGGCCCGGAGCGCGAAGATCGGGGAGCACCTCGCGAAGCGGCTTGATGAGATGGCCGAACGATACGAGTTCATCGGAGACCGCCGCGGCCTCGGGATGATGCAGGCGACGGAGTTCGTCGCGGACAAGCATTCGAAGAAGCCGGATCCGAAGCGTCGTGACGCGATCGAGAAGGACGCGTACCAGCACGGTCTGATCTTGCTCCCGTGTGGCGATTCGGCGATGCGATACATCCCGGCGCTGAACATCCCGAGGGATGTGCTCGATGCCGGCCTCGACGTGCTCGAGGAATGCTTCAAACGGGTCTCAACGTGAGCGCCATCGCGTCCCGGGGAGTTCGTGTCCCGTTCCAACCTTTTTCTTCCCGGTGACATTCAAATAGTGACACGCATTTGCACCCCCTCATGGCGGCGGGAGGTGGCGCGCCCCCGACGGAGGCAGTGCGGGGGGCGCGGGGAGTTTCGGCAGTTCTCGCGGTGATTGTGGCCATCGTCACGTTCGCGGCAGGCCTCGGTGCCGGGTGGTTGGTGTTCGGACAAGCCCCGGCTGCAAAACAGGTTCTTCTCTTGGGGACGAACACCCCGTTCCCGCCGTTTGAATCGAATGTCGGAGGGACCATCATCGGATTCGACGCCGATTTGATCCAAGAGATGGTGACGCGCGGAGGATATGCATACGAATGGCGTGACTATCGAGACTTTACCGCGCTGTTGGCGGCCACTGCCGCGCAGGGTGTTGACATCGCCATTGGCGCAATCACAATGAACGGGGACACGGGGACCGCAAGGAACGCGACCCTGCACTTCACGAACCCCTACTTCCTCTCCAATCAGGGCGTCCTGAAGCGGACAAGTGATTCGAGGGTCTATTGTGCCGCGGCGAATTGCCTTGACTCCGAACTCAACAAAACGGGCCTCAAGATCGGAGTCCAGGAGCTGACCACGAGCTTCTATTGGGTCGATTCGAACGCGAAGAACGCGACGGTCACGGTGAAGCCTTCCGTCGCGGATCTGCTCCTCGCTCTGGACCAATCGAATATCGACATCATCGTGATCGACAAACCCGCCGCGGATGGGCTCTCCGCCGCGAACCCGACGAAGTATGCGGTTGCGGGCACAATCCCAACGAACGAGCTCTATGGGTTCGCGGTCCCGAGGACCGCCTCTGACGATACGAAGCACGCGTTCTACGAGAACCTCGTGACGATCCTGAATGCGAAACTGGCCGAGATCAAGAGCGACGGGACCTACGCGAAGCTAATCGACAAGTGGTTCTAGAGAAACCCATTGCGGCTCCCGCCCGGATGCCGCAAACCTTTACTCCCTTTCGTGCGGTACCAGAGAGGAGCCTGAATGGCCACCGCTGAAGCGTCTGTGGCGGATGTGCGGGGCCACCCTGTTGTCAGACGAGCTTCCTTGATTCGTGTCATCGAAGCCGTGATCGGAGCGTCGATTTTCCTCGTCCTCCTCCAGATCCTCCTCAACTTCAGCCTCCTCGACCCGGAATTCTGGCGAAGATACGGAGGTAGTTTTGAAACTGGAATCGGCACGACCCTTCGCTTTGTCGGCATCATCCTTCCCCTCAGCGCGGTGCTCGGTTTCTTCCTTGGCTGGCTGCGGATCTCCCGATTCAGGACCCTTTCCTGGCCCGTCGCGGTCTACGTCGATTTCTTCCGTGGAATTCCGCCCATCGTCATCGTGATCTATGCTTCGATTTTCGGGGCCGCTCTCCTCCAAGTCCGTTTCGCCGGGAAGGATCTGGCTTGGAACGTTGCGGCGCTGGCCCTCGCGTTCCATTCGGCCGCGTATCAATCGGAAATCTTCCGGGCGGGATTTCAGTCTGTCCCTCGGGGTCAGATCGAGGCCGCTCAAGCTCTCGGAATGCGCCCCACCCAAACCATGTACAATGTCGTCCTACCGCAGGCTTTGAGGCTGAGCCTACCGCCGCTCGGCAATGAATTTGCGGTGGTCATCAAGGACACCTCCCTCCTGGCGGCCATCGGCACCCTCGATCTCTTCGGCGTGAGCCAGGACTTCATCCAAGCGGTCTTCCTCCAACCGGGAGCCAGCGTGTACTGGCTGCTGACGATGTGGACGGCCGTCGCCCTGGTTTACTTCGCCATGACCACCGCCGTCACCCAAGTCCTGCTTTTCCTCGAAAGGAAATTTCATGTGCGAGGCCTGGAAGGGGTCTCGGTATGATCCGCGTGGAGGACGTCCACAAGTACTTCGGCACTCTTCATGTCCTCCGAGGGATAACCCTCGACGTCTCGAAAGGCGAGGCTCTCGTCATCATCGGCCCGAGCGGATCGGGCAAGAGCACGCTCCTTCGATGCATCAATCTCCTGGTCGAACCGGACGCGGGCCGCGTGTTCATCGACGGGGTCCACGTGAATCGCCACGACATTAACCGGGAGTGGGTCCGACAGCAGGTCGGCATGGTATTCCAGAGTTTCAACCTCTTCACTCACCTCACCGCCCTGGAGAACGTCATGCTCGGTCCCATCCGAGTGAAGGGGGTGTCGCGAGAACAGGCGGAAGACAAGGCGAAGCAACTCTTGGCGAGAGTCGGGTTGGCGGCGAAAGCAAACGCCTACCCCGCGGAGCTGTCTGGCGGCCAGCAGCAGCGAGTCGCGATTGCGAGGGCGCTGGCCATGGATCCCAAGGCCATGCTGTTCGACGAACCGACGTCCGCCTTGGACCCGGAGTACATCCGCGAGGTCCTCGACGTGATGACGGCCCTGGCCCGCGAGGGGATGACGATGATCGTCGTGACCCACGAAATGGGGTTTGCGAGCAACGTCGCTAGGCGAATCGTCTTCATGGACGGCGGGGTGATCTTGGAGGAAGGCCATCCGCAGGAAATCTTTGAACACCCGAAGCAGGAAAGGACGCGGGCGTTCGTGAGCAAGATCCTCAGGTGACTCATGGGGAGCCTCGAGGACGTCCGGCGACAACGCACGCGAACATTCGACACGATCGCAGCCGTCGTCCTCACGGTTGGCATCATTGGACTTCTCCTCGAGGTTCTCGTTGGACGGTACGGCCTGAGTTGGACGTACATTGCCAGCGCGTGGCCGATCTACCTGCGGGGCGCGTGGGTTACCTTCTATGTGACAACCGTGGCGTACATCGTCGGGATGGGCATCGGATTCATCATCGGATGGGCGAGGGCGGCTCGTGTTTCGGTGCGCAAGCCGGGTGCGCAGGGGGCCGCCGTATTCGGCGTGAAGTACACGCTCCGTCGGATGGGCGATGGATACGTCGCTGCGATCCGCGGAACGCCCCTCTTCGTTCAGATCGTGTTCGTTAGCTCGGTCCTCGTCATCCGTTTCTCGAGTCTGGATCCGAACCAGCTTGCGCTCATCGCCGGTCTGGTCGCGTTGACGGCGAACACCGGAGGGTATCAGAGCGAGATCTTTCGTGCAGGAATCCAAACCGTCCATACGGGCCAAGTCGAGGCCGCACGGGCGATCGGGTTCTCCCGGTGGAAAGCGATGCGACATGTGGTCTTGCCACAAGCCCTTCGTCTGGTCATCCCGCCCCTGACGAACGAGTACATCGGCCTCCTGAAGGCGAGTTCGTTGCTCCTCGTCATCGGGATCGTCGAGCTCACGGAAATCGGGCGACGCGAGGCGTTCTTCCAGGGGAAGCCATTTGAGTCGTTCGCCATTGTGACTGGACTGTACCTCCTGATAACCGTCCCGGTCTCGAAGATCGTCGAGTACATCGAACGACGGCTCCGGGTCCCCGGACTCGGAAGCCAGCAAGCGCCCACGACTCGCGTCTAGAGGACTCTCGCCCCCGGCATCCGTTTCAACGGCTTGCTCAGATGACGCCTCGATCCCACCGGGGGTTCGTACCACCCGCGTCGGAGGCCCGAATCGAGAGTGCGAAATGACGCCATAAACCGGGGGAACTTTTCGCGGCACTTCGGACATCGAAAAAGGCCCATTCGACCCATGGACTTCGCCCGGCAGCCGCATGAGTTGCAAATCGGGTTGGCAATTTTCACAACACGCTTCACGACGTCAAGGACTTGCAGTTTCTCCAAATTCAACGTCCGCGGCTCCTCGCGAATCGCGCCAATCACGCCGATCCGATCGCCGGGCCACAGACTGGCCACGACGGACCGGAACTGTTTCGAGGGTTCGTACGCCGTGACGTCCACTCCGGACAGGGACACGACGACATGCCCACCTCGGAGAATTCGGGGAAAACGCTCGACACTTCCCTCGACCCGAACGGTCTGGCGCGGTTCCATCACCGGCTGAGGCACGACATGGTCATCGGTCCCCTGATTTGTCTCAAACAGAAGCCAGCCCGCCGGGCGTTCGCCCCGAATCGATCGCATCGCCTCCGGCAGCGCGCCCGGCTCGTCCCCGCGAATCCCGAAGAGGATCGGACACGGCGAGTGCGGGGCGATCACCACGTGGTCGTTGTCGTAATCGTAGTTGTTGAACGTCGACGGAAACCGGATGTCCATCTCTTTCACAGACTCGGGGACAATCTTCCTTCTGGTCCCCCAGCTGGATTCCTCCCGATAACAAAGGACCTCATACGTCCGGTCCCGCGGCCGCCACGAGGTTGCCGCCAGGGCCCCGATGATGCCTCGCCCATCTTTGTATCCGCGGACAATCGCAGATGTCGAGGCTGCCGTCACCGCCTCGTCCATCGTGACAATCCGGCGAACCGCACGCCAGTAGAGCCACGCGCGCGCCGGAGTCGGCGAGATCGTGAAGCCCGGGTTGGTCGTCTCATCGTCGATCCGGGACCATCGTTCGACGAGCGCGGCCACCCGGCCTAGCACGCGCGCCGGCGGTTCGTCGCAACGGCCGCGTGGAAACGTCTGAATCAGCCTTCCGCCCAGTTCTCCGACCGTCATCGGCTCTCCCCGGCCCGAACCAATCCGAAGGCAGACCGCCGCATTTCCGCGCGTCTTCCACGGGATGTTTGGATTCAGACGGACGAGTCGCGGATAGCCGATCAGATCGAAGTCTCTCGTGAGATCACGAACGAGCTCCGCCGCGAGGAATGTCGTGCACATCCCCCGCAGACTATCCGTGTCGTCAACGCCGATCCAGAGGACCATCGCGACCTCCGAACGTTCGCCGGGGCTAAAATCTCCGCTCCCGCGAACATTCAAATAGCGACGGCCCCTTCGAAGCCGCGAATCCATGCCCATCAAGACGTTCGAATTCTCCAGTGTGGACGGCCGACGGTTCGTGAAGCCGACGGACCGCTGGTTGAACCTGAGGGTGGACCACAACAGCACAGTCACGCTGATCTCCGAACTCGGGGACCGCCAGGCCTCCGTCGACTTCCGCTTCACCGCGAACTACCACGCCTCCGAAGCGGTCGTCGGCCTCATCCAGATCGAAGGCAACCTCCTCTGGGAAGGGGACGCACGGGCGCTCGTGAAGAGTTGGTCTGCGGGCGGCCAGATGCCGCCCGAGGTCGCCCAGGAGATTCACACGGTCATCATGTCGAACTGCATCCCGGAGGCGGTCATCCTCGCACGAGAACTCCGACTCCCGCCGCCCGTGCCGATCCCTCAGGTCAACGTCCCACAGCAACCCGCCAAGCCCGGCAAAGGGCGGTCCCCAGAGATCGCATGATCACTTGATGTGGTCCAGGCTGAACGATCCGATCGACAAGCTCGACTTCGTGTACGTGTACCGGATCCAGCCGCGGCTCTGCACGTCGCAGATGCCCTTGATGCACAGGAACGACTTCAGCTGCTCGACCTTGAACTCGATGCTCCCGTCCATCAGCGAGCCGAGCATCTGAATCTCCTGCTCCTCGTGCATCCCTTTCTCGATCACGTAGAAGGCCACGGCCTTGTCCCGCTTCCGGCGTCCCACGAAGGGCTGGAGGAACTTGAACGTCGTCGTCGGGTCGAGGTATGCGATCAGCGTTGACACGCTGCGGAACGCAAGTCGGTACGTCGGGTACTTCTTCTTCCACTCCGCGGCCCGTGCGTCGACCGCCTTCAGGATCGCCTGGTGGTCCGTCGGGTCGTCGATGTACGTCGTGTTCGGATCCGACCCCTCCGTGCCCATGCCCATCGACTTCGAATACGTGTCAATGTATTGGACCAGCCCGAGCTTCTCGTACTCCTCGTATCCGGGAAGGGCGAACGCCATCTCCTCTCGGACCTCCGCCGGCCCTTTGTCCGTGAGGATCCACAGGACCGGGACCCCTTTCTTGAGACCCTCGGCCATGAACAAACTCACAAGGACCTCCTTCCCGACGTACGCGGGGCCGTAGACGGAGGCGTTCGTCCCGAACGGGATGCCGCCGAACAGCAGGTCGTCGAGCCGGCCGATCCCCATCTTGACCTTCTGCTGCTTCACCTCGACTTGGAGGTCCTGTTCCCGGGCCTCGATATCCTCCGCAATGAGGCCTTGCTCGCGCAACCGGAGTTCTTCCATCTTCTGCTGGAGGTACCGCTCCTTCGTGCGGACCTCTTCTTCCTTCGTGTTGATCTGGCCCTTTAGTTCCTCGAGGCGCGACTTGAGGTCCAGTTCCTGGACGGAGCCGCCTTGGGCTTTCGCTTCTTCCATCTTGCGGTGCTCCGCCTGGAGCACCTTCTCGCGGTAGGTGAGGTCTTCCTCCCGCCGGAGCAGCTCTTCCTCCTTGTAGGTGAGCGGCTCTTTCACCTTCTTGATCTCGTCCTCCTTGACCTGCAGGTCTTCCTGCAGGCGCTGGAGCTCCTGTTCCCGGAGCAGGACCATCTTCTCCTTGTGCAGGACCTCTTGTTCCTTCCTCGAGAACGCCGCCTGGACCTCCGACTTCGGCTTGCCTTCGAAGGCGCGGGCTTCCGCGCGGACTTTGTCTTCGATCTTGAGCTTCCCGACTTCCTCCTGGAGCCCGATGATCCGCTTCTTGAACTCCTCTTCCTTTGCGAGGTAGTCTTGCGCCATTTCGCGGAGCTCCTCCTCGAGCCGGCGTTTCAGTTCCTCGCTCGGGGCTCCGCTCTCTCCGACCGGCATCGATGCGAGGCGTTCCTCTTTCGCCTTGAACACCGCCTCGCGCTCGCCGAGGTCGAGCTCCCGCTTCTTCAACTCCCGCTGGTCGGGCTTCAGCTTCCCCAGGCCGGATTCGAGTTGCTTGCGAAGCTGTTCATTCACGGATTTTTGCTGGCTGATGTCGGCCTCGAGGGCCTGACGGGCCTTCGTCTCCTGATCGAGACGTTTCTTCATCTCCGGCGAGGCGCCCGCTTTGAGCTGTTGGGTTTTGACGTACTTGATGACGGCAATCGAGCCTTTCTTGATGTGCTCGATCTCCTGCTCCAGCTCCCGTCGCTTCGCGATCTCCGTCTGCAGCTGTTTCGAGAGGTTCGCCGTCTCCTCGATGTACTTCACCGGATCGAACTTGCCTTGCCGGAAGTTCGCGAGCTCGCGGTTCAACGTGACGCGCATCGATTCGAGTTCGGCATGGAGGCCGTCCACCTCGAGGGCCTTTGTCCGCAGCTCGCGGACCTTGTCGTCGGACACGCGCTCGGCGGGAGTCCGCGCGGACTTCGATCCGCCCGTGATCGTGGGAACCCCGATCCAATCCTGGAATGCGGTGTCCTCACCGGCGAGCCACTTGCGAAGCGCTTCGTCCTTTGAGTCCCCGCCGGCCACCGAGGCGCCGATCCACGCGTTCAGTCCGCCGTCCGACGACTCACCCTTGAGCCACGTGGCGGTCCCCGGGTCCTCCGCCTTCGGCGGATCCGATTGCTTCGTGCCGCAGACCACGCACTCGCCGTGCGGATTGACTTCGCCTCCGCACACGCGGCAGACCTGCGAGACGGTGCCCTCTGCGGGTTTCACCGCCATCGGGCCTGTGCCTCCCTGAGCATCGCTAGCACGACCGACCCGGAAGAACCGGTTGGGAGTCGCTACGAGATAAGAGGGTATTTAATCGTAGCCACCTCAATATCATCGAAGCATCTAGCCGGGCTCGAGGGACGCAGCGGCCTCCGGGAGTGTGCGGGCCGGAATCGGACTTACGAAGGCCCCGCACAGTGTACCAGCTGCGCCATGGGACTGTCCTGTTCCGGTCCCCCTCCAAGTGCGACAAGCATATGCCAGTTCGACACGATGCCGGATCGGCATGCGCAAAGCGCTCTCCGTCAGCGATTTACGCGAGCAAGTCAAGCTGTTCAAGATCATCGTTGTCGTCAACGCTGCCATACTCGGCCTTGCCGCGGTCGATTTGCTTTGGACTTGGTCGTCCAGGCCGGACTTGGCCAGGAGGGACATCGTGATTATCAATGCGTTTTTAGGTGTTGGCTTGTGACGAACGGCCTGCTGTTTCGCCGTTTCAAGCGGCAACTCGGCTCCTTCGCCAGCATCGAACAATCATCATCGAAGGTGCCGGCCCGGTGAAGGCGGACTCGTGCCATGCGGGTTCGGCCCCGGAATAGTATTTATACGGACGGACGAGTCTGACGGTCTCGACGAGTCCGGAGGACGGGCGGGCCTTGGGGACGGAGAGCGAGAAGCGGATTGTCATGCGGATCGACCCGAACGACGAGTCGATCACCCTCAAGGACATCATGCAGCGGATCCAGCAGATCCAGCGGCAGAACCCGGACCTCGACGTGTTCTTCGACGGCGACGAGTACGCGGTCTGCTCGAGGCCGAAAGAGAAGGCCCGCGCAATCGCCGAGGCCGTCGAGGGCCGTAAGAAGGCGTGACGTGACCGAAGCCTTTTGGCCGGGGGCCGCATAGCGCCGCGCATGGCGGACAAGAAGCCCACGAAGGCGGACCTCACAGCGGTACCGATCCAGCATCTCGACCTTGAGAAGACCCAGACGATCGCGGACCTCGTCGACGGCTACAAGCACATCTCGTTCCAGGCGCGGACCTTGGGCTTGTGCGCCTCCGTCCTGGAGAACATGATGACGGACCCGAAGTGCACGGTGTTCTTCGGCGGCGCCGGCGCCCTCACGCCGGGCGGCCTGAAGAAGGTGATGCGCGACATGGTCGAGTTCGGCCTCGTCGACGTCGTCGTGACGACGGGTGCAATCGCCTATCACGACTTCTATGAGGCGCACGGCTACCACCATTACCGGTCGTCCCCGGACGCGGACGACATCGTGCTGCGGGAGCACTTCCTCGACCGGGTGTACGACACTCTTGCTGACGAGTCCCTGTTCCGCGAGTGCGACGACGAGATCGCGGCCCTCGCCGATTCGCTCGAACCGCGGCCGTACAGCAGCCGCGAAATCCTGTGGGACATGGGGCGAATCGCGTCGAAGGATCCGAACAGCCTCGTCGGGACGTGCTATCGGAAAGGCATCCCGTACTTCGTCCCGGCCCTGAACGATTCGTCGATCGGCATCGCGCTCGCGAAGCACCATCACGACCGCGTGAAGAAGGGCAAGGAGCCGATCGCGCTCGACTCGATCAAGGACAACTACGAGATCGCGCAGGTCAAGCTGAAGTCCCCGCGGACCGGCGTCTTCTACGTCGGCGGCGGCACGCCGAAGAATTACATCTCCCAGGTCGAGGTGATCCAAGAGGTCATGGGATACCCGGAGAACCCGCACATGTACGCCGCGCAGATCACGACGGACGTGCCGCAATGGGGCGGCCTTAGCGGGTGCACGTTCGAGGAGAGCCAATCGTGGGGCAAGTTCCACAAGGATGCAAAGATGGCCCAGAGCCTCGTCGACGCGACGATCGGGTTGCCGATCCTTATCGGGTATCTCTTGCAGAAGGGCGTCCCGAAGAAGAGGAAACAAAAGCGATACAGGTGGGAAGGCGAGGAGCTCGTCGAGCTCAAGTGAGGCGGTGCTCTCGACCGCTGAGCCGGCGTTCGTACCAGCGCAACAATTCCTCTTGGTCCGGCTCGATGACGCCGCGGAGCGTGCCGTATGCCTTGCCAGCACGCTCCCGGATCTCGCGTACCGCGGCCTCGGACGACATCCCCTGGTGGACGAGGTACGCGGCGAGCATCGTCCCCGTCCGGCCTCGACCGGCAAAGCAGTGGACGAGCACCTTCTTGCCCTCGGCAACCTTCGAGTCGACGAAAGCCACGAAATCGTTGACTTGTTCGAGGGTCGGCGCGGTGAAGTCTTCCACGCAGATCTTCTTGTGCTCGAAGCCCGCGTCCTCGATCTCGAACGTGTTCAACCGGTCACATTCGAGGCTCACGACGACTGAGTAGCCCATCTTCCGCAAGCGGGCGAAGTCCCACTCCATGTACGCTGGACCGGGAAGGCCAGCAAGGCGGCCGGCGTCAATCGTGTAGTAGAGCATCTCCATGCGCGGAGTCATCGCCGCGCAGCGGTTCAAAATAGCGCACGGACGTGCCAGCGGGATCGGCGAGCGGATTGATGCTCCTTCGACGGCACGGGAATGCATTCAGGCATTGGCGGGGGAGCGTTTCCCCTGGGCCATCTTCCGCTTCGTCCACTCGGTTAGAAGGAGCGTTAGGTTGGCGCCTTTCAGCATGTAGAGGTTCGTGAGTTCGCCGGACGTCCACCGGAGGACCCAGTGTGGCGTCTTGCCTCCCGTCATGTGGATGTCTCGGATGTCGCCCCAGGGGAACAGAGTCTCGTTGAGGTGCCGATCGTACGGCGAATCGAACCACAGGCGAAATCCATCATCAGCGACGGCTACGAAACCTGGGCGACCCCAGCCAGCAAACAACAACGTATACACGGCGACCCCCGCAATCGCGACGACGATCGTCCCGACGAATCCCAACGTGGTGTAACCGAATTCAGCACGCGGTCCGAATCCAGGGAAGACTGCCAGGAACCCGATGCCGACTAAGAGCGAGCCTCCGGCCCAGGCGGCGCGACTTTTCGGAGTGGTCCCCCGACCGTTGGGAAGCCAGTTCAGATTCGGATCGCGGATCACCTCGACGGTGTCAAGGGACAGGACAGCGTGGCCTTGAATCGCGGCGCGGGTCCGCATGCGCCGGGTGAGGAAGACCGCGGCGCCACCGACGACAAGGCCGATCATGAGCACCGGAATCAGGAAGGCGAGGGACGTTTCGAGAGGAGACGGGGCGAGCGAAATGAGCGAAACGGCTTGGTTTTGGGACACGATTTGAGCCTCGAGGACGAGGGCGCCCGTCCCCACCTGCGCGACGGTCCCGACGATCTGGACGCCGTCTCCGGACTCATAAACCCACATTTCCGTATGCGTTGCGTACGACGCCAGATGCGGCCCATTGTAACCGATATAATAGACCTGCGTTGTTACCAAGATCGTCGCAGTCCCGTCGCTCAAGTCAAAAGCGTCCGTCGAGTTCCAGGTCCACCACCAGCCATTTTGGCTCGTGTATCGCTCGTGCCCACCCCACGCGATCAGCGAAGTTGACTCGATGGTCCCGGCGACTTTTGCGAGCTCACCTGCGTGAAGGGCGCTCAATGGAACGACAGGTCCGTCGTGCCACGTGCCTGTCAACGCGTTATCGTACGATACGGTGGGATACCAGACCGCGAGAAATGCCAGGACAACTACGACCCCAGTCGCGATCCGCGCCGGCTTCGAAACGGACCTCATCCCTCGGCCGTGTCCCTCCCGGCATCCCTCCCGCCAACAACGGCGGCAAACGTAGAACCCATCGATCCTGCACCAGAGTAGTCGCAGGCCCTCGAGCGCCGGAAAACGCACGTAACAACGCGCGCAAACGGCGCCTCGTTGCGACACCGTCACACTTCCCTCGAGCGCCACGGGAGACGGCCGCGCGGGAACCCGTTCCAGCGAAGAGGCGGCTTCGAGCCCGTCCTCGGAAGCTGTCGATCGACGCGACGGAGTCCGGTCAATCCGGTGCCTCGCCCATTCGGACGCGAGAAGACTCGCGTTCTCGGAGTCTATTCGGAGGAACCGCACGAGTCGTTTCATGGGATCAATGGCTTGCGCGCTGCTCATCGCGAGGATGTTCAGGTCGACCCACGGCAGCGTTTCTCGCAAGAGCCGACGGTCATACACGGATTGGTACCAAAAGTGCACGCCATCGTCGGCCACCGCGATTTCGGAAGGAATGGCGAAAGGCAGTGCCGCGAGCAGCGAGGCGATGCCCCCGATCATCGTGACGACAACGATCGCGCCCTCGACGGCCCTCAAGGCAGCGGGTGCGCCGTTGGAGGGAGCGAAGAGGATCAGGGCGGCGTCGATCGCGGCTGCCGCGGCAATAATAAAGAGCAAGGTCGTGAGTCGACGTGGGAACGCAGCTCGGTTCGGACGCCACGAAAGGCCCGGATCGGGCGTGTCGGCCATTCCCTCGGGATTGATGGGTGGGTGTTGGCTCACCGCGCGGACCCCCAGAATCCTGCGAATGCCATTAGACAGCGCGAGCCAAAGTATGCCAACGATGAACGGGAGGATGAGGGCGATTCCGATCGTGGCGCTATCCGTCGGACCCTGCCACGCCGTGGGAGTGAGAATCAACGCAGCGGCGAACGGGAGCAGGGCGGAGCCGAACAGAACGAGGGCGCCAATTCCAATCATTCGGCCCTGCTGCCGAATTGCGGGCTTCGTCCCATGGACGGGCTTGCAAATGGTGTTGTAACATCGGAGGCAATAGTAGCAACGATCGATGGGGCACCAAATCATGCGCCAGGAGCGTCGGCCAGGAAACTCCAGGAAGCATCCTGCGCACTCTCTCCCCACGAGGGGTGACCACGACTCCAGTTGCAATAAGGGTTTCTCATTGAGAACCGCGCCAATGTCGGTTCATGCCGTTTCCCAACGGGTTGCACCCGAAGCAAGCACGTCGAGAGAGGACACGTTTTCGGACTCACGTGCGTCGGCGAATATCCGAGCCATGATAACCTGCGCGTCCTGCGGCTGCCAAAATCCAACTGCTCCCCCTAAACGCCGACTTCAAGGTGGAGCGCGATATCGTCTTCGCGATGGCCCGCGGGCGGATGACAATCGGCTTATACAACTCGTACGACCGATCCCGGTTCGCGGAGGCACATCGACGGGCAATCGCGCGGGCGGCACCGATCGCCCTTGCGTTCGACGCGAACCTTGCGACGTTCGGCTTCCCATTCGAAGAAGATCTGAGCACTCCTCAGGAGGTCGCCGAGTGGGTGTCGAGCACGACGAGCATCGGCGAGGCCGGACAGTACCTCCGGGAGTTGGCGCATCTTGGTCGCTTTCAGACGTTCGGGTTTCCGAAACGGGGCTTCCCGCCCCAGTTCGGAGAGACTATCGTCACGACGAACCGACCCGATCCGAAGAAGGCGACGACCGCGACGGCCCTGGCCGGTCTCCTGAGACACGGGACGTCGATTCTGCTCATCTTCGGACTAGGGCGACGAGGACTCGATGACCGCGACGTGTATCCCCTTGGCCGCTACCATTTTGACCTCACTGGACGCGGCCTCTCCCTGGAAACCGCGACCGCCATCGGAGCGGCACCAGCGCTGATCGCGGCCCATCTCGTAGCATGAACACGCCGATGCTTTGGTTCAGTGAGTACCGTGTTGCTGGTCCTTACCTGCATTCTTATATACGCCGGAATTGTCGGAACCGCGGTACATGGCGCGCTTCGAAGGCGAACTCTGCGACAACATTCTGCTCGGAAGCCAGGCGCGGCTCCCGACCCGGTACGGCCAGTTCCGGATCCACGCGTTCGTCTGCCCGTTCACCGGCGAAGAGCACGTCGCCCTCGTGAAAGGGAAGGTCGCGGGGAAGCAGGACGTCCTCGCGCGCCTCCACTCCGAATGCGTGACCGGCGATGTATTCGGTTCGGAGCGGTGCGACTGCGGGGAGCAACTGGACGCCGCCATGAAGCGACTGGGACGGGCCTCCGAAGGCGTCCTCTTGTACCTCGCCCAGGAAGGACGAGGAATCGGCATCGTCAACAAGGTCGCGGCGTACCACTTGCAGGATCACGGCCTCGATACAGTCGACGCGAACCGCGCGCTCGGTTTTCCTGCGGACCTCCGAAGTTACAAGTGTGCCGCATGCATGCTGCGGGTCCTCGGGGTCACGTCGATCCAGTTGATGACGAACAACCCCGCGAAGATCGAGGAGCTCCGCGCGTACGGCGTTCGCGTGACGAAAAGGATCCCCCTCGAGGTCCGAGCCACCGCCACGAACGCCCGCTACTTGCGCTCGAAGAAAGAGCGCCTGCGGCATCTCCTCACGACGCCGACGGTCCCCGAAGCTCAATCGAGGCGACGACCCGGTCCGCGGTAACGGTCTCTCCCTCCGAGACCGCGACCTGACGGACGACGCCATCCGCGGGCGCCGGAATTTCGTTCTGCATCTTCATCGCCTCCAGGACCACGAGCGTCTCGCCGCGTCTAACTAGACTTCCCGGTGCAACCGCCACTCGGACGACGCGCCCGGGCATCGATGAGCGCACGTCGACGACTGCACCCGGGCCGGCGGGGTGACTTTCGATGACATCCGTTCCTTCACTCACCACTTCGACGAGGCGTACACGGTGGACTCCGTCGTCGAGAATCGCCTCGTTCCCTTGGAGATGGAGGCGCAGTGTCTTCGCCCCGATTCGGACGTCCACCGAGTCTTTCACAAGCCGCGTCCGGGCACAATAGGATGCGCCTTCGATCCGGATGACGAACCCTCCGGCGAACGGTTCGACCTCGATGTCTCGCTGCTCACCATCGACGTCGAGGCGAAACCGCATGGCCACCTCCTGAGAGCCGCTCCTTTCGTCCCGCCGAGGACCACCTCGTGACCAAAGGCCGCTCGAGTGGGAAGGTCGGCCCGCGTGCCGCCCGACCGCTCGCGACAAAGGCGGCGGCAATCGCAGCGAAGCGTTCCTCCCAAGGGCCGCGGCTTCGGAGGCGGGCCGCGATGCGCAGGTCCGCGACCATCGTGGTCCACAGATTCCCCTGGACGAACTCCGGCCTCTGAAGGAGCGCGCCGTGGAACGGCAAGTTCGTGTGGACGCCCCGGACCTCGAATGCGTCGATGCACCTCCGCATTAGCTCGATCGACTTCCTCCGGTTCGTTGCGTGGACGATCAGTTTGGCCATGAGCGGGTCATAGTACGGCGGCACGAGCGAGCCCGCGGCCACGCCGCTGTCCACGCGGACGCCCGGTCCGGTCGGCTCGCGATAGCCGACGATGCGTCCGGGAGACGGAAGGAAGTTGCGGATCGGATCCTCCGCGTTCACGCGGCACTCGATCGCGTGGCCATGCCGCCTGAGCTCGGATTGCGAAATCTCGAGGCCATCGCCCGCGGCGATCCGGATCTGTTGTCTCACCAGGTCCACCCCGGTGACCATCTCCGTGATCGGGTGCTCGACCTGGAGCCGGGCGTTGACCTCGTTAAAGGTGAAGCGGCCGTCGTGGAGCAGGAACTCGACCGTGCCGGCGTTGCGGTAGCCGATCGCGCGGAGTCCGCGGACCGCGGTATCGATCAGGCGGGAGCGGAGGCTTCGAGTGACCGCAGGTGACGGGGTCTCCTCGACGAGCTTCTGATGACGGCGCTGGACGCTGCATTCCCGTTCGACGAATCCGACCGCATCGCGCGAATCGAGCAAGACCTGGACTTCCACATGCCTTGCCCGTCGAAGGTATTTCTCGAGTAAGAGGTCCGGGTTCCCGAAGTTCGCAAGCGCAACGCTGCGAGCCGACTCAAACGCCGCCGTGAGTTCCGCCGGTCGGTCAACCCGCGACATCCCGATCCCGCCGCCACCGGCTGTCGCCTTGAACAGCACCGGATAGCCGACTTCCGACGCGACGATTCGCGCCTCGTCGAGAGACCGGAGCGGTTGATCCACGCCGCGGGTGACCGCCACTCCTTCCCCGGCCATCGACTTCCTCGCAGCGATCTTATCGCCCGAAAGGGCCATCGCGTCGGGCGGGGGGCCGACGAAGACCAAACCCGCCTCTGCGCATCGCGTTGCGAAAGCGGGATTCTCCGAGAGGAACCCATAGCCGGGATGGACCGCGTCGACGCGCGCCTCTTCGGCCGCCCGCAGGACGTGGTCGATATTCAGGTAGCTGTCGACCGGGAGTGGCCCTCCGATCAGGACGGTCTCATCCATCGCTGCACGGTGGAGGGCCGCCCGATCCGCTTCCGAGTAGACGCCGATGCAGCGGATCCCCATCTCTCGGGCGGTCCGTCCGACTCGGATGGCGATCTCGCCTCGATTTGCGATCAGGAGCCTGCGGAACATTGGGTCCCCATTACAGCGGGATGTTTCCGTGCTTTTTCGCGGGGCGGGTCTCTCTCTTCGTGCGAAGCACCGCAAACGCATTGATCACCCGGGGGCGGGTCTCCGACGGCTCGATTACGTCGTCGATGTAGCCCATCCTCGCGGCGATGTACGGGTTCGCGAAACGTCCCCGGTACTCCCGGATAAATTGCTCCTCCTGCTTCAGCGGGTCGTCGGCTCCTTCGAGTTCCTTCTTGTAGATGATCTGGATCGCCTCTTTGGCTCCCATGACGGCGATCTCCGCGGAAGGCCATGCGAAGTTGAAGTCCCCGCGGATGTGCTTCGAACACATGACGTCGTAGGCACCGCCGTACGCCTTCCGCGTGATGACCGTGACCTTCGGGACCGTCGCCTCGCTGAAGGCGAACAAGAGCTTCGCGCCGTTGCGGATGATGCCGTCGTATTCTTGCTCCTTCCCGGGAAGGAATCCGGGAACGTCGACGAAGGTGAGCAGGGGAATGTTGAAGCAATCGCAGAACCGCACGAACCGCGCAGCTTTGATCGACGCATTGATGTCGAGCGTCCCCGCTTGAACCTTCGGCTGATTCCCGACGACGCCGGCGGGTCGCCCCTCGAGGCGAGCAAAACCAACGATGATATTTTGAGCCCACTCTTCATGGACCTCGAACCACGAATCGCGGTCGACGACCCGCCGGATCACGTCTCGTATGTCGTACGGTTTGTCGGGCTCCTTCGGGACCACCTGTGAAAGTTCCGGGTCTGCTCTGGACGCCTCGTCGTCGGTCGCGACAATCGGCGGATCGTCCAGGTTGTTCGACGGTAGGTAGCTCAAGAGTTTTCGGACGAACCGAAGAGCGGCCTTTTCGTCCGGAGCGGCAAAGTGGGCGACACCGCTCTTCGCGGCATGGGCCGTCGCGCCGCCGAGATCCTCGAACGAGACATCCTCGCCGGTCACGGCCTTGATTACTTCGGGACCGGTGATGAACATGTTCGAGGTCCCTTTCGCCATGATGATGAAATCCGTCATGGCGGGGCTGTACACTGCGCCTCCTGCGCAAGGACCGAGGATCGCGCTGATTTGCGGGATGACCCCGGACGCGAGGACGTTTCGGAAGAAGATCTCCGCGTACCCACCGAGGCTAATGACGCCCTCCTGAATCCGTGCGCCTCCGCTGTCGTTCAGGCCGATGACCGGTGCGCCGACCTTCATCGCCGTGTCCATGATCTTGACGATCTTGTTCGCGTGCATTTCCCCCAGGCTTCCGCCGAAGACGGTGAAGTCCTGCGAGAAGACGAAGACGGTCCGGCCGTCGATCGTGCCGTGGCCCGTGACGACGCCGTCCCCCGGGATTCGTTTCGCGTCCATCCCGAAGTCGGTCGTGCGATGCTCGACGAAGGCGTCCGTCTCGATGAAGCTTCCAGGATCGAGGAGGAGATCGAGCCGCTCCCGCGCGGTCAGCTTCCCCTTCTTGTGCTGCGCCTGAATCCGATCTTCGCCCCCGCCTTCTCGGGCCTGGGCCTTCCGTCGGCGCAGCTCGTCCACGCGCTCATCGCCCACCATGGAGCCGCCGAACGCGGAGCGTGTCATTAATCCTTCGCGCTCGGCTCGACGAGGTATCGCGTTCCTCCTGCGCCAGCCAAGGCCTTGCGTCGGACTCACTTGAGGATCTCGAGGGCGCCTTCAAAGAACTCGTGCTTCACGCCCTGGTCGTCCACAACGATGAGCGCCCCGTTCGTTGCGATGTCGTACGCCTTGCCGGTCAACTTCTCTTTTCCGATCGTCACCGAGACCCGCTTTCCGATCGTCGTGCACTGCCCGCGGTAGTCCTTCAGAAGGAATTCGATCCGTGTGTTGCGGTAGCGGGAATACAAGTCGTCGACCTGGTTCAGGAGATAGTCGAGGAATTCTTCGTTCGCGACGAAGAGGTTCACCTCGCGTTTCAGGGTCGTGGCCCTCGGCTGCACATCGGGGGGGAGCTTGTCGAGGTCCACATTCGTGTTGACGCCGATCCCGACGATCACGTGGTACACGTCGTGCCGATACACACCCTCAGAGAGGATGCCCGCGATCTTCCGGTTCTGGTACACGGCGTCGTTCGGGTATTTCAATCCGGCGAACACGCCGAAGTGCCGCAGCGCTTTCACGACCGGCATGCCAACGAGAAGACCGAGGAGCCAGGCGTGGGCCTCCTTGGGCCGGACCATGAACGACGCGTACAAGCCGCCGAGCGGCGACGCCCATGCGCGGCCGTGACGGCCTCGGCCCGCCACTTGTCGGTCGGCCCACACGGCCAGGCCCTCTTCGACGTCCGACTCGAGGAGCTCCTTCGCCGTTTCGTTGGTCGATTCGACGGCGTCGAAGTGGAGGATCGTCCGGCCGACCGTCTTTCGATTCGCGTCGTGGACCTCGCCGATCTTCAACGGCGGGTCGGACGAGCGCGGAGATATTTCAACGTGCGCGTCAGGAGGGCGTCTGCGCCGGCGCCGGCCTCGCGACTTTCGCCAGGTCCTGGCTCCGGAGGAAACCCTCGAACATCACCGCGATCCCGACAAGCACGCCGATGTAGAGCGCCCAGGGGATATTGTACCGGGCCAAGGAGCCGCCGATGGCGACGATCAAAGCGCCGATTCCGATCCACAAGTTGAACACGAGGCGGGACCGCCAATACGAGTACGCCGCGACGCCGATCAAAGCGATGCTCCCCGGGACGGTGAACAGAGGCGAGAAAATCCGCACGTTGTCAGGCAGGGCCGTCCCGGCCACCGGAATGGAGGATGTGAGCGCATCGGTGTTGACCGTCGCTCCCGCGACGGCTGCCGCAAACCCCGCGAAGATGACGACGGTGTACAGCGTGAATCCGATGCCCGCGCGCCGGTGGACGAGGAACACGGAACCGATCCCGAGCACCGCGACGAGCGGCGCGGCGACCAGGTAGTAGACTTTGTACACGGGCACGGACCATCCGTACGCTTCGGCCAGGAACTGTGTAAATGCCGCGATCGCGTACAGTCCCAGCCCGATCGACCAAGCCAACTGGTACGGCCGGTGACGGCCCATCCACTGTGCGAATACGAGGGACGCAAACGCAACGCTGATTGCCGTCGCACCGAGCGAGATCGCCGCGCCCTCGAGACTCATCGCGGGCGCACACCGGAAGGCGTCGGATAAACCTTCTCCGCTGCGGTCAGCCTAATCGTGCTGAGTCCTTCCGGTGGACTTCGGAGGCTCCTCGACGAGCTCGAGGAGGACGCCGTGGAGCGATCGAGGATGAACGAACGCGACGAGCCGACCCCGGGATCCCCGGCGCGGCTCCGCGTCGACCAACTCGAATCCCGCCTTCTTGAGGCCCGCCATCTCCGTCCGGATATCCTCCGTCGCGAAGGCGAGATGATGAAATCCTTCCCCGCGGCGCTCGATGAACCGGGCAATCACGCCGTCGGGCTTGAGGGATTCCAGGAGTTCGATTCGAACGGCCCCGGCGCGGAGGAAGGCCACTCGGACGCCTTGCGACGGCACGTCTTCCGTGAGGTCCGGCTCGAGCCCGAGGCGGCGGTAATCTTCGAGCGCCTCGCGCAGGCTTCGCACCGCGACGCCCACGTGATGGACGGGTCCGATCATACCTCTTGCCTCGGCTTGTAGGTGCCGAAGACCGTTCGGAAGACGTCGCTGATCTCGCCGAGCGTCGCCTTCGCCCGGACCGAATCCAGGATCGCGGGAACGAGATTCGCGTCCGACCGGGCCTCATCCTCCAAGCGGTGGAGATGGGAGTCGACCTCTCCCTGGCGGCGCTTCGCCCGGAACGTCCGGACCTGTCGGATGCGGTCCGGCTCGACGCGGGGATCCGTCTTCGGGAGGCGGACGGGCTCATCGCCTTCCGCGTATGCGTTCACGCCGACGATAGTCCGCTCGCCCCGCTCGAGTTCGACTTGCACTCGGTACGCGGAGTCGGCGATTTGGCGTTGGACCCACCCGGTTTCGATCGCCTTGAGCATCCCCCCGCGTCGGTCCGTCTCCCGGATCAGGCCGACGGCTTCCGACTCGAGTCGGTCCGTGAGCGATTCGATCGCGAACGAACCGCCGACCGGATCCACCGTATTGGCCACCCCGCTCTCGTGCGCCAAGATTTGTTGCGTCCTCAGGGCGACCCGGACCGCCTTCTCCGACGGAAGCGACAGCGCCTCGTCCATGCTGTTCGTGTGGAGCGATTGGGCTCCCCCGAGGACCGCGGCGAGGGCCTGAATCGCGACCCGGACCGCGTTGTTCTCCGGCTGCTGCGCCGTGAGCGCCACGCCCGCGGTCTGCGCATGGAACCGGAGTTCGAGCGACTCCGGCTTCTTGGCATGGAACCGCTCCCTCATGATCGTCGCCCAGAGTCGGCGCGCGGCGCGGAACTTGGCGACCTCCTCGAGCAGGTCGATGTGGGCGTTGAAGAAGAACGAGATCTGCGGCGCGATCGTGTCGACATCGAGGCCGCGCGACACGGCCGCCTCCAGATATGCGATCCCATTCGCGAGGGTGAACCCGATCTCCTGCGCGGCGGTCGCTCCCGCCTCGCGGATGTGGTAGCCGCTCACGCTGATCGCGTTCCAGCGTGGCACCTCGCGGGAGCAGAACTCGATCACGTCCAGCGCGAGGCGCATCGAGGGCGCGGGCGGGTAGATGTACGTCGACCGCGCGATGTACTCCTTCAGGATGTCGTTCTGGACGGTCCCGCGAAGCGATCCGCGGGCGGCGCCGCGGGCCTCGCCGACGGCTAGGTAAAGGGCGAGCAGGATCGCGGCCGTGGCGTTGATCGTCATGCTCGTGCTCACGCGGTCGAGCGGAAGGCCGTCGAACAGGGTGTCCATGTCCTCGACCGTCGAGATCGCGACCCCGACACGTCCGACTTCGCCGCGGGCCATCGATGCGTCGCTGTCGTAGCCCATCTGAGTCGGCAGGTCGAACGCGACGCTCAGTCCTTCGTTGCCGTGGGCGAAGAGGTACTTGAACCGCCGGTTCGTCTCCTTGGCGGTCCCGAACCCGGCATACTGGCGCATCGTCCAGAGCCGACCCCGGTACATCGTCGGATGGATCCCGCGGGTGAACGGCGGCTCCCCCGGGAATCCGAGGCCTTCCCGGTACGCGTCCGCCTTCGGATCGCGTGTGGCGACGGCGTCCAAGGCAACGCCGCTTCCGGTCGTAGTCGACGCCTTACCCACGACGTTGGCCGCTTTGGGCGCTGGGAGCCGTCGTCGGTTCGTTTTTCGTTGCCGGGCCATACGATCGGTCTCAATAATTCGTCCAAGCGAGGCGGAGCTCCGGCACGGACACGCCGCTGCCGCGAACGACCTCTCCGACGATCCGTGCGTTCACGTCGGGCTGGAGCGCGCGAACGACGGCCTTCGCCGTCGCCTGCGGCGCAACGACCGCGAAACCCATCCCCATGTTGAACGTCTGGTACATCTCCCGGTCTTCGATTCCCCCGAGCGATTGCAGCTCGCGGAACAGGGGCGGCACCTCGAGCGGTTTCGTGATGCGGAATTCGACGTTAGATTTGAGGCGGACGAGGTTGCGGAGCCCGCCTCCAGTGATGTGCGCCATCCCGTGGACGTTCCCGCGTCGGAGGGCCCGCAGGATCGGTCGAACATAAATCGCGGTGGGCTCGAGGAGTTCCTCGCCCCACGGACGCCCGGATCCGCCGACCTTGTCGAACACGGTGAGCGACGCGTCGCGCAACACCCGGCGGGCCAGCGTCAGGCCGTTCGCATGGATCCCGTTGCTCGGCAGGCCGACGATCACGTCTCCCGGCCGGACCGCTCGACCGTCGACGATCTTCGACTTCCGGACGGCCCCGAAGCAGGTGCCCGCCAGGTCGAATTCTCGAACGAGCTCGGGGACGACGGCGATCTCCCCGCCGATGATCGAAACGTTCGCCATCTCGGCCCCGCGGTTCAGCCCGACCCCGATCTGGCGGGCGACCTCGCGGTCGTATCCCTCGATCGCGACGTAGTCGACGAAGGCGATCGGCTCGGCGCCGACGCAGATCATGTCGTTCACATTCATCGCGACGCAGTCGATCCCGATCGTGTCCCAGCGGCGCATCTCCTTCGCCACGAGGACCTTCGTCCCGACGCTGTCGGTGCACAGGGAGAGCGCGTAGTCGCCGAAGTCGACGAGTCCCGTGAAGTGACCGATCTTGGTCAGCGGCTTCCCGAGGCCGCGACGACGGTAGGTGAGGGCGGAGACGAGGGCGGCGATGTGCGCGGCCTTTTCGTCCTGGCTCACGCCCGCGTCCGCGTAGGTCCGGACCACATCGCACGAAAGCGGCCGCGGCTATTTCAAGGGTGCGCGGAACCTGGTTAACATGTTAAGCCGGGAGCGCGCCTCGGCGACGGAAGGCCTCCAGGGTCGAGCGTCCGATTGAGACCGCGCCCGTGGCCACTTGGACGCCGAGTCGGTGCAATCGGGTCTCGAGCTCCGCGGCATCTCCGGGAGGCAGGATGAGGACGCTCTGGCCGACCCAGACGACACCCGGCCGGTGGATGAATCCCTTCTCCCGGTAGCGGACATGCTCGGGACCCTCCGAGACTCGGCGCCGGCCGAACACGATCTGGCACACCCGGGCCGCTACGACCCGATGGGATCCGGAGACATCGTACGACAACAGGACCCGCTCACCCTCGTATCCCTCGATCGTCATGAAGGCCTCGATGGCAACAGCTATATTATAGCTTTTCTATGGGAAGGGCGAAACTACCCGCAGCCGGTTAACATGTTAAGCCGGCGGTGGAAAGGGTTTATGGAGCACGGGCCGCTTCATCGCGACAATGGGCAGGGCTTGGGTCAAGGCGCGGAAACACGATCGATTCTATCGGGCGGCGAAGAAGCAGTCATACCGGAGCCGCGCCGCAATCAAGCTGTCCCAGATCGACCTGCGATACGGCCTGTTCGAACAGGGCGACGTCGTCGTGGACCTCGGGGCCGCACCGGGAGGCTGGTCCCAGGTCGCTCGCGAGCGCATCGGGGCGAAGGGACGCGTCATCGCGGTGGACCTCGCCGCGATGTCTCCGATCGACGGGGTCGAGCTCCTTCGAGGCGATTTCACAGGCCCGGAGGTCCAAGCCGTTTTGTTCGAGACGCTTCGGAAGCCCGCCGACGTCGTGATGAGCGACACGGCCCC
>Ga0209235_1000007_pt1 | contig 75932 bp, 95 predicted proteins | sample GraSoi013_1_20cm_4_FD_185817 | JGI IMG/M metagenome (GOLD analysis project Ga0209235, IMG submission 185817) | Grasslands soil microbial communities from the Angelo Coastal Reserve, California, USA - Sample 09_25_2013_1_20cm (SPAdes) (version 2) | ecosystem: Environmental > Terrestrial > Soil >... | reverse complement strand
CATCTTGTGGTAGGGGCTCGGGCCCGCTTGGGCGTTATCCAGACGATAATACTTTCCAGGAAAACTTACGCGGTTGCGACCCTTGCCATAGTTCCAGATAAGTTGGATGACCTCCAATGCTTCCTCGTACGCGGCAACAGCTTCTCTGGGAGTTCTCCTATTACCACCCCAAGACTGGATCGCGTCCCAAAACGCCCCCGTCCCCAGACCTAACTCTATGCGTCCTTTCGTCAAGATGTCTAGCGTGGAAGCAGCTTTTGCCAGCATCGCCGGGGCTCTCATCGGAAGATCACTTACATCGGGAAAAAACCGAATCTTCCTCGTCGAAGCAGCTAGAGCACTAATTAGTGTCCAAGTGTCAAAGAAGCTCCCATTGTACGGATGATCCTGAATTCCGACAATATCTAAGCCCAAAGCGTCAGCTGTCTTTGCTAGTTTGAAGATTTCGTCTACGTTGTTACTGTAGGGAGTAATACTAAGTCCGAAGGTAGGCGGCCTGTGAGATTGGAGATTACTCATCGTTGACTGCGATCTAACGCCTGTCGATACAGTAGTGCTCATGCTCGTTATTTGGTTACCTATCACTGCACAGATCACGGCGCCAGAGCTGATGATTTCTGTCTAGTTTCCAAGGAAGTGTCGCCCAATATCCAGGTCTCTCCCCATGCTTTCAGAGATTGCATTATGGGTCTTATCTGCTCCCCTTTGTCCGTCAACGCGTATCGGACGGTGAAGGGTTGTGTGCCGAGAACCTGTCTCTGAACGATTTTCTCTGAGGCAAGATACTTGAGGACTCGAGAGAGTGTCTTCGTGTCAATCTCGCAGGCAACTCTGAGCAGCTCGTTGAACCTCATGGGCCGCTCTAAGAGATATCTGATTACTATCAGACGCCACTGGTTGCCTATCTTTCGTGCCGACTCGACCGCTGCGCATGTCACATAATCGTTCTTTCTGGTTGACATGTAATCGGAGATGGTGCGTTTTCTTCTTCTAACTGGCATTATGTCTCCTAGTGGCTCGTGAGCCAACAAGCTATTTAGCTGTCTTTTTTGCCAGCGCCTATCGTTTACAATGCCAATGATTGATGTCTACGCACCAGCAGATCTTTTCCCGCCGGGTTCCGATGGTAGGCTTGGCCATGAGCTGACTATGGCTGTTCTACGTGCTGAGGGTGTGTCGACACCTGGCCCGTTTCATCTCAACAATACTGCGGCTTTCATCCATCGAATGGATCCACACGCGGTTCACACCGCAGCCACCGACTCCGCCCGGACTGTCCGAATTCAGGTCATTACTCCTCCAGCCGCTTTGACCCGTGATGGTCAGAAGCAACTCGTCAAAGAAATCACCGAGATTGTCACTCGGATCTCAGGCGACCCGAACCAAGCCAGTCGCACTTGGGTGATACTAACCGAGGCGGCGGAGGGAGGTTGGGGACTCGCAGGAACAGCCTACGGCCGTCAGGAATTCGCCGCACTCGCCGCCAAAGCGGCAGCAACCCGCGCGAAATAGTCCCACGATCATCACCAACAGTCTGGACCCTATCGAAACCAGACTAGACAGAATCGTTAGTATCTGCTGAGAACCTCGTTGGAGAAGAGTCGTATCTGTGACAGAAGATTTGCTGAAGCCCATAATCCTCCTTTGGGGACGAAGGTCAGCATGAACTCGTTGCAGCCGGCCTTCCGGTAGTTCTCGATCTGTTCGATACACTCGTCCGGGGTCCCGTGGATGACTGTGTTGTAGGCGTCTGATTCCGGAATGTCTATGGCGATCTTCCGGATTGTCTCCCGCTGATCCTTCGGATATGGAATCTTTTCCCAGATTCGGCCGGGATGGTTTGCTCCGGGATCGATCTTCTTCAACGCCTCGGGTATCAGGGCGAGGAAGTATCTGGCTGGGCCGAGTACGCTGCGGTCTGCTTCTCTACGGTTCGTTGAGATGGAGGAGAGTGTGTAGTATGCTGGGCTGAAAGTGTCGAAACCACGTTTCGCCTGAATGGCCGATGCTCTGATGATGTCCAGATCCATCTTGTAGGTTGTGGGAGTGTGACAGTGCGGTATCCATCCGTCCGCCGCCTCCCCCGTGAGCCTCAGCATCCTGGGTCCGAAGGCTGCCAGATAGATCGGCGGGACTGGCTGTTTGTCTTGACCAGCCTGGAGGTACGCGTTGTTGAGCGTATAGAAGCGGCCCTTGAAAGTCTGAGGCTTGTCTATGCTCGAGTTCCAGAGTTGCCGGATGATCCCGAGGCCCTCTCGTAGTCTGCTGTAGCGTTGCTGTGTCGGGAGTCCGAAGGGTGACTGGTTCATCGGGTCGCCGGTGCCGAGTCCGAGGAAGAGCCGTTTTGGATACTGGTTGGACAGTGTGGCGAGGGTCTGGGCTATGATGGCAGGGTGGCGTCGGACGAGGTCGGTTACTGCGATTCCGACTCTGATCCTCCGGGTCCCGGCGGCGATTGTGGCAAGGGTGGTGAAGGGTTCGGGTGCGGCTGCGGCTTCCGTCCCGTAGAGCAGATGGTCGTCTATGAGGACGGAGTCGAAGCCGTGTTTCTCGCAGAACTGTGCCCACTCTACAATGCGCTGGAAGGGTTCATTGGCCGCGAGGAAGATTCGGCATCCGAACCTGATTTGATTCTTCACACTTCAGTCACAGGGTCTAAAGCTACACGTCACAGCCACGGCAGACTCGTTCCTCTGCGAAGGCCTCAGCCTGCCCTTAAGCGTTGAAGATCCAAGCTGAACGAATAGTCTGGAGGCTATCGAAAAAGCGTGAGTCGAACGTGTCGGCCTGACGCTGAGCTTGCAACAGACTGATATCTGCTGATCGCTCCCAATTGCATGTCGCATTTACATTCAACATTTAAATGGAACAGGCGGCGATCCCAGTCTGGATAGTCATAGGTCTTGGCGACTAAGAAGGTGGTCCAGACGGAGCTGGGAGAGCGGGAGTATGATCTCCTCTCCGAGGTGGCGAAGAAGGAGGGGTTGACCATCAAGGAGGCTGCTCGCCGGGCGCTCTTGGATTGGAGCGTGTCGGGGATGGACTTGAAGAACGATCCTCTATTGCGACTCAAACCGGTCAGGTTCAAACAAAAGATCAAGTCGTCCGAGATCGACCGGTTCCTCTACCATGCAAAGTAGCCCTGGAACCGTATTCGTCGACACTTCCGCCTGGAAGGCTTTCTACGACGAGAGTGATGACTGGCATAAGGAGGCCAGGAGTTTCATGAACTCCGTGGGGACGAAGCAGCCACCGATACGCCTCTTCGTCACCTCCGACTATGTCATGGACGAGACTCTGACCCTCGTCAGGTTCGCCCACAGTCACTCGAAGGCTGTCGAGTTCGCGAATACTATTTCTTCATCCAGAGCCACCAAGCTCTTCTTTGTCGGAGAGGACCTGTTCAACAAGGCGCTGAGCATGTTCATCGGACACCGTGACCAGGAGTGGAGTTTTACGGACTGCGTCTCATTCGTCCTCATGAAACAACTCAACCTTACAACCGCCTTCGCGTTCGACCCACACTTCAAACAAGCCGGATTCCACACCCTCCCCTGACTAGTGACGTTCTCCCGGCAAGCCTGCGCTCTTGATGATCTGCAAGAGTTGCGGGCTGCCAGGAAGATCCTGCATCCGAACCGGGCTTGACTCTTCACTCTTCAGTCACAAGGGGTCTAAAGTTACAGGTGATGGCCACCGCAGACTTATCCTGCTTTCTAGGGACTCGGCCTGCCCTTAAGCGTTGGAGACCCGTGCTGGCTCTCTTCAACTGACCATAAGGATCAAGGCCTTCATCCACCTCTCCAATCCTTTTATGCTCTAACGCGCTCTCTTGCTGTTGGAGATCGCAATCAATGCCTTTCAGGGTTGGACAGCAAATATGGATAGAATGTGATGTCAAGGCGGGTATGTCTCCGAATGAGAGGAGTATACGCTTTGAATTGCCAGCTCCCGAAAAGAGGATCGTGTCAGGTTTTGTCCCAGAACGCTTCGTGAAGCCTCGCTCCAACGGTCTACCAGCTCGCGTCGCCGCCGTCATTGCAAGTCCTCCGGAAAAGGGAAAAGTAAGAGTCCTCCTACCTGGCGAGGTTCTCACTTCCACAAACCCAGTCCTCGTCGACGCGTCTTGGCTGAAAGTTCACGCTCCCTAACAGGCCACTCCATCTCGATTGATTCTCTCCCACGATGATCTCAAGCGGGCATGGAAAAAACGACAGATTAGTTTCAGCCCGGATATCTCTGAGAGTCAGATCGCGGAATCATCTATCGACCTTCGCCTCGGATACCACTTCACCAAGCTGAAAGCCCAAGCCACACCTGTCCGTCCCGCTGCAGAAGGGTTTGATCCAGGCCCAGTAACCGAGACAAAGAGCTACGAGAACCTGGCCCGTCCGATCTTCACGCTACGGCCACGAGAGTTCGTGCTTGGGTTCACACTCGAAGAGGTTAGCATTCCAGGGTGGCTTGCCGCCAACGTTCAAGGGAAGAGCAGCCTTGCACGGGCGGGCCTAGCAGTGCACATCACGGCACCCCATATCAATCCGGGATTTGTCGCAAGGATAACTCTTGAGATGTACAATCATGGACCGTGGAATTTGCAACTCATCCCTGGAAAGGATCTGGTCTGCCAAGTGATCTTTTACAAGCTGACTAGTCCAGTGTCGCAGAAGGTTATCAACGCGTTCGGGACCTACAAGAAACAATCGACACCATATCCGGCTCGAAGAATGAGTCTTGTGTCGGACTGGGGGGTTGAGACGAGTTCTCGGGATATCGATGAGATTCTGTATGGAAGCTCGGCTCGCAGGCGAAAGAGCTGAGCGTTTTCCTCGATACGGGCCTATTCGTCGCCATCGGACATTGACATCGAAGCTGCTCGTTCCGTTGGGGACAAGTGTTATTTACAATAAGGCTGAATGGCGTCTTCGGGAAATTCTAAGTTGCCAAAGAGCCTAGCAGATACAGTCGTCAACACCAGCCTACGAGTAAAGCCTGAGGAGACGGTGGTCATCAATACTTGGCAGCATACTCTGCCCCTCGCCAGCCAGCTAGCCTACCAGGTCAGAAAGGCCGGAGGACTACCATTGGTAACTCTCGACATGGACGAGTACTGGTGGAAGAGCCTGACCGAGCTGCCCGTGGAGAATCTTCGAAGACCCCTACGCCACAGTATCGCTCTTCTAGAGGAGACGGACGCGAGCATCAACCTGGCGGGTCCCGAGGACCCCATGACCTACCGGCGGGTCGAGGCGCCACAGATGGCGGCGATCTTCGACTCGTTCCAGAAAAGCTACGACAAGATCCGCGAGAAGAAGATACGGAATGCGGAGCTCCTAGTCGGCTACGTGACAGAACCCCGAGCCAAGACATACGGCTTCGACTACGGGGATTGGAAGAAGAATGTGGAGGACGCGTCCAACGCCGACTATGAGAAGATAGCACAGCTCGGCAAGAAACTAGCCTCTACTCTACAGCACGCCCGACAAGTAGAGGTGACGAGCGATGGTACAAGTCTCAAGATGGAGATCGGAGCCCACCCGGTATTCGTAGAAGACGGCATAGTCGACCAGGAAGACCGGAACAAGGGCTTCCTCTTCACGAGCATACCGACCGGCTACGTTACCCTAGCCCCGAAGAGAGGGACCACCGAGGGAAGCTTCCAGTCTGACATGACAGTACCGGTCGTGGGCCAGCTCATCAAAGGAGTCAACTGGCAGTTCCAGAAAGGACAAGTCGTCAAGACAGGCGCTGACGCGAATCTCGACGCCTTCCAGAAATTGTACGAGCATTCTACAGGCGACAAGGACCAAGCCGCCTATCTCAGCATCGGCCTCAACCCGGCGGTGAAGCCAGGATATCTCAACGATCAGATGGCCCAGGGAACGGTCACGGTCGGAATCGGTGAGAACCAGTACTTGTCAGGAGAGAACAAGAGCAGCTTCCAATTCCAGGCAAGCCTCTCCAAGGCCACGGTGACAGTGGACGGCCAACCCCTAGTCCACAAAGGAAAACTGACGATCTAAAGAAGAATCTTCCAACCCCCTCTTTTTTCGAGCATCCTCAGCAGCTGTTGCTTTGCTTCTGTCCCATAGAGTGGATGGTCGTCTATGAGGACGGAGTCGAAGCCGTGTTTCTCGCAGAGTTGTGCTCTCTGGACGATATGCTGGAAGGGTTCGTTGGCCGATAGAAAGATCCGGCATCCGAACCGGACTTGACTCTTCACACTTCAGCCACGAGAGGTCTCTGGCTTATAATGGACCCCTGACGCGGGCGGGTCCAAACTTGTCTCAATCGGCGGATCATGTCAAGGGCACGAAAGAGTTCGACCGGATCTACCGGATGCTAAAGCCTGGTTCGCCTGAGAGGAGGATGGTCGATTCGTCCCTGGACAAGCTGAAACTGAACATGATGGCAGGGGACAAGATTCAACGGCCGCAATGGCCCCGTATTATGTTAGAAAGTACGGCATCAGCAATCTCTGGAAGTTCAACATGTCAAGAGGTGCGCGGCTGGTCTACACACTGCTCTCAGAGAACGGCCTGTGGGTCGTTGTTGTGCTGGAGATGTTCTTGACTCACAAGGAATACGAGAAAAGGTTCGGATACTGCTAGCGCTCTAGCGGCGCCGGACACTGTTCTTGAGCAGTTTTCGCAGGTTCGGATTGCTGGGAAAGGTCCAGACGATCTCGCCCTTGTCGAGGACTATCTTGTTGGAGCTCTCCAGATAGTCGAGAATACGGTTGAAAGTCTGATACTGGAGCTTCCTCGGAAGACTCTGCCAGAGCTCCTTCTTTGTAGAATAGGATTTTGTCCTCTGAATCTCCCTCTCAACCATGAGGATAGTGTCCAGCCGGGGCTCATGGAGAACCGTGGTCGTTGCCATATCTTGTCCAGACTAGAGACTAGCGACAGATTATATAAATATGTATAATCGCATGATTCGACGGCTCGGAGACGGTTCCTAGAACCTTCAACCCTCCCAAAGGCTCTGGGCAGGACCGGCTTCGGCAGGGCCCAGCGCTGTTCGAATGTTCCCTCGACGCGAAGGCGAAGGAGGGACGGATAGATCAGCACGAAGGTAACGAGGAGGCTGACAACCCCTTCGAGGACAGACGGGTTCAGAATGACGGGTCTTCCAGCCTCCATGGAGCTGGTGAATGTGGAGCTGTTGTTCTTAGTCCGGAGAGATGGACGAGACTATCGCCTGGTGTACGTTGGTGCCTCACACTTCAGCCACTAGGGGTACAGGCTCAGCCATCTCGGCAATGACCTTCTCAACCTTCATACGATGAACCCGACGATGAACCGTCAAGAGCACAAGACAACTCTCACAGACTCTAGCAGTATGATGATCAGCCCGCAACTCCACAACCTCATCCTCATGCCTAACCTCAAACCTAAAGTTGCACGTCACGACCAAAGCAGACTCGCCCTCCATTCAAGCACCCTCATCTCAGTCTTAAGCATTGAAAACCTCTCTGTCGGCACATCCTCGGAAGGGCACGCTTCCTAACACTAGGTTTGTTCAGTTCCTGGGATGCCACAGTTACGATGTAGATGACCGAACTGAGAAAACGGACGAGTAAGACGATTAAGTAAGTTAGCCTTCGTAACTGGAACGTCGATCTTGTCTCGCAACCAGTCCTCGATGAGGTCAAGAAGATACTTGCGGTAGCACAGAAGGAAGGTCATCAAGTCTACCTAATCTTCAAGCTGATGGCTGGCTACGGTTTGCGGTTGGGTGAGGTCGTTGGCACCGACCCACGGCGCTGGGATTATGCGACTCGAAAATCGGTTCGCCGTGAGTCCAGTTTGAAAGGTCTACAAGTTGAGGAGCTCAACGGTGACGAAATCGTCGTTCACCAAAGTGGAGGACGCTCGCAGAAGCGAGCGCTTTTGCCAGAGCTTACCAACGAACTACGCGAACACATTGGCAAACGTACTCGAGGCCGAATATTCGAGCTATCTGTCTCACGAGTTGAGCAACTTGCTCGGGAATACGCGAAAGAATCCGGGCTGGCAGACTGGAAAGAGATACATCCGCACATGTTTCACGACTTTTACGAAAGGCATGAAGGGGTCCTACCTGATCTTCTCGAAGCGAAATTAGAACGGCCAACTACCTCGGTAGAGATTGATTCACACGAGGCGGCGCAGGCCGCGCTGCTTGAATTGGGAAATATTCTTGGATTCGATACTTACACGTCAGACCCGAGTAAAGATCCAGGCAGACAATTCTACGAAGTAGTCGACGCAGAAGGATACGGTGGTTACTCTGGAGTGATTCCCAGAAACCTTGGACAAATAGCCACGCTGGAGACAATTCCAGATTTCGCTCCAGAACGTGTTTTGGAATCGGCCAGGGACATCGATGTCATTTGGTTCAAAGAAGACTTGCCCGTCGTCTGCTTTGAAGTCGAACATACTACAAACGTGAAGCAAGGTCTGCTAAGACAATTTCAAATCAGCAAACAGGTGCCTAATGCGAGATTCTTTGTCATAGCCCCCGAAGAACAAAGAGCGAAATTTGAGAAAGAGGTTGGGACATATCCCTTCCGGCAAATACGGAACAGGTACACATTCAAGACTTATCCGGAATTCATCGAATTCTATGATTGGGCTTGGAAATTCCACGAGGCAAAATCCAAGTTCCAGCTTCATCTCTAACTCAAGGAGCGCAAAATAATCGTGGTCGTGGACCTCGTATGAGAAGAGCTAGATCATCTGAATACTATTCAGTCACTCTCGATCGATTTGATCCTCTTCATTGAGCGAACTGAGTAAGGTCCCTTGGATTTCTATATCCGTCATCGTATATCAGAGGCGTGCGTTCTATCTTCGATATGTCCGAAAACTTAACCCTCTGATCATTTTCATATTGTTCCACCCTCGATAGAATCTTTCTCACTTGATACTCGCTCATCCCCATCACATTTGCAACCTCATTCACGCTTAGTCCAGTTCTGTTTCTCAGATGATCAATCACAGCATACTTAGCCCGGAGGGTCTTTCCAGTCGACCTCAGGGTTTCCACGGCGTCCATTGGCTCAAGCATCACATTGTGATCGAAATTCTCCTGGTCTCTATCCCTGTAGAAGATCAAGTGCCTGTGAACTTCCCCATCGTCCCAATCATACCCCAAGAGTCTATTCACTAAGCTAGTTAGGGCGCTGATTATCAGCCAGTCATTGTTTGTGCTATCAGACATATCCTTGATTGCTCGTTCTAGTTGTTCCAAATTCCCCATAGTCATCATGTCAAGGCGTTCATCCATTGCGGTTAGATTGCGAATTCTCTGCTTCCACTTATGGACGACCTTCAACATGCTTTCCCTGACGAATCTCGCATCCGAAGCGAGACTAGCCTTGCCCATACCCTTCCTCCCTAGGACGCCCATCAATGCCATTTCGAATTCCATGGAGTGTCGGAACCGTTCTTCATCTTGCAGGAGTGTCATCTCAGTACCTCAACGATATGAAGCCGCTTAATCACTTTGTGTCCACGCGCTTGAAAGTACCTCAAGGAGGTAGTCGCGATTATTCACTTGCCTTGTTTTGCAGACTTGTACTTTTTCAGGAATGCCTCGATCTTCGCCTTTGACGCGTTATCCCGGGTGTATATTCGATCTGCTTTGAATCGTGATTCCCAAATCTTCTTTATGATCGATGTTGGTTCTTCAATTATCGGTTTGATTCCTTCCTCAGTTCGGATGTAGACTGTTCTGTCGGGTTCTCCTTCCAAAAACGTAACTCGCGGCTGTTCTTTGTAGAAAATCCATTCTGGCTCGACACCAGACTGTTTACCGAGCCATGAGGGCAACGTGTCTTTCGCGAGTTCCTCCATCATCTTCGTCGGAAGGGATTCCGTAAGCTGGCAATCTCTCGTCAGCCATTTTCAGGCTATCTCTCGACAATAGCTTTCTTACCAGTTGATTCGCTACCGATGGTCCGAACTTGTTGGCCTTGAACACTTGCCAGACGTAGGCGTCGTCATAATCACCAAACCATCCTTCGTCTTTCTGAATCGATTCTTTTATTCTTGAAAGATCCTCAAGCATGCCATTTCGAATCAGGGTGTCGGCAATCCTATCTAGCATCAATTCGAATGCTACAACCGATTTGTGATGGTATACTGATTGAAACATGTGGAATCGGCCTAACAGAAAATCTTCGATTGCCTGCTGTCCTTTCTTCGTAACGACGAGCAATGTAGGTTCTTCAGCTCTGTCTGGTTCTAGGCAGCTAAGCAGTCTGTTCACATCGAATGCACCGTACGCAACTCCGGTGTGAACGCTGTCCCGCTGAAGGTAGTCAATCTTGTCAACGTCCAAACTTGAGGAAGTAAGATATTGGAAGAGAGGTGGTTCTCGGAACTTTCCCTCTAGAATGGCAATTATATTATCGAGCTTGCAAATCTTGCCTACGGAGTCCCCGAGCGATGTTTCCTTCAGAACGAAAACCCCTAACTGCTCGTGCTTGGCAGAGTCTCCGGCAATATTCGTCATTGTTCCCTCTAGAACGTGTGAAAATGGGTAATGACCTACATCGTGTAACAGAGCAGCAAGCCTAAGTCTGAGACATCATCATCTTCAAGAATTTCATCTTCGATCAATGAGATGGCGATCTTATTCATCACATGAAGTGAGCCGATACTGTGCGAGAATCTGCTGTGAGTAGCGCCAGGGTATACGAAATCTGCGAGACCTAGATGGGACACTCTTCGAAGTCTTTGAAATATCGGTGAATCTATGACTAGTCTTTCTTCTTCCGTGATGTCTATGTACCCGTGAACATTATCGTAGATCTTCTTAGAGAAGTTAAGTCTCTTTCTGATGTTCTCTATCTTGCGGCTAGCTTCTTCGGGACTAGCCGACAAAGTTGATACCGCTATTTCAGGAATCCAATTTTCCGAAGAATTTCGTATGATTCCTCAATTTCTGGTTTCGAAAATCGGTTTCCCTTCAATCTCGCAATGTAGTCTATGCCTTCGTCCTCAGTCCTGGGCCTGGGATAACTGTGCTTCATAACGAAGTGTACAGACGAAAGTATTTCCAGCCAGCGCGACTCTTCTTTCGGTGTACCGGATTTTCTCTTAACGATGCGCATCAAGTTCGGGAATTTCTGCATTACATCTTGAGGTATTGGTTCGGTTTCTGTTAGAAAACGCGTCATCTGTACGCCCAGCAAGGAGTAGGCATCATCGGCCAATGTAGGGGAATATGGGCCTCTCAAGTACCAACTGAAGTGGTATCCTAAGTCTGCGCCAGACTCTTGCAAAAGGTAGATGGCCTTTTGGACTTCGAGTCGTTTGTCGAAATCATGCTCGAAACCCTTCATGAAGTGGTCAAGATCAAAAGCAGACAGGTAACTTGCCAGATTTCGCTTGCTCACAGCCACTATGCCCTGATGTGTCGGTTTCACGATGCGGAGTTAAGGATTACTGATGGTAAGTGATGAAGAGGTAAGTGAAGATAGTAGCGAACCAATCGGGGAAATCCGTGGACTGTACAAAACTGTCTTAGACGATTTGTTTGGCCAGGGTCGTGTCAGGCTGAAAGGGAAGAGAAGAGTCTTAGCTCCTCAGTGGCTTCTACTGACTGGAATCCATTGATGAGCTCGCCTAGACCCTGTTGAAAGGGGATTCTCATACAAGGACCTGACGTATTCCGCGTTCTGAAACGGATCGGGGCAAAGCATCTTTACCACGCAAATTCGGTGACCACAAGCCGCACATTTCTCTGCAGCAGGGTGGTTTACTATCTCGGGGATTTGTCGAGGATCACGGGCTCAACCACACAGCACAATTCTCTGATCAGAGCGATAAGACAAATGGCATTTGGCACCGCATCTTTCTCGATCATGTTGACATCCACGACCGAGCTCGCGAAAAAAATCTATACGGACCCGTTCTGTTTCAGTTCGACCTCAATATCCTCTTCACATTAGCCGCAAGAACCGAGATCCTTGTGACCAGGAAGAACCCCGTCCACTGGAACGAGAGAGACTCCGATAGCGAGCGATGGTTTCGGACAAAGGATGAGCTCGCGAGACACATCCGATTCGGTGATTTCGGCAAAATGCTCGTCATTAAGACTCCATCGGAAAAGCTCGACTTCCCGAACAGGAAGGCGCTAATCATCCTTGACGATCCGCAAAGAAAGTTATCGTCTGGCGAAAATGCTTACACTCACGCCAAGAACCGACTCACGACCACGGCTAGCCCAGTCAACGCATCCATAGAACGCCGTGAGTGTCGAAAGGGTTGCAGTTGTGCAAAAGAATACGACGAAGACACCAACGAAGAAATCGACGTCTATTTCACCTAGGCCTCTGTTTCTTGAAACTCCAATCATCAAGAGGCCAGGCTGACAAGCAGTTTCGTTCTCGTGTCTGAGCAATGGCCGAAAGGTTCCTCAACACTACAGATGTCGAGTCAGCGGAGCGACTGGCGTGAACGCCTGCACGCCAACCCCTCGCGCATGGAACAGGAACTAGCGATCCAACTTCAAGAAGATCGGATAACATACTCGGACCGGGCCTTTATTCGGAGCCTACTCGTTTGTCTGGTCCCGAGTAGTTGAGAGTCCCGGGGACCCTTTTGCTACCCTAGACTTTGAGGTGCTGGGCTCGGCCTAGCTGGATTCCGGATAAGAAGATCCGCGATCTCCAGCCAGGCACCTCAGTGAGTGAGAGCTCTAATCCCGCTCAAGTATTCGCAGTACGTTCTATCGACCTGTTTGCCCTTTAAGTAGACAGCTCGATTCTCTTTGTAACGATTCCAGAAGGGAGAGGCCAAGAGCAGTGACAGTTGGGATGGAAGGTTCTGAGTGGAAGGGATTCATGAGGAAGCATTGGACCATGGTTGCCGTGTTTGTAGCTGCGGGCATCTTGACTTTTGTGGGCGCAGTCTATGTCTTCTGGTGGTTCGCAGGAAACGCACAATCAACAGGCTTAGTGCCTAGGACCCTGAACCTCTGGACAATGGCCAACCTGGTGAACTTCATTCTCAACACGATCTTCTGGGAACTCCTCTTGATCGGAATCCCCGTAATCGTAGCTGGATTCCTAGGCTGGCGGCTGTGGTGGAAGAGAATACCCGTCGACGAACGCAGAAGATATCGTCTCTTTCGCAAACGCTCGCGGACGAGCAGGGGCGGCGGCGGAGGCGGACTATTGTTCTTCATCGCGTTCTGCATCAAAGTCTATCTCGACGGCAACTGGAACATTCCTATTGCAACCTTTACCTTGGACTACGTAGTGAGTTCCGCGATTCTAATACTAGAATGGGGTCTAGTCATAATCGGAATTCCTGTAGCTGTAGCAGCAATCTTGTGGATGCGCTACGAACTGAAGAGGCCCTAGTTGTTCCTAGCGACATGCTAGCGTCCTCATCACCACATCAATTCTTTTCGTTGCTCTGGTGCTGCTAAGCGAATTCCGTATAAGAAGAACCGCGACAGTCAGTCAGACAGCTCAATAAGCGAGACGGAAGTTCCATCTCTGCCTGAAAACGAGTTCACAGTCAAATCAGATAGGCCACACTCTCGCTGCACCACCTTCCCCGCTTCTCTCTTAGAAGCCTATAGTGAAGGTGGTGCCGAGTGCTGTCACGAGCTTCACATTGTACCAAGTGCCTTGAGCTAGTGTGTTGAATGCGCCGGGGGTTCCAGTATAGGTGCACGCGCTGCCACAGCCGCCGGGACCATATCCAATGGCAATGTTCGCAGTGTACGTTGCTCCGGGAGCGATGGGTCCAGCGTTCCATGCCGAGTTCTTCCAGATGTTTCCGCTCGTATCATTGATACTGTATGAGAGAAAGGTAATCGCGGTCGAGCCAAGGTTTTGCAACGACAGCGTTACGTTCGTGCTAGACGCGAAAGCCCAACTGTTAGTGGCCAGGGATTCACTGCCTGACGACGTGCCCGTGGTCTGATGGAACTGCACATTATTTGCCATTACGAAGAGAATGACATACCGGTTCACGTACTGGAAAGAGAATGAGTTGCCAGTTAGAGTACATGATGTGCATGCTGACCCTATCAAAACTGTCAATCTAACCCCAGGGCCTGGAGGGATGGTTAGAGCCGTCCAGTTGAGCCTTGAGTAGACGTCGCCTTGCATGTCCATGACGTAGTAGTGGGTCAGTGTGACACTGCATCCGTCCATGTTATGGACCCATACCGTCGCGTTGATACCGTTGACATAAGTGACGGGCCCTATTGACAAGTTGTAGGGGCACGTCGTAGAGTGACCGAGTTGTGAGATGATTACGTGGGGGTTTCCGAGGACGACTATTCCAGGAGCCTGGGTGCAGTGGAAGGTGAAGACAATGTCGCCAACCGGCGAATCCGCATGTAAAACAACCAAGTCCGTAAAGGTTGGATCAGGCGTCACAGGACAGGAGGCAACTGGAAGCGCCAGCCAGGTCCTGCTAGTACCGATCGTTGCGCTGAAGTTGCCGTAAGGAGAATTGACTCCTACCGTCGAAACTGCGTAGAAGTGTGCGTTAGGAGAGTTGGCTGATAGAGATACGATTAGAGAAGTGTTCATTTCTCCGGTCATGGGTTGGACGTACCAGACTTCATAGATTGTCCCGAGACTGTTTTGTGACTGTGACTCGAAGGTGGCCTTCTCCGCTTGGTAGGTTGGGCTCAGATACGGGAATCCTGGAGAACTGGGTACTAGGACTAGGCCCGTGACGACTTCAATACCGGCGATAATTGCAATGAGGATTATCAGAAAAACCCGTCGTGACAGTTTCAACGATCTAGATGTTGCTGCCGGGGGAAGGGCCGTTTATTTTATCTCCATATTGGGCAGTGATTAGGAAATAGTTCGAGACTATCGACCTGAAAAGCTGTATTACGGGCCGGCGAGGGCTCGGACAAACTCCTCTCTAGTAGAGACTCTGGACTCACTCTGACTATTATTGATAGCTCTGGGATGCGTGTGTCATATTCACGAGCATGAAGGTGGATCGGAATCACTCCCATTGTCCCTTGGGGACTGGCTAGGTTTCACTTCCTGAATCGGCCCGTTTTGGTCCTATGTGTCACGGCCTTTTTGGGCGGGACCCTACTCGTTCGACGCTCTCGCCTGGACCAGTCGCGGCTCTCTTCTGGAGGTTCTCGCAGATCCAACAGCCACATGTCTGCTATCCGGGTCAACAGTCTTGGCACTCCGCTCCGGAGCCTAGCGGCTGTAGGATCTTCTCGCCGCAATTCTGACAGACCAGCACTCTGCCGATGAACGTGTTGTCGGATCGGTATCGGACCTCCCTGTTGGTTGGTTGCTGGCAGATTCGACAGTAGACTCTACAATCGAGCGCTTGCATGGCATGGTTAGTCGTTCTCGAAGCAGAAAGACAGGAGAGTCCCGAAAAATTCTGATGAAACTAATGCGCAAGAAAGGACCGTGTTCTATGAAGCTTCCTCTGACCCTCCTTCTGGATAGGCTTCCGAATGAGATTAGCAAGTCAATTCAAAACGTGAATATGGAAAACGTGGTTGTTTCGGACGCGTTTCACCCTTAAATACGATTTTGACCCGTTTAACGTCGAACGAGTTGTGTTATCTCCTCGTAAGAGGCCCATCAGCCAAGTAGGGCTAGATGGAAGCAGACCTACGAATTTATGGAACGATAGGTTTCGTGATGTGCCTCCAAGAGCGGGTCTGAACCCGATGCAACAGAAAGTCCTGACCCTGACCCCCGAAAAACTACTGGGTCCGCTCAACGACGTCGAGAGGAAATATGCGCCGCCAGAAATTTTTGCAGCGGGTCCGATAGAGATCCCACTCCCAAGACCTAGGGTTGCAATTGTAGGATCGCGAAAAGCGTCTGCGACCGGTCTCGAGGTCGCTACTGGTATCGCGAAAACACTCAGCAGGAGAGGAGTGATTATTGTTAGCGGATTGGCTGAGGGCATCGACACAGCGGCCCATGAGGCGACTATCGAAGAAAAGGGACGCACCATCGGAGTCGTTGGGACGGCCCTAGATCAGTCTTATCCTAAGGAGAACTCGAAGCTTCAACATGAAATGATGACGAACCATCTTGTCATCTCGCAATTCCCGATCGGATATCCCACGCGACCAGAGAATTTTGTTATGCGAAACCGGACGATGGCGTTGGTCGCAAATGCTTCAATCATTGTCGAGGCAGGTGAGACCAGTGGGTCGCTTCATCAGGGCTGGGAAGCCTTGAGGCTTGGCAGGCCGTTGTTCATTTGGAAATCGATCTTGAACAACCCATCCTTGGACTGGCCGAAGAAGATGATGAGCTACGGCGCGATAGAGCTTGATGACACAGAGCGAATCATGGACGCACTGCCGTCGTCCAAGAGAATCATCAAGATAGCCGTGTAGATCTAGGACCGTGCGAATAGACCTACTTGAGTTTGGTTCCCTGCTATGTTACACTCCGCTGGAATCCTCCGAGCCCTCCGCCGAGATTCAAAACGCAAACGACGTCATGTATGCGCTTAAGAACGATAGCTCCATCGAAGACCCTCCGATACAGACTTCAGACTGGATAGCAACGACGGTTCAGGAAAATATGACAAACCTTCCGTTTTCAGGATTCTTTCAGCCGAACACGATTCTGGTTCCGGTACCAAAGAGCACTTTGGCCCAGCCAGGCAGTCTGTGGGTTCCGGAAAGAATTGCTTCAGCTCTAGTGAAGAAAGGAATCGGGAAGCAAGCGGTCGCATGTCTTGCTCGTGTTACACCGATCAGGAAAGCGGCTTGGAGCGGTGCGTCAAATAGACCAAGACCTTCCGAACAATATCAGACGATGGGAGTCCAAGGGAGTATCTCTGAACTGAAGCCGAAGGAGATCGTGTTAGTCGATGATATTGTAACGCGAGGAGCAACATTCCTGGGAGCGGCTAACAGGCTTGTGGAAGCTTTTCCTGAAGCGCGAATCCGTGCATTCGCAGCAATGAGGACGATCAGTAATTCATCCGAATTCGAAGCCTTGTACGAACCTGTGTCCGGAACTATCACGTATAGAGAGGATAGGGACGATTCAATACGACGACCTTAGACGGAGCATGATTATCATCCTAACTATGGGATAAGCAAGTTACTTTGCAGGAACTTCGTTGTTTAAATATTTCAGAAAAGTAACTGATTATCTGAAGTAGACTACGAGCTATAGCGGTTGTTGCAGCGTAGGATGCGCCAACGGATGCTTCGCAATAGAGAGATACGTATGACCCAACAAAAAGAGCGATAAGGCTCAATGTTCAACCCTAGGTACAACCCACAGACGAGGAACATCTCTTCCTTTTCTTGCAACATTTCAGCCCTCGACCAAGAACAGAGGAAACGACACGACTTCTTAGCGAGGGACCTGTTCCCAAGAAATCTTGAAATTGAGGAGCTACCTAACGGCTATGGGTTTCGCTTCCCGAACAATCGCTCGCTTTTCACCGCATTATCGGAGTGGGCCACTCTTGAACGACTCTGCTGTCCCTTCCTTACACTCACCCTAGAATTGCAGCATGATCAAGGGCCTATCTGGCTTAAGGTAAGCGGAAAGGATGGCGTCAAAGATTTTCTCCGGGTAGAACTAGGGATTTAGTGAAGATAGGCATAGGCAGGCTTGTCCTCACTGTTGCGGGGCCTGTTAGTCCCCTGCAAAACGCCTTAGAAATGCCTTAGAGTTGGAAACTTGCTCATGATCACGTTAATCCTCCTATCGTCGAATGATTAGCCAGCCGTCTACGACCTCATTTCCATGCTAAATTCTGCGGACCCCGAAAAAATCTAAGGAAATTAGGTATACAGGCTACTCTCGCGACACAGATCCGGCATTTCCTATTTCTGGTTCTAGGCTAATCCCGGATGGTTTGTCCGGTGAGATTCATTTGCGCCTCTCGCCGAAGACGTGCCTCGCCGCGTCCAAGGCTTTAGCATAGTCGAAGCCGATGGTTGAATCGGAACGTATCCCTAGTTTCCTGTAGAGCGCCTTCACAATCATTCTTTCCAGCACCACGGACCCGTTTCCGAACGTCAAGGAGAGTTGTCTCTCCAGCTCTCCCGGATTCTCCGCATTGTCCAGCATTCCCTTCGATATCAAGAGCGACAAGACGTTCTCGCCGAGAATGTCCGCCATCGACTCCACAACAGTATCTGTCAGAAGCGAAGCGAACGCCTTCTCGTCCCCAAGCTTCCGGTCTTCTCCACTAGCGTTCTGAGCTGGTCTTTCGTAGCCTGGGGATCGTGCTAGACCCGGAGAACTCGTATCAGCCACACTCTCAGACATCGCAGATTCTAACGACCAGACCGATTAAGACGGTGTAACCAGAGGCCATACGCCCCGAGCGTCTATCTGTTAACAGCCGCCAACGCTATCCTTGGCTATCACTTGAACTCAACCGAGATACTGGTCCCTTGATAGTCGGCGTAGCTCGCGAACTCTCCCTCAATCGACCTTCTCTCTCCAGCTTTCAGTGTCCGTAGCGGGCTCACATCCACCATCATTCCCGCAGAGTTTCTCTTCCGCTTCCAGGTTGCCGCGACAAACCCGTCGAGAAGAATGGTCCGGTTGACCGCCGCCAATCCCCCGAAGACCTTCTTGACTATGTCCTGGGAAAGGAACCTGGACTTGTCCTTGTATCCCATCATCAGGCTATCAAATTCAGGAAGGATAACCACGCCAGGCGGCTCAGGTGCCTCTCTAGAGGCTCCACCGAACGAGAAATATTCTCCACCCGAATGCAAGTCCTCATTGGTCAGATCCTTCTTCAACGCCTCAAGCGCCATGTCCACATCTTTTTTCAGAAGGAACGACCAGTATGCGATGTCTTCACGACTCACAGGCCCGTAACACTCGATGTACTTGCGCACCAACTCAACCATGCACTCTTCTGGATCGGGAACACTTCGCCCGGCGGCAAGGTAGTCGGCTGAGCTCATCCAGAGGCTCTCAGAACCCTTCCGTCCCGCGTTGACCAATAGTCCGAGATGGGACATCTCCGACACGCCAGTCCAGGCCGGACCATAGGTGGGCTTACTTGACCATCCACGCTGAAGCTTCATTCTGCCCTTCAGACCACGCTGCGTAAGCCTTTCAACCATGAACTCCTTGACCTCGTTCGACGTTACTGTTCGTCCCTTGATATGATCAAGCAGCGGCTGGTAGAGAAACCGAACTCTGAAATCCCGGTCGGGAATGCCACGTCTCTTCGCAGCATTGTCGAACCATGGCTGGAACCGTCTACCCGGACCACCGAGAACGTGTACGTAGTAATCCTTGGCGGGAATGGTATGCATCGTGGATCGGACAGTCCAAGTTCTGACCAGCCCGCCCTTGGGTCTGAGTTCCGACGTAAGGTCCGAATCCCGGAACCGGTCTATTCGAGCCCAGAACGATGAATAGCTCTCGAGAAGGTCCTGGGAGTTTATGCCGCAGCATGCTTCCGCGACCTTCACAACCGCGCGGGACCCCGAGGCTTTCCGGGAGAGGTACTGCGAAGCCAGGAGCCTTCGGTTAAGAGCCCTCAACGTTGGCGAATCTGGCCGGCTCGGCAGCTTCACGGCCGCAGAAAACTACAGCAGGGACTTATGCCTTCAGGCATTTTGAGCATTAGCTGGCTGCGGTCCGGGGACCTAGGGTCTCCAGCATTTCCTCTACGGTTACTATCTTCACTCCCCTGAAACTCTTCAACCCCAGCAGATGCTCGTCTCCGGAAACTATGCAGGACGCGCTTGCTTTGAGGGCCGTGCTCAGAACCATGTCATCTTCCGGATCTTGAGCAATCACTCTACGTGTATGCTTGACAGAAACGATCGTAGCTCTACGGACAAGGATTGATAGGAATGAAGCGAGTCGGGATCTCCCCACCTCGGCAAACTTCTCTCTCGACATGACCTCCACAAATTCAGCGAGCATCTGAGGAGAGGAGACGATCTGGTGTCGTTCCAGCAGCTCAGTCAGCAGACGCCTCGGCTTCCCATGACCCACAAGCGCTGATATCAAGACATTAGTGTCCACGACAACCCGCAGAATCTGCTACGCCCTATTCTCTCCGCTTCTCTTCCCTGTACGATTGTATCGAAGCCAGTATCTCTCGCTCTGTCGGCCTCCGTCTTCTCTTGTAATTCTCATCAATCTCTCGAAACAGGCCCTTCAGCTCCTCGCCCAAGTGCGGAAACTCAAGCTTCGTCAATACAAGCTTGTTTCCCCTCATGTAGACGGCAAGCTTCGTCTTCGAGCTTATCCCCAGCTTTCTCCTGATCCGCTGGGGTATGACGACCTGCCCCTTCGTCCCCACTATTGCAATCTCAGGCTCTTCCATCCTCTACCAAGTATGACTTTCATACTCCCTCAATAAATAGGTTCCCGACCCCTCCGCGACCCTCCAGGATCCAACGGATTGTCCAGCAGAACGAGCCGGCACGCTTCAACGAGCGGCAGACCGACTGAATCAAAGGTTCCAAACATATTTAACCAAAGGGACGACCGCTTCGCCCGGTTGGCCAAACATCTAGAGGATAAAAAATGACGAGTAAGATGGAAAGTCAAACGAGGAATGAAAAGGAGCTAAGGATCGTACGGGTCTTCGACGCACCCCGCGAACGCGTCTGGAAGGCCTGGACGGACCCCGAACAGGTAAAGTCCTGGTGGGGACCCAGAAGCTTCACAGCACCCTTCGCCAAGATCGACCTCCGAGTGGGCGGAAAATACCTCTACTGCATGCGGTCACCTGACGGCAAAGACTACTGGAGCACTGGAGTCTATCGCGAAATCGTTCCACTGCAGAGGATCGTCGCCACAGACAGCTTTGCAGACGAGAAAGGGAACGTGGTCCCGGCTACTCACTATGGAATGAGCCCCGACCTTCCACTAGAATTTGTGGTTACGGTGACATTCGAAGAGTATCAGGGAAAGACCAGGCTCACTCTAAAGCACACAGGCTTTCCGTCCGGCAGAGACAGTGAGATGGCTTCGCAGGGCTGGAACGAATCCTTCGACAAGCTCGCCGAGACTCTGAAATAATCCAGGGTCCCGGCACGGCTCCTCCGCACCCTGCGAGCAACCTGCACCAGGAGAAAGCCCGACGATGTCCTTAGAACCCAGATTAGAAGCAACTCGATCGGGAACAAAGCATGCCAGCTTACGTCGCGATGCTGCGAGGCATCAACGTGAGTGGACAGAAAACAATCAAGATGGATCGTCTTCGAGAATTGTGCAGTGGTCTTGGCTTTCGGAATGTCCAGACTTACGTCCAGAGTGGAAACATCGTCTTTCAGACCCAAACAGAGAACCCAGCCGCGGTCTCGAAAAGTATTGGCGAAACAATCCACCGCTACTTTGGATTCGACGCACCAGTCATCATCAAAACATCCAAGGAATTGGGAAAGGTGATCACGATTAACCCATTCTTGAAAGAGAAAGACATCGATTCAACGAAGCTACACGTCACTTTTCTCTCAGAAACCGCGCGGAAGAATTCTCTGAAAAACCTGGAAGCACTCTCATCCGGTCCAGACCGATTCTATGCAGCCCCTCATGAGATCTACCTGTACTGCCCCGGTGGATATGGGAGAACCAAGCTCTCCAACAATGCAGTAGAAAAGGCGCTGTCGGTTAGAGCCACGACTCGAAACTGGAAGACGACCAATACCCTGTTTGGGATGGTCTCCAAACTCTGACCAGATTGGTCAGCATTTCGAACTCACAGCCTTCATCGCCTCTTTCGCAAGCGCCAACCATTTCTCCTCTCCCTTCGTCCCTACCACGAACCACTCTTTCATCACTCGACTGGGGCCTAGCTCGAACCGTTTGCCTTCACCCGCAGCGACAAGAGCATCAACCCGCGGCCTTGATAGTTTGACTACAAACTCGCCCTTCGAAGAGAGCAATGCGAAAATCTTGCCGTTGGTCCATAGCGCGGTCGACCCGAATCCCTTCTTGTTTGACTGGGTCACACCTGGCTCTCTAAGCAGAGCCTTGACGACAGCCGCATAACGCTCTCGCGAAGAATCGGCAGACGCAGACATCTGGACTCAGATGCCACGATTAGAATCCTAGCTGAATATCAATGATAGGGCATCATCCGGCACGGTGAGGTCCCGATAATCACGACGAGCGAGAAAAACTGATCCCGACCGACCTCTCGAAATCTAAAACGCAAAATCTCGTCTGGACAAATCGTTCAAAACAAGCCCTGATCTGGAATCTGGGAGGGGGGTCCCACAGAACACTTTATTCACGTTTGAACGGCCCTCGTCAGCACTTACTGGAAAACGCTGATCAGCGAGTTCTGCGCGAGAAATCGATTATCTCGCCCAGAAACGTTTCAAACGGCGAGAGACCCCCCATCAGGATTTAGAAATAAAAAAATTCCCGCGACACAAAAGTGCCTTTTGTGCGCAAATACTCCCGAGAGTTTTTCTATGGCCTACCATTTTGCTGGAGCTTCCGGCTTCTCCGTGCTCCTCCAGAGATAGAGTGTTGATATCGACGAGTATGGATGCCAGTTCATCGCCAGCCTTTCGAATCTTTCTCTCGATGGAAGCTTCCGCAGACGATAGGCCCGCTTCGCCGCCTTCCTCAACCCGAGATCGTCCACCGGCAGCACATCCGTCCGTCCCAGCTTGAAGATCAAGAACATCTCCGCAGTCCACCGTCCAATCCCTCGGACAGCGTCAAGCTCCCTCATCGCCTCCTCATCAGACAACCCCTCCAACCGTTCCAGATCCAGCCTCCCATCCATGAGCCTCTCAGCCAGATCCCGAATGTACGAGATCTTCTGCGGCGACAACCCAACCTTCCGAAGCCTATCCATATCCGTCGACAGGTACTCGCTCGGACTCGGCAGCCTCCCACCATACAACCCCTTGAACCTGTTCAAGATCGCCCTCGCGGCAGACCCGGCCAATTGCTGGAAGACTATCGAGCCAACAATCGCCTCGTAGTGGTCATCATCCAGTTCGAACCGGATAGGACCTGTCGCGCCAATTATTCGGGCGAGCACTGAGTCCCTCCTTTTCAAGTATCGAACCCCTCTCTTCCAGATCTTGGGATCAGCAAGAGATCCTACAGACGTGCTTCTAAACGGCGCCGAACCCGCATCCTTCCTTCTAGCATTCAACGCTGATCCACCAACTATTTTATCGCGACTAATCGTGATATCCAAAGACCGGAATGGCCCTCTCCGACACTGAAATAACCAGTGCGATAAAAACCGGACAGATAAAAATCCGGCCAAGAATAGCAAAACTAAACCCGGCCGGCGTAGACCTGCGAATTGACCGGGATCTAGAACTCAACCCGGGCCAGCAGAGACTGGCCGCGACACTCGAACGGGTAGAACTCTCAGAAAATTTTCTCGGAATACTCCACATCCGCTCCAGCCTCGCCCGCGAAGGCATAGTCGCGAGCCTTGCACTAGTCGACCCCGGCTTCCAAGGCCAACTCACAGTCAGTCTCCATAATGCCGGAGATAGACCAGTCAGGCTCACCAGGGGCGAGAGATTCATCCAACTCTCCATCTTAAGACTAGGCACGCCCGCGACACACACGTACAATGGAACATACCAGAACAGCAGAGGAATAGTCAAGAGCAGGCGGAGAAAAAAAATGGAAAACGTTATACATGGTAACAGAGGCTAAAGCCAGACACAAGCGATGAAAGACACGTCGCGCATCCTCGACCTCAAGTACAAACTACAGACAATAGAGCTGCTCAATCTCGCAAAGACAGAGTACACATACAGAGCACTCTCAGGAATACTACACCTCCCCGAGACAGTACTCAGCCGCTACGTCAAAGGACACGTACTACCAACCGCAGAACGCGCAGAAGAGATCAACAAGACACTCCAGAAATACATGGGACTAGAAAGAGAACTTCACAAGAGAATAAAATTCGACGACCTAGGATTCTTCGACAACACCGAAATAATCAACGACACAATGCTGCTAGAGCGCGCGGTCCAGCAGGCCGTCGGCGCATTCGCCGGGAAGAGAATCAACAAGGTCATGACCGCCGCAGTCGACGGAGTACCCCTCGCCACACTACTTGCCCAACGCCTAGGCAAGAGACTCATCATAGCAAAACAGAACCGTGAGATCGGAGTCCGAGAATTCATCGAGGAAGTCTACGTGATGCCCCCGGCGATAATGAAGAGCCTCTACGTGTCCAAGGACGCGTTCAAGAAAGGCGAAGGCATACTCATCGCCGACGACATCATAGACAGTGGAGAAACACAGCGGGCAATGATCAAGGTCGCCTACAAGGCAAAAGCGGAGGTCATCGGAATCTACGTGCTCGTCGCGATCGGCGACACGTGGAAACAGCGCATAGAGTCGGTAGGCAACATTCCCGTCGAGATCGGGACGCAGCTCATAAAAAAAGAGATTAATGCGATACCCGCCTAACCCCTATCTTTCAGAGTAGAAAAAGTACAATCATCAGCGGGAAACCATCAAAACCCGCCCCGCCAGCGAACCGAGACTCTCCCCCAGCGGCGGACCCGCAACCCCCACATCCGTAACAATACCCGAGACCAGCTCCGGCGGCGTAATATCAAAGGCGGGATTCAGAGCCTCCACCCCCCTCGGCCCGAGACGCGCACCCTTGAAGTAGAGTACCTCCCGCTGGTCCCGCTCTTCAATCACGACCCTAGACGGGTCCGTCTCGAAATCGAGAGTAGAGAACGGCGCGGCCGCGTAGAACGGGACCCCATAGAACTTGGCCGATAGGGCAATCGGCAGGGTCCCAATCTTGTTCGTCACGTGACCAGTCTTGAGAATCCGATCAGCCCCGACGAGAACCTTGTCAACCAGACCCCGCGCCAACACCTGCGCAGCCGCGCTGTCACAGATGATCCTCACCGGAATCCCATCATGCGCCAGCTCAAACGCCGTGAGTCTGGACCCTTGCAGCAGCGGACGCGTCTCCGTTGCGATCACGCTGATCTCCTTGCCCTCTTCAACGGCGGCCCTCACCACGGCGAGCGCAGTCCCGTAGCCAACCGTCGCCAGGGCCCCGGCGTTGCAGTGAGTAAGAACCGTGTCTCCATCCTCCAAGAGCCGAGCGCCGTACTCGCCGATCTTCCTCGCAGACTCGAGCTCTCCCTTCAGAACAGCCTCCGCCTCAGCTTCTAGACTGCCTTTTAGGGACGAGACGGTCTTGGCATGAGACGACACGCTGAAGACCCGCTCGACGGCCCATCGAAGATTGACTCCCGTCGGCCGCGTCTGGATCAAAACATCAGCATACTTTCGAAGCAACCTCCTCGCCTCGGCAAGATCGCTAGTCCTAATCTTCTTGAGAGACAAGACGAGACCATAGGCTCCGACGACCCCGATCAATGGCGCTCCCCGAACCTTCATCGTCTTGATGGCATCACAGACCTCGTCCAGACTCCTCAACCGGACATAGGACAGCCTAGCCGGGAGGAGAGTCTGGTCCAACGCCTCCAGCATATCATTCCTCCACCTGACAGACTCCAGACCCTTACCAGTCATTGCAACTCTGGCACTAGTCCCGCTCCTTTCTATTTGAATGGCTTTATAGCCGCCCAGGCCCCCGTCCAACTTTCCGGGACCCTTGGAAGCAAAAACCGAGCAGACACCAATGGTTGTCGAAGCGCTCGAGGCCTATCTGTCCAAGGGAGAAGTATTCCTCCGAGAACCGGGAAAGCTGATGGATCTCCGAGAGAAAGCGTTCGGCACGCTGACCGGTGAAAAGATCAGCCTCAACCCTTACGAGACCTTCTATCTCGTAGAGAAGAAGAGGATCAACGTTCTTGACGAGAAGACGAAACAGACAAGATCACTACAGCAGCTCGTGACCAAACTCTCCGTCGGAAAACCTGCGATATGGACAAAATATCTCGTCTACCGCGACCTCAGAGACCGGGGATACCTAGTCCGGGAAGGCGAGGCCGGCTACGATTTCGAGAGCTTCGGAAAAGGAGCCATGAGACGCCTCGTCTCCATCGTCTTCGAAGGAGGAGAATCCACGCTTGAGAAATTGGCAAGACTATCCGCGAAGGCGAACAAAGACGGAAAGGATCTAGTTCTAGCCGTAATCGACCGGCGCACCGACATAGTCTACTACACCCTGAATCCGGAAAACTTCCAAGGACAATAACCGGCACTGTGAAGGCGTTCGTCCTCGTCTGAGACACAATTCACCCTTCCGCGCGGAATGAAAGACATTGAGCCTGACGAGATGGCCCGGAGGATATGGCTCGCCGACAAGATCCGACAAGTGCTCTGGAGCTACTCGTTCCAACTTCTCGAACCAAGCCCGGTCGAGAACCTTGAGACGCTAGAGGCCAAATCCGGCCCAGGAGTCCGCGAGGAGATCTACTGGTTCAAAGACAAGGCCGGCCGAAACCTAGGCTTACGGTTCGACCTGACCGTAGGCATGACACGGATGGTGGCCAACCGTTTCGACCTGCCCGAACCCATAAAGATCGGAAGCATCGGCGGAGTCTGGCGATACGACGAACCCCAGTTCGCAAGATACCGATACCACACCCAGTGGGACGCGGAAATCTACGGAGTAGCGGAACCGTCCGCAGACGCGGAGATCATCGCGATCGGCTCCGATATACTCGACAGCGTAGGACTAACCGACCACGAGGTCCGGATCAGCAACCGGAAACTTGTCGAGGGCTTCCTCCAGAGCATCGACGTCCGCTCTCAAGAGCAACTCGAGAGAATGCTGCGTATCGTCGATGGTATGGGCAAGAAGGGACCCGAAGCGTCCGAGGCAGAGCTGGGCCGCGCAGGACTATCCAAAGAGAAGGTCAAACGCGTCATAGGTTTCGCGGATATCTCGGGAAAGCCTAACGAAGTCCTTCCGAGTCTGGAGAACAAGCTGCCCAAGAACGAGATGATCAGCCTAGGGCTACGAGAGCTGACGGGAACCATAGAGAATGTAGACTCTCTCGGAAAGACATCCAAGGTTCAGATAGACCTCGGAATCGTCAGAGGAATAAGCTACTATGATGGGACGGTCTTCGAGGCCTACGACCAGGCCGGCGAGGACGTAGGCGCGGTCTTCGGCGGCGGACGATTCGACAAGCTGAGCAGAATATACGGGAAGCGGGACATGCCAGCTACGGGCGTAGCTGGAGGCTTCGAACGACTAATGCTCTCGCTGGAGAGGAAAGGCCTCTTCCCAGACACAGACCAGAACTGCCAAGTCTTCGTCGTTATGGCAGGCTCTGAAGTGCGAAAGGAAACGATAGAAGTTCTAAGACTACTCCGCGTGGACGGGGTCCGAGCGGACAGAGACCTGAAAGAACGACCACTGAGGAAACAGATGGAATACGCCGCTTCCATCAAAGCGCGCCTCGTCGTGATCGTCGGACCTAGAGAAATCAAAGAAAAAAAGGTCCGGCTCAGAGACATGAAGACTGGGGAAGAGAGAGATGTCGAGAAGAACAGAATCGTGGGCGAAGTAGCCAAGATCCTATCCTAAGGCTGGTCCGATGCCTGATCCGGGTTGTGCGCGTCTCTAGGCCAGTACAGTTCGCCGAGTCGGTACGGGTCCAGAAGAGCGCATGGGGACAAGACGTCTCCAGTACTATTCCGGCGCATCTGCTGATCGCTGCTCAACATCATGGCGGTCTGGTTCTCGGCACCTACGATGGTCGTAGGATGGTCGGGGTCCTCTTCGGGATCACCGCCTTGGACAATGGTCGACCTTACCATTACTCTCACATCGCTGGCGTGGCTATTAGCTACCAGTCGAAGGGCGTAGGGTTCAAGCTCAAACTGGCCCAGCGAGAAGACGTCATTAGGAATGGACAGAGCCTTGTCAAGTGGACATACGATCCACTCCAGGCTGGAAACGCCTACTTCAACATCCGAAAACTGGGCGCTATCTGTAACACATACCATAGAGACCTCTACGGCCTGCTCGATGATTCGCTCAATCGGGGAAGATTCACCGACCGTTTCGAGGTCGAATGGCACGTCAAGAGCAAAAGAGTGAGAGAAAAGATTAGAGGATCTGAACCCTCGCTCGCTGAATTATTCGCGGAAGGAGTTGAGCCAGTCAATAGGACTAAGAACACAAGCTACGGCCAGCGTCTCCCGGTATCTGCTAGGCTCAGGCTCAAAGGTTCGAGGCTTCTCGTCGAGATACCGCGGAACATTACGAGAGTTAGAGATGTGAGCCTCAGCGCCGCCAATTCGTGGACGTTGCATGCTAGAAGGATCTTCGAGAACTATTTTGACAGAGGATTCTCGGTGACTGATGTGATCGTCGACAACGATGAGGACAGAATCTTCTACCTTCTCAACCGATCGACCATTCGAGAATCCGCAGAGTTCTCCGGGAAAATTGAATCGTCACATCAGCATCTGCCAGGGCTTGTGAGAACCGATCAGTCAACTCTCACAGTTACACAACGGGATTAAGCCCGCATCGTCTTCCTGAAGAGGGTTGTTGTTGGCAAATGTCTCTGACAAAACAAGTTCTGGTATCAGATACTACCGTTGTTCACTATTCAGCAATGGGCAAGGTCAAGGCGGGTAAATTCTTCTGCGTCTGCGCACATTGTGATCATCGCCTTCAATGCGAGTGTCTCGAAAAGGGCTGCTGGTGCTGCGCGGCCCAAGTTCTGTCCGCGACTCGTTAGGGGATATTCTGTGAGGGGCATCAAGGGCAACGAGGCACGGTTCGCGATGACCGAGGAGACTAGAATCTCCTACTAGCTAGACTCGCACTTGAGAAGGTGCTTTTCAGAAGTCTAGGATATTGTTAGAGTGTAGACTGGATGGATCTCGGCCCAGTCGTGGTGGCCCGTGTCCAAGACGTAGGGTCCGGTGACGGTGATATGGTCGTCGATGCTGGGAATTGTGAGGCTGTTTGAGTAGTTATGGCAGGCCGATTCAGCACCGGACTGAGTTATCGGTAGTGCACAGATTATCTCGACCACGAGGTCACCGTACTGGTACTGGTCGTTCGCGGCGTTGGTGAGGCTGCTGTACTGAGAGTCAAGGGCTAGTCGTATGTGGTAGTCGCCGTCCGCCTCTTTCAAGACATTGTCTACAAATCCCGAGGCTGTAGTGCATGACTTGATCACGTCCAGACGGTCTGGATTGTAGATATGACTCGATATTGAGTCCGGATCACTGCACTCAGATGTATCGCGAGAAGTGAGGTAGTAGGCCGCAGCAACCACGACCAGTAGAGACATCACGACCAGCGCCAGCACCGGAACAGTCTTTCTCAAGAATCACTCCCCGTCGTACGAATAGGCCGGACCGCGACTTACGGATAGACTTAGCGACGACGCGGCTCCGTGTAGTTATGGTTAAGTCTAGACAAATTCTCTACCAGTGTCGCGGTCGAACGATGACCAAGGTTTGGAAGTCGAGCTAACCCCTAAGCCCGTAACCCAAGCATGGAATTGAAGGTAATACGGTCATACTCCACGGTATCACCCTGCTCAAGGCTACGAAAGGGGAGTTATCATGGGATGGAACAATGCGGGATATTCGTAGTCCCAATCCCCTACAATAGCACTCATTCTTGCCACTGCTTTCATGTGGTGGGGATTCACGAACAACAGCGTCCCTGCAATAACGGTCGGAGGTATATTCGCGGCGATGGGGATTGGACTGCAGGTCCCCTACCTTAGGTACCGGTATGGCAGAGCAGTGAACAGACGCGGCAGAGTAGAGCCCTAGACAATCTATCACATTCTTACTTCTAACTACGAGCGGCAGAGCGGTCTCGTTGCAGACCTCGGAAAGGATTTCTCCGATTTCGAAGCATGGCACGGAAACAGCCAAGCGTCTCATTGGGACTTTACTAGGAAGGCAAACTTATCGTGAGCCTCTCTGTATTTCGAAATACCTTTCCAGTTCTCCTTGTTTGACTCGCAAAAATCAGACCAGGCAGAGTTGTAGCCGATGTCATCAGATACCAACACTCCTCGAGGTTCCAAGGCATTGTATCCAAGATGGAACTCGGCCATCATGTGATCGTACCTGTGTAGACTGTCATGAATGAACATGGAGATGGGGCCTACCTCACCCAGAATTTTCGGCAGGAGGTCTAATGAATTGCCGAGGCGGAGGCTCCATCTGGAGCGCAGGGTCAAGGGGACGGCACAGCCTACTGAGAGCCTGTCAGAATTGAGCCCGACTTGGATGTATTTTCCGTCAACGATGGTAGACTGATGTTCCATGGTCGGAAGATCGAGAGAGACGAGCACCCCTGTTCCATTGTCTTCAAGGGCACCCAGGACCGCCGCGCTGGAATGACCGTATAAGACTCCTGTCTCCACCACAATTTTAGGTCTCAGGCTATTTGTGATCGCGTAGAGAAAGGCATGCCATCGATTAAGTTTCCCAAATCGGGACTCCTGACTGCCCGGGATGACTAGTCGCAGAACCTCTTCAATGGATTCTTGCGGCAACTCAAGGATGTTCCTCCAATGTGGAATCGATCCGATTCGGTTTCTCAAAAGTTGTAAATCCTGGCTGATTAGTTCTCGGAGCACCTCTTCGTAGCTCAAGTGTCCAGTCAGAAGCTGAAAGGCAAGACGGGGATGGTGCAGAGAAAATCCGATGCTACTCCTGCTCAGTTTACCCGGAAGCATCGATCATGCGCCCCCAGAAAACTAGTCTAACTGTCTTTGCTAAAAAAGTCTAAGCCAACAGTGCCTTGGCAGGAGTTCTGAAAGCTGTCATTCCAACGCCTCTGAGGCGGTTCCCGATCTTCGCAATTACTCCCGGCGCGTCTGTGTCGAACTTGCAGACAAGACACTGAACCAGCAGAGATAATGTCTCTATCTTGATAACGTCAAGCCCTAGATTTGCCGTCTTGACGATCTTCTCTGCGTAGTCCTTTTCGACTCCGACGGTGATTACGCGATCAAAGACAAGCCTCTTCCACTGCTGAAGCTGGTCCCGGGTCCGGTCGGCCAACTCGACTGTGATCTTGTCCCCATCAAGTTCAGTGACGATCGCATCGACGGGAAAATAGTCCGCGAGACTATTCTCGTAGAGGATTTCCCTCGAAGACTTTCCAACCCCGTCCGCGAGTTGAGCCCTCATTCTATGCAGTGGGTAGAGAGCATCCTTCTTCACAGGTTCAAGAACCCCCACATCAATGTAGACGCCGAATCCTACCCGTCCAGAGCCGGTGATGAATCCTCGGAGAACATCCCAGCGCTCGACCTTCGAATGGTGGACAGGCGCTTCGCCATGTTTTTGGACGAGAAGGTTGAGGAAGGCCTCAGCATCATCGCCTCGAACTCGGACCTGCAACCATTGTTGTGGGGCTGATATCTCCCACTCGACGTTTAGGCCCTTGGCATCTCCTGATAGAACATTCCAGACTGGTCTCGGGCCACGTCTAAGAACAGTTTCCGGAATCTTCTCTGCCAGGGTGGCTTCATGCCAGCCCTCAGCCAAGACCCTCTTCTCTTGATCAGAACCTTCCGTCAGCGAAGGCCACTGGACCCTCGGAGAGCTCCGACTCGAGCTTGCGCGAATGATCCTCAAGCATCTGTATCGTCCTAGTGTTGTCATCGCTTACCAGCTGTCCGTTACAGCCTCCGCACCTGAAGGCGGACTCCATCGCATCCTCGAAAGTCACACGACTGTCGGGGCAGCCTTTGCAGATGAAGAAGCTGTGACCCTTCTCAAACTCGAGCCGAGTCCTCAACTGTTCTAGAGCCTTCTTCTTGCGGCTCCGGACAAACGCGTCCAGCTGGTCCGGCTGGAGCTTCCAGTGATAGATGAACCAGCCAGTCTTCTCATCCCTAGACCGTACACAGGTCACCAGGGCATGGTCGTAGAGCTTGTAGAGGACCTTCCGAGCAGTATTCAGCCGCACATTTGCCTGGGTCGCGATGACATCATCGGTCGTCGTCCCGGCCTGCGCGAGCGCCTTCACGACGTTGAGCGCTTCTTCTCCACCGAAGAAACTAGCAAGTCGAGCGAGATCGTCATGATGGTTCCCCATACCCCTAAGATAACCCCGGACACCCTATAATGCGCTCTTCTACGATTTAATGTATATCCCTAATGTCCCCTTCCCCAGCGTTGGGAAGAACATTCATTCTCCGCATAGGCCATCGAGTCTATAGAGACTCACGAGTCACAACGCACGTCTGCCTAACAGCCCGAGCACTCGGGGCTGACGGGGTGATAATAGCAGATCGAGAGGATAAAGTTGTGGAATCCACAATACGAGACGTCACGGACAGATTCGGCGGGCCCTTCCAGGTCAAGACCGGAATACCATGGAGAAAGGCTGTTCGAGACTGGAAAGCCTCTGGAGGCAAAATACTCCACCTTACCGCATACGGACTCCCGCTGCCCAAGATCCTTCCAGAGATTCAAGACATGACATACGACATTCTCATCATCGTCGGCTCAGAGAAAATGCCGGGGGAGGTCTTCAAGATCGCCGACTGGAATGTCTCTGTCACGAGCCAGCCCATGAGCGAAGTAGCTGCCCTGGCGATCTTTCTCGACTGGTACAAGAACCACCAAGAGTTCGACCGAGAATTTCTAGATGCACGGCTCAGAATCGTACCATCAAAAAATGGGAAGGAGATACTAGAGGTCTCTGATTAGGTGTGGATTAGAGTATGTGGACGACGATGCCGATGACGCCGGCTACGATGACAAGAACCGGGCCGTAGCTCCAGAACGAGGATCCAGAATCAAACTCGTACGCTAGTACCCCGACGACCACCATGACAACGCTCCAGAGCAACTGCGTCACCTTGCGAGAGATCACTGCAGCTACAATGCCCAACGCGAGCCGTGATATCGCGAAGAAGTAGACGCCTGAGACCAACACCACGAGTCCTCCGACTATGCCAATGATCTTGGCAGCTTCCAATGCTGACTGCATCAGCAGACCTCGCACGAACCACTTGCTGACGCGATTCAACCCAGACAACACCAGCCATCATCCGAGGCGGTCTCCGCGATATAATGCAAGAGAATTGAACAAATCGGGTGGAGATATTGAGCCGAATCGTCGACGCGCCCGTCCGAGACGGGGCTTTGTCAAGAGAGAAGTCAGGACAGACCGACGTTCTATAATCATCATAGCAACAGACAAAGGAGAAAGAATACTGCACGAAGGCCGAAGTCGTAGAGAAAAAACGGTTTGCTAGAACTACTGCGCGGATTTTCTTGAGACGAGATTATTCTGCTGGACAACGCCTCATAGAGACTTGCCAGATCCCTCGCTAAGACAACTCACTAGATAAGCTGTTACTCGTCGGACTCTCCCTTGTGCCGGACCAGAGCAACGTCGCCCAACGTGACTCCCGGCAGGGAAGACGGTCGACGCGGAGGAGCCGGAACTTCGAGTTCGTCCCGTGGAACAAGCAGCCGGATTCTTAGAATGTGTTCCAGCTCTTTTGCAAGTCTCATCGTGGGCAGCATCTTGCCTATCTCGATCTTCTGAATCACCGTCACTTTCTCTTTTGCTTTGAAGGCGAGATCTTGTTGTGAAAGACCTAGCTTTGCTCTTGCTTCCTTGACCGTAGTCGGATAGTCCTCGATTAGATCGGACTCTTCAACCGCCTTTGGAAGCCTCTCGATCGGAGCATGCGTGTGTGAAGGCGCTATAATGGGGCGAGCGGGCCTGTCTGGAAAGCTGGGCAGCCGAGTTCCCAGGCTTGAGCATTGTTGGCAGACGATCAGTCTAGCTCCTTCGACCAAGGACCTTGCGGGTTTGCCTACGATCTCGCGTCCACATATCTCACAGAACAAGGGTTCAGGATACCTCTAGGCGAGAACGTTAGAAATAGGCTCCTAGGATGCTTATGTAGGTATCGGATTTAGAATGCCCCTCCGGCTGGTAAGTCCTAGACTTCACGAGCTGAGAAGGATAAGGGTCGTGGCTAACTACCAGTTTGGAAGAGGCGCCTCGAAAACCTTCCCTAATAGCATACTGATCACGCGTAGTCCTCACACGCACCGGATACGCCACATTTTCCGCGACAACATACTCCTCGCAACATATCGTCCCAAGGATGGCCTCCTAGCTCTCTCGATAGCAGGCGGAGAAGCGCTGTTGAGGATATTCAAACCACCAAGGCTCCGCGTTAAAGTCGTCCTGGGGGTAGAGGAGTTCATCAAGGAGGGCGGCAACGTCTTCTGCAAACACGTCCAAGAGGTCGATCCCGAGCTGCGTCCCGCTGAGGAAGTTCTGGTAGTCGATCATAGGGACAAACTGCTTGCTGTAGGTCGAAGCTTCTTCAATGCAGAGGAAATGCTGAGCTTCAAGGTCGGCGTCGGAGTAAAAGTCAGACATGGAGTAGAAGGCTGATAGACTTAACAGTCAGCAACAAATAGCGGAGAATGGTCCATCATGCAGCGTAGGATCAACCCGCGAGAAGCGAACAGGATGATGCAACGCATGGGCATGCAGCTCAAACAGATCGACGACGTGACACGGGTCGTAATCGAATCCGCCACGAAGAAAATAATCATAGATGAGCCTGAAGTCGCCATCGTCACAGTTCAAGGCCAGACAGTCTACCAGGTAGGCGGGGGAAGAACAAGAGAAGAAGGTCCAGCCAGTGCAAGCTCAGACGAAGACGCGAAGCTCGTGGCCGCACAGGCCGGAGTCTCCGCCGAGGAAGCGGCCAATGCGCTCCGACAATCTGGAGGAGACCTCGCCCAGGCGATCATACTCCTCAAACAGAAGAAACCATCCTGAGAACTTTTTCAACAGTTGACAATCCAGGCGACGCTCTGCTTCATTCTCAGAGACGACAAGGTCCTACTGCTCAAGAAGTCCAAGGGACTGTTTGGCCAAGACAAGTGGAACGCGCCAGGCGGAAAGATTCTACCTAGAGAAGACGCCGAACAATGCGCGGTCAGAGAGGTTCGCGAGGAGACACAACTCGCGATCGAAGATCTAGAGCAAACGGGCATTCTTCACTTCTACAAGTACGACAGACGTGAGAGTCCAGACTGGACAGTGCACGTCTTTCTCTCACGAGGCTTTGACGGAATACCCGTTAGCGGTCGCGAAGGCCAGATCAAATGGTTCAATGTGAATAGTCTGCCTCTCGAAGAGATGTGGGAAGACGACCGATACTGGTCCCACCTTGCGCTACAGGGGAGAAGATTTGAAGGATGGTTCTACTACTCGGGTGACTTCGAGAAACTGGTCGACTGTAGCGTCGAGGAGAAGCCTCTTGCCTCGGTCAAAGTCTGAAACCAGAGTCTCCCGGCTGGCCATGTTTTAAGACCGTAGGCAGACTGGGCTTGTCTGCAGAAGCTTGAAGCTCATAGAGTGTGTCCCAAACTTCAGCGAAGGCCGGAGACAGGACGTTATCAGAGCGATCGCCGACGCGATCAAATCAACCCCGGCTGTCACACTGCTCGATGTCGAATCTAACCCGGATCACAACCGCTCAGTGATAAGCTTCGTCGGCGAACCGGGACCAGTGAAGCAAGCGGCCTTGGCCGCAGCTGCAAAGGCTATCGAACTGATAGATCTGAACGAACACAAGGGAGAGCATCCCCGCATGGGCGCCGTCGACGTTGTGCCCTTTGTGCCTCTATCAGGCGCGACAATGGAGGACTGCGTTTCCCTAGCTAGGGATTTTGGCCGCGAGCTTGGAGCCAGCTATCGCGTTCCCGTCTTCCTCTACGAAGAAGCGGCGACTGTTCCTGAGAGGAGGAATCTTGCGGATGTGAGGGCTGGGGAGTTTGAAGGACTCAAGGACCGGATTGGGAAGGACCCGTCGAAGAAGCCGGACTTCGGTCCAGAGATGATCCATCCAACCGCTGGTGCCACGGCTGTGGGGGCTCGGGAGGTTCTCATCGCCTACAACATTGACCTTGGGACGAGCGACCTTGGGATAGCGAAGAGGATAGCTCACGAGCTCCGGTCCAAGGACGGCGGGCTCGCCTATGTGAAAGCGCTGGGTTTCGAGCTGAAGCAACGGAGGATGGTCCAGGTTTCGATGAACATGACCGACTATCACAAGAGCCAGCTGTTCAAAGCATACGAGCTCGTCAAGCTCTTCGCGGAGAGATACGGGGTCCCGGTGGTCGGGAGCGAGATCGTCGGACTCACGCCGATGGATGCGCTGGTCGACTCTGCAGAGTTCTATCTGAGGTTGGAGAATTTCAATCGCGACCAGATTTTGGAGAAGAGGCTCTTCGCTCCCAGCCCATTGAGTCTTACCGACATGAGCCTCGCGACGTTCAGCGAGGAGGTGGCATCGAAGAAAGCTACTCCGGGAGGCGGCAGCGTCTCAGCCTATATGGGCGTGCTGGCGGCGGGACTGCTCTCGATGGTCAGCCGAATAACTCTGGGAAAGAAAGAAGCGCCGAAAGGCGCGGATCGTCTTGAAGGAGCTTTGAAGACTAGCGAAGAGCTTCGTGCCAGGTTTCTGAAACTGGTGGTTGACGATGCCGAGTCCTTCAACGCGGTGATGAAGGCGTTCAAGATTCCGAAGGAACAGCAGGAGACGCGGAGAAAAGCGATCCAGGAGGCGACTGTGAAGGCCGCGGAGGCCCCACTACTCACACTCGACAGTTCAGTCCAGACGTTGAGGCTGGCACGTGAAGTGGCCGAGAATGGCGCTGCCAACGCGTTGTCCGATGTTTCTACTTCTATTGCCGCCGCCCGAGCTGCCGGAGAGGGCGCTGCGAGCAACGTCCTCATCAATCTGGAGATGCTTGATGACAAGCACTACGTGGAGAAGACAGCAAGACGGGTAGCGGAATTGAAGAATGAGGCTTCAATGCTAGAAAAGCAGGTCCGAGAGACGGTAGCATCTCGACTGCAGAACGCGCCCTAACGGTCCAGCTGGACCAGTCCTGTCATCTTGTCCGCCCAGACCATGAGTGGCGCGACGAGCATTGTCAGCTCTCTGCCCTCACGTGTGAGATGATATTCGACACGCGGCGGTATCTCAGAAAAGGCCTGGCGTTTGACGAGACCGCTGCGTTGCAGGTCCTTGAGAACATCGGTCAATGTCTTGGCGCTTATTCCATTGAGATGCCGGATGAGCTGGTTGAAGCGTAGAGTTCCCTCATTCCCGAGCTGGGCGAGGACGCATAGAGCCCACTTCTTTCCAATGATGTCGATCAGACCGTCGCAGGGACACGGGCAGACGCAGCACGGTTCTCCTTCCTTTTGTCTAACCATTCCGTAACCCAGTTACCCGCTGGGTACTTCCTGGGTTAAATACTTCACTTTGGTAACTGAGTTACAGAGGTGAAGCATGAGATGGGATGTTGCTGCTGCGGATGTTGCGGCCCCGGATGTTGCACAAGTGAGCAACCAACTGGCAAACCAGAGAAGGACTGAACCGTGGGGAGAGAGGACATAGTCTTTTCCAGCGCCTCTTTTTCCATTGAACTGTGACCCAGACTCATCGAGATGCGCTTCGCTACTTGTCGCACTCGCTCAGCGCTCCGATAATCGCAACGCCCGTCTTCGTCGCTTTGGTTCTTCTTGAATCTGCAACGATTCTTTCTGCGATTCTGTCCGTTTTCTTTGCTACAATCGTGCCCGTAATCGGGATCACGGGGTTTGCGAGGTCAGAAGGGTTGGACTACGATATTCCCGAGAAACGTGCCCGTGCGAGACCCTTCGAGATCGCGATACTCAGTTACCTCGCTGGATTCACGACACTCGTTACAATCGGAGCGCCCGTTATGCTTAGCGGGCTAATGCTGGCATACTTGATCAATACATGCGCGATGTTTCTGATAACGCTCGTTTGGAAGATAAGCGTCCACGCAGCTGGAGTCACGGGACCCCTCAGTTTCCTAGTCTTCAAGCTCGGTCTTCTATGGGGGTTTCTCTACTTACTGGTGATACCAGTAGGGCTGATCAGAATTCGTTTGAGACAACACACGCTGCTTCAAGTCTTGGCTGGTGCAGTTCTGATTGCCCTGCTCACATGGGCCCAGATAGTCTTCCTGGTTCCATTGGTCCCCATATGAACATAATCCGAGCACTCTGAAATTTCGTTTTGAAAGAGTACTGCTCATCAGCCATTTGTCGAGTATGATCGCTATGGCTTGTGATCTGAAGTTGTCAGGGCCTATCTGGGCGTGAGAAATGCCCCGACGCTTTCGACTAAAATTGGACTGTCCATGGAACTCTTAAACAGACCCGAGCCTGGAAACGCCGCTGGTCTCTATGGAGTACGTCCGGCTCGGATCCACGGGACTGCAAGTATCACGCATCTGTCTCGGTACCATGTCCTTTGGCAACTCTGAAGAGTGGATGATCGAGATCGATAAAGCAAGGCCGATAGTAAAGCGTACTCTTGACCTCGGTGTGAATTTCTTCGACACCGCCAATGTGTACTCTAAAGGTAGGTCTGAGGAGATTGTTGGAGAACTCTTGAAGGATCATCGGGAGGATGTGGTCGTTGCTACTAAGGTAAGACTGAGTACCGGTGAGGGTCCGAACAGGGAGGGCCTCTCACGATACCACATAATGGACCAGGCCAGAAAGTCTCTCAAGCGGCTCCGGACAGACCGGATTGATCTCTATCAGATTCACCGCTGGGACTATTCTACGCCTATCGAGGAGACGCTGATCGCTCTCAACGACCTAGTCAGCCAGAGAATGGTCAACTACATCGGCGCTTCGAGTATGTTTGCCTGGCAGTTCACGAAAGCGCTCTACACGAGCGACCTCTTGAACGTAGCCCGTTTCGTCTCAATGCAGAACCACTACAACCTCTGCTATCGAGAGGAGGAGCAAGAAATGATTCCTCTCTGCAAAGAGCAGAAAATTGCTCTACTGCCATGGAGTCCTCTCGCGAGAGGCTTCCTCACCGGGAGATACAAGCGAGGAAAGGCGGCTGACAGTCCAAGATACCGGACTGACAGGTACTTTGCAGAGAGATTCTTCCAGCCAGAAGATTTTGATGTTGTCGAGAGAGTTGAAGAGGTTGCGAAGGAGAAGGGAGTAACTCCCTCCCAGATCGCCCTGGCTTGGCTTCTACACAAAGGCGTCTGTGCTCCGATAATTGGAGCCACAAGAGTCGACCACGTAGAGGAGGCGGTTAGCTCGCTCGACGTCAAGCTCTCAACGGATGATATGAAGAGGCTCGAAGAGAAGTACAAACCTCATCGAATAATCGGGCCCCTTCCAATACCGGAGACCAGTATCGACCAAATACACTATTATTGAATAATGGAGACTTCTTTCAAGGTCGCTACAATGTCCTGGACGAGACCCTGGAAGTCTTGGTATGTCGCCGAGTTTTCAGCATAGCGTTCGAACATGAGATACAGCCCTTCCACAGCCGGATAGTAGTTTGGGTTGGGTCTGATTCCCTTCTTCTCAACATTGGGAAAGACAGGCCTCGCCAGAAAATCTCTCACGCTGAAATAAGCCAGCAGATCGACAACCGTGTGAGCAATCTCAAGGTTGAGCTTGGCTTCTCTTAGAGCCTCGACGAGACTTCGTCTGGGAGTAATAAGCTCCGAAAGTTCATGGGCAAGGAACTTCTTCTGAACCTCAATGTCTGGAAAGGGAGCGAAGCCTATGCAATCATTCCAGCCGAATCCACCATAGAGCGAGTCTATGAAGTGAACGCGAATCCTGTCCGTCGTCCACGGACGCTTTGCTAGCGAGGAGAGACGTGTTAATACCTGGTCGCTTATCGGGAACCATTCGGACTCAAACTTCTCCTTGTACGTCTCAAGGCGGGGTCTAGTCTCTCGCCAAATCTCTTCAAAACTAAAATCTCGTCTCTGACGGATGTCCTGGAACAGATCCACGATTCCACTCTTTGTCGATAGTGCCTCAAGGCCTCCCAACGGGCTTCTCTTCATAAGACCGGTGGCGAACTCGTACCATTCAAGATCGGATGGGAAGGGCCTCAGCTTCTGAAGCTGTAGGCGAAGCTCCTCGTGTCGAAGGCGAGAATTCCGGCTCTCGTAGGTCTTGTTATCTAGGATTCCAGTCGCCAGTTCTTCAGGCATGAACTCACGGTAGAGAACTGATATGTGGCAGAACTCGTTCACGGCCTTGCTGACTGCAAACTCGATGTTAGGTATCAAACCGGAACGACCTCGAATCCGACTTGCTCATCCAGTTCGGGTCCCACTTAGTCCGCACAGGAAGCTGAAAGTACTACAATAATACACGCAATGGGTTCTGGTCTCGTTAGAGTGATATTTCTGGCCGGTGAAGAGAATTGAGCAATCTGAGAGTTGCGAGGATTGGCTGAAGCAATCGATCGAAATCCCCCTCGACTGCTTCTGGGAGAAACGCCCAATCTCAGTATCTACTCTCTAAATTCTCGAAGGTGAGCCGGGTCCCAGCCTACAACTTCAGGGATATCGTGACGTCGGAGTATCTTTCCTCCATGCTCTGCGCGAAGACGCTGCATAATTTTCCTGTGGACATCCTCTGGTACGTCACTCATAACTGAGGATCTTCGAGCCTCGAAACCTGAGATCTCCGCATCAACGTCAACATCAGTCCAGTAATCACCTGCTGAAATTACGAATCTCGGACGAATCAATTTGCGAAGCCCAAACTCCGCCTCATTCAACCGGTTCAAGGGGTAACCTATCTCGGCTCGAAGCTCCAGGTACCTGTGCCTCGCATTGAAACCCTCTGTATCCCCAGCCTCCGAGATCAAGATCTTCTTGGTGACCCGTCCCGCTTCATGAATGACTTGGACCCAGTTTTCAATCAGGTGCAGGACATGGATCATGATTGAACCGTCGAACGATTCGTCTCTAAAAGGCAAATGATTGACATCAGCTCGGATGAGACTTCGTACCCCTTTTTCTCGTGCCCTGTCCATCATCGATAGTGAGATGTCAACACCTACCACTGTGAAGCCTGCGTCATGGAAAAACTGGGCGAATCGTCCAGTCCCTGTTCCAATATCTAGGATGGTCCGACAATCCTTCAATGCGTCGCTCATAGCATTGAGAATATTCTTCATCACGGGAGCCGGGACCCCAGCCCACCTTGTAGCGTCGTAGATGTTCGCGACGTGATCAAACGACACAGTCAATCCTACGGGACCCACCCGACGACGTAACCAGAGCCGGGAGGGACTGAGATTTCAACTGATTTGTAGTTTGCTCTCCTGGTTCTCATAGATACTGGTTTGGTAAGGCCGCTTGAACAGTCAATACCACTCGATAGGCTAAGGTTGTCTGGTGTATCTCCACCGACTCGATCAGTTGGGGTGAGGGAAGTATGGATGAAAATCGTCCAAGCGACACTGTCTCTGACACTCGCAGTATCGGGTCTTTTGGGAATCCAGATACTCATGGACGACAAGTGGCTGTGGGCCGCGGCACCATCACATGCATATGGACTCATTGGATTCGTATCGATCGACATGATATTGGTGGTGGCTGCGCTGATGCGAGTGGGCTTGGCAACCGTGAGTGCGGCGTTGATGGCCGTGGCGCAGTTTGCAGCGATGCTTGCTGACGTGGTCGTGGGCCAACCAGAAGGTGTTCCATCCACCGCTTTCAGAAACTACCTGCTCGGAGATACCGAATACCTGGGTCTGTTATTTATCCAGATTGCGATATTGAGCGTCGCGATAGCAGGATTGACAATTCCACTACTCCATAGGCGCAGTCGTCTGGCCTCATTCTTGCATGTTCACCTGAACTGAAGGTTCGATCAGGTCGGGTATCGGAAAGACGGAGAGATTGAATCATGGAGTCGAGCGTATGATCCCGGGGGCCTCAGCTCGATGGAGATCTTTCTGGGAACTAGTTCTTGAAGAGGCGTGCTATGGTTAGACCTGCGAATAGTGCTGTGAAGGCCGCGAGCCCGTAGGCGAATCCTGCGAGGATACTACCAGCGGCGATGGTTGTGTAGGCGTGGAAGACTAGGTAGAACCATCCTGTAAGGGTGATAGCTTGGATGGCGGTGGGACCGAGACTGGTCTTGATCTGCTTTGTGTATGCTCCAGACGCAGAGGCGGACATTGCGCTTGCTAGAGCTGACCTCCCCTCGTCAAGCGCCGTCTCGAAGTCACGCCGGTACGTCTCCAGCTGTTCTACCTGTTCGCTACTGCGCTGTGCAGGATCATTTGGCAACTGTGAAAGATAGTGCTCGAAGAGTAGACCAGCGTTCAGAAACTTCGCCGCCTCCTCATCGAGGTCCGCGTTCTCAAGTTGCAGCCACACGTCCAGCGTAGTATCCTCGGTGTCAGTGAACTGAATGACCCTCTGGTTGAGCAGATTGAGGTCTTTCTGCGAAGGTTCGTCGCCGGGGGTCCATGAGGGCTTGTTCGATGTTGCTGATGACATGTTCTAGTCTCAACCTAGAAGCGCGTAACATATGCTATCTGTAACCTGAAAGAGGGTTCTACTGGCAATGGGATGGTTCAGACAATATCCTCAGCAGTAGCCCTTGTACCGTCGCCCGCAAGTCGAGGGGTGTCTACAGAGCCTAGGGGCTGTTTTCTAACCCAGGCTAGGATGCTCAAGCCGAATACGGACTGTTTGCTGTTCAATAGGATATCTTATTAAGCTACTACTAACGTAGTAGATTGGTCTTGACCCTAGCTAAGCGACCAATATTCTTGGTCTTCGCCATGATCCTTCTGGGACTTGGCATCTTGATCCTTCCAACCCTACAGCTTGTACCCAGTGTCTACGCGTCGAGCAGAACAATCACCCTCATAGGATTCATAGCCGCCTGGAACAACACCGGCACGCCAAACCCGACGATTACGGTAACCCAAGGAGATACTATAACCATGCAGCTATCAAGTGGCGATGGTGCCCCACACAGGTTCTTCGTCGACGCCGACAATAACGGAGCAACTCCAGACTGCCCCGGAGCTGACATATGCTCGAACACGTTTCCCCCGTCCACCACGGTTAGCTTCACCGTCAACATTGCGCCCGGCACCTACACCTACTACTGCTCAATCCATCCCACTACTATGCTAGGCCAGTTCGTCGTCCAAGGTCCCACCTCTCAGGACTTTGCTATCAGTGCTAATCCAGCCTCACTAAACGTCACTCAAGGGTCGACGGGATCCACAACCATCACCCTAACCAGCTTGAACGGTTTCTTGGGCACGCTCACCTTGACGGAAACAGTCTCCCCCACCGGACCCATTGCATCCTTTAGCCCAAGATCGGTCACATTGTCATCCGGGAGAACCGCGACATCAACATTGACGGTGTCCGCCGTTGGAGGACCCTACACCTCCGTAGCAACCGGGAACTATTCAGTTTCCGTAACGGCAAGCAATGGAACCCTACCCCACTCGATGGCAGTCCAAGTAAGAGTAGGATCCTCCAACTCGTCACCCTCCGGATCGGCGAATCTCCCATTGACCGTGTTGGTGGGCACCGCAGTTGTCGCTATCGCGGCAGTCGCAGTAACAGTTTTCGTTCTGAGAAGAAAGTCTAAGTGACCATCCGAGGCGAGGTAGGCCCGACGAGAGACCTGGACCCATACTCTCAAGGCCTAAGAGGAGATTTTAGCCGCACCAATAATTAGCCAATCTGGGATCTCTATGCCTTCCTTCTCCAGTGCTTCTCTATGCGATTTCCAGTAGGACTGCCGCACATCCCAGTCTTTCAGAAGCTCCCTGGCCGCGTTGGAACAGATCACGAGTTCGCTCCTCAACCTAGCGCTCCTTGGTCTCTTGAATCCTGCCAGTCTGAGATATTCTAGAACCAGGCTTGGCGGCGGCGAGAACCATTCCACTGGAGGAGTCTTGGTCCATCTCGGGTCGCTATCAGCCTCGATGAGTCGTCTTTGTCTCGCGTTTCGTGGTTTAGAGGATAGAAACGAGTGAATGGTGGTTCCTCCCGGTTTGAGCACTCGATATGACTCGACAAAGAAGCAGCGCATACTTTTGGAGTCTATTTCGGGGAGGAATTCGCTCGAGATTATCGCGTCGTATTTCGAATTCTGCTGATAGCTCAGCCAGGCCCGGAAGTCGCTTACGATAACCTTGATCGCCAAGTTCTTTCCCAGGCTAGCAAGGTCCGATAGTAGTTCGGTCTGGGCTTGAGAATAGGATCCCCTGAATCTATCCACGCCAATGATCTGGGAGCGAGGGAGCCTCTCGGCCAGAGGAATCGTAAGTTGTCCCTTGCCGCATCCAATCTCAACGAGGACGCCTCTCTTCTTCGGCAGCATTCGAGAGAAAAGCTCTGCAAGTCGCGCGTACTGTCCGTTCCACGCGGCTCCAAGCTCTCTCGGGTCCGAAGTAGGCCTAATCCTCACCTACGTAGACTATGAAGCTAGCAGAATACATTTCACTTCTTTCCGACAGCTAGCAAATGATCGCTTATCCCTAGCATTGATGGTTCCAACTCTGTCCGATCCATGATACCCATCAATCGCGCTTTCAGCGTTGGATCCCTCCATATTTGGTCGAATCTCGGCAACAGCCAGGCGAAACCGGTGACGCCGTGGACTTTGACCGATTTGAGCTTGGCCTGCTTCATCTCAGCTTCAAGCTCGTTGGGGTGATGAAAGAAGGAGGTTGTGAAGTACTCGGGCTTGTTCGAGGGGTTCCTGTGTTGGCCGTTCTTGAGATCCCGTATGATTATCTTCAGGAATTCTGGGTCTCGGATGAATCCTCTGAGAGAACCGTCGAGGGCTGATGTGAATCTCGAGATAGCTGCTGCGAACAGCAAGCCGCCCGGTTTCAATACGCGTCGGGCTTCTGCGAGCGCCTTGAGACGCTCCTTCTTTCGCACGAGATGGTACAATGGTCCGAACAGCAGAACAATGTCGGCAGAGGCGTCATCGAAATCGAGCCTGCGCGCATCTCCCAGATTGATGCTAGCGAGTCGGTTCCTTGATTTCCTCTGGAATTCCCATGCCTGTCGAATGTGCAACGGCAAAATGTCGACAAGATGTACTGAATGACCCATCTCTGACAACCAGAATGAGTATCTGCCCGGCCCTCCTCCCACATCGAGTATGGTCGCGGGCCTACTTGGAAGATAGTGCGACAGGATTCGTTTCGTCCTCTCGAACTCAAGGTTCGAAGTGCCTCTGAGGAGTCTATCTCTTTCCACACCAGCGTTATAGTGCGCCCGAAAGCCCGAGTCAAGACTCTGACCATCCCTCTGAACTATAGACTTCGAAGCTTTCAAACTGTCAAGTGATCAGCTGGGCATGGTTCTATTTCTAATATCCTCGACACGTCAGGTTGACCTATCGTGAACGTCGCTGTCTAGGGATTCTGCTAAACCTATAGGTCTCGCAGATCATGGATGAGTTCAATGATTCACGCGGACAGGACTACGTCAAGCCCATCCACGGAGGAGGGGTTCCTCACCCCTAAACCGCCTTTCGACTTTGCGAAGTCTCTAGACTTCCTCGGCGCCTTTACACCGATGAGGGACGATCACAAGATCGAAGAGCAATCACTGACCAGAGCAGTCGCTGTTGGCGGGCAAACCGTCGTCTTTAAGATCAGATCGACGGGTCTCATCAAGAACCCGCGGCTCAAGTATACTCTCTATTCGGAGAGACCCTTATCGTCGGGCATTCGCGACGCGGTCATAGATCGTATCGGTTTCTTCCTGAGTCTCTCTGATGATCTGGAATCTTTCTACAGAATCGGCTATGGTGATGTGGATTTTGCGCCAGTCCTGCAGAAGTACTACGGCCTCCACCATGTGAAGTTCATCACCCCGTTCGAATCTGCCACCTGGGCCGTTCTGTCCCAGCGTTATCCGATGGGCGCGGCCCAGAAAGTCAAGCAGGCGATCATGGAGAAGTTTGGGACCGACTTGGAGATTGAGCGCCGATTGTATCGCGCCTTTCCTGAGCCATCCCGACTGACTCACGCCAGCGAAGATGAGTTGATGCCTCTGGTCCGGAACAAGAGGCGGGTCGAGTTTTTGATGGGAGTTGTGAAGGCTTTCAGCGAGATTGATGAGCGGTTCCTCCGTACCGCTAAGTACGATGAGGTGGAGCGTTGGTTGAGCAGGATCAACGGTATCGGCGGCTGGTCGTCAAAGCTGATAATGCTTCGCGGCTTGGGACGGATGGAGAAACTGGCTGTCGAGAAACGGCTATTGAAGGCCGCGTCTACGGTCTACGGGCAGGGTAAGCCTCTCTCCCAAGCAAGGTTTGACCAGATCGCCGAGAAGTATGGTCCTTGGAAGGGATACTGGGCCTACTACCTACGAGCATCCAGCAGCATGTCCAGCGTGAAATGAGAACAGGAATGAAACTCGTATTCATCTATGGACCGCCAGCTTGCGGAAAGCTGACAGTTGCTACGGAACTCGCGAAGCTGATTGACTTCAGACTCTTCCACAACCATGTCTCCATCCAGTTCGTCCAATCCCTGTTCGAGTTTGGAACCAGGCCTTTCTGGCGCCTTACAGACAAGTGCCGAACAGAAATGATAGAAGAAGCCGCTAAGGAAGGAGTCAACACCATATTCACTTTTGTCTACGGGAAGACGACTGATGACCCATTCGTCAGAAGAATCATCCGAAAGGTAAATTCACACGGCGGGAAGGTATGCTTTGTCCGCCTACAGTGCGACAGGGACGAACTAGAAAGACGCGTCAGCAGCAAAGCTCGCAAATCACTTGGGAAGATAGCCACCAAGAGACTGCTGAACAATGTGTTCAAGAGATTCGACCTTGATTCGGAGGTGCCGTTTCAGCCGAGCCTGACGGTCGATACGGGAACCCAGTCGCCTAGAAAGGCGGCGAAGACGATAGCCCAGTATTACGGTCTTCGAGCCGTGAAGAGACGATAGAATCACACACTCCCCACTAAGTTGAAAAGCTCACGGCGCTCTAATCATGTCTGGCTACTCTGTGCCATACTTGCCGCGTACCATAACAATTCTCGTCATACTCTACGCTCTCACATGGACGGGTTTTGCGAGGATTGGGCCAGCAGCACGGACTCCAACCCAGGCAGTGACGACCCCAAGCGTTCCCATTCAGACGGACGATGGTCTAGACCCGGTAAATCTGATCTTTACCGGCTACGCCCCATCTTGGTGGATTGCAGCAAACATCGCGGGCTGGAGCGATTCAGCCTACTGTTCGGGACCGAAAACACTCAACGACCGCGAATACAATTACACGCTCGAGCATCCTGATCTAAACGGGATCCCATGCTACGGCCCTCGAGACCATGTCCGGGTCTGGGACATGGGATACAGCCCCGTCTTGGGAGAGTGGAGCATAGGCTCAGCCCACCACGAACGCACGGTCTGCAATCCTAGCTGCCACCATGTGGTCGACAGTTGGGAGCGAGCTGAGGCTGACGTCCGCTCCTCCTTTCTAGGAGGAGCAGCAACCTTGTCAGTCTCGAACTACTCGCTCGCGAATTACAGGTACTACCAAGGCGTGTTCAACGATGGAAACGCGACAATGGTCCAGCTCAAACCGCCCCCAACACAATACCCGGTAGTCTTCGACGAAAACGGACTGGGTAATCAAACATCCTGGTCTGTGACGCTCAATGGAACGACGCAGACGTCTCAGAGGCCTGACATTGTATTTGAGGAGCCAAACGGCACCTATCTCTTCATCGTAGGCACTTCTCCAGGTTTCAATGTATCGCCTTCCCAAGGGACGCTCAAGATCGACGGAAGAGGGGCAAGTCAGAGTATTCGCTTCAGAACACCGTGGACAACGTCCACTGCAACTGTCGATTCTATAGGCCGAGCCGTTTCAATAAAATTCGCCGGGAACGCTACCGTCGCAACATCATCTGTTCACCTATCCAACAGCGGAACCACTGTTGTCAGCTTCACGGCCACCGAGATCGGGCCCATAGGGGTCCTCAACGTTACGATACCCAAATCGGCCGTCCCCTCAGAACCGTCCGCCATTGTCTACGTTGACGACGTACGCGATAACGACATGACATTACGAGCTGACGCGGACAACTACTATCTCTATTTCCTTCTATTCTATGGAACGCATTCTGTGACCCTTCAATTTGTCCAACCGGCGACCCCCTACTGGGAATACGTTGCTGGTGGAGCGTTGGCCATTGGTATTCTAGGGGTTCTCTTCTTCACGTTTAGATCAAGACTGCGAAGGAGACCTAGCTCGATGCCCGGCTTCAGCTCGACAAGTGCCACCAAGTTCCATAACCCTTAACAGTCGACCCCTCCTGAGCTGCGTTCTGTTCAATACTTGGCCTCTCTAGGACACGTTAGAGTTCGGTATCTCACCGGAGGCCTTCTACTCCTATCCCTGTTCTCCATGCTCAGCTTTCCGGGGCATGGCGCGATCGTACCATCTGTCACATCCCCGAGTGATTCGCTCCTCTTCACCGTCAACCCTGACAGGAGCGTAGGAATTGGCTGGAATACCACCACAACTTTTCCCATCCCCCAAAACGTCAGCACACTCTTCCCGACAGGCTATACTATCCACTCCTCGTCCAGCTTCTCACAACAAGCCAGCGCCGTGGTCGAAACCACGAAAGTACAGTATCAGCTGCCTCCTCAGATATATACGCAGATTCCCTACAGCCTCATAAACTCGATTACTCTCACCGCTACCCAGTCCGGCCTGTCCGGTCAGGGGACTCTGACGATCAGTACAGGTCTACCTGTCCAGACACTAAGCCTCGTCTATTCTACAAGCCCGACCAAGATTGAGGCTAACGCAACGGCACAAATCTACTTCAACCCAAGCTTCAACGATACTCCCTTCGCAAACCAGACCATCTTCCAAACGACCTGGTCCCAGACCTTCGATAACGCGACGTGGAGAGACACCATCGTTGCTCAGACACAGAACTCAACCAGTCAAGCTCTCACAGTAACTGCTTTCAATGGCACTATAACCCAGATTAATTCTACTTCGGCGAGCGTTTCGATAGGATTCGTGGCCGTGCCCTCTGGGAGCGCTACCGATTTCGTCGCAGCAATCGAAAACACGCTAGGCGCATCTATTCCTTCCGGAATAGACACGATCATCAGATCCGCTCTGAACCTCGTCACAAGCGAATCTGTAGACCTGACTTACACAGGGTCGACTGGCAAGCTAACTATCCAGTACACTACAAACTATGTCAGCGACTTGGACGCACAGCTGAACAGTGTCAAGAACCAGTTCTTCCAGTTTGTAATGAGCCTTCAACCAGTGGGTACCATTACGCCTTCAGAGCTATTCCTCAACTCGACCACAATAACAGTTAGCAAAATCTCCATGACAAGCGACTTCGATCTGAATGCTGGGACCTCGAGCACAACACTAAGCGGATTCTTCATTGCGCCACCAACGGTGGGAACAAGTACTAACTTCACAATACCGGGCCTCTTCCAGACCCTAGGCTCAGTGCCATTCCCAACACCCGGAATCAACATCACACTGGCGGGAGGATCGGACTCGAGTAACCAAGTAAAGGTGGTCATCCCAACAGGAACGACCGCGCCGAGCAGCACAACATCCAACTCGGCCACCTGGACCAACATAAGCAATGCGACGGTACTCTCGAATGTCCGTTTCGTCGTTCAACCCATCTCAAGCTCATTCTTCGCTCTGCTACTATCGCCAACAGGGATCGCGATCGAAGCGATTATCGCGGCAGCTGTCATAGCTGGCATACTTCTCTATGCCCGAAAACGGCGCGCAAAAATGCCCGTTCCCCTCACCCCATCGGGACCAGCGCCTGCACCAGGGTTGGGTCCCAGCCCGGCACCCCCTCCGCAATAAACAAAAGTCGCTCCGGGATTCTTGCTACAAGCATAGTCGCTTATCCTTCTTGTCTAACAATATAGTATCGCAAACGACCGGCGAAGCGAAACCGAGAGTCAGAATACTCGGAATCTCCGGAAGCAGCAGAAAGGGCTCATACAACACAGCGCTACTTGAAGCAGCAAAAGAACTAGCCCCAGAAAGTGTCCTTATCGAAACTTACGACATCTCCAACCTCCCACTCTACAACCAGGATCTAGAGGCAAAAATGCCCCCTCAAGTAACAGAGTTCAAGAGTAAGGTCAAACAGGCTGACGCTATCCTCTTCGCCGCACCCGAACACAACTATACTATTACAGCGGTCATGAAGAACGCGATCGAATGGGGCAACCGGCCACCAAACGACAACTCCTGGGACAGCAAGCCAGCAGCCATCATGAGCGCCTCCTCAGGTCCACGAGGAGGAGCGAGAGCGCAGCTTCACCTTCGCCAGATAATGGTAGACCTCGACATGCACCCGATCAACCGGCCTCAACTTCTCGTTGCAAATGAAGATGGGCAAGTTCGACGCGAACGTGAAACTCACAGACTTGCAGATACGCGAGACGCTACGGAAATTGCGCATCCAACTAGCAGAATGGACCAGGAGAGTACAGCCGGGCCTCCATAAGATACCCGCTTAAGCCGTCTTCGATGTTTTGCGACGGGACCTGTTTATGCGTTGAGACTTTGATTAGAGGATCGAGTGCCTATCGGCTTCCAAGCGAGCCCTATCACTCCCCCAATGAGGGCCAGTAAAGGACCCACAGATGCCACCAGCGTTGGGAGGAGTGCCTGAGCAACTGGAGAATATAGGAAGTATAGCACCCCCAGAAGATCCGCGACCGCAACGACGATTACTAGGCTGCTCCAAAGCGAGTGACTGGTTGGCTTCTCGTAGAGCATGACCCCGCCAATGAGGACGATTATCCCAGATATCATCGACGGAAGAAAGAGGAACCTGTTGAAGGGAATCATTAAGGCCAGTAACACGACCACTCCTCCACCAACAAGACAGAACACTGAAGCCCCTGCTGGTCCTTTCACCGTAACCTCTCCCAAAAATTCTCGTTGAGAATACCTTTACTGGCTAGCAGATAATTGTGTTGAACACATGAGAACACAAGTAACGTCACTGCCCATCGTCAAAATGATCCCAATGCTTTTCGTCCCTATCAGCCCGTAGGACCCGAAGGATTCTAATCAGGGTCGAACGTGTCATGTGGAGCCCAGCGAGTAGTGAGAGTACCTCGATCATTCCTGTGTGACGCCCCTGGCATCGTTCGAGTTCGTTATCACTGCTTTTCTCGCAATCTCTCTCGCGGCCGCCATAATCTCCAGTAGGACTAGAGCTCCCTATACTATCATTCTGGTTTTTTTTGGTGTTGCAATAGCAGGCTCATCCCTCTCTTCGATACTCAACGTCAACCTGTTGTATGGTAGCCTGATCGGGGGAGGGCTCTTCGTCGGGCTTGTCTTGCCACCCCTCCTCTTCGAGACGATGATGAATATTCGCTACGAAGAATTCCGGGCAGTCTTCACGCCAGCTCTACGACTCGCCACTGTCGGCGTTGGGATTGCAACCGTTGTGGGAGGGCTTCTACTCTGGCAGATAGCCGAGCTGCCACTAGTCTCGGCCTTCGTCTTCTCTTCCCTGATTGCTCCCACGGATACCGCGACGGTTCTCGAAATCTTCCGTAGAGCGCGTCTTCCGCGAAAGCTCTCGACTCTGATGGAGGTCGAGGCATCGTTTAACGATGCCACTGGGATCATAATCTTCACAATAGTCGTTACATCAATCGGAGTCTCTTCACAGTCCCTCATCGGAGCACTCGTTAACTTCGGAACAATCTTCGGCGGAGGCGTCCTTGTAGGAATTGTGGTCGCCATAGGGGCCCATCTGGCGTCCAGACTGGTTGACGATCCGATGTCCGAGACGATGGTGACGGTCACTACCGTCTATGGCTCCTATACGGTCGCGGATATACTGGGAGTCTCGGGTCTAGTAGCGGTATCGATAGCAGGGCTGTACTATGGAAATTCGACGATCAAGACCTGGGTCCGACCCCAGACGACGAGGACTGTTAGGAACTTCTGGCGGATCATAGCGTTCATCGCAAACTCTCTTGCGTTCCTCTACATCGGGCTGAGCACCAACCTGGCTACGATAACTGCTGATCTTGTGCCCATCGGAATAGCATTCGGGGCTGTAATCATCGCTCGTCTGTCGTCGGTCTATCCTCTTCTCGGGATATCGCGTGTCAACGGAGAACGGATTCCTAGATCCTGGAAGAACGTTGCTATGCTGGGAGGAATGAGGGGGGCACTTTCCATAGCGCTGGTCGCATCCTTGAAGAGTTGTACTCCCACTCCAGTACCAGGATGCGTTCCGTCCCTAGACATTATTACATCGATGGTTTTGGGGGTGGCATTTCTCTCAATTGTCCTTCAAGGATTCCTCTTGTCCCGCTACATCCGAAGGAAGTTTCCGAAGAGACCACCTGCAAGAGGCGTGCAGGCCCTTCTAACACCAGAAGAGGGAGATGTGCCCTACGTGTCTGAACGTGGTCGCGGCTAGTTAGATTGGCCGGTCCTGCATTTTGGCGGAACCCTTCTACGCGGTAGCGGCTGGCTGGGCTTTGGCAAGTGCATGTTTGAGCAGTACGCTCTTTCCCCAGCCGTGATGCGCAAATTCTTCGGCGGACGGTAGCTTGTCGATCTCAAACCATTTCGCGTCGGAGACCGTCGGGCCTGTTGATACTTTCATGGTTCTGGGAAACGCGAGATAGTCGAAGATGAGATGCCAGGTCTCATTGTTTCCGACGAAGGATTCGACCTCGACCAGTTTCAGCGTAGCGTCTTCAATGTCCACATGCTCCTTCAGGATGCGCTTGGCCGCCTGGTCAGGATGTTCCAGGTGGTGTAGATCGTCGTTTGGTAGGAACCATCCCGGCTGGCCATCATGACCGGTGCTGTATTTCACTAGCAGCGCGGAGCTATGATGGAGGACGGCGATGTGCGTTACGAGGGTATGTTTGCCACATTCCAAGATGGCTTTTCTCGATGCGGAGGTTGTTAATAGATTGGTTGTCGAGTAAAAGTCTAGCTCATCATCTTGCCAGGATCAAAAACGAAGGTTGGTTTGGGCGTTGCTGTTCGTAGAGCAACTCGAGCAGACGTCAAAACAATTGTCGACCTGGTCATCGCCCTCGCAAGGTTCGAGCGCCTAGAACCGCCGGACCTAGACGCCAAGAGTAGACTCGTCGGGGACATATTCGCCAGGAAACTGGCCAATGTCTTTGTGGCTAGAGTCGGAAAGAAACTGGTTGGCTATGCGTTGTACTTCTACACATACTCCTCGTTCCTCGCACGGCCGACCTTGTATCTGGAGGACATATTCGTCCGTGGAGAGAGTCGAAGAGGAGGAGTTGGAAAGGCGCTCTTCATGAGATGCGTCAAAGAGGCCAATCGACAGGGCTGTGGAAGAATGGAATGGGCAGTGCTGACGTGGAACAGGAAAGCCATGAGTTTCTATGAAGGGCTCGGCGCGAAGAGGCTTGAGGGCCAATACGTATACAGACTAGACGGAGAGTCTCTTCGACATTCCGATCGGATCCCATGATCAGCGGCTTAATCGTGTAATGGTCTAATCGATCACGTTATGTGATACGATCGTCTCTTCGACGCTTTCCATATCGCCAAACAGAGTGGTGGAACTATCGCCTGTGGCAGCTCGCCTCTGATGGATCTTGGCAACCTGCTTGAATACGTCCGAGAGCTTCTCCGACTTTGCTCGGATGTCTTTGCCGAGTCTCCGGCTTAGTATCTCGGCGCAGTGGTTTACGACCATCTTCCTTCCGGTTCCCAGAATCTCCTTCAGGGCATTGTCAAGCTCGTCGATGCCCAGAGGCAACTCTTTCACGTCGACGTTGTGTCTCCTCCTCGCATAGTGAAGAATCAGCTCGGCTGTAGCGCCGCCGAGGCTCTGAAACGCCTCATCCACGGAGTCTCTGAGCTGCTTCGCTAAGTCCGGCGGGAGGTGTACGAGGCGAAACAGGTTCCGCTCAGACATCGACAAGCTCCCCACTTCTCCATGTATGTCTTACAAGTAACGTAACCCTGCTGGTCCACTCGAAGTTGCACGTGAAAAGACGAGAGGATGATTGAGGCTTTGATTGTCTTGTCTTTCCAAACCTTTTTGCCCTGACGTGCAACTGAGGTTCCGTTCTGTCTTGCCGTCTGATACCGGTCAACAGGGGAATCGTATTCAGAAGTTGTTAGACGAGTTCAATGAGTCTTGGCTGACGTACTGGAATAGCTACGTTGAGCTGCAGAACCAGCTCTACGATAGTGCAAGAGCCGCCCGGGAAGTATCCTGGCTCGCCGCGACCGATGATGCTAAGCTAAGCCAGATCAACCGGATGCAACGGGAACTGTACGCGACCATGCCCCGGAGAGTAGACTACATGCCCCTTGGATCGATAAGCCGGGACCTCGACAGCGCTCCAAGCAGGTTCAGAGAGCTCGAAGCCGCTCTCACAGCTGAAAAGGCAAAATGCGCGAGTCTGGTAGCGGCTGTTGATCTGCTTCTGGAACATATCGGGAGGATGAAGCTGGAATTTCAGGCCGGCAAGAACTGAATGAGGCTAATCCTTCAATTAGACCCTTTAACCTAGAGAATCTCTATTCTTTGAGTTCTCGGATCAGCTGCTTGGCTATGGTCAGCCGTTGGATGTCGTTCGTCCCTTCGTATGTCTTTATGATCTGGGAGTCTCTGAGAAACCGTTCCACAGGATATTCGGTGGCAACACCGTAGCCCCCATGTATCATCATCGCAAGCAACGCTAGCTTCTCAGCCGTCTCCGTTGAGGTCACCTTCGCAATTGATGCCGCCTTGACGAACTCTTTTCCCTGATCCTTTAGCGACGCGGCCCAGTAGGTCAACAGGCGAGCAGTGTGGAGTCCTATGGCCATGTCCGCCAGCTTGTACTGGACCTGCTGGAAATCGATCAGAGGCTTGTCAAAACTCATCCTAGTCTGCGCATAGCTAATGGCCGCCTCATACGCCGCCTGGGCGATACCTACGCCCTGTGCTGACACGTCCACCCGTCCCCTATCATACGTCTTGACGCCGATGTAGAACCCGTCGCCCTCCTTCCCGACAAGATTGTCCTGCGGGACCTTGACATGGTCCAGAATGAGCTCTGAGGGCTGCGAACCTCGAAGGCCTGTCGTCTCTATGTGGCTGCCGACCTGGAAGCCCTCTGTACCCCTCTCGACAATGAAAGCACTCAACCCCTTGTGACGCTCCTTGCTACTAAGCGGTGGACTGGTTCTAGCGAAGACCAAGTAGAGATCTGCGATCTCACCGTTCGTAATGAACGTCTTCCGGCCGTTAATCTCCCAGTGGGTCCCGTGAAGCTTTGCGGTGGACTTGATTCCTGCTACGTCGGACCCCGCACCCGGCTCTGTCATAGCGTGGGCCCCGATCTTCTCCCCTGACACCATCGGGACGAGGAACCGTTTCTTCTGCTCCTCTGACCCCCATTCGTTCAACGGCTCAGAAACTAGATGGCTAGCGACGAAGACTGTGGAACAGGCCGCGGAGACGCGTGCTATCTCCTCGATGCCAATAACCATTGAGAGAAGGTCGCCACCTAGACCACCGTACTCTTCCTTGTAGGTGATGGCGGTTAGGCCAACTCCTGCGATCCTTCGCAGAAGGTCTCTGGGTATCTTGTTATTCCGGTCAATCTCAAAGGCTACGGGACGAATCTCCTTCTCAGCAAAATCCCTGATGGTATGCCGGAGACTCTCGTGATCGGGGGTCAGCTTCACTTCATAGTCAGCAGAGCGAGGCATCATAGTGCTCGTCAAGTCTATACCAACGCCTGATCTTCGAAGCCGGTCATTCCTTTAAACTTTGGAGCACAGCCACACATGCAGGATCGGGTCTACGAGGTGGTGAGGCCAATGACTGAGTTCGTCCAAGTATCCACTGCGGTCGACAGCAAGGAGAGGGCCAACAAGATTGCGCGTAGGCTGTTAGACGAAAGGGTCGCGAGTTGTGTTCAAGTCTTGGGTCCCATCCAGAGCAAATATTGGTGGAAGGGAAGGATCGAACGTGCAAGAGAGTGGATCTGCTTCATCAAAGCTAGAGCAGACGACTATTGGAGGATAGAGGCTTCTATCAAGAAAGTTCACCCTTACGATGTCCCAGAGATTCTGGCATTCCCAGTCCTACGCGGTAATGCTGACTATCTAAAATGGATTAGACGCGAAACTGCCCGCAAGCCGAAGCAATCAGCTAAGGCCTTTCTAGATAGATAACCACGACCGTCAGGAATATTCAGCTTGGCTGGTGCACCCATCCTGTCATCCCTGGCGATGACGCAGTTTTCCTTTTTCTCAACCTTGAAATCACATCTGGAGGCAGAACTTGCAGCCCGGCTTCCGTCATCTTCCTCTTCCTTACCAATTCCAAGGCTCTGTCGATGTTGTAACGAGACCAGTTCTTACTCTTCCTAGGTGTGAAGCGAACAAGACTTCTTGTCGCATCCAAGGGCTTGATTCGACTGTCAATCCAGCCGAAGCAAAGAGCTTCTTCCAGCGCTTGGTTGTAATAGACTCTGTACGAGTCGCCGCCTGCGCTTTTCTTGGGTAGAACGACCCAGATCTCATTCTTCCTGCTATGGTTGACCCTCAGCCATCTTCGCCATCTCTTCGCGTTTTTGAAGACGACGCTCTTGATCTTCCCTTTCATCTATATCGGATGAGGGAGCGGGTGGTGGGATTTGAACCCAGGTGGATTCAGAACCTCATGATAGCTGGTGGTTCCGAGCCCGGCGGCTCCGGAAAGGGTGATAAGACACTGGAATCTGCGCCTAAACGGCTGACACTCGTCCTCTGGATGAGATGAGCTACGGACGATGGTGAACCTAATGCGTAAGATCTACGTGCTGACGTTTGTGACGATGGACGGAGTTATGCAGGGACCCGGTGGCCCCGAAGAGGACACGAGCGGCGGGTTCCATCATGGCGGATGGACCGTCGGATATTTCGACGATTTCGTTGCCCAAGAGATGGGTAAGGAGATGGGACACAAGTTCGACCTCCTGCTGGGCCGGCGAACCTACGACATCTTCGCGTCGTATTGGCCCCACGTGAACGAGCCAGGTGCCGACCTCATCAACAACGCCACCAAATACGTGGCAACGCACCGACCCCTCACCACGGACTGGAAAAAGACTGTCCGCTTGGAGGGAGACGTCGTGGAGGCCATCCGCAAGTTAAAGAAGGAATCGGGTCCCGAGATCCAGGTTCATGGCAGCGGCACGCTGATCCAGACGCTGTTGAAGCATGACCTCGTTGACGAGTTCTGGCTGAAGATCTTCCCCGTCACTATCGGTAGCGGCCGCAAGCTGTTTGCGGACGAGACGCGCTACGCGGGCTTCTCGCTGGTGGAAACCAGCGCCTCGCCGAGCGGCGTGATCATCGCGAAGTACAAGCCCGCCGGTGAAGTCAAGTCGGGCTCATTCGCGCGCCCGACGTGACAACGAATGGTCGGCTGTCAACCTCATGCTCCGTGTCGATCAGCCAAATGAACGCACTTCGAGGTAGTACGATTGCGCGGGCAGCAGCGAAGGTCCCCGCGCCCACCGACCTTCAGGGAAAGAGATCGCAAACTCCCCTAGGTTTAGATGCATGGTGGGGCGGGTGGGATTTGAACCCACGATCACCTGGGCCCGAGCCAGGTACGCTAACTCCGGCTGAAGTCCAGAGATCTTAGACCAAGCAGTCCCCACTCGCGTGGTCTGGACCACCGCCCCCCGGGGCGGCGATGAGATCGGTGCACAAATAAACCATTCAACGAGGCTCCGAACCTTCGAAGTTTAGAGATGTGCTAGTTCGCTAACTAGCCTTTCGGCTGGAACTTGGGAGATGTTGGAATCGGGTTTGTTCTATCTCGGCTTCTTCTCTCGGGTCTCTTTCACGGGTCCGTTGAAGTATTGGCGGATCAGCTTCTCGAAGAAGATGCTGAAGCCTCCGGTCCTGCCAAAGTATTGTTTGTCTACCTCGGTCCTTACAAGTTCCTCTGCCTCATCAGTCAGCGAGATCATTACTTTTCCCATGGTAGCTCTAGACTTCTAGAGATAGCCCTCGTAGCGGTTTTATAGTTATCCCCTGTCTGACGCCGGTTTTATGGGCAAAGATTAAGAGTCGAAACTGGGAGAAATGTGTTCTCGCCCTTCTAGGGCCAGTTGAAGACTGAGAGCAGACGACAAATGGGAATTGGTCGTCTAGTTCAGTCTACTTCTTGGGCCGATCAAATCGGCCCGACCACATCGAAAATACCCTCAGCATAACGATGTGACGGTCCCTTTCCCTAACTCTGTTAACTTCCCAATCGTCGGGGACACATATTGTTGTCCACGCGATGTGTTGTTGCGTAACGTCCCAATGCCCTTCTGCGTGTTTTTCGGGCAATTGACTGGACGGATTAGACTCCAAAAAGCTTGAAAAGCACGGTGGTAAGCCGGGTTGTTCCGTTCCTCCTTGAGCACAATCAGCCCAGACGAGTACTTCGACAGTGTGCATCGTATTGTCTCTCTTCTCGACGGAGAAAATGTAACGATTCTAAGAACTATGAAGCAGCATGGCCCTAGAAATCTGCTCGAGATCGCTCGTAAGGCCAAGCTTCCGTACACCACGGTCTACAACCGGGTGACCAAGCTGGAGAATCAGGGAGTTCTAAAGACGTGGATCTATCCGAATTATTCCAAGATTGGTCTGAGTAGAGCTGTTGTCTTGGCGACGCCCCATCCTGGAAAGGAGGCGCTTGCGAGAGAAGCGTTGAAGGTCCCGGGGTTCTGGCTGAAGGTCGCTCGCTGTCTAGGGGATACTAATGGATATTACTCGCAGCATGCGGTGCCCACATCTAATCGTCAGGATTTCGAGCTGTATCTAGAGCAGCTGTTGGAGCGTGGGGTAGTCAAGTCTTACCGGGTCTTCTGGCTGGGTGATGCAGGTTTCCCGTTGACGAACTTTGACTATTTCAAACCCAAGGATCGAACCTGGAAGTTCGACTGGAAAGGATGGCTCGACAAGCTGACATCTGTCCGGGCCAAGGCCGAGACGACTAGACACGCGACTCCTCAGCCTGAGCCATTTGACGAGAGAGACCTGATCATTCTCAAGGAGCTAACGAAAGATGCGAGAACGACTCTAGCTGATCTGTCGAAACTTCTTTCGCTTACGTTGCCTGCGACGAAGTATCGGTTCGACAAGCTGGTTGCCCGTGGATTGGTCCAGGAGTATGTGATAGATCTGCTACCCTTTGCTCCCCAGATATCTAAGCTGTTTGATGTGCGCCTGGATTTCAAGAACGAGAGTTCTATGCGTGCGGTCGAGAACGCAATATCGGAGGTTCCGATCGTACAGAGCTACTCTCTGATAACCGGTCTGAACTCGATGACGGTCAGAATATATCTCCCACAAGTGGAAGTCAGCAATCTCTTCGCCTTCCTATCACTGCTAGTGTCGAAGGGAGTCTTAACCAACTACTCCTACTTGATCATCGATCCTATGACTATTCAGTCGCAGACGTTCTCCTACAAACAGTTCAAGAATGAGACTGGGTGGGACTATGACAGCCGAGAATACCTGAAGACTGTGGACAGCCTAACGCCCAAGTGGACCAAGACAGAGATCGAGCCGAACTATCAGACCCTCCCCCCGCTTTCAATACACATTTAGTAGTCGCAACAACGCCATCGTTCGTGCCAGGAACCGTCTCAGTTTAAAAGCTCCAAGACCAGTGATCAAATGGTTCATTTTGCAGCAAGTCGATTCTGGAAAGATGGCACTGGTCGTTGCCGGCTACGAGACGAAGTATCCTGATCCATTGGTAATGGACGCGGGCGACAAGCTGAAGATTGTGACGAGGAGGGATGATGAATGGCCGGGATGGGTGTTCTGTGAAAGCCAGAATGGGAAACGGGGCTGGGTCCCTAAGAATGGTGTCATGATAGACGGTGATGCCGCGGTTGCCCAGCAGAGGTACGTTGCACGAGAAGTGTCCGTGATGGAAGGCGAGATAGTGAGGATAGAGCGAGTGGAGAGCGGCTGGGCCTGGGTTACCAACATGACCAACGAAACAGGCTGGGTCCCACTGAAGAACCTGAAAATCGTCGAGTAACCATATACGATTTTTCCGGCCACCGAAATTCCTCGAAGAGGACCGTGCTGACTAGTCATTTCACACTACTTTTTTAAACAGGGAATCATGACTCGGCACAGGATCCTTTCTTGCAGCGTTCCTATGAGCGTTTCAGCTCTGAGGTTCTTGACGCTGCTTCTGCTCCTGTCCGGCTGCACGTTCTCAAGCTCCTCGTGTCGAAGGGTCCCCTCCCGTATACTGAGATAATGTACGAGGTGAAGCTCGATCCTGTACGGGACGCCGGCAAGTTCGTCTACCACCTCAAGACGTTAAGGAAGGCCGGTCTGGTTTCGATCGAAAAAGGCACGAAAAAGTACAGCATAACCGAGCTTGGAAAGATTCTGGTCGAGTTCTCCCGGGACCTAGAAGAGTACATCGCCGTAAAACGTGGTAGACTGTTCGTCCGCACTTCCCGAATGACCATAGATGAGTTCGACCGTACAAGAATCGCCCGATCACTCGTCAGCGAAGCTGGAATGCCTCAAACCCTCGCAGACGAAGTCGCCGCAGAGGCAGAGGATAGACTTCTCAAGTTCGGGATCGTCTATCTCAGCGCTCCCCTGATTAGAGAGCTAGTCAACACAATCCTCATCGAGAGGAAGCTAGAGGAGTATCGCCACAAACTTACACGGCTGGGACTACCCGTCAACGATGTAACAGTGCTACTGCGGGAGGCAGGCCAGAAACACCTGGATGCGAACTGGGTCCAAAAATCCGCAGGAGAAAAAGTCACCGAAGAGTACGTCCTGCTCAACAGCCTTCCGCGCGCCACAGTTGATGCACATCTCTCAGGTCAGATGCACCTCGAGGATGCAGCGTCGTGGATTCTGAAACCCAGCGTTTTCTTTCACGAGACCAGCCTCTTCTTCCATAGAGGGACACCGGCGACCAGCCCTCCCTCATCCCTCGAAGATGCTCTACAATCCGTCCTGAAGATTGTACGAACCGCAGAACGAGAAGTCTCCAGCGAACAGGTCTTCGATCACTTCAACATCAGCCTCGCACCCTTCATCAGAGGACTCCCACGCCAACGCGTCCAAGACGCGATCAGACGGCTCATCTACCACCTCAACTGGGACGGCTTCTCCAACACAATCCCGGCCCAAGTAACAATAGGGCTAGACCATCTAATCCCGAGTCACCTGCAGAATCGAGAAGCAGTAGGTCCAAACGGAAAAGGCGAAGGAATCTACTCCGACTTTTCACGAGAAGCCGAAGAACTATTCACAACAATAATCGATGCAAGTCTAGAAATCGGCCGTCAGCAGCCCATCCTCAATCCATCTGTCATTGTACGGACCCCCAACGGAAAGACGGAGACCACGGACGAGCTTCTCGACCTGGCCTTCGAGAGTTCCGCCAAATACTCGATTCCCAACTTCTTGATACAACCCTCAGAACAGACCTTTTCGATGTCTTCTGAGGGACCAATTCTTCTCGAAGACAGAGACGCGGCGAGAGGGGCAGGCGCTGTTATCGGAACCGTGCAGCTTAACGTGCCCCGAGCCGCCTACGAGGCATCGGGAAAGGATGAGCGGTTCCTCCAGGCGGTCCAGTCCGGAACTCTCGAAGCAGTAAAGGCTCTGCAACTGAGACAACAAGCCATCAACGAGAGAGTGTCCGAAGGAGTCTTGCCACTATTGGCATGGCAGGCAGACGGAGGAGCCTATTACGATTCGAGAAGAACTCAGGGAGAGATTGGCCTGCTGGGGCTCGCAGAGGCAGTCAAGTATCATACTCAGAACGAGATCTGGGAGAAATCGAACATCGCTTTTTCCCGGAAGACCGTAGAGGCGGCGAGGCGAGCGGTAGCAGAGGCCGACGTCCGCGATATCAGAGTAAGAGTAGGCATTCACTCTTCACCCCAAGCATCAGCCCGGCTTGCCTCCATAGATGCCGAGAAGTATGGATTCTCAACCGTTGTCTATCAAGGATCGAAAAAGTATCCATACTACAATGACGTGCCCGCGATCCCGCTTACCCAGAAAGTTCCCATGACAACCCGGGCATCAGTCGAGGGGGAATTACAGAGAGTCTTCGACGGAGGCTCGTTACTCCCACTGATGGGAGGAGCAAGAGTAGACAAGTCAGCGTTGCTCAAGGCTTCAAGACAGCTGGAAGAGGCCGGCGTCCGCTACTTCACGTTCACGTCATTCTACTCCCGCTGCAGACGATGCTACAATACGAGCAAAGGGGTCCAGGCGAGATGCGATAAATGCGGATTCGAACATTTGACAATTCTATCGAAGCTCGGGGGAAGGATGCTGCCCTTGGACATGCTGTCGGAGGCGCGGAAGAGAGACCTCGATCACATCATTCCGTATGATTTCTCATAGCTCTCCGACCCAAATCAATGTATAATATCTGAACTCGGGTCCAGATCTCTTCAACTCGAAGGGTCAATACGTGACTCTCGCCCAAACCATAACTCTGAACAATCTTGAGCTGACGCGGTTCTTCATCGCGCTCGTTCTCCTTCTATTCTCAGCCTACATCTGCTCCCTTCTTTTCGACAAGATCAAGCTCCCACGCGTCATCGGGGAGATCTTCGGAGGACTCCTGTTGGGTCCAACCGTCTTCGGCTATCTCTTTCCTGACAGTGAAAACTGGATCTTCTCCGCTTACCCCTCTGAAGGCCAACTCCTCTCCCTAGTATCATGGTTCGGACTCATCCTGTTGATGTTCGTCTCCGGAGTAGAGATCCGCGGAACATTCAGCCGAGAAGACAAGCGTACCGCAGTCGCGTTTCTACTCGGAGCGACGATTCTTCCCTTCCTAATCGGACTCGCCGTCTCAAGAGTATACGATTTCAGCTCCTACGCCGGACCAAACAGCAACCCCTTCTCACTGTCAATAATCATTGGCATCGCCGTGGCAGTCACATCGATACCGGTCATCTCGAAAATCTTCCTCGACCTCAAGATAATGGGCAGCCGCTACGCCAGGATCGTGCTTGCAATCGCAACAGTGGAAGACAGCATCCTCTACGCAGGACTCGCAATAGCTACAGGAGTTGCGGGCGCCTCGGCACCCTCCGTATCATCGATATCCTTGACGATCGCTGTAACGGTCGTTTTCCTAGTCTCGGGGCTACTTGTTCTACCCCGCATTCTCCGCTGGCTCAGCAAGTCGAAGGCCCGGTTCTTGATGGAAGCGTCTCATTCCAGATTCGCCCTCTTCCTCTGCTTCCTGTTCGTTGCAGCGGCCGCACTGCTCAACGTCAACATAGTCTTCGGTGCCTTCCTCGCGGGCATCGCGATCGGCACGGTCCCACAAGACACGTTCGCCAAGGCTACCGGGAGCATCAAGAAGATCTCACTCGCACTCTTCACTCCAGCATACTTTGCAATCGTGGGCCTTCAACTCGACCTCATTCACCAGTTCGACATTGTCATCTTTCTCGGATTCCTGCTCCTCTCCTCCGGCCTAAAGATTGCTGGAGCTCTGGGAGTTGGCAAGCTCATCAGAAAAAGCTGGCTATCCAGCGCCAATCTTGCCATCGGATTGAACGCAAGAGGAGGACCGGGAATAGTCCTTGCCACAGTCGCGTTCGGCGCGGGACTAATCTCCGAGCCCTTCTTCGTGGCTCTCGTTCTAATAGCAATAGTGACTTCGCTGATTACAGGATACTGGCTGAGATACACGCAGAGCAAGGGCTGGCCTCTTCTTCAAGAGGACGGAGTTCCCAGCAAAGGCTGATCTGAAACGATAAGTTTGTTCTTGTAGATTAGCTTCAGAGGGCCCCTAGAACAAGTCCCAAGAGTCCCATTCTGAGAATGACCCCGTTCCCGACCTGCTGAAAGTATTTCGCGTGCGTCGAGGAGTCGACGCTTGGGTCCACCTCGTCAACCCTAGGCAATGGGTGCATCACAATCGAATTCTTCTTGGTCTTGTTCAGATCCTCAGCCACGAGTCGATATGAGCCCTTGACCTTCTCGTACTCTTGCAGATCCGCGAAACGCTCTTTCTGGACCCGCGTCATATAGATCACATCCAGCTCTCGCAAGTGCTCTTTGAGAGAGGGCGTCTCGGTAACCTCGATCTTCTTCGAGACTTCTTCGGCTACTTCCTTGCGCATCTGGAGAATATCCGGCGATATTAGTACGAGTTTGACTTTGTACAGTGACAATGCGTAAGCCAGGGAGTGCACTGTTCTACCATATCTCAGGTCCCCAACCAGACCGACAGTCAGCCCATCTATAGTCCCCAACTCCTTCCTCATCGTGTAGAGGTCCAACAGAGCCTGTGTCGGATGCTCCTCTGCTCCAGAGCCTGCGTTAATGACCGGGACAGAAGCGAACTCTGCCGCCATGCGGGCCGCTCCTTCTAAGGGGTGTCGGATCACCAACACATCAGCGTACTTCTCCGTCACTCGGACAGTGTCCGCGAGGTTCTCGCCTTTCTCCACGGACGTTCCTTTGGTCTCTGCGAATCCGAGCGCTGTCCCGCCAAGCCGTGTTATGGCAGACTCGAAGCTCAGCCGGGTCCGAGTGCTGGCCTCGAAGAATAGTGTAGCCATTATTCTCCCATGAAGCATATCAGACCCCTTCTTCGCAAGCGGTTCCATCACTTCTGCCATGTCCAAGACGTGATCGATCTCATGTCGAGAAAAGTCGCGGATTGAGACTATGTCGCGCCCAGCGAACGAGGGGCTTCCAGACATGGCTTCTAGCGACCCGTTTCTAAGAAGAAGCGTTCTATAACTCTCTTTGTGAATCAGTAGCAACAGACTTGCGACTCGTCGCCGCCACTTCTGACCTGTTCCTCCGTTCTCGGATAGCAGAGCTCGCGAAACAGACGGGGGCGGACCCTTTCTTTGGAACGGGACCTGACGAACTGAAACGATTGATTTCAGAGAACCGGCCTGAACTGGTCATTCTAGACCTGTCCTCGACGGATTACGATCCATTCTCCGTCGCGCGCGAGCTGAAGACCAAATTCAATATTCGACTCTTCGGGCTGTTTCCCCATGTGAAGGCTGACCTGAAGAAGCGTGCTGATGAGATGGGATTCGAGTATGTGGTGCCGAACTCGAACTTCCTTTCAAGCCTAAGACGGGTCCTGCTCGAAAGGACTGAAGATGATTGAGCTGGATCGTCCATGACCTCTGGTCAAGCCTCGAAGCCAGGCGGGACGAATACGCGGCTCTGTTCGACAATGACAAGATCCGAGCTTTCGGGATCATCAGCCGAATCGCGGCAGATGTTGGACAACACTACGGAGTTGTCTTACAGCTCAACTTTCCACCAGGACGTGACAGCCCGCGCGTCTTGGGGCTGGGACACAGGGATTTGTCGGTGCTGGTCTATCGGAACAGAGAGAAGTTCAGTCCCGTCTCTGAATCTGAGGTCAAGGGAATCTTCGAACAGCTAAACCCGTTAAGCTTCGAGCCCTTGAAGCGAGACCAACAAGGGTTCAAAGTGAGACTCTCGAACGGTAGAATTGATTGTCTCCCTGGAGGTGTGCATCTCTGGTGCGAACTCACCCCCGACATTCTTCGGGTCCTAGACTGGTTATTCGCAAACGCTTATGGTCTTCGGCCCGCTTAAGCAAGTTCTCTTGCCCTCCATGGCTCATACATCTCAAGCAATTAATCCCTCATTCTTAGTATCAAGCGCTTCGGGAGTGGCTGTTTAGGGTGGTGGCACGACTGTCTAGTTCAAGAGTGAATGGAGAACCGGATCCAAGTCTATCCTTCGGAATTGAAAATCTGGAGTGCCCCATCAAGCCAAGATTGGAGGCCGACTTGTACATCGAAGCCTTCGGCTCTCGAATCACAAGACCGCGCAATGCAAAATACGGTTTAATGATAGAGGATCTTCAATTGCTCGTTAGTTGGCTGTCACAATACTTGGGAAGGGTCACTGAGGTCCACAAGCCATTCTACACTATGGAGCCCGCCTTCGCCTTGAAATTCTCTCCCGTATCTGGAGATGCGACCGAAGTCTCAGCGCGACTTCAAGCATATGGGACAGTGGACATGTACTTCGTGGAAGAGACGGGACCAGCAATCATTTTCGAGACCACCAACCAAACGATAGCGACGTTCAGACAACAATTGATCGAGGAAACAATACTCCTAGTCAAATGAGGCTGTTGCTGCCTGCCAGCGGGTGCTTTAGCATCACCTGAGCCCCAATAATCAACGCCGATTAGCCTGGAACCAATCCTGAGAACGCGTTCAAGCAATGCTCTAAGATAGTGGGACGAGCTTCTTTCCTAGACGTCTTTCGATGTCCATCTTGGCCCGCTTCAACTGTCTGGCCCTCCTCAACAGCTCAACCAGATAGTCAAGGTCAACTACCGGCCTAAGCGACGGATAGTCCCATGGGGTCTTGTTGACCTCATCCGGATAGATCATGTACCCCTCCGGGTAGTGGGTCATCAGAATCCCGGTAGGGTCCGTCTCCAAGGACTTGGAAAACTCGCGCAGGGTATAGCCTGCCTTCTTCAAGAGTTCAAGGGTCTTGTCAAGCTCGTCGCACGCCCTCTCAAGCTCGGCGTACATCTCGCCCCTATCGCCATCATTCGGCAACGCCCTAGGACCCCCGTCTACAAATGGGTCCTGAGCCGGCCGCGGGCATAAGCATTCTTTAACCGAGAACCTAGTGCTCCCGAAACACATCGCGTTCTAGGTCATGATCCTTCCACATGACCCTCGTGTGGATGCCCCACTGGATCCCTATTCGGGCAACCCGTTTAGTCGAGGCAAGTACCTGATTGTCCCCTGCAAACCGCCCTGGAACCGCCTTAGAATCAGAAACCTGTCCATCTTCGTGTTAATCCTCTGGGATGACCGGTGACCAGCCAGCCGTCTACTCTAACGTCTTCCTGATGAAAGTTGAAGATCCGAGAAATCTAGAATATTTTTGAAATCGCACCAACCTTGCGCGACATACGCGGCGAATCCCAGAATTTCGGTAAGGCTTTCTCTTCCCAACTCTGCTCTTCCACTATCTTTTCTCTTTCTGCTAACTATTATCTTTCTGTTATCTTTTTCTCGACCCCCCGGGGGCATCCCAGAACTCCAGAGACCCTTCACAACTTTCTATTCCGACCGGAAGTCAATCATCCGCACCTGCAACGACTGAAGATTGATCACGGGCAGCAACCCCGGCTGCGGCACCAATCCCATACGTTTCTGATAATCAGTCTGTCCCTGCCACGCCCCACAGTTCACAATCGTCGTCCCACGATACACCCCAGACCCAGGCACGTGAACATGTCCCGAGACGAAGACGTCCGGAACACGCTCCACCACCAGCCAATCCTCCACCTCCGGCCCGATAGGCGTATTCTTCCCATACTCCGGCGCCAGATGCCTGGCCCGCAACTGATACTCCATAACCTCCACCGGACGACGATAATCAAAACCCGGCACCGAACTGATAACATCCATCAAGCTCGTCCCATGAAACAACAAGAAATCCACCCCCTCCAAGCGCACCTCCGAAGGATCACCCAGCGAAACCACCCTACGAGCATCATACACGGGACCCGCAAAATCGCGCGGAATCATAGGCTGAGGCAACGCCTGGCGGACAGCATCATGATTCCCAGGAATCAAAACCACCTCCATATACTCCGGAACCTCGCCCACAAACTTTGCCGCGAGCCGATACTGCTCGTAGATATCCGGCACCTTCAGATCAAGCTCCTGCCGCGGATACACCCCGATACCATCCACAAGATCACCCCCGACCAGAACGTACTTGACACGATCCGCAATCTCCCGCTGGCCCAGATCACCCACCTCGCCCCGAAGCCAGCCCACGACCCGCTGGAACGAGTCCTCCAAGAACACCTTGCTGCCAACATGGACATCCGAGATGAGAACCGCGTAGACCTCCTCATCGGCCCGGCCGGGCCTATGATCGGGAATCTCCGGCAGCACAATATTCTCGGCCACCAACAACTTCCCAGAACTCTTCCGCGTCTCCAAAAACAAGACCTGGTCCCGGGCAACCCGACGCGCCGTCTGCCATAACGCTGGATTCGAGTCATTCACAAGCACCGTCGCCTCCTCATCATAATCGTCCACTGTCAGAAAGATCCGGTTCCCCTTCTCCCGCTTCTCTACGACCATACAGACAAACCGTCCGCGACCATTCGCCCCAGAAGCCAACGCGTCCGCGATCGTCCCAGAACTCCTAGTATCGATCCTCTGCCGAAACAGCCCGCTCATCTTCTCAAACCTGCTACGGAAATACCGGAGAAAATCGTCAAACACCCCGGTCGTCCCCAGTTTTCCAGATGGATCAAAGACCACTTCAAGCCGCGACTCATGCTCCTCCGCAAAACGACGCCCAGCACCAAGGCTCGTCTCAACCTCCGCCGCCTTGCCCGTCGTCAGCTCTAGCTTCTCAGCCGCCCTGAGAACCAGATCCGCACTGATGAACAATGGCCTAGGCTCGACGGACCCAGCCACCTTCAACAGCTCATCGACGAGCGGCCTCAACGATTCTTCCCGGCCTAGCTCGACGAGAGTCTTGAACGCGTCAGACTCGATCTGGAAGCCCGCTTCGAGTATGACCCCTATCGCGTCACGGAGGTTCTCAGACAAGCAGACTCCCCGGCAGAGCCACCATTGTAGTATGATGACCGGTTTATTCTGTTATCCTCGCCAGTCCCTATCGAGTAATCGTCAGATCCGAGATGTCCACCGAGATCTCGCACATCCTGTTCAACGCAATAATAACCGCCACCAGATGGTTGACTAGGGGCCTCGATGAGCTAGCCACTTTTGCCTGGGCATCGGAAAGCTGCCGCTTGGCCTCCTTGAAACGCGGCCCAACAGACGAGGCTAGTTTCAGATCCCTCGAAAGCACCGAGCCCACCGCGTCCTTGTACATCGCATTCACCGCCAGGCCAATCTTCTCCAGCAACGCTTGCTCCTCCCTGGGGATCGGAACATCAGCCTGAGTATTCTCCGCAATCGTGACAGCGTAATCAGCAAAATTCTCGATATAGCTCGCGAGCAGACGAAAATCGAGGCAGTCAACAGAGGAGACCTTGATCTTCTCCAAGAGATACGTGTCAGCAATAGCCGCTCTGACTAGTCGTACGAGGAGAAAGTACCACCGGTCGACCTCCTCATCCCTCTCAACAACACCCTTCGACAGCCCCCCATTCGACGAGACGAAAGACTGGACAGCGTCAAGCTGCATAGGCATCGAGAGCATCTCCAACCGGCGCAGAATACGCTCAGGATTCAACAAGGAAGGCTCAACAAGACACTGAAGAACAATCCTCCTAGAATCCTCCTCCAGCACCTCAAGCCCGACCAACCGCTTGGTAGTCTTCCTAACCTCCTCCCGAACATCCGGTGGCAAACTGTCCTTCGACTGGACCCTGATGATATCATAGCCTAGCAAGTATCTCTCGATAATCTCCCGTCTAACGAAGGGAGAAGCGTCCAAGACCACCTCGAGAGGAGCCCTATCCTCATCAATCTTGGGCGAGAGCAGGAGCCGCCCATCCTGGCGCTCCTCATAGGAGACCACGGACCCGGCTCCGAGCCCGACCCTCTTCGCCCATGCTTTGGGAATAGTTACGAGATAGGTCCCGTCCGGGGTCCGCTGTAGTTTACGCAGTTCCAACTGAGACGATCACTCCTCATCATACAGCAATGGAGAATTTTAGGGTTTGGCAGAATCTACTATGGAGAGCTCCGCAACTCTAGAGTCTTCTGCCCATCTTGACCGTTCAGCTGTTGATATCCGAGCCTCACAACCTCTTGAGTATTCTGACCCTTCAGGGCGCTTAGGGCGATCCGAGGCGTCTTCGGGAAGATTCTCGACACAAGCATCTCGCCCTCATGCAGTTGATCTTGACTACATCGATCGATCTTGTTGACACACACTATCAGAGGAACGTTTGGGGCGATTCGTTTCAAGGTCTCATTCGAAGCGGTGATCTTCCTGAAGACTGTCTCCTCGTCCTCGCTAATGTCGATGAAGAGAAGAATCAGGTCAGAGTCCGATATCTCTCCGAGGGTCGTGTTGAAGGCTTTGATAATAATAGGATGCATGTCCTCGATGAAACCAATACTGTCAATGAGAATGAAGCTGAAAGCATCAGCACCATTCTGATAGTCAACCCTCCGGGCAAAAGTTGACAAGGTCGTGAAAGGACCCAGCCCCGTAGCCTTATGCTCAGCCACGATCCGGTTGAAGAACGTCGTTTTCCCGCTCTGCGTGTAGCCTGCCAGCGCAACGATAGGAAAACCTAGCTCTCTCCGCCTCTCCCTCAACGCCTTCTTCTTCTCATACACATTCTCCAACTCGTCTTCTAGTCTCGAGATTTGCCGGCGAGCCCCTCGTTCGTAGTCGCTGTAGGGATATTCGCCGGGACCGCTCCAGCCGACCTGTTCGCCGAGGATACCTTTCAACCGGAGAAATTCCTTGCCCCACGAGAATGTGTATCTGAGCTTCGCCAGCTGGATCTGAAGCTTCGCCTCTTTAGTCATGGCTCGTTGGTCGAACACCTCGAGAATCAGCATGTTACGATCGATGACTTTGATCTCCGTTCCGCCGAGGACCTTCTGTATTTTGAAGACCTGTGATCCCGGCAGTCTGTTCGCGAACAAGACTGCCTCTATCTTCTTCTCTGAGGTCAGCTGCTTGATCTCGTCCAGCTTTCCCGGGCCGATGCAGTAGGTGTGGTGCAGACTCTTCCGGTGCTGAATTACCCTGTCAACCACTTCGTACCCAATGCTCTTTGCCATCGTCTCAACCTCATCGGCTCTAGACGGCACGAGAGGCACTACACACTCGACGACGATGGACCTCATTTCAGAAATTCAACTTGTCCCTAGAAGCCTGTTCGGATTATATCAAGACCCTGTGTCCAAAGCAGCACTACTGGACCCTAATCTCGACTCCAACAGTCCTCTTGATCAGATCCGCCAACAGGTCGACCAGGGGTTTGCCACCCTTTCGTGTCGGAATCGAGACCACCAGGGGAAGTTCGATTTCCTTCTTGCTCTTTCCAAGTCTGTCCTTTATCCAGTCGAAGACTGGCTCTGTGACGATCACTAAAGACACGATCTGTTTTGCCTTGATCTCGTCGAAGGTTTTCACGGCATCTTCCTGAGATTCGACAACCCATGTGTTTCTGACGCCGCCGAGTCTGAAGTAAATACTCGTCTCCTTGTCAGCCATGACTCCTATCTTGCCCATTTCTGTTTCCTACTTGAAGATCCAGCCTGTCTCCTTGGACCAGAACAGCAGGTCAAGCTCTGCCATAGGTATGCTTATGTCGGCCGCGAACCGTCGTAGCTTCTCTTCAATCTCCAAGTACCGTTTCTTGGTGATGGACGCGGGTACTTCAGGTATGACTTTGAGCCGAGCCAGGTTCCGCAGGATGTGTCGGTCGAGAATTGCGAACTCTTCACCCAGCCCGATGTTCCGGAGGAAATGGCTGGCTTCTTTGTAGCCGAGTCCCATGACATTCTCGACTAGCCATTGGCGAAGCTCGAAGGGATTGTAGAAGCTCTCGATGCGGGATTTCAGCTGAAGTCTACCATCCGCTGCGAAGAGGTCCCTGGCCTCTACGATGTAGCGGGCTTTGCTGTCTCCGAACCTGACATTGCTTAGATGCGGCTCGAGGTCCGTAGGCTTTCCCTTCAACAGGAGAGTTAGCTGTTTCAGTTTCGAGACCGCGTCCCAGCAGACCCTTGCAGAGGATTGTGGGGTCAGCAGGCAGAACGCAAGCTCGGCGAAGACCTCCTCGTCATTCCAGCGCATGACCTGTTTGAATTCCAAGAGACGTTTCTGGATGGCATCCTTCCTTTCTTGATAGAGCGACTGTAGTTCTAGGACATTGCTGTCCGGTCTTGCAACACTCAACTGTGAGCTAGAACTGTTTGAGAACATCTGGCTTCTCCATGATGCGTGAACAGTAGAAGCATCTCAGTCTCAGCGGGTCCTGTCGTTCAACCATAAACTTCGGCTCGACAGGCTCACCCGCGTTCGACACGCATGCGGGATTTGCACATTTTACGATTCCTCGTATAGAGTCCGGAAGCTTGACCCGTGTCTTCTCAGCCACCTCATAGTCCCGGATGATATTGATCGTTGCACCGGGCGCGATCAGAGCTATCTTGTCCACTTCACCAGGCTTCAACTCCCGGTTTTCAACCTTGACAATGTCCTTCTTGCTAGCAGTCTTGGACGGAACGTTCATCGCCACACTCACGATATCTCCTTCGCCGCGGCCGATTCCGAGGATCTTGACAACGTCGAGAGCGTGGCCCGCTGAGATATGGTCAATCACGGTGCCGTTGCGGATCTTCTTAACATAGAGTTCCTTCACAGCAACGGTCTTGGACAAGGCAGTTCATCTTGAGACCATCTTACACTCTTAATTGCTTCTCTGGCTAAGCGAACTGAGACATGACGGTCGAGTCGGACTCTCTCAATCTTCACACACGATACGAGGGCGAAATCCTTGACATTACAGAAAAGATTCAGGCCATTGTGGCGAAAGGAAATATCAGGAACGGGGTTGCCTTCCTATTCGTCCCCGGGTCCACAGCGGCGCTGACTACGCTTGAGTACGAACCTGGCCTTCTCGTTGACCTTCCCAGTATGCTCGAAACAATTGCGCCGAAAGCCGGAACCTACGAGCATGAAAGACAGTGGCATGATGGAAACGGCCACTCTCACGTCAGGGCTGCGCTCCTCGGGCCTGACCTGTTTGTCCCGATCAGAGAGAAGAGTCTGGTGCTGGGCACTTGGCAACAGATCGTTTTCATCGAACTAGACGTTCGGTCGCGAGATAGAACGCTTGTCGTCCAACTCATAGGAGAATAATGCTCACCCAGACCCCTCCCTTTCCTCTGGAAAACTCAACTCTCCCATTGAGGAATGTTCTGACTATGCTACTGTAGTAATTCATCATCGGCAGTGTATAGGATGCCATAAATCAAGAGATCTCGCTACTAACCTCAAACAGTATCCTCTTAGAAACCAAAGAACCAACACAAAAGAGCAGAATCAGCTTTCCAACGGAAACATAGGGGTGGGGGGACAGTTTTAGTCGGTCCAGTCGAAACGTCTGTACGAGAACCCTTAATTCCATTGGAACTGAGACGCGGGAGTATCAAGTAGAAGCTCGTTTTCCATTGTCGCAACAGGGATTGGATCTAATCTTCGAACAAGTACTCTCCGGAGGGCTCGTCTTCAGGGACAGGAATCTGCTTAGGCACGACTACATGCCGGCGACCCTGCCTCACCGCGAAGAACAGATTCGACGGCTCGGCTCTGTCCTAGCGCCGGCTTTGTCTAGAGAGCGAGTGTCGAACCTCTTCGCTTATGGCAAGACCGGGACGGGAAAGACCATTGTTACAAGGTTTGTCTTGGACAGGCTGCAGAGGAAGGCGAGGGATCATGGTCGGGCTGTAGATACGAGCTATGTTAACTGTCGGCTCGCTGGTACGAATTATCGTGTTATCGCTGATCTTTGTCGTGCGCTGGGAGAGGATGTGCCGTTTACTGGACTGGCCGTCGGAGAGCTTTTTGACAGGCTGAGGAACGCGTTACAGTCACGAGAGTCGGCGTTTCTCGTTGTCTTGGACGAGATTGACGCGCTTGTCAAGCGGAGCGACGATGACAGCCTTCTCTACGAGCTTACAAGGATTAACGAGCGACTCGACGGTGGATGGATCGGAGTCATAGGCATCTCTAACGATCTCCACTTCAAAGACTTCTTGGACCCTCGCGTTCTGAGTTCTCTCGGGGAGGAGGAGCTTGTGTTCAAACCCTACTCGTCCGAAGAGCTGTACGACATCCTGAAAGACCGTGCCGAGCAAGCTTTCCAGGAGGGAGTCTTGGACGATGGTGCTTTGCGTCTCTGCTCGGCCTTGGCCGCGGGAGAGCATGGCGATGCCAGGAGGGCCCTGGACCTTCTCCGAGTGGCCGGCGAGATCGGCGAGCGAGCTAAAGAGGAAAGAATACTAGAATCTCACGTCCGTATGGCCCAACAGAAAGTAGAGCATGACAGGGTCACCGAGGTATTGTCCTCGTTGCCTCTTCACTCAAGAATCCTACTAATCTCCGTTCTCCACTTGGAGAGTGCTCGCAAGGAGAGCTCTGTCACTGGCGATGTGTATGAGGTCTACCGCGGTTTGTGTTCGGCTGCGGCCGTCGAGCCCCTGACGCAGAGGAGGATCAGTGGCCTGCTGAACGAGCTGGATATCATGGGTATCATCAATGCTCGAGTTGTGAGTTTCGGCCGGTACGGCAGGACAAAGAAAATCCGGCTGGGAGTAGAGCCACAGGCTGTCAAGTCTGCCTTTGGAAACGATGAGCTTGTCAGAGGGCTCTTAGAATATGCGCCGCGCGGTCTCCCGGGACACCAGGGTCGCTAGCTGCATCGGGATCGAGGACGGCCCCTTTATTCCCAGGAGACTCGGGGGTTCAAACGCACCTCTCGTGGCCGTCAAGCTAGAAGGCCCGCACATAACGGCCGTCAGGGCTGGATGGATTGGTGTGGACGGGATGGATGGGACTGAACGGGCGCTGAAACTATTGAAGTCTCTCTCCATGTTGCAGTCCCCAATTCTGCTGGCGGGGGTCACGTTTGGGGGCTTCAATCTGGTCGATCCTCGGAGACTGCAGAAGATGTTCAAAGTCCCGACGATTGTCGTTGTAGGGTCTCGGCCGAATAACATGGCTGTGAAACGTGCCTTGGTCAGACATTTCCTCGATTGGAGAGAGAGGTGGCGGATCATCCGATCGCTAGGCCCATTGCGAACTGTCCGTACTGTTGCGAGCGAGAATCCGTTATTCTATGAAGCGTTCGGCTGTTCCAGCAGAGTTGCGCGAAGGATCCTTGCCGGCTGGGCCTTGGTCTCGAGGATCCCAGAGCCGCTGAGGGTCGCGGGACTGGTTGCTAGAGGATTGTTTCCAGCGCAACCCCTCGACTAGGCCCGGGGTTACAGGAGCCTTTAGTCGTCCGACGGACGATGCAGTGGACGGTCCTGGAGAGTCTTCCGTGGACTGTCGGGAGATTAAGAGATGCTCGAAAGAGAGAGTTCGAAAGACAACAAGCTGAACGATTATTTTCGGAGGAGATGCTGCAATTATGAGCGGTTTCTCTGTGATCGCGTCTGGGAGTGTGCGTTGTGCGCGAAGCAGGCGGGGAAGGTGGAGCCTGTGGAGCTGTCTCTGCCGACGAAGGCTGAGGCGTTGAGGCGGAGGTGAATGGTTTGGAGACTTTGAGGGAGGAGGAGGTTTTGCAGCTCGAGGAGGAGTTGTTGAGGAGGCTGGAGGAGCGGTTTACGCCATTGATCCAGCAAGCGGCGGCGGATGCTGCGAAGGTTGTGATGCATCAGCTGCGGCTTGACTTGATGAGTCATATCAGCCGGCACGAGGATACTATCCGACGGTTGAAGAGGTCCGAGTCGGCGCTGAACCATATTCCCCACACGCGCTAGCCGCGCTGGTATAGTTCTGGTGGGGAGGGTGTTCGTGGGCAGTGGAGCCGTTGTCGGGTGAGACGTGGGTGGGCGGTTGTAGGGTTTCTTGCGTCTGTATAGCGTCCGGGCAGGATGCCAGCTTCACGATAGGGGTTGGAACCGGCAAAGTGTGGAGCGTCTCTGGAGTTCTGGTATGCCCCCCGGGGGGTCGAGAAAAGATAACAGAAAAAGAATAGTTAGCAGAAAATGAAAAGATAACGGAAAGAGAAAGATCTTGAAGCTTCAAGGATTCCCCGGATCTGTCGCGCGAGAATCGATCGATTTCAAGAATCTTCTATATCTTCAGGTCCTTGCAGGCTTTACAGGGAAGCGTTCTGGTGGGTCGTTCGCCAATCGTTGATCATCTGAGAGGATAAACACGCCGGTGCACAGGTTTTCGGTTCCAAGGCGTTTCCCTAGGGATAACAGGCCCACCCCCTTAAATGGTCGGACCCATATTGGCATGAACCCGAATATCGCTGGGCCTTCCGGACTGGGACCGTGTTATCCGTGGCAGCTGCGGCATAGCGGGGTCTTGTTGATGACTCCCTTGACCGTGACGCATCCTGTGCAGAGGTGTTTCCGGCAGGAGCTGCACAGGCGGGTGT